>UMHA01004677.1_pt1 | contig 176994 bp, 197 predicted proteins | sample 1965401 | NCBI WGS metagenome assembly UMHA01 (sample SAMEA4836085, study PRJEB28245) | human gut metagenome | biome: gut microbiome; material: fecal sample | place: Denmark | collected 2008 | reverse complement strand
CCACTGTTGGGAGTTCGATTCTCTCATCCCCTGCCATTTAGAAATTAAAGAGTCAGCAAGTGACTCTTTTTCATTTTTCTAAATCGTAAATAATCTTCGCAAATAAAAAGCGGTAATTAAATACCACTTTTGCTGTCGTTCTCTCTTATTAACATTTTAGGTTTATCGCCTGATTTTTCTATTGGTGCTTCTATTAAACCTGGAATTTGATCAAGAGGAAGTTGATCTAAGTCTATTGTTTCTAACATTGGATTTATAGCTTGCTGATTTTCTAATGTTGCATTCTGACTAGAAATTCCGCTTTTCTCTTTTGTTTTTTCATAACTTATTCCGTCTTCTAACACTTTCTCTTGATTCTCTTCTTTTACTTCTTCTTGTTCTGCTGTTACAGATTTATTTTCTTCTTTTGCCTCTTTTGCTTTTTTGTAGTAGTCCTTTGCTGCAAGTGCTTGAACTCCTAATGTTCCTAAACAAGCAACATTAGCTAAAAGACTTATCGCTGGTATATTTACTGCAGCACTTAAATACCCTAGACCTATAGTAGGAAATAAGCAAAATGTTTTAAATTTTCCCAGAAACGAACTCTTTGGTTTTCCATCATTCACATATGACTTTGAGTTAATATAAGCGATTGCTGCTTCTGCTCCAATATTCACTGCAAGCATTGGCATGCTTGGTAAGATAGCTAACGCTGGTACGATTGCGAATGCTTTATCCACGATTGGGTCTAGTATTCTACCGAACTCACTATAGCCATTTGTTGCCCTAGCAATTTTTCCATCAAAAAAATCCGTTGCTCCAAAAGCAGCAGTAGCAATAATAGCTCCTGGAATATTTCCAGTTAAAAACAATCCCGGAACTACAAAAGCTCCTACTAATCTAGATGCGGTTAGAAGATTAGGAATATAAGTATTTTTATTTTTTAAACTTTCTTTAAATAAATTTATTATATTTTTTTCAGACATATGGTCCCCCTCGCCCTTATATTATAGCAACTTTTTCAGTGTTGGTAAATATTAAAAGCTCCTATCAGCTTCTCACTATTTTCGTATTTTCATTTTCTTACTCTCTAAATGGTAGGAATCACTAATGTTTTCTTGTACTAAAGTATCAGGTGTAAAATATTCATATTCTTTTGGGACATCTTCTAAGGATGAAAATAATTTCTTTGATGTAGTACCATCCTCATTTATTTTGTATAACTGATACTGATAAGTTATATCTCTTACTTGATCTGATGTATATTCATCTAGTGGTATATCTTGCCATTCATAGTCCCAGTGATATCCATAGGTCAGACCATAACTATATTCAAACTTTCCTCTTGCACTATATCCATAGCGATATCCATAATGCGGACCATAAACATAATCATACACATATGCTTCTCTTCGTGGCTGGTATTCTAAAGATATCTGTTCTAAATACTCTTCATTGTCTTTAACACGATAAAAATCATTTTCGCTTATTGTAGATAGTTCTTCTGTCGTTGGTAAATATTCTTCGGTTCTTATTAAATTACCAATATACTCTTTCTCACTCTCAGCGTATCTGCATAAATTATTCTCTTCATCCACATATAAGTGTACATGTTGTCCTTCAATATCACAATCTACGGTTTTTGCTCCACAGCCAGTTAATCCCATGAATATTCCGCCACATAGAATGCCTGCTTTTATTAAATTATATTTTTTCATATATTCCTCCCCAAATTGTGATTATTGTAACATAAATTATTAAATTTACAATATTTTTTATTTTTAATTTAAATTCTAACAAATTATATTTTACTAATTGAAATGAGGTTTTATAATGAGCAAAGAAGTAGCTTTGAATTTTTTACAAGCAATGATTTTTAGTCAGCGAATTGAAGAAATGAAAAATGAAAATCCATACTTTTCTGATGGAATTGCTAATCAATACCAACAATACGTAGTCAACAGAGCTGGGGGAAATAGCTTGTACATATCCACAGATTTTATTAAAATTAAGACCTAATGGAGATAAATATGTTATATCAGAAAGTATGTTTCAGTATTTGTCGCATTTAACTGGGGTTAACCCTTGCGATAAAAAGGTTATAGAGTTATATAAACCTATTATTCAAAAAGTTGAAAAGGAAGCTCTTGCATCAGTTTTAGCCACTTCAGAAGAACAAAATGTTGGTGTACGTAAAAAATAAAAGATAAATAGAAAAAAAATACCTTTCATAGGTATTTTTTTATAAGTTTATTCCATAGTATGCATCAACTAGTATTTTCTTTAATTCTGTTACTAATGGTAATCTTGGATTAGCCGTTGTGCATTGATCTTCAAAAGCATGGTTTGCTAGAGTGTCTAACTTATTCATATAAGTTTCTTCATCTATTCCATATTCTTTGAATGATTTTGGAATACCTAGTTTTTCATTCATTTTATTTACCATATCTATTAATTTTTCTACTCCATCTTCTGTATCTTTTACTTCTAATCCTATCTTTTTAGCAAAGTTTGCATATTTTTCATCTGCAATATAATACTCATATTTAGGGAAAGATACAAATTTTGTTGGTTTAGAAGCATTATATCTAATTACATATGGAAGAAGTATGGCATTGCATCTTCCGTGTGCTATATGGAATTCACCACCTAATTTGTGGGCTAGAGAGTGGTTCACTCCTAAAAAGGCATTGGTAAACGCCATACCTGCAATACAACTTGCATTGTGTACTTTTTCTCTTGCTTCTTTATCGTTCCCATTTTCATAGGCACGAAGTAAATATTTATGGATTAGTTCTCCTGCCTTTTCTGCAAGTCCGTCTGTATAATCACTTGCCATATTTGAAACATAAGCTTCTATAGCATGTGTTAAAACATCCATTCCAGTATCTGCTGTTAATACTTTTGGTAAAGTTAACACTAATTCTGGATCGATAATTGCAACATCTGGTGTTAGTTCATAATCTGCAAAAGGATACTTAACATTATTATTCTTGTCTGTAATTACTGCGAATGAAGTTACTTCACTGCCTGTTCCAGAGGTAGTTGGGATAGCTACAAATTTTGCTTTTAATCCGAGTTTTGGATATTTATAGGTTCTCTTTCTAATATCCAAGAATTTTAATTTTAATCCTTCCTTATCAACATCAGGGTGTTCGTAGAATAACCACATTCCTTTCGCAGCATCAATAGCACTACCTCCACCTAAAGCGATAATTACATCTGGAGTAAATTGTCCCATAGCTTCTACTCCGCGATCGATAGTATCAAATGACGGATCTGGTTCTACATCACTAAATATTTCAAAGTGAATATGATTAGCATTTTTCTCTAATTGATAAATTATTTTATCTACATAACCAAGTTTTACCATAGATTGATCTGTTACAATAAAAGCTTTGGTAATTTCTGGCATCTTTGATAAGTAACTAATAGATCCTGCTTCAAAATATATTTTTGGAGGGACTTTAAACCACTGCATATTTACTTGACGTTTAGCCACTCTTTTTAAATTTATTAAATTAACGCTCGATACATTGTCTGTTGTACTATTTCCTCCAAATGTTCCACATCCTAAGGTTAGAGATGGCATGTTGGTATTATAGATATCTCCAATAGCACCATGAGTAGATGGAGAATTTACAATAATTCTTCCTACTTTTAGTACATTAGAGAAATGATTTATTGTATCTTCATTTTCTGTATGAATTACCGCAGAGTGTCCTAATCCTCCAAACTCTACTAGTTTTTCACTTAATTCTACTCCTTCATCCTCATTATTTACAATGTAATAAGTTAAAATTGGACTTAGCTTTTCCTTTGAGAACGGATAGTCTTTACCTACCCCCTGTTCTCTAACTACAATTACTTTTGTTTCTAGCGGAATTAAAAATCCTGCTTTATCAGCAATATCACAAGGGTCTTTTCCTACCACTTCTGAATTTAAATCATATCCATCGTCTTTTAAAGTAAACATATAGTTTTGTAGCATTTGTTTTTCTTCTTCATTAACAAAGTAGCATCCTGCTTCTTTCATTAATATTTCAAAATCTTTACTTATTTCTTTATCTACGATTACTGCTTGTTCACTTGCACAAATCATTCCGTTATCAAATGATTTTGACATTACTAAATCATTTACACTTGTTTTTAATTTTGCATCTTTATGAATATAGCAAGGTACGTTTCCTGGACCTACTCCCAGTGCTGGTTTTCCACAGGAATATGCACTCTTTACCATTCCTTTTCCACCAGTAGCAAGAATTAAACTAACGTCTGGATGATTTATCAATGTTTTTGTAGCATCGATAGAAGGTTTATCAATCCATAAAATGCAATCCTTTGGAGCTCCTGCTTTGACTGCTGCTTCTAGTAAAATCTGAGCTGTTCTTACACTACAGTTTTGAGCAGATGGGTGAAAACCAAATACTATTACATTTCTAGTTTTAGCAGCAATTAATGATTTAAAGCAAGTTGTTGAAGTTGGATTTGTTACAGGAGTTACACCGGCAATAATACCGATTGGTTCTGCAATCTCCATATACCCTTCTTCTTCATTATCATTGATAATACCAACAGTCTTATTATGTTTAATACTGTGATATATATATTCTGAGGCAAAGATATTTTTTGTTATTTTGTCTTCATAAATCCCTCTTTTTGTTTCATCTACTGCCATTCTCGCTAGCATCATATGGTTTTCTTGAACTGCCATTGCCATCTGTTTTACAATACAATCTACATCTTCTTGCGTTAATTTACTATATTCTTCTTGGGCTATTTTTGCTCGTTCCATTAGATTTTCTATCATTTCTTGTGTTTCGTTCATAGCCACCCCTCCTATTTTATTCTATTTTATCACACTTTTACAATTTAGTTATACTTTTCGTTTGATTTTATAAAAAAAACAAACAGTTTATCTGTTTGTCTTATTGTTTGTAAAGAGAACTGTTCTAGATGTTGGCTTTTTCTGTAATACTTTTATATTTTTTGCTCTTTTTACTGATATTTTTATTTTATCATATTTTTTGTTATTTCAAAGAAAGTTCTATTGATGTATAATACAAGATGAGGTGGTACTATGAAAATATGTCCTGTTTGCCATACAGAAAATGAAGAAGATGCAATTTATTGTAAAAAGTGTGCTCATCCACTTTTGGAGGATGGAAAAAATAAAGATAAAAATAAGCAGAGTAAGGAAAAAGTAAAAAAACAGAAAAAGGTAAAAACTAAAACTAAGTATAAAACTAAAGTGCAGAAGGAAAAGGCACCTAAAGATAAGCAGAAATCTAGTTTCTTTTCTAAGTTTTTAGTATTTATTTTATTACTTATCGTAATTGCTTTGGCTGGTGCTCTTGGTGTATTTATTTATCATTATTATCAAGAAAATAATATCGAAGTGCCAAATGTTGTTGGGTATTCTTATGAAGAGGCAACGGCTATTTTAAGTGAGGCAAAATTAAGTTATCAACAAAAGACAGAACTTACTACTGATGAAGAAGAAGTTGGCAGTGTTATTAAGCAAAGTAAGCGTGCTGGTAGTAAAACTCATGAAAATGCAGTTATCACATTAACTGTTGGTGTCTTAGATACTCGTGTTAAAGTTCCAGATGTTCGTGGTCTAACTTTGGAAGAAGCAGCTGATACTTTAAATCAAGTTGGTATTTTTTATCAAGTTGTCTATGAAGAATCTGATGAAGATACAAATATTGTTCTAGATCAAAGCGTTCGTGCTGGAAAAGTAATTGATAATACAGAAAGTATAACTTTAACTGTATCTGTTTCTAATAATCAAAGTGAATCATCATCTCCTATTGTTGACGATGATTCTGATTCTACTACCGATGATACAAATACAGACGATGAAGTTAGTGATAAATTAAATTAGAGTTAATGGATGGTTGTGTTTATGAAAAATATTATTTTTGATGTAGACCGAACATTAGTAGATAGTTACGGTCCTGAGCTTTCAACTTTAAATGAAGCACTTTACCTTGCTACAGGGAAACGTTATAGTGATGAAGTTATGAACCAATTAACAGTTCTTACTACAGATGAGTTTTTTCAATCGCTTGATATTCATGATCAAGATACTTTAAAGAAAGTTAATCATTATTGGGGAGAATTATTGAAAAAACAACCTGTCGTTATGTTTCCTGATATTCCTGAAATGCTTACATTTTTGTCTGAACAAAATAAATTTTTAGGAATTGTTACTTCTAGGACTTATGAAGAATTGGAAGAAATTAGTGATCTTATGAAGATTTTACCTATTTTTAGTAGTGTTATTACTTCTGATTTAGTAAAGCAGCCCAAGCCCAATCCTGAATCTATCCTTACTATTTTGGAAAGATTTCAGTTAGATCCTAAAGAGACTGTATATGTTGGTGATAGCAAGGTTGATATGTTAGCAGCAAAATCTGCTGGTGTTTTATTTGCCTATGCTAGTTGGGATAATTATGATGATACTATTACTTATGATTTCTTATTAAGTGCTCCTGGCGATTTAAAAAATTTAATTGGTTTTTCTAAATAATTCATTATATACTCTAGTTCTTCTATAAATATAGAAGGATTTTTTTTAGGCACTAATAAGTAAACTTCGTTTCTTGTTCTAGTCAATGCAACATAAAATAAGCGTCTTTCTTCCGCAAATGGATATTTTTCTTTATTTTTCATTACCAATCTTGTTAATCTTTCTTCTTTTATTTGTGATGGAAGTGACGTAATACTATTTTCTAAATTAATAATAATAACAATATCACTTTCTAATCCTTTAGATTTATGTATTGTCATATAGTCTATTTCTCTATTATCATTTTCTATCACTATTTTATTTTCTTTTTCTTTTACTTTATCGCTTAATATCAAATTTATATCTTTATTGTTTCTACCTAGTACTAATATTTTATAGCTATTTGGTAATGTTGCTATTAAGTTAAGAAATGTTTCTTTTAGATTGTAATACGTAATTATTTTTATCGGGTATTTTAAATGTTTTTCTGAGGTAAGATTCTTTTTTATTTGTTTTTTATTTTTCATTACAAATTTACCCGCTATTTTTATTAATTCTTCGCTATTACGATAAGTACGACATAATTTCATGATTTTGGCATTAGGAAAAAAATCTTTAAAATTTAAAAATAAGGAAATATCACATCCACTAAACTTGTAAATAGATTGAAAATCATCCCCTACAACAAATAGTTTTGCTTTTGTTTTATTAATTAATTCTCTAATTAAGGCAAATCTTATAAAAGAAGTATCTTGGTATTCATCTATAATAATATGTTTTATTTTCTTTACTCTCTTTTTGTTTTTTATTATTTTAGTAGCATACGTTATTAAATCATCAAAATCAAGTTCATTATTTTCTAATAAGTATTGTTCATATTTTCTATAAATATTTAAAATTAGAATTAAAATAAATTTTTCTTTATTATAATGTCTTATATTTTTTATTTTTCTTATTTCTTTGTGGAAATTTATAAAATCCTTTAATGCATAATTATTACTTTTCATTAACTTAATAAATGTTATACACAGTTTTTCTAACTGCTTTAGTTCTTCTTTTGTTATTTTGTCACAAGTCTTGTGGAAAAAGTTTTCTAACTTTTGTTTAATTAAAGTGTTTTTCCACACATCTTGTGTAAAAAACTCAGTAGTTACCATTTCCAAAAGTGAATCATCACATATTGAAAAGTTTTTTCTTTTAGACTTTATAATCTCTAAAGATAGTTTATGAAAAGTATAAGTTTTAATTTCTTTTCCTATGTCTTTTTTTATTTTTTCAGCAAGACTTTTGGTTGCGGCATTCGTAAAAGAGATACAAAGTATTTCTTCTGGGGCTATGTTTTTTTCTTCAATTAAGTATTTTATCTTACCAAGAATGGTCAAAGTTTTTCCACTTCCTGCTCCAGCAGTTACTAATATATAGTCATTCTCACTTTTAATAATTTCTTCTTGTTTCTCATCTAATTTATAATCTCCAACTTGCATAACTTATATTTTAATTATTTCTATAATTTTAGCAAACGACACTTTTTTGTTTTTGGTTCTTAAATTATATTTCTTTTTCTTTATTTACAGATTATAATTAGTTTTTTATAATTAGTTTAGGTGATAATTATGGAAGTTTTGATTCATATTCAGTCTATTAATGATTTAAAAAAATTTCAAAAAAGACTTTTTATTTATAGATCTTTTTTATGTCGTTTTGTTAAGTTTAACTATACTTCTTTACTTCCTATTAACTCTTTTATTACGGCTTTAAATATTAAAAATCGAAAAAAAAGAATTATTTATATATATGACCATTTATGTAATAGTTTAGATACTTATTATCAAGATAAGAATTTTTGTAAATTTAAAAATGGAAAATGTATGATTCAACAGAGAAAAAAGAAATATGTAAATGGTTGTTGTAGAAGATGTAAATATGTTACGGATAAAGGCTGTGCTACTAGTAATTTTGCCTGTAAGATGTTTTATTGTGAAAGTTCTCATAAAAAAGAAAAGTTATTAACAGAAAAAGAGTTACCTTTATTAAAATGCTTAAGTATTAGGCAAAGATTTATATTAAGACATGATTATTTTTCATCTAGAGAAGATGTAATTAATGATTTATGGTGGGAAAGTGTTATTATTAATTTATTTAGAATTTATCCTAGATTTATTTCTAATATCATACTAAAAAGAAGATAGTTGTTATCTTCTTTTTACTAATTCTCTTACTTTTATTCTTTCGTTATTTTTTGGACCAGTTCCTAGTGCAGCAATCGGTGTATTTGTCTCATCTTCAATCCATCTTAAATATCTTCTATATGGATTTTCGAAGTGAGAGATATCATAAGTTCCTTTTTCTCCGAGCATATCTAAACATATATGTTGAAAAAAGTTTAAGTATAATACATATGGGTTATTTATTCTACAATTATTTTTTAATCTTTTTATATCTATATCAAAAACTCTTCTTTCTTTTTTTGTAACTGTTGTTTGTTCTGATTGATCAAATATCGTATTTTCAGTATAATCTCTTGAAAATATTGGTATATCAATAAGTCGTGTTTCATAAGGATTATCGCCACGAGCCTTATTTACTAGTCTTTCTAGTTCTAAGGCATCTAGCATTGATATTTCATCTATATTCATATTTCGATAATTTTCACCCCAGATTTGTTTTAAAAATATTGAGGGACATTTTTTTAACAACTTTTTTATATATTGTTTATCTATATCGTGATATCCATAATATGCATCAATATCTCCTAGAAAAGGATATGTTCCTGTTTGTGATGCTAGATTGATTTGAGTCCAAGTTAAAGGAGCTCCTTTTCCACAATCTCCTGAATAAATAAAGTCTCCTTGTTCAGTAATATTACTTATTCTAATTGGAAATGGTCTTATTACCATAATTGTTTCTAGTACTCTTTCTGGAGGAATTCCTGAATCTGCCAATAGTTGTGCTGTTGAAACATTTCTACTCGTAACATAAGGGTAATTACTACTATGATTTAAACTTAGGTCACACCCTTGTGCACCTTCTAGTAAAATATATTCATCTGGATTATCTAAGTGTTGATATAAAAGTTCTAGCCAATCATCATTGTTAACAACCACGGCATCTTTATATCCTTTAAAAAAATTTAAATCGGGGTCCCTTACTACCTTTTCAGTCGTTACCGCACCACACCCTTTAAATGTAGAGCCACTTTTAATATTTGCTCTTTCCCAGTCTTTATGTCTTTGTTCTATTACGGGAACTAATTCATGGACATATATTTTTCTACCATTTAATAGATGTTTTACACTTTCATATTCTTGCATAAATATATCTATATCAATTGCAGATCCTGGACCAATGAAAAGTGTTGTATTGGGATTTACGATAGACACTGGAATATTTCTAAAAACATAACTTTTTCCTCTTTCATCTACAAAAGTATGTCCTGCATTTGGCATGCAGTTTGTAATTGATGCTCCAACATTTAAAGAGGGGTCTGTTGCTAGCTCTCCTACAACTTTTGCTTTTCCACAACTTCCTGCTTCTCCATCTATTACAGATATCACATTTTTTTCCATAACATCACGTCCTTAATTGTTTATTATACGTTTAGTTATTGCTTTTCACAAGAAAAAAAGACTTAATCTAGTCTTTTTGTATTTAATGCTCTCATAGAGTTTAATATGGCAATTACTGATACGCCAACATCTGCGAATACTGCTTCCATCATATTAGCAACTCCTAGTGCACCAAGAAGTAGGAAGAATAGTTTAATTCCTATTGCAAAGTAAATATTTTGTTTTACAATACGTATCGTTCTTTTAGAAATTTTAATAGCAGTTGATATTTTGGAAATATTATCATCCATAATTACAACATCAGCAGCTTCAATTGCAGCATCACTACCTAAGGCTCCCATGGCAATACCAATATCTGCTCTTGTTAAGACAGGGGCATCGTTCATTCCATCACCAACAAATGCTACTTTTTTACCATCTTTTTGTGCTTGTAAAATATTTTCTATTTTATCTACTTTATCCTGTGGTAAAAGTTCAGAATATACTTTGTCTACTCCTACTTCCTTAGCTATCTCGTTAGCAATTTCGGTTTTATCACCTGTTAACATGATAAATTCTTTCATCTGTTCTTTTTCTTTTAGGTCTTTTAGTATCTTTGGTACTTCTTCTTTTACTTTATCTGCTATGACAAGGTATCCAAGATAATTTTTTTCAACAGCAACATAAATAATTGTTCCTACTTTATTTATACTTTTAAATTCTATATTATTTTCTTTTAATAATTTTTCATTTCCAACTAAAACTTCTTTTCCATCAATTTTAATACTTATTCCTTTTCCGGCGATTTCTTTTACATTAGTTAGTTTTTCTTTTTTGTTTTTTAGTTTTACGTAATCTGTTATAGCTAAAGCAATAGGATGTTTGGAAAATGATTCAGCAAGAGCAGCATAACGAAGCATTTTATCTTTTTCTTTGGATTCTACTTCGATTACTTGAAACTTTCCTTCTGTTAGAGTTCCTGTTTTATCAAATACTATTGTTTTAGTGTTTGATAAAGTTTCTAAGTAGTTACTTCCCTTAATTAATATACCTTGACGTGATGCTCCACCTATTCCCCCAAAAAAACCCAAGGGTACTGAAATTACTAAGGCACAAGGGCATGATATTACTAAGAAAGTCATAGCTCTATGTGTACACTCTAGTATTGTTAAATCTTTTATAAATAGAGGTGGTATAAAAGCTAGGCATAACGCTAATATTACGACAATTGGCGTATAGTATTTAGCAAACTTTGTAATAAAATTTTCTGCCTTAGCTTTTTTTGAACTAGCATTTTCTACTAAATCTAGTATTTTTGATGCAGTTGATTCTTCAAATTTTTTTGTTACTTTTATTGTTAAGAGGCCTGTTTTATTAATACAACCACTTAATACATTATCGTTTTTCCCAACCCTTTTAGGAATACTTTCTCCTGTTAGTGCAGTTGTATCTAGAGAGGATTCTCCAGTGATAACTATACCGTCTAGAGGTATTTTTTCTCCTGGTTTTACTATGATAAGGTCATTAATCTTTAATTCTTCTGGATCTACTTTTACTAGTTTTCCATTCTTTTCCACATTAGCATAATCTGGTCTTATATCCATTAATTCCTTTACTTGTTTTCTGGATTTTCCTACAGCATAAGAGTTAAATAACTCTCCTATTTGATATAGTAACATTACTAAAACTGCTTCTAGGTTTTCTCCTGTTGCAAAAGCTCCTATAGTTGCGATAGTCATTAGGAAGTTTTCATCAAAAACTTGTCCTGATACTATATTTCTTAATGCTTTTAATATTACGTTATAACCTATTAATAAATAAGTAAATATATATAATATTAATTTAATCATATCTATTACTGGCAATATGGTAATTGTAACAAGTAAAAATATTGTTATAATAATTTTTATTAATTCCTTTTTTTCTTTTTTTGTCATAATTTATCTCCTAGTCTAACCAAGTACATCCCGGTTCTACTTTTTTACAAACTTTTTTAACCTCTTTTAAGATTGTATCATAGTTTTCATTTTCAAACTCTATTTTTACTTTTTGCATTAAAAAATTTACATTAGCATCTACTATACCTGGTACTTTCTTTATGGCTTCTTCCATTTTAGCAGCACATGCTGCACAATCTAAGTTTTCTAATTTAAAACTTTTTTTCATATTTTCTCCTTTCGTTTGAATAATCATTCAACTGTTAATAATATTATACTTGAACAACTATTCAAATGTCAATAATAAAAAAATGCAAAAATTTGCATTATTTATTTTGAAACATCATTCCTTTATAGTATTTCCAAGCTAAGATACGGAAAGCTCTTTTATTAATTAGATTTTCGTCAATTGTTTTTTCTTCTAGAGCATTTTTTATTTCATTTATACTTTCTTGGTAGTCCGTTGTAATAATCAAATCATTCCCAGCAAGAAGAGCTTTTACTGTTTTGTTTTCAACATTTTCTAGTGCTCCCATTGCTATATCATCAGTAATAACTATACCGGTAAATTTTAAATTATCCCTTAATAGATTATGAATATCTTTGGATAATGATGCTGGATTATTTTCATCAATGCTACTTACAATATTATGGCTTACTAAAACTGCTTCAGCCCCCGATTTTATTCCTTCTTCAAATGGTGGAATATCATTTGTCATAATTTCTTCATAAGTCCTCTTATCTGTTGCTGTACCATCATGGGTATCTGCATTATTTCCATAGCCAGGGAAATGTTTTAATGTGAAAGATACGTTTCCATTTTTGCTTTCTTCTATCACGGTTTTCGCATATCTTGATGTTAAATCTGTATTTTCACCTAATGTTCTACTATACATATAATCATCAGGATTAGTTGAAACATCTACCACGGGAGCAAGATTTAGATTTAGTCCTAAGCTTTCTAATAAATCGCTTTTTTCTTTCGTATCCTCTTTTATTCTATCAAAGCCTCCTTCTAAGTATAACTCTCTTGGAGACTTAAATTTTTCACTTCGTAAATTTGTGTTACTACTAACTCTTGTAACAATTCCACCTTCTTCATCCACCGCTGTTAAAATAGGGATATCAGCAACACTTTGTAAATCAGAAATCATTGCGATAACTTCATCTTTGTTTTTTCCTTTAAAATCCTTAGCAAAGAAAATATACCCGCCAAATTTATTTTCCTTTAGCACTTCTGCTTGATTTTCTTCAGGATATCGAACTAGTAATATTTGAGCTATTTTTTCATCTAAAGTCATATCTTGTAGCTTTTTATAAGCTAAAATATAGTAATCGCTAAATATTCCTTCATCTTTAAAGTCTTCTGGTAGTCCATCTTCATCTTTTATCACCTTTTTTGTTTTATAGGTTATTACTTTTGTTGTTTGTATTGTATTTTTGGTATTAAGTTTCCCTTTATACTCAATATTTACTAGTTGTCCTATCTTTGGAGCTTTTTTATCGATCTTAAACGTATAGATTACATTGTTACTGTCTTGAACTGTTACGTTTTTTCCTTCTACATTTGTTACTGTTGCAATTAAATTTTTAACATCCTTTTTTTCTGCTTTTTCTTCTTTTTTACAAATCCCTATTATTCCCACTATTATCACAATCAAAATTAATAGTAAAAATATAATTCTTAACTGTTTCATAGCCACCTCTTGTTTCATTATATACTTTTTTTTATAAATTATGTTAATCTTTTCTTTTATTTGCATTAAAACTACTAATTTATTATAATACAGTTGAGGTGATATCTTTGGAAAAACTTAATAATGATGACGCTATACATAATGATATATTAGTAAATGAAGTTAAGAAGAAGATTTGTTCTAATGACATTATTCATAACTTAGCTTTTTTTTATAAAATTATGGGAGATAATACTAGATTAAATCTATTGATGGTGTTAGAATTTGGAGAATTATGTGTTAGTGATTTGGCATATTTACTTAATATGTCTATTTCAGCTGTTTCACATCAACTTAAAATTCTAAGAAATGCTAAGCTAGTAAAAATTAGGCGAGATGGTAAAAATATTTATTATTCTTTAGATGATGACCATATTAAATCTATCTTAGAAGTATCTTTGGAACATATTTTAGAACGCTAAAATTATAAGGAGGTAATTTATGATTATTAAATCTAGTGCAATTGATCGCTTGTTGCAGCAAAATCCAAACTTAGGAGAAAGACGTTTTGGGCTTCCAGAAGTCGGAGGTAGATACGATGGAGATTCTTTTAATCCAACTGTTCAAGAAATAGCAGATGCTATTGAATATTATGGATTCGAAGTTAGGGATGATGATATCACTACAATTCCTGATATTGATTTGGGTAGTGGTAATCCTACTAAATACCCACCTTTTCCTATGGCTATCGATGAGATGAAGAAGTCTCTTGACTCTTACATGTATAAATATCCATATACTGAAGGTTCTGATGACATTAGAAAAGTATTACTTGATTATGTAGAAAAAGAAGGTTTTATTAATACTACTCCTTATAATTATTCTGATATTGATGATAATGGTTTATGTGTCCATAATATCACTTTTTTACCCTCTACTTCTATTGCTTTTAATATGGTAGTTAGTATTATTTCTAAGCCTGGAGATGTTGTTTTGGTTACAGGCCCTAATTATGGGTTATTTACTATACGTGCTGAGCGTGCTGGTGCTGAAGTAGAAATTTTGCCTTTATCTAAAGAAGACCACTTTCTTGTAAATCCGGAAAAGCTGGCAAATAAAATTGATGAAATTAACGAAAGTTTACAAAAAGTTTATAACCGTCGTAAAGGTTATATTCCTAGAGTTGTAGCTTTTGTCAATGCAAATCCTAATAACCCTACTGGTAAAGTCATGGGAGAAAAGAATGCTAGTTTATTAAAAGAAATTGGGGAAGTTTGTTTAAAGCGCGGAGTGTTTATTATCGATGACTTAGTTTATCGTGATTTAACATTTGATCCTGATAATCTTGCGAAGCCTATTGCTACCATTCCAGGGATGTTTAGAAATACAATTTCTTTGTTCGGACTTTCTAAAAGTTATGGTATGGCAAGTCTTAGGGCCGGCTTTGTAGTTGCCGACGAAGTGATTATTCGAGAACTAATTAATCGTATCTTCCAAGGTATGGATTCTGCTCCTGATATTGTTGGACGAGCTCTTGCTGGTGCTTTTAATGTGCGTCCTGAGCGCGATGCTATTTATCAAGACTATTTTTCTAAATTAAGAATAATTTATCAGAAGAAGTACCAGTTATTAAAGGCTTTAGTAGAAGGAATTGATTCCATTAAAGATATTTCTGCGAAGAAGAAAATCCAAGAAAAAATTAGTAATCAAATTAGTGATCCAGTGTTGTTAGAGCAAGCTTTAGAAGGACTTCCTTATACAAAGTTTCCTGATAATTTGGAACCCGAATCTGGATTTTTTGCCATTTTAGATTTTACAAAAGTTCGTGGTATGAAATATAAGAATATGATTATTAATACTGAGCGAGATTTACTTACTTTCTTTTACCGAACTTATCGTACTCGTTTCTTAGTGGGTCAATCTATTAGTTGGCCATATCCAAATGAATTAGTTGGTAGAGTTACTTTTGCTATTGAAGATAATTTAATTATCTCTGCACTTTCTCAAATGAATCAGTCGCTTCATTTATTAGAGCCTGGCGAAGATTACATTATCCGTAAAAACTTAGAGAAAGATCAAGAACAGATGGCTCATATTAAAATCGATGGATGGAGAACTGCCTACGACAAAATAGTGGCTTCGAAATATTTAAACTCTCTCGACTATGACTCTCAAACACAAAGATACTTAAGTAGTTTTGATGAATATAAAGATTTGGTGTTTGTTGCGGTACGAGGAGATGAAGTTTTAGGGTACTCTTGTTTTATGCCAGAAGATAAAGATAAAAAATACGATTCTGAACTTGTTAGTTTATACGTAAAGAAAAAAGAAGCCGGAAGAGGAATTGGCTCTAATTTGTTAATTTCTACGGCTAAAGAACTCTATTCTCTAGGTAGAAAAAACATGATTGTTTGGTGTTTTTCCGATAATAAGAATGCTATTTCTTTTTATGAAGGATTAGGAGGTCTAAAAGTAGAAGAAAAAATGGCAAAGGTTGGCGATGAAGCTTATTTAGAATACGGTTTTTATTTCGACTTAGAAAAGATTTCTTTGGAAAATTAATTATTATTTTTAGACAGAAAAATTATATAAAACTTTACTTTTTTCTTCTATTACAGTATATTAAAAGTAGAAAGGAGTATTGACGTGAAGAAATTAAAAATATTGGGTATAACTTTTGCATTTGCTTCTTGCTTACTTTTGGCAGGATGTGGTAGTGAAAAAGTGCTTACTTGTTCTACTAATCAAAAGCAAGCTGGGTTAAGTATGGATCAAACAGTTGAAGTTACTTTCAACGGTGATAAGGTTTCTAATCTTAAGCTTATTGTAGCGAGTGAAGCAACTAATGATACAATTAAAAACAACTGGGATCTTTTTACTGATACATTAGCTGAACAATTTCCTGATTCTAATAAAGAAGGAATTGAATTGACTAAAGATAACAATGAAAGTGACCATATTTATACAATAACAATTGATGTTGATGTAGCAAAAGCTAAAGATGAAGATTTATCTGATTATAATTTAGATGGTCTTGCTGATGCTGAAGGTACTTATGACAGCGTTAAAGAACAAGCTGAAAAAAGTGGTTTTACTTGTGAGTAATAACCACTTTTTTCTTTTTATAAATATTCATCTGAAGAAACTACCTGAATTCCATTTTTTCTTAACAGTTCTGCTGTGACTCCGTCTCTCTTTACTAAGGAAGCGGTGAATTTTTGATCATAAATTTCATCCACTCCACAAGAAGGGCTTTTGGATTTTAAGATTGCCTTTTTTATATTTAATTTTTGAGCTAACTTTAAAACTTCTTCGGCTCCTTTTTTATACTCCTTAGTTACATCTATCCCTTCTCTAGTTATTACTTTATTTTCCTTTCTTCTTGCTCCTGCTCTAGGAGTTTTTAATCCTCCTAGTTGTTCTGGACAAACTGGAATTAAATCTTCTTCTTTCATCATTTCTATTAGTTTTTTATTTTCATTGTTTCCACCATCATATTTGCAATTTAGTCCAATCAAGCAGGCACTAATTAAAATCTTTTCTTTTGCCATCATCTCACTACCTTTTATTTATTATATCATGCTTCTTTTTTTATTGCATAAAGAATAATCTCTGTTGGAAACAATTCTGTTCCATAACATCGAAGATAGAATTCATAATTACTATTCATATCATCTATCATCCTAGGAATTTTCCATAAATCTTCATAGTTATGATAAACTGAAATCAATAGCTTGGGTGTCTCCATTTTTATATGATTACTGCAGCCAAGTAAGGCTTTGGTTTCTCCACCTTCGATATCCATTTTTATCATAGAAACTTGTTCCTCTATATCATTATCAATACTTATTCCTTCTAGTATTTCTTCTCCTTCTTCAGATATCTGGTTTGCCGATGCTCCTTCTTCATTTATATGCATGTATACTTTTTTAGGGAAGTCTACTACCGCTTTTTTTCTAATTTCAATATTTGGGTAATATCTTGTATTGTTTCTTATTAATTCTATACTTTCTGGAGTTATTTCATAAGCATAAATTTTTTTATAATTGTCTATACCATAATTTTTGATATACGTAAGTATACTATCGCCTGTATATGCACCCACATCTACTATTACTTCTTCACTTGTTGGTTTTATAATATCTAAATCCCAGTATTGATCATAATTCCTTTCTAAAGATATACTAGTTTCTCTTGTATCAAAATAATACCAATTGTTTAATATTGCAAAAAGTAATTTTTTAGAACGATAATCTGTTAATTTGTTATACAACCAAACATAGTCTTCTATATGATCTTTTAGGGAAGTTGCTCTCAAATATAAAGATTCATACTCTCCTCTATATTCTTCTAATTTTCCCCAGTAAGCAAAAGTTTTAAAATAATTTTCTAATGCCGTTTTTACTTCTATTGGACTCATTGTATATGTTTCTTTTATTTGATTGTAAATTTCCTCTTTAGACTTTCTTGTTATTTCTACTACTAATTCTTGAAATTTTTTATCTATTCTATTCATAAATTCTCCTTTTAAATTGTTTTGTTTCGTTTCGTTGCTAGTTTCCGTAACCAATCCACTGGTATTACGGTTGAAGCTAACAAAATTGTAATTATTAATTCTTTTGATGATAGACCATATGCTCTAAATAAATTTCCACCATAGTATATTAAATAAAGCTGTACTAGAATAATAAATAAAATAATTAAGATAAATACTTTATTTTTGTTTAAGTCTGCTAGTAAATTTAATCGTGGTGTTCTAGCATTAAAGCAGTTAAATATTCCCATAAATATAAATAATGCAAAAAATGCTGTCATGATGTATTTATTTGAAGGGTCAGTTCTATATAACATTCTTATTGTTGGACTTTTCAAAAAGAAAAGACAAAGTAGCGCCGAATAAATCCCTGTAAAAACTATTTCACCATACATATAAGAATTCATTATTTTTTCATTTTTAGCCTTTGGGGTTTCTTGCATGTATGATTTCAATGGTGGTTCGTAAGAAAAGGCAATGCCTGCTAAAGTATCCATAATCATGTTAATCCATAGCATTTGAATGACTGTTACAGGGGTTTCTATTCCTATAAACGGCCCAACGATAGATAAACTTACTGCACATAAATTAATTGTTAACTGAAAAATAATGAACTTTCTAATACTTTTAAATATTGTACGACCATAAGAAATAGCATTTGCTATGGATAAAAAATTATCATCTAATATAACAATGTCACTTGCTTCTTTTGCAACCTCTGTTCCGCTTCCCATCGCAAAGCCAACATCAGCTTTTTTTAATGCAGGAGCATCATTTACTCCATCGCCGGTCATTCCGACTACTAAATTTTTTTCTTCGGCTAAACGTACCAATCTACTCTTATCCTGTGGCATACTTCTAGCCACTACCTTTAATCTAGGTAAAATTTCTTTCACTTTATCATCTGAAAGTTCTTTTAGCTCATCACTCGTTAAAATAATATCTTCCTTATCACTTATTAACCCAATTTCTTTGCTTATATTTATCGCTGTATCTTTATTATCACCTGTAATCATTACTGTTTGAATACCGGCTTTATGGACCAGTTCAATTCCTTCTTTGGCTTCTTCTCTGACTTCGTCCTTTATATACATGAGGCCAATTAGTGTTAGTCTTTCTAGTCTTTCAGGCATGTAATTATCATTATAGGCAAGTAAAATTGCTCGTATTCCTTGTTCTGTTTTTTTCTTTATTTCGTATGCTATTTTCTCTTTATTAGATATTATTTCCTTTTGACCATTTTCTTTTATATAAGTTTTACATAAGGGTAGAAGCTTTTCGGGGGCACCTTTAATATAATTAACTTTTTTACCTATGTCTATTACCGTTCCTGAAAACTTGTTTTTGCTATCGAAGGGAATGATTTTAATTTTTTTATATTTTTTATTACTATCAGATTTAATAAATTCTAATACTGCTCTATCTGTAATGTTTCCTCCGATAGGTACATGATTATCATCAAAATTACTACTATTATTATATAAACAATTATTTTTTACATGTTCGTGGAGAAATTTATGTTTTAGCAATTCTTTTTCTGTTTTATATTCTGTTCCAGTTCCATCTATAAAACTAATTACTTCTAATTTTCCTTTTGTTAATGTTCCCGTTTTGTCAGTAAACAAAATATTTAGACTTCCAGCGGTTTCAATTCCTACCATTTTTCTTACTAAAACATGGTTCTTTAGCATTCTTTTCATGTTTGAAGAAAGTACTAAAGTAATCATCATGGGTAGCCCTTCTGGAACCGCTACTACTATAATTGTTACACTTAGTGTTAATGCATAAATTAATATATTCATCATTTTGGGAAAATTTGTTATAGTATCCATAATTTGTTCCAAATTAAAAGAATTGGCTATGACTATTTCTGTAAATAGATAAGAAAGGGCTACTAATACCGCACTTATATATCCTATTTTACTAATAAACTTCGCTAATTCTCTTAATCTAATTTTTAAAGGGCTATCTCCTGCTGTCTCTTGAAGTTCTTGACTCATTTTCCCATAGAAGGTTTGATTGCCTACTTCTGTTACTTCCATATATGCTTCTTCTGCATATATTACTGTTCCTCTAAACAGTTTGTCTCCAATTGTTTTTTCTGTTTCTTTTGCTTCTCCATTCATACTTGATTCATCTACTAGTACTGAACCTTCTCTTATAATACCATCTGCAGGAATTTTATCTCCGGTCTGTAGTAAAACTAAATCTTTTACTACGATATCATCCATTGGTATTTCTTTTACACTGCCATCTCTTTTTACTTTGCATTTTAATTTAGAAGATTCTTGCTGGAGTTTCTTAAATGCTTCTTCACTGCCATATTCAGAAATAGTTGAAATTAAAGAAGCTATCATAATAGCAATCACAATTCCTAATGTTTCAAACCAATCAAATTCATGAAACAGAAACATTGTTTTTATTCCTAAGGCAATTAGTAATATTTTAATAATTGGATCTCCTAATGACTCTAAAAATAATTTTCCTATTCCTTTTTGTTTTGCTCTAGTGATTTCATTACTACCATATTCTTTTCTTTGTTCGATTACTTCTTTATTCGTTAGTCCATTTAACATAAAAGCCTCCTAACAAAGTGTATGTTATGAGGTTTTTATTTATGCTTTACTTTTTTACTAACTGGATTGGTTGATAGGAAAAAGCATCTTTCTTTGCATAGGTATGTATTGTTTCTACTGAATCATCACCTATTAGCCTTTCTTCAAATTCTTTAAAGTTAGCATTTTTTAAATTTTCGTTTAATGCTTCTAAGCCATGGCAATCAAGTCCTTTGTACAGAACCATTCTGGCCTGCAGATAACCAATTACATATTTATATGCATCTAAGGCTAGTTCTTTTGAATTCAATATATGTTCTAAATTTAGATTTATATTTTGTTGAGATACGCCAACCAGTTCTGGAAGATTTCTATATGTTTCTTCAGCAACTGTATTCTTTTCTTTTTTATCTAAGTATAATGGTAATACCAATTTTAATAGATGTAAGTTATTGTTATAATAACTTCTTCTTTTTTGATTTACAATATTTAAGTCATAATCGCTATAACCTTTTGTTTTTAGAAATTCTAAAAACATAAGTTCCGCTATAATAGAAACTGTTTCTGTTAGTGCCGCTCTTACAACATATATGTTTAAATTCAAAGTATGAAAATATTCATGAACTAAATCGTAGGCCATTGTGATAGTGTCTGTTTTTTCAATATTTATATCATATTCTAGAGATTTAACGTCCCATTTCATAATACTTTTTTCTTCTGAGTTAAAGATTATCTTCCCATTTGAATAATCTTTTAATAAATTATCTTTATATCTTGGGTTACATTTTTCTAAGAATTCTGCCACTAATGCAATAGCTTGTTCTTCAGTTACTCTCGCTAACGGTCCTTGGACTAATCCTTTAGAAGTCGGATATTCTGCATCTTTTAGCATCTCATAAATGATTCTCATCTCCTTATACAAGAAGGGGTCTGTTTGTTTTATTTTTTTTAGATTCTGTTGTACTTTTTCTTCCAATTGTGTATAAAAATTTTTTTCCATATGCATTTTTCCTTTATTGTTGATGTTTATTATAACATTTTACCATCAAATTTCAATATCTTTATGCTATTATAGTAAGCGAGGTGTTTTTATGAATGAATTGGAATCATGCACTTTATGTCCTAGAAATTGTAAAATTAACCGTTATCATACTACCGGTGTATGTGGAGCGGGGGAAAAGATGAAAGTTGCTCATTATGGGTTGCACATGTGGGAAGAGCCCATTATTTCAGGGGAAACAGGTAGTGGTACTATTTTTTTCTCCTATTGCAATTTAAAATGTATCTTTTGTCAGAATTATAAGATTAGTACCGGGGGTTATGGCAAGGAGATATCTGAAGAGCGATTCCAAGAATTATGTTTAGATTTGCAAAAGCAAGGGGCCAATAATATTAATTTAGTCACTCCCACTCATTATGTTCCTCAAATCGTATCTTCAATTCAAAAAATCAAAGGTAAAGAGTTGAAAATTCCTATTGTTTATAATACAAGTAGCTATGAAAATGTTTCCACTATTCGTCTGTTAGATGGTATCGTTGATGTCTATTTGGCGGATTTAAAATATTTTGATGATACTCTAGCTTGCCAGTACTCTCATGTTAAAGATTATTTTCATTATGCAACTTTGGCTATTGGTGAAATGATAAGGCAAGTTGGACAATTTGTTATAAAAGATGACTTGATGGTTCGTGGAGTTATTGTTCGTATTCTTATCTTACCCGGTCGTGGTGATGATGCTAAGAAGCTAGTACAGTATTTATATAATACTTATAAAGATGCTATTATTATTAGTTTAATGAATCAATATACTCCATTAAAACACTTTACGCAGTTTCCCAATCTTAACTCTAAAGTTAGTGATGAAGAATATCAGGATGTTATTGATTTTGCTTTGAATTTGGGTGTAGAATATGCATTTATACAGGAAGGTGAAACACAAAGTGAAAGTTTTATACCAAACTTTAATTGTTCTGATATATAATATAGATAGGAGGATGTTATGAAAAATTATAGAATTAATCCAGATAAAAAATATGTTTCAGCGATTATAGAAGGTTTAGAAAAGAAAAATGGGCATTGTCCATGTAGAGTTAATGTTGATGATACTACTTTGTGCCCTTGTGATGAATTTATTAATGATGGTGTTTGTAAGTGTAAGTTATATATTTCTATGGATGAAGCTGAAGAAAAATTAAGAAAACTAGCAGAAAAAGAAGATAAATAGATTTGTGAAAATCTGATGAAAATTCTTCTTTTTTTATTAGTAATTACTGTTTTTCATAGTGTAATTTATAAAATTATGCTATAGTTATAGAGGAGGTAAAGTAAGATGAAAAAACTAAAATTTCTATTTGTTATGCTAATTGGAATTTTATTAGTACCATGTACTGTTTTAGCCAAAGATAAAGATCCTGTTAATGTTTATTTCTTTTATGGAAATGGATGTCCACATTGTGCCGAAGCTGAAGAGTTCTTTGATAGTATAGAAGATGAATTAGGTGACCAATTTGATATTATTTCTTACGAAACTTGGTATGATACTGATAATGTTGACTTAATGAATGAGGTTGCAGATATTAGAAAAGAAGAACCTCAAGGTGTACCTTACATTATCATTGGTAATCAATCATGGGATGGATATACATCTTCTTATGACGATGAAATTATCGATAAAATTCAATCAGAATATGAAAAGGATACTGATAGTCGTTATGATGTTATGACTTATGTTGAGTCTGTAAATGGAAAAAAAGAAGATAATTACGCATCTGACATTGCTGTTGTGATTGCTATAGTTTTGGTAGTAGCAGGTATAGGATTCGGTATTTGGTATGCTAGAAGAAAAGCTAATTAAAAATAGATAATCTTGTTGTCTATTTTTTATTTTGTGATATACTTTTTTTAGAAAGTGGTGAGTTTATGGATATCAATCAGTTAGTGGAAGCTATGTTAACGAGTAATGAGCGAACGATTGCTATGCTTGGAAACCAAGCAAATAATAATGAAATTACAGATCTTGTTCGTGGCAAAATATCCACTTTACCGATAGAAGATCAAATAACAATTGCTAAGAGACTAGAACAGATTTTAGAAGATTGCTATTTTGATGTTACTCCGGATCTTGATAAGCTATCCGATGAAGAATTATTTTATTTAAAAGAAAGTTTAATTTACTATATTGGACGAATTTCTATACCAAATGTCAATCTTTTAAAAAGAATTTATGCAGTTGAAGAAAATAAGCATCTTCTTTTAAATATTGCTTTTTCTAGTTTAAGTACTGGGGATGAAGAAATTGAGACTAATTTTATTTCTAGAATAAAACCTGGGAATGAATATGATACTCTAATTCGTTCTTGGACGATGGCTTTTTTTGCTAACTCAAACGATCCATATTCCTATGTTGATACAGGTAAAGATGATTGGTCTTTGGCTAAGAAAGCTAGATTAAAGCGGCTTTCTGTCAATGACCCTAATCATCCTAAATTTGCTAAAGCAAAAGCATTCCGATGGCTTGATCTTGTTGTTATAGATTTATTCTTAGAAAATCGTGGGGCTCGTGCTATGTCAAACGATGATTATAAAGTAATTTCTGAGACCGATGTAATATTGGATGGTTACTCTAGTAATAAAGTTAAACAATTAACTTTATTAAAGTCTAAAATTACCCATATGAATCCTTATATCAAAACTGCTAGAAAATAGCAGTTTTTTGTTGACTTTTTTATCAATCAGTTGTATAACTGTGTTAATCAATTGATACAAAGGAGGAGTTTATGGAATTTGAATTTGATGATGATAAACCAATTTATAAGCAGCTAGTGGAAATGCTCAAATTAGAAATAGTCCTGGGAAACTTTAAATCTGGTGAGAAGCTCCCTTCTGTTAGAGAATTGTCATCTATGATTCGAGTAAACCCTAATACTATTCAGCGCTCACTTTCTGAACTCGAACAAGATGGATTAATCTATACAAAACGAACGTCTGGAAAATTTGTTACAGAAGATGAGAATATCATTCATCAAGTAAAAAAAGAGTTGGCAACCCGAAAAATAGATAACTTTATTAATGATATGAATATACTAGGATTGGATAAAGATGAAGTTATGAAACTGTTAAAAGAAAGGAAAACTACATAATGGAATTAATTGAATTTAGAAATTTGTCAAAAAATTATGGTGCAAAACAAGCCTTAATTGACATTAATCTTAAGATTGAAAAAGGAAAAATATATGGACTGCTAGGTCCTAATGGTAGTGGAAAAACAACACTCATTAAAATTATCAATGATTTGTTGCAACCTTCTAGTGGGGAAATTTTGGTCAAAGGAAAAGAACCAGGTATTGAAAGTAAAAAGATAATTTCTTATCTACCAGAGAGAACCTATTTAAATATGAATATGAAAGTATCTGAATTAATTCAGTTCTTTAAAGATTTTTATCAAGATTTTGATGAGAAGAAAGCTTTAAAATTATTAAATAAATTAAAAATCAATGAAAATGATAAATTGAAAAATATGTCTAAAGGTACAAAAGAAAAAGTACAGCTTGTTATGGTTATGAGTAGAAAAGCAGACTTATATATTCTGGATGAGCCTATTGGTGGTGTTGATCCTGCTAGTAGAGATTATATTTTAGATACTATTCTTACTAATTTTAATGAAGGCTCTTCTATTATTATTTGTACTCATTTAATTGCAGATATTGAAAAAATTTTAGATCAGGTTATTTTTATTAATCAGGGTAAGATTGTTTTAAACGAAGATGCAGATACAATTCGTAAAAAGAAAAAAACAACGATTGATAAGTTGTTTAGGGAGGAATTTAAATGCTAACGAAACTATTAAAATATGATTTTAAATCTCTATCAAAAGTATTACTTCCAGTATATGGAATTTCACTTTTATTAGCTCTGCTTACTAGAATTGCTAATGTATTAGCTGATAAATTTTCTGTTTTTTCTGTACCAAGTGGATTTATTAGTGCAATATTTGTCATAATACTAATTGCAGTTCCTATCGTAACTTTTATTTTTACCATTCTTAAATTTTATCAAAATTTAGTAAAGGATGAAGGATATCTAATGCACACTATTCCAGTTTCTAAACATAGTTTAATTCTTTCTAAAACCATTAGTTCTACTATTTATTTAGTTATATCTGGAATTATGATTTTTGTATTATTATTTGTGGGAGTTTATGGTTTGTGGTTTGATTCAAAATTTGTTCATACTTTTGTGGAAGCTATCGGACATATTGACACTATCTTTTTAATTCTTTTACTTCTATCTATTTTTATTGGAGTTGTATTTAATCAAATTATGATTTACGCATCTATTGCCTTAGGGCAAAAACATAATAGCAAAGTTCTTTATTCCATCATTTATGGAATTGTCATATATAATGCAACTCAAATCATTTCTGCAATTCTTTTGTTACCATTTATGTTAATGGATTCTAATTATCAACAATACGTTGATGGAAGTAATGTACTTGACTTTGGATTAATTAATGGATTCATTGCTCTTTCGTTAATTATTTCTGTTTTATTTATTGTTGCTTATTATTTCCTTGCAGTCAAAACTTTTGATAGAAAGCTTAACTTAGAATAAAAAATTGCTTTTATATAAGCAATTTTTTTATGGAATAATTAGTTGTTGCCCGATAGATAATAAATTAGAAGTTAAATTATTAGCTAGTTTTAGTTCTTCTACACTGATGTTATAATCTTTTGCTATTGACCATAAGCTGTCGCCTTTTTGTACTATATATGTCTTTTTGGATGTAGCTTTTGGAATTTTTAACTTATCCCCTATTTGTAAGTTTACGGTTTCTAAATTATTCAGCTCTATTAAGTCATCTACTGGAACATCATATTTTTGAGATATTAACCATAAGCTATCGCCTTTTACTACTGTATAAATTTCATATTCTTCACTTTCTTCTATGTCTTTTTCTGGAACTTTTAATTGTTGACCTATATAGAGTGTATTGCTGGTTAAATTATTTAAGCTTTTTAATTCGTCTACACTTATATCATACTTACTGGCTATACTGTATAATGTATCGCCTTTTACTACTGTATATGTGCTATATACTGGTGTTGTTGTGATTGTTGGTATAAATAGTACTTGACCAATTTGAATTAGGTCGGAAGTTAAATTATTTAGTTCTTTTAGTTCGCTTACTGTAGTATTAAATTTATTAGCAATACCCGAAAGAGTATCCCCTTTTACTACTGTGTAAGTGTTATTACTTCCGCTCATTCCCGGCGGTGTATATTCATAACCACCATAGTCTGCAATTGCTTTTACTACTCCTTCTACATAATCTGTTAGATTATTCTTTAGTTTTTGTTGGTCTGCGCTATTATCAATAAATCCATACTCTACTAACAATGATTGCATGGGATCCGTTTCTCTAATGATATAGTAGTAATCTTTACTTGGATTTTCTGGCAGTCTTCGCTGATATATTTTTCTCATTTTTTGACCTGCATCACCAATGTTTTCTAGAGCCATACTAGCTAGAGTATCATCATTACGAAGTGCGTAAATTATTTCTGCACCTTCGCCACCACCGGAGTTTATGTGATTAGAAATCAAGATCGCATTAGGATCTCCATCAAAAGCTTCATTTGCTCTTCTTAATCGTTCTGTTCTTGAAATATCTTCATCTGTAGTTTTTACAGATACTACAGGTATCCCTAATTCTTGTAGTCGTCTTGTCATATAGTTTGCCGCTTCTAATGTAAAGTCTTTTTCTCTTAGGTTTCCACTGATTGCTCCTGGGTCACTTCCCCCGTGGCCGCTGTCTACTACTACACCAGTTATCTTTCTACCATTCATCTTTTTCACCTCTACCTTAAAATATGTGAAAAGACTATATTTTGCCACAAAAAAAGATAAACTGCTGTTATCCTTTATTACTTTCCTTGTGCTGCTGTGGGTGTTTTCTTATATATTCTCTAATCTTTCTTTTTGCTCTTGTTGTTTTGGTCTTATCTAACCATCCTTCCTTAGGTCCTTCTGCTAGAGTATCTGTTATGATTGTTACTTGGTCTTTATTATGAAGTATATGATCGTATTGTACAGGTACATTATTGACTATTGCCGCAATCATACTGTTTCCTATATCTGTATGAATCTTATAAGCTAGGTCAATGGCAGTGGAATCCAGTGGTAATTCTATTATTCTACCGTCTTTCGTTTGAACAAAAATTCTTTTTGATAGCACTTCTTTTTTTATTTGTTCTACAAATGCTTTATTGTCCGCAAACTCTTGGTTAATTTCTACTAGAGAATCAAAAAATTGATATTTGTTTTTTAATTCTTCTTGCATTACTCTTCTAGCATCACCTTTATTAATATCCCAGTATGCTGTTAGTCCATATGACGCAATTTTATCCATATCAAAGGTTCTAATTTGCGTTTGTACTAATTTATCTTTTGGACCATATACCGTTGTGTGTAATGATTTATACATATTTGTTTTGGGATTATTAATATAGTCTTTAAATCTACTATTAATCGTACGATAACCTAAATGAACTTGTCCTAATGTTAAGAAACAATTATCATAACTATCTACCATTACTTTTAGCGCTAACAAATCATGTATTTCTGATAGCTTTTTTCCTTCTCTCATTCTCTTATATATTCCATAGATATTTTTTACCCTTGCTTTTATCTCATGGGGAACATTCTTATTTTCCAAAAGCGAGTGGATATTTTCTAACATCTCTTGTAAACAATCTTTACTGTCTTCTTCTATTTCAAACCGTTTTTCTTCTATTCTTTTATATTCATCAGGATACAGATATTGTAAAGATAAATCTTCTAATTCCGTTTTTAAGGTATGTGCACCAATGCGATCTGCTAATGGAACATATAGAAGTAGTGTTTCTTCCGCATTTTCTTTTTGTTTTAACTCCGACTTATACTGTAAGGTTCTCATATTATGAAGTCTATCTGCTAGTTTTATAATGATAATTCTTACATCGTCTGTTATGCTTGTTATTATCTTTCTAGTATTAGCCATATTTTGATCTAATTTTGTAGCAAAGTTCATTCGGCTTATTTTAGTTACTCCTTCTACTAAATGTGCAACTGTTTCATTAAAATTCTCAGCAATTTCTTCTTTTGTTATTTCTGTATCTTCTAAGGTATCATGTAATAATGCCGCACAAATTGTATCTCGATCTGCATGCATTTCTGCTAGAGTATAAGCTACATTTAACGGATGAATTATATAATCTTCTCCACTTTGTCTTTTCTGCCCTTTATGCAATTCCTCAGCAAAATAATACGCTTTCTTAATTATATCTATTTCTTCTTCATTATATTCAGCTACTTTTGTGAGTAAATCATTTAATGTTAAATTATTCATATCCACCTCCTAAAAACAAAAAGACACCATGGTGTTACCATAGTGTTCCGCATTCTTTGATAAAGCATGAAGATAATTGCATGATAAAAGAAAGTAATATTAAATCAATAAATTTGATGTTTATTCTTTCTTTAACAATACATTCCATAACTTTACCTCTTAAAATATTAGTAATAAAGTTATCATTAATCTTTTTGTATGTCAAGATTCTTTTATAATTCTTTTAAATAAATATTTCTTGTCCCTCTTTCAAAGTTTTTTGTATTTATTAATTTAAATTTATCTTTTTCTAAATTTCTAATTGAATACATATTATCTGGATGAACTGTTACTACAGCATATCTATATCCTTTTTTTCTTGAGATTTCATCTAATTCTCTTAACATTTGATATTGTAAATTATTTCCTATATAGTTGGGATTAACAAACATAGGACCATAATCTATTACTTCTTGCACCTTAAAGTTTAATTCAAACTTTATTAGTGATTTTTTTGTTGCTGGAATTATCATCATAGAACAAATGGGAATTTCTTTACTATAATATACCCATATTTTAGAATTCTCTTGCAATAGCAATTCTATATCTTCTCTTGTAAAGTCCCCTAGCCATTCGGGATTATTCATAGTTTCTTTTACTTGTTCTCTGAACTTTATATATTGGTCTATATTTATCTTTTCTACTACTATTAAATCCTTTATATTTATTTTGTTCCAATCTAGACCTTTTCTTATTTCTTTGATCTTTTCTGGTTCCTCTATATATTCTTTTCGTGGTTTTACAAAGTTTTTAGATCCTCGTTTTTCCTCTTTATATCTTGGAATCAATTGAACATGAAAATGATTCATTGGTCCGTCACACATCGTACATAGATATATGCTTTCTGCCTGATATACTTCTTTTAATACACTCATTACTTTTTTGGCAAAAGTATAAATATTTTTACATAATTCGTCTGGTAATTCTAGCATATCTTTATAATGTTTTTTCGTGGAAATAATAGTATGACCTCTTGCTCTAGGATTATTACATAGAAAACATTCTATTTCTTTATCTTCATATAGCATTTGATTCTTGTTATCTCCATAAACGATATGGTTGTGTTCTCTGTCATAGCAAGTTGGACATATTCCTCTATCGGTTAATTCTTTATTGGTTATTTTTTCCATATTATTACTCCATCATTTATCATTTTTATATAATACATTAATATCTACAGCTGTATTAATTCCATCTATTCTTCCGTCTTGGCATAACTGCCACATTACGTAATCCGAATCATAGTCGGTTTCATCTGTATAATGTGCTAACCATACGTCGTAATCATGATATTTCCAAATGCTATTTAGATAGTTTTTACTCCCATAAAGCATACCATCATATCCTGCATTTTCAATCTTTTCTAGAAAACTTTCTGCTACTTCGTTTAATCCGAATAGACTTAATTGCATTTGATTAAAGCTGTTATAGCATTCCCAGTCGAATGCAATCGGTAATGTAAGTTTATAGTCCTGTACTTGTTCTAGTACCCAGTCAGCTTGTTTTTTTGCTTCTGTGTTGCTATCTGCATATGAATAAAAATATACACCTACTTTTAAATCATTTTTTATTGCATTTTCTATATTCTGTCTGAAGTATGGATCTAAATTATATTCTCCTCCTATACCCTGTTGTGACCCTACTCTAAGCATTACAAAGGTCGCTCCCGCATTTTTTACTTTTGCAAAATCGATTTCTTCTTGCCATTTTGATACGTCTATTCCGATTTCTGTATTTTCTTTTTTATGGTTTTCTACCACCTCATTAAATGCTGTTACAACTGGCTCTTCTACAGTCTCTGATTCTGTTGTTGACTCCACTTGAGGAGTTGGCTCATATACATTTAAAGTAAAATTTACTTTCTCTTCATTGTTACTACTATCTGTTGCGATATACGTTAAATTATATGTTCCTGCTGTATTTAAATCATATGTTCCTTCTATTCTACAATTTGGACTACTATCGTAGTTATCTGCACAGAGGATTTCTTCTTCTAAGTTTAATTTGCTTCCTACTTTAACACTATAACTACCAGATAACCAAATTAACGGTTCTTCTTGATCTACTATTTCAATATCAAAAATACCTTTTCTTTTTCTTCCTTGTTCATTTTCATAAATGAAAGTTATTTCTTGTTTTCCTAATTTTTCTGTATTTATTTTTTTATTCGTTATTACTTTTCCTTCTATTGAGGAAATAAAATCACTGACTTTTTTTGGGCTATAGACATCTACTTTTAGATTATCTACTAATTTATATCCTGATGTATCTAGTTTAGGTTCTGCAGTTATTAATAGTATGCTTCCTATTATTATTAGTATGATGCCAACTAAAGTAATTACTGTTATTCTTTTCTTTTTCATAAATCACCCCTAATAGCTGATATTGTATATTTTCTTTTACACTATTTTAAACAGAATTTATTATATTATACTATACTCTTTATTAGATTTTTATTTCGTATTTATAGCTTTCTTTATTTTAATTATATCTTATTTTGTATAAAAATAAAATATCCACAAGATATGTGAATATTTTATTTATTGTTTTTTATACTTTCCACAGATTCTGTTAATTTTTCAAAGGTAGATGCTCCTGGAATTGTTAGTTTAATAATTGAATCTTTTGCTATAAATGTATTAGGATAAGAAATAATTTCAAATTTTGAGAAAAATTCTCCGGTATTATCCAATAGCACAGGGAAATCAATATTTCTTTGTTTAATTATCTTTTTAATTTTTTTAGAACTTTTTCTTTCTAATCTTGGAGACACTACACTAAGTAGTACTACTTCTTGTTTGTTTTTATCATAATGTTCATATAGCTTCTCTAACTCTTTGATTTCTTTCTTACAGGCTACACAGTCAGTAGACCAAAAATGTAATAATACTACTTTGTCTTTATAATCTTTCCAGTTATGAGTTCTATCATTTTGATCTTTTAATATAAACTTTTCTACTTTGTAACTTGTCTTGTTATTAGTAGTTATGCTTCCTGTTTTGCAACTAGCCAATCCAGTTTCTTCGTCAATTCCACAATTTTGTTCTAATTTTGAGGAAGTAGTAATGTCTATATTGGTAATTAAAATATAGCTTCCTACTAAAATTAGTAATATTCCTCCTACTTGTACTATTCTTTCTAAGATATATTGTTTTTTCTTTAAAAAAATTAGTACTTCTCCTGTAAATAATCCTAATATTAGGAAAGGAATGATAAAACCAATGGCATAAATTAAAACCAATAGATTTCCTATCAACATGCTTTCAGCACTACTTGCCATGATTAATACTGATGATAATGCTGGACCTACGCATGGTGTCCAAGCAAAACTAAATAGAAACCCCATAATAAATGCTACTACTGGATTCATTTTATTAGGGTTAATATTTACTTTTAATTTTTTTTCTTTCTGCAAGAATTTAAAATTGATTATTTTTAATTGAAATAATCCTAATACTATAATAATTATTCCACCGATAATAGCAATTATTGATTTATATTCTTTTAAAAAGCTACCGATTACAGTGAATGATAGCCCTAGAATAAAGAATGACATAGATATTCCTAATACAAAAAATAGTGTGTATAAAAATACTTTTTTTCTTTTATATATTATTTTACCTTCTTTTGTCTTTTCCTTGGCGCTTCCTGCTAGATAACCCATATATAATGGTAATAGCGGTATGACGCAAGGAGAAAAAAAAGAAATTAGTCCTTCTAGTAGGACGGCAGATCCTTGAATTATAAAGTTCATTTGTTACCTCCTTATTATTTATACCTACTATATTTTAGCAAAACTTATGTTTTTAGACAAGAAAAAAGTCCTGACGGACTTTATATTTCGACCTCTTCTATATTTTTGGTTCCTTTGTTCATTACTTTGTAATATATTAAAATACTTCCCATCAATAATATGACTATTAACATTCCTTTTAGCATAGATAGTGGTATTAATACTACTCTATTTAAATAATATATTCCTCCACCAAGGATTGCTGCAATAATCATTGAAATAGCCATAGAGAAGAATGTATTCTCATTTCCTCTTAAGGCATTTAGCTCATCTTCCCAGATAAGTTTTGGATTGATAGTATCTAGATATATTCCTAAATACGTAAAGAAGATACATGATAATAATGAGACTATGGTAAAGATTAGAAAATCAATTAATGTTGCCTCTAAATAATATGAAATAATTAATAAATAAACAAAATTAAATCCAAAACTTATTATAAGTGAAACTAAGGCTTTTATATTTAATTGTGTTTTATAGTTTATTGGAATATATTTCATAAATGGAAAATGTTTTCCTTCTCTTGAAATAGAACTTGAAGCAATACTGTTTGCGGTTGTAAGAATAGCAGAAATTGCAAAAATAGAAATAAATATTACTAATAGACCAAGGGCTTCTTGTTGTTTATAATGATTTACAAACTCTAAAATAATATTATCTTGTCCTTGAATTAAATAAATTAAAATAATTACTATCGGCCATAATAAGTTACTTAAAATACAATTACTGAAAAATGCTGGTGTTCTTGTTAACAATTTTAATTCTTTCATTAAATATGTTTTCTTATAGTCTGTTTTTTTAGTATTGGATAATACTTTAGTAATGCTTTCCTTTTGATGGACTGCATTATTACTAATTCTTTTTACACCAGGAATATAGAATTTGTCAGCTAGCATCATAAATACTACATAAGCAAAAGCATTAATTATTAAATAAATTAAAAATGCTCCGATATTTGTATTAGAAACTGCTTCTACTAAAAAATAAGTACTAGGAAAAATATAATTCATAACGTCTATGAACCCTATCTGTCCGGTAGCAAGCATTTTGACAAATTCAGTAATGCTATCGTTGTTTACGTAGCCTATTGCTATTATACCAATGATGATAATTAATCCTAATAATAGTAAAGTTAATGTGTTATTTTTATTTTTTATTAACTTAGTAAATCTCATGATTAATAATGTAATAATTCCACAATACACTAGTGGTAAAATAGGAAGAGTAAATACTCCGATAATGCTCATTAGGGTTGTTAGTATATTAAAATCTGTTACTATTAAAAATCCTAAAAATGCAGCTAATAGGAATAGGAACTCCATAAGACTTTCACTAATTAATACTGCCATAAATTTAGATGAAATTAAAGTTTTTGGGTTTATTGGTAATGGTAATATATGTTCAATATCTCCAGCAAAATAAAATGTGTTTAGAATGATATTAAATCCGAATATCATTGAGAATATACATATAAATTGGATTACTAACAATAATCCATTTCCAATATTTCCAGCATATAGAGGATTAGATAAAATTTCTTCTTGTATTCCTACTGTTGTTGTTCCTACTAGAAAGGCCATTAATAAAAAGCAAGGAATAAAAATAAATATTGTCGCAATAATTCCTAAAGTAATATAGAACTTAACTTTACTTTTCTTTTCAGACTTTGGCATTTCGCCGGATAATAAAAATGTTCTTACTAATTTAGCGTACGTTTTCATCTTGAACCATCCTTAAGAAAATTTCCTCTAAGTCCTTTTTACTATATGTTTTCTTTAACTCTTTTAATGTTCCTTGATAAATTATTTTCCCTTCTTTAATGATGATAACTCTATCACAAAGTTTTTCTGCAACTTCTAAGACATGCGTTGAAAATAGTACAGCATGTCCCTTTTTGGCATGTTCTTTCATCATCTCTTTTAACTGATGTGCTGACTCTGGATCTAATCCAATTAATGGCTCATCTAATATCCATACATCTGGTTCATGTATTAAGGCAGCAATTACCATCATTTTCTGTCTCATTCCATGAGAATAACTAATCATTTCAGACTCCAAAATATCTTCTAGTCCAAATGCTTTTGTTAATTCTTTAATTCTCTCTTTTCTTTTTGTTGTACTAACTTCATAGATATCAGCAATTAGATTTAGAAATTCAATCCCTTTTAGTCTTAAAAACATATCTGGGCTATCAGAAATATATCCGATATTTTTTTTTGCTTCTAGAGCATCTTTATCAATATCATATCCAGCAACCGTTATCTCTCCACTATCTTTCTGATAAATTCCTGTTAATAGTTTTAGTGTTGTTGTTTTTCCACTACCATTAGGTCCGATAAACCCTACGATTTCTCCAGGATTTACTTCAAAAGAAATATTGTCTACTGCTTTATTTGTTTCATTAAATACTTTGGTTACATTTTTTACCTTTATCATATTCTTCCTCCTATTGTTATTTTAATACCTATACCTTACTTTAAGTCAAGTTTTCTACTTATATTATTGACCATTTGACAGAAAAAAAAACATCTTTCGATGTTTATAGCATATTTTTTTTCTTTAATAATAATGCAACAATTAAAGATACTATTACTGCAAGTAATATAATAATGACAAATGCATTACTTATATTTCCAATTGCTCCTAATGGTACATTCATACCTAAAAAAGAAGATATCATTGTTGGAATAGATAATACAATAGTAGCTGCTGCTAAAAACTTCATAGCAATATTTAAATTATTAGAAATAATCGTTGCATAAGTATCTGTTACTGACGATAAAATATCTCGGTAGATACTACTCATTTCTATTGCCTGCTTGTTTTCAATAATTGCATCTTCTAACAAGTCTAGGTCTCCTTCATATAATGGTAATATAATTCCTTTTGATAATTTTTCTAACACTACGTCGTTAGCTTTTAATGAAGTCATAAAATAAACTAGAGTTTTTTCAATTTCTAATAGTTCTATTAAATCTTTATTCTCAGTTGATTTCTTTAAAACTTTTTCTTTTGCTTCAATATCGTTATTCACCTCTTTTAAAGCTTTCAAATAAGTAGAAGCACTTTTTAATAATATTTGTATTAAAAACCTAGTCTTTTTTGCAGTTCTAAAATCTTTTACTATGTTTCTTTTAAAGTCATTTAATAATGTTGTTTTCTTTACTGAGACAGTAATAATATAATTGTTATTTGTAATAATAATTCCTAAGGGATAAGTTTTGTACTTATGTTCTCCTTTTTCCTCTAAATGAGGAATATCTATGACGATTAGAGTAGCATTGTCTTCTTGTTCTACTCTTGGTAGCTCTTCTGTATCCAGTAGTTTCATAATTAAATCTTTATCTACTCCCGTTCTATTTACTACTTTATCAATTTCATCTGTTGTTGGTACAATTAAATCTATCCAACAATCAGCAGTCATCTTTTTTACTTTTTTTGTTTTCTTCTCTACTGCGCTAGTTTTATATATTTTTAACATAATACCACTCCCTTCTTTTTGCTTGCTATATTATATCATATTTCTTGTTATTTTAAAACCTTTTCCATAGAAAAAAGAACTATTTGGTAGTATAATTTAGCATTTAGCGTTTGTACAAAAAAAGCAACATCGCTTTTAGATATTGCTTTTAGTTACTTTCACCTAGTTTTACATCTACAGTGTTTTCTTTTCCATCTCTAATATAGGTAATCTTTATTGTATCTCCGGCTTGATGTTGATATAATTCATATCTTAGGTATGCGGAATCTTTTACTTCTTTGCCATCTATTTTGGTAATAACATCTCCTGTTGTTAACCCTGCATCATAAGCTCCAGATCCTCTTTCTGCTTGAACCACCACTACACCTTCTGTAATATTTCTATCGATATTAATCTGATTTCTATATAATCCTGCGGTATCACTAGCATTTATCATAGAAACTCCTAGTACTGGCCAAGAAATTTCTTCTCCTTTTTCTAAAGATTCAATATGATTCATAGCATATTCAATTGGTATAGCAAATCCCATTCCTTCAATATCATCATCTACTAGTTTCAAAGAACAAATACCAATTACTTCTCCATTAGCATTTAGTAATGGTCCTCCACTATTTCCCGGATTAATGGAAGCATCAAATTGCAATACACGCATTACCCAGTCATTTCCTGTTGTAGTGTTTGTAACACTAACAGATACCATACGATCTTTTCCAGAAAGTATACCTGACGTTACAGTTCCTTGATATTCTTCTCCCATCGGTGTACCTACAGTAAATATAGTATCACCTAATTTCATATCTTCGCTTGTTCCTATATTAGCAACCATAGATACAGCACTTTTATCAATTCTTAATACCGCTAAATCTAAATATTCGTCTCCACCTAATACACTAGCATCTACTTCAGTATTATCTGCCATAGTTATTTTAACACTGTCAGCATCTTCTACTACATGATAATTTGTTAGTAAATATCCATACTTATCATCTGTTTTGTAGACAAAGGCAGAACCAGTAGAGGCTAACGTATCCTTCTGGTAAGCGGATACCATTGCTACTGCATCATATATTTTATCCACTGCAGCTGCTAGGGAATTCTTCTCATATACTTGAGTATCATTTCTTGTCACAACGGTATTTCCTGTTGTTCCTAAAATTTGACTTACTAGAGGTGTCCATTTCAAAAGTGCAAACATGATAATTCCGCCCATGACAAAAGAAAATATTACTAAAAATATTGTTTTTAAATTTTCTTTCTTTTTCACTCGTTATCTACGCTCCTTTCAATTCCCGCTAAATCTTTCCAGTTTTCTGGGAATCCCATTCTATGTAATACTTTTTCTATTTTTATAGATGTCAAATTATAATTTAATGTTTGGACAACATTCTCTAATTCAATAGTCATATTTTTAAAATCTTCTGGTATTAGCATTTGACGCATAATAATTAGAAGAGCAAACAAATCTTGTTTACCATATATATATTCTCCATTTTCTTTTGGTATATCTAATAGTTGATGATATATGGTGTCATCGATTTGCTTTTGTGTTTTATTTTCATAAAGAATGTCTTCATGAGCACATAAATTTCTATAATTGGCAAGTATTGGTAAGTATACTAAAAGATCGTCCACTTCTACGTTATAGATTTTACTTATCTCTTCTTGATCTTCTGGTTTTAAGATAGAAAACATTTCACTTACAATACCAAATGACAATACTTTTACTAAAATCCATAAAGGAATATATCCATAGTTAGACACATAATGTAGTGTGGCAGAGTGTTGACTACCGTTTACGCGAATCTGTCTTTTCATCTTTTTTAACAGATCATTTACTTGACGTTGTCTAGATACATCATGTGTAAAGTTTTTTGCTCTTAAATAATCTCTTTCGCGATATCCATATTTTTTAGATAATTGATATGATGTTATTGATTTTAAGTTGTTTTCAATTACTAATAAGTATTTAAAAATTACATTACGAAAAGACCTGTCAAATAAGAATAGACTGTATAACTCTTCAAATGTGGTACCTGGAATAAACTTTTTTTCATCTTTTGATTTATAAAAAAGATGACGATATCCATTTAAGAAGAAATAGTTTTCTCTTAAAAGGACTTGCTTTGCATAACTTTCATCTTGAACTATCATTCCCTTATGCTTAAATATTTCAATTTGTTCATTTAGATTTTTAAACTGCTTTTCTATCATAATTCTCACCTATTATTGATTATACCATATTCCGTTTTGAAAAGTATGAAATTTTTGTGAATTTATATGATATAATAATACTAATATTTTTATAAGGAGGGGATTTATGCCTGCTAGTGTTACTCATGCTTATTTTGCAAGTGATGTTTATGACACTTTGCCTGCTAATATTAAAAATTGTCTTTCCGTTTCTAGACTCAGAATGTTTGCACAAAGTACAGATTCTTTTCTTTTTTATCGATTATTCTCTTTAAAACCTAGTCATGGTTTACGCAAATTCCAACATACTTTTCATGTATCTAAAAGTCAGGACTTTTTTATTAATCTTATTCAGTATATAAAAGATGCACATTTGGAAAAAGATATAGATACCTGCTCTTTTTTATGTGGTTTTATTTCTCACTATGTGTTGGATTCCACTATGCATCCTTTTATATTCTATAAAACTGGTAAGTTTCGTAAAAATGATTCCGAAACTTATAAGTATAATAGTCTGCATACCCTGATGGAAGTTTACTTAGATAATCATCTTATACTTACTCGTGAAAAACACAGTCCTTATACCTTTCCTGTTAGTAATTTTTGTTTTGATTTAACACCGTTTTCAGAAGAATTAAATAGTGCTATTTCTTATGTCTTTAATAAGGTCTTTCAATTACCTCATATGGATGTTAAATACTTCGAATCCCTAAAAAATATGAAGTTTGCTTTGGCAACTTTTCGTCAGGATAGATTTGGAATTAAAAAAGCAGGATATAAGCTGATAGATACATTTACGCCAAAGAAATGGATACGTTTGGAATTTGTTAGCTACCATGTTTCTATGAAAACTTCTTTTGATTTTTTAAATTTTAACCATCGTATCTGGAGAAATCCTACAACTTATTCTATTACTAGTAAGGAATCCTTTTATGATTTGTATGTTAAAGCTCTTAAATTATCAAAAAAGATGATTGAAGACACTTTTCTTTATTTAAAAGGAGAAAATATTGACTTAAAAATGGTTTATACCAATTTAAGCTATACAACTGGTCTAGATTGTAATTTAAAAAAGAAACTAAAGTATTTTGAATTTTAGTTTCTTTTTGTATACTTTTGTATTTTTTTCTCATACTAATTTTAGGTGAAGATTATGTTTTATAGATATGAGATTAAGAATAATGGGATAGAAAATATTTTGTATTTATACTTAACTATGAATTATGAGTTTTCTAAAGAATTAAGTAAAAATGCTGATGATGGAGAGTTAAAGCGTCGTACTACTAATTTTATCAAAAATAATGGAATTCAATTTGATGGTAACAAAGTTTATTTAGTCATTGATGGAATTGTTGTTAAAGCCTTCCAAATATCTAAAGAAGAAGATATTAGCAGAGAAAATAATAAGAATACTTTCTATGATTTAAATTATATGGTTACTGTACAATTAGAAGATCAGTCTATTATTGAAATATCTTTGCAAGAGTTTTTACTTGGTGTTTTGGCAACGAATATGATACCTAATTTATCTATCGAAGTACTAAAAGCGATGGCTATTTTATATCGTACTTATGTATTTAAACAGATGAAAGAAGAAAAACTTGTTTCTGCTAATAATAATTTCTTTGTATATAAACCTATCGATTATTATAAAATTGCTTTCGCTCCTGATTATGATACTATTGTTGCAACACTAAAAGATGCGCTTAGTCAAACTAATGCTATGTTTGTTACTTATCAGGGAGAGTATATTTTACCTTTTATCCATGTCTGTAATTTTGGGCATACTTTGGAGGATACCAGATATCCTTATCTTTCTTCTGTTGGTAGTTTATGGGATGCTATTTCTCCTTTTTATGTTGATTCTACCTCTTTTTCTTATGATTTGCTAAGTAGTATTTTTCACTTTACTATTACTAAAGATAGTGAATTTATGATTAGTGAAATTTCACCTTATGGTAAAGTATTGAAATTATCTATTGCTGGTCTGGAGATAGACGGTGGAAACTTTATGCGATTATTACACTTAAAATCTCAATTTTTATCTATCATCTTAAATAAAGATGATATCACTATTATTACTAAAGGTTGGGGAGACTTTTTAGGACTTAGTTTATGGGGGGCAAGTCATTTAGCGGATAACGGTTGTAGTTATGCTAATATTTTATCCTATTATTTTCCTAAAGTTAGAATTTGTGAGTATGTAAAAGAGCTTTCCTAATGGAAGCTCTTATTTTTTTGATTGTAACGCAGTTAACGCTTTGTCTGCATCTTTATTCATTTCTATTATGGTTCTTAAGTATTTAGAATATCCTTCTACAGTAGATATAAAATCTTCTAGTTCTTCTATATTTAGATTTTTAGTAATCTTATCTGCCGTTATAGTAGCACTTTCTAATTCTTTAGCAATTTCTTCTACTTGGTCATAAGTCATAGTTCCTATCATTCGCCTAATTCCTCCATTTGTGGATTTTTACTTAATTCTAGTTGCACTTGCTTTGACTTTTCTACTACAACACTTCGATATTCTTCTATCTTCTCAATATTAGCGATATTGGTAGAATTGGGCCAAGCTGCCTTCATCTTGCTAATACATTCGAATATTTTGTTAATTGCATTAGCATAGTCATTATAATTCATACCATTCCTCCTATATTAATATAATTCTTGAACCATTTTTTAAATCTGTTTCCCGAATTGTTTTATTTACGTCATATACTTCTCCGGTTTCCTTACTATAGAAATTACTTTCTTCCTTAATGATATAATCATTATCAGTAAGATCAAGGAGACCTTCTTCAATTAATTTTTTAACAGTTCCTACTTTTTTATTTATTGGTATATATAAATCATAATTTTTTTCTATTAAAGGAATTGATAATTCAATTAATATTTTATTTTTATTCATTATGCCAGCCTCCTTACTCTTCAGTTATCCATTTTGTTAATGCTGCTTTACCTTTTGTAATAACATATCCGAAGTTTGTTTCCACTTCTGCGCGTAGTACTCTACTGCTAGTTGTTACTTTTAAGGTAAATTGATTAGCAATGCCATTTCCTAGCCATATTCCTTCAGACAAAGATACATTGGTTTTAAACCATGGTTCGTAACTGATTGTTTTGATGTTATCAATAGTATCTACTATAATAATTTTAACATTAGTTTTTGATTTTACCTTGTCTAATAATCCAGTTATTCTTCCTTTGTCTGTTACATTTAGCTTATTTAATATACTATTAATGTTTAAAATCATGAAAATATGTACAGATTTTGTATCTTCATAAATTTCATTTAAAGTATTTTCTAGTTGATCCGCATCACTACACTTTATATCTCCTAAATTATTTTTATTTAGAATATTATTAGCGTCAATTATATTACATTTTATTCCATCTCTTGACTGAAGTAACTTCATCCAACTCTCTAGGAATTGGGTGCTAGAAGAGATATCTTCTCCAGTAATCGTATACATTCCTGTTGCTGCTAAATTGATTGTACTAATCGCTAAAGTTTCTTTATTTACTCCTACAGGAACTTGTTGTAAGTTAACAAAAGAATTCTTTAGTAGCGATGATGTTACAACTTCTGGAAGAGTTGGAACACTTTTTGCTTGATATTCGCAAATCGTTTGGAGTTTCTCACAAATAATTTTTACATATTCTGTTAACTTTTCTTCTTTATAAGCATAGGCTGTTTGAAACTCATAAATTCCTTCTAGGGCAATTAGACCACGTCCATATACTTTTGATGGCTCTTTCTTCCTTACGCCAGCAATAATAGTTCCATAATCAGAAGCATCATTAAATTGTAATACTACATTTTGTTTAAAGTTTTGTCTTAGACGATAACGTACTGTATTAGGACCATTCGTACTTAATATAAAGATTACTCCATATTTTAAACAGTCTCTTGTAATTTGTCCCATTAATTCTTCATATTCATTATAAGTGTCTAAAAATCCTTCTACGTTATTAATCATTACTATAATCGATGGTATTTGTTTTCCGCCATGGTTAATATAAAAGTCATAAGAACCATTATAGTCTACAAACAACTTTTTACGCTCTTCAATAATCTGATTTAGCATTTTAAATAAATTATCTATCTTTTCTTTTTCTGTTGATAAAATGACATCTCCAACATGAGGAGCATTTCTAAACATTGTTAGAGTTTCTGCCCCAAAATCTAGTATATAGAAATTTACTTCTTTAGAATCATGAGAAGTAATTGTCGAATATATAATACTAGATAGCATTAACTCTTTTCCACTTCCAGCACTACCGTAGACAATTGTATTACCTTCTTTAGATATTGGTAAAGTTAATAGCATTTGCCTTTGATTATCAGGATCATCATATTCACCTATAATAGGGTTAATATTATTTGTTACGGCTTGATAATTATACTTTGCTTTTAACTCTTCTGTATAAATCATATTAGGAATTCTTGGTAACCATAGTTGTGGAATACTTACGTTTTCTTCTTTTGCTGTTTGTACGATATAATTGACAATATTCGTAATTTCTTCTCCTTTTGACTCTACAACAATGTCATTTTGTTTCGTATCAAAAGTTTTGATGTAGTTTCCTACGTTATCTAAGAAATTTACAGACTGATCTACTTTTTTCTTTCTTTTTTCAGTTGGGTAATATTGTGCTCCTGCCCAAGCTGCTTGTCCTAGTGCGAATAGTTCATTATAACCCACTTGTAAATAGAATCTTCCTGGATTTTTTAGTGATGCCGCATCTGGACATTTAATCATATCCATACTATCTGATTTGTCTTGTACTTTTAAACAAACTCTAAATTTTGAGTTTGACCAAATCTGATCATTAACTACTCCAGCCGGTTTTTGTGTTGCTAGAATAAGGTGAACGCCTAAAGAACGTCCAATACGAGCTGTTGATATTAATTGATCCATGAATTCTGGACGCTGATCCTTTAATTCAGCAAACTCATCACTGATAATAAATAAATGTGATACTGGTTGTTTTACTAATCCTTTTCTATAAAGTGATTGGTATTTATAAATATCAATGGTACTTTCATTTAAATTATCTCTTGCAGCATTAAATATTCTTTGTCGTTTTCTTAACTCACTTTGAATAGAAGCAAGAGAACGATTCATTTCAATCGTATCTAAGTTTGTAATAGTACCGGCCAAGTGTGGTAGTTTTATACCAGTTTCTTTATTCTCAAAAGCACCAGTTAATCCTCCACCTTTATAGTCAATTAATACAAATGATACTTCATATGGATGATAGTTTAGAGCCATAGATAAAATATAAGTAATAATAAATTCAGATTTACCACTACCAGTCATTCCGGCAATTAATCCATGTGGTCCATAAAATTTTTCATGTAAGTCTAGTTTAAATAGCTCTTGATGTTTATCTACTCCTACAGGGGCTGCTAAAGATTTGGTTGGATCGTTTGATTTCCAACGATTTAAGATGTTTAATTGTTCAATCATACCTACATTATACATTTCCAAGAAGCTTAAACTTCCTGGTAGACTCTGATTTTCTTTTGATATATCAATTGGAATATTTGCTAATATTTTGCAGCATTCATAGATGTTTAATCCTTGATCAAAATCTGCAATAAATTCTTTTTGTTTGTTAGAAACCAACTCATTTTCAAATACCCCGGATTTTTTATCACCAATACTGATAAATGTTTTACATTCATTTGGAATGTTTACAAGTCGTGGACTAATAACAATTAAACTAAATCCAATATTTAATTCTAGACCACAAACATCTTTTATTAATTCTATATCACGAACCATTTTATAATCATCTGTAATAATCATATAATATGGTTTATATTTTGTATAATCTAGAGTATTTAATTCTCGCTTCCCATTATTATCTCTATATTTTCTAGCTTGAATTTCTTGTTCTAATACTAAAGATATTTCTTTTGCTTCATCTAAGTTCGTAGCAAAATAGCGAGTTTGTTTATCATTACTCCAACAATGTGGTAAAACTTTTAAATAATCCCATGTAGATTCATTTTTCTCATTTGTTAAAAGAACAATTTTTAAATCTTCATAACTATGATAGGCAATCATCTGTAAAATTAGTCCTTCAATAAATGATTGTTTAATCGTTGCCATACCAATAATTGCTGTTACTCTGTTTCTTACAAAAGATAATGAAATAGGTACATTTTCTAAAGTATGTGATTCAGCTCCTAGTTTATAGACTTCTTTTAATAAATTATCATCCTGTAAGGAGAAATGTTCTTCTGGGAAACTTAGATTTCCTTGTAACTCTGCATTTCCCATTCCTAAGCGTAAATCTAGGAAATCACTTTGCTCTATTTCTCTTTCCCATAAGTTTCTTTTCTTGCTGTAGATTACGTCTTTTGTAACATTTAAAGGAACATAATTATCAATTAATATCTGGCGTTGTACTTTCATTTCAGTATCGATCAGTTTTCTCTTTTCTTGAATATATTCAGTATATCGATCTTGTCGCAATTTTTCTTTTTTCTTCTTTTGTTTTCTTTGATATCTTTTTTGCATAATTGGCCACAGTAACATTGTCATTAGCATAGCAAACGACATAATTAGTGTTGGCATAGCCGTTGATAAATCTCTTGTACCATCAATTACTCCTACCAAAGCAGAATATCCCATAGCAACGGACATCATTGCCATGGTCATCATAGGCCCTAATGTATAAATTAGTGGGGTTTTATCATCTTCCGCTTTTGCAGGAGGAGGATCTATCTTTATATTTACTGGTTCAATCATTGTTTTAAATCTTGGTGCTCTAAAGAAATAGTCATCTTCCTTAAAAAATTCGATTCCCTCTTCATCTGGATTATCGACTTCTACTTGATTTTGAACAATTGGGTATTGTATTTCAAAAGCATTCATATCAAATTTTAAAAAGTTTCCTATATTATTTACTAAAATAGAATCTTTCATTACTATTATTTTTAATCCCATGATAAAAATTATATCACCATATTCTAATGGCTTTGTTCCAATGGCAATATTGTTAGCATATGTTCCATATTTACTGTTTAAATCTTGCACTACCCATTTTCCTTGATTGTAAATTAATCTAGCGTGTTGTTTGGATACTAATGGATAATTATAATTAATATGTGCTCTAGAATCATTACCAATAATTAGTTCTCCTTCTTTTTTTAAATGTAGCCATTTAACGTTTTCATCCATAGTTGGAGAACAGTATAAAATTACATATTCATTATCCGTGTTTATTTTTAAGAAAAACAAACTATAATCCTTTAATATGGCTGATTCCACTTCTTTATCTCCAGACATGATTTTGGTTTCAAAATCACTCTTTATTTTCCACTGACCATTGTATTCTTCCACATTAATTAAATTTCTTACGTTTCCAAGATAGTCGTTATCTGTAATCCAATAATTTCCTGATATTTTTGTTGGCAAAGTAAAATTATAGATTTTGGTCTTTTTTATTAATCTAACAATCACTTTATCACCAACCTTATCCTATCTTTTTATTCTAGTTTAATTATATCTTTTTTTTGATTGTTTTACAATATTTATTTTTTATATACTTTTAATGTTATTATATTACATATTTTACTTTATTTTCTTTTCTCATAAAATCGATTATTCCTTTTATTATGGTTTTGGCTAAACGTTTTTGATATTCTTCTTTTTGAAGAAGTTTTCTTTCTGTAGGATTAGATAAGTATCCACATTCTACTAATACCCCTGGTGTTGTAGTATTACGATACATATATAAATCTGTTGTTTTAATGTTTCTATTACTATCTAATTCCTTTTTAAATCTATTCATAATGGATTGGGCTAAAACTTTATTTTCTTTATTTATTGAATTATATAATACTTCTGCTCCTCTTAAAGTATTATCGTCATACCAATTAATGTGAATTGATATATATAAATCACATTTTTTTTCTTTTATTAGCAATAATCTTCTATACAAATCTCCTCTTTTTTTTGCTGAATCATAGATTGAAGATAAGTCCACATCTCTTTTTCTTGTCATATAAACAATTGCACCATATTTTGTTAGTTCTTTTTCTAATTCTTTTGCTATTTCTAGATTTATATCTTTTTCTAAAATGTCACCATAATATGTACCACTATCTCTCCCACCATGTCCCGCATCTACCATAATAATGGTATCTTGTAACGGTAAAGACTGAGCTGAGATTATCTGTATAGAAAATACGAATAAACATAAGACAACTAACACTATACTCTTACATTTTTTCTTTAACATAAAACCACCTATTAATTATATGCATTTTAGGCATTCACCTATACTCTATTCTTTTCAAAGAATACATTATATTGGTGAGATATGATGATAAATAATTTTTTAGAGTTATCACCCGTGATTCAGGCTCTTTTAGCAACTCTTTTTACTTGGCTTGTTACAGCACTCGGAGCAGCAATTGTTTTCTTTTTTAGGGAAGTTAAAAAAAGCATTATGGATGCTTTATTAGGGTTCTCAGCAGGGGTTATGATTGCTGCTTCTTTTTGGTCCTTATTAAGTCCAGCGATTGAAATGGCTAATAGTATGCAAATGATTTCGTGGTTAGTTGTCTTTTTAGGTTTCTTTAGTGGTGGCCTTTTACTATTTTTAGGTGATAAACTTTATGATTTTATGCAACAAAAGATGAGAAAAAAAGAATCCGCTACATCTCATAGACTTAAACGTTGTCTTATGCTTGTTTTCTCTATTACATTACATAATATTCCCGAGGGCTTAGTAGTTGGTGTTGCATTTGGATCTTTGGCTTATAGTCTAGAAGGTTCTACGTTAGCTTCTGCTCTAACTCTCGCTTTAGGAATTGGACTTCAAAACTTTCCAGAAGGTAGTGCTGTTAGTCTTCCTCTTAGAAGAGAGGGATACTCCAGAAAAAAAGCTTTCTTTTTTGGTCAATTAAGTGGAATCGTCGAACCAATATCTGCTGTTATTGGAGCTATTTTAGTATTAAAGATACAAGCACTTTTACCATTTTTACTTGCTTTTGCTGCTGGAGCAATGATATATGTAGTTGTAGAAGAATTAATACCAGAAAGTCAGTCTAATAAAAAAAAGGATTTAATGGCTCTTTTTACCTTAATCGGATTCTCCGTAATGATGATTCTAGATGTTGCTTTAGGTTGAAAAACTATTTCTGTTTTAGAAATAGTTTTTTATTTTAAATATAAATTTTCTCCCTTTTTTAGGTAAATTCCATATAAATCATCTTTTGTACATGTATAAATCAATTTAGGAATAGGGTCCTGGTTTTCTATATCATTACTCTGCTCATTTTCTTCGGAAGTTTCTGGTAATGGTTCTAATTGTTCTATATCAGAATTTTCTTCTGGTTTTGTAGTTATTCCTACATTTGTTATTTTTTGAAAATTATATCCATTGTCATTTATTACGTTTGTATTATCATCTATCCATAGGCATTCCTCTGGCTTTTTACCATTTATTATTACATAGTATCCTTTAGCATTCGCAACCCATCCAGGGCTCTGATACTTTCCCTTTGCGCATTCTATATGGCAATGATTTCCAGTCGCATTTCCAGATATTCCTTCTTTATAGAATGCTTCTTTTTGTTTTATTTTCTTTCCTACATATAACTTACTAATATCATTAGTATGAGCTAATAGAATTGTCATATAGTCTATTGTACCATCTGGATATTCTACGGGATTATCACTTTCTAGCCATACTTCATTAGCATCTTGTGTATATATCTTTTTTATCGTACCGGAAAATGGTGCATACACTTCTTCAATGCTCGTATTTTCTCCGGCATCATCAATTGCATAACTATCTACATGTGTTCCCTCACCATATCCTTGTGTAATACGCATGTTTTTTAATGGGTAAATTGGTTTTTCCATTATTTTTCCTCCCTATCGATAATTTTATCTTTTGAAATTGTTATTGTATTTTTAGTAAGTAGGTCAGAATGAGAGGCAAGTTTTCCTTCTAATGACTTATATATAGTGTCAGCACCTATAAATGAGAAAAAGCCAATCCACAGACTAGTAGGAAGTGTGATATCTGTAAATGTGTAACAAAAGATGATTCCTATTAGCATGTTTATTATAAATGAATATAGACATAAAAATTTACTCGTTTTAAAACAGCTTTTTGTTTTTTGAACAACTGCACAGGTAATAGCACTAAGAGTTATAGAAATCACTAGTAATTGTTGTAGAAATTCTAGATTTAGCATATTAATCACCTGCAGTATTATATGCTTTTTTTCTTTTATTGCCACAAAAAAAAGCATCTTTCGATGCTTTTGAAACAGTATAAATTAACGTTTTGAGAATTGTGGAGCACGACGTGCTTTTTTCAATCCTGGTTTCTTACGTTCTTTCTTACGAGGATCTCTTGTAATAAATCCAGCAGCTTTTAATACTTTTCTGAAACTATTTTCAGAATCAGCTGGTGTTGTTGAATCATATTCTAATAATGCTTTTGTAATTCCGTGACGGATAGCACCAGTTTGTCCAGTGTATCCTCCACCTTTTACTGTAGCAGTAACGTCAAACATTTCTTTTGTATTTGTTAATTCTAGTGGTTGGCATAAATCCATTACACAAATTTCAGATGGGAAATATTCATTTACATCTCTACCATTTACAGTGATTTTTCCAGTTCCTGGAGTTAAAGTAACTTTAGCAATACTAGTCTTTCTATGACCAGTTCCATAATATCTATTTTTCTTTTCTTTTGCCATAACTTAAACCCTCCTATTTCACTTCAAGCACTTCTGGCTTTTGTGCCTCATGCTTGTGCTCGCTTCCTGTATATACGAATAATTTCTTATACATTTGTCTACCTAATCTGTTATGTGGTAGCATTCCTTTAACGGCTCTTTCTACCATTTCAACTGGATATTTTTCAATCATTTCTTTGGCAGTTCTTTCTCTTAATCCACCTAAGTATTGTGAATGGTTATAATACATCTTGTTGTTTAATTTGTTTCCTGTTAACATTACTTTTTCAGCATTAACAATGATGATGTTATCTCCGCAGTCAATGTGTGGAGTATATGTTGGTTTGTGTTTTCCACGTAAATATGTTGCAGCTAAAGCAGCTACACGACCTAAAGGTTTTCCTTCAGCATCAATAACGTACCATTTACGTTCTACTGTTTCTTTCTTTTGCATATAGCTTTTCATAAATTTCTCTCCTTTACCTTCAATTAGGTTTTCCCAGGACCTAATTAATGTGGGGATATTTCGAATGTACCGATTATGATTATACTAAAAAAAGTATTAAAAATCAATACTTTTTTTCACTATTATAGATGTTTTGTAGGAACTTTTTCAGTAATTGCTGAGTTTTGCAATTCTTCAGCTTTTTGATCAATGCTAGCAAGTAGTTGTATTTGTTCTTCATCTGATAGTGACTCAAACCATTCTTCTACGTTTCTTGCTTGGTTTACTGCCATTTCTTGCTCTACTGTTATTCCCATTTCTGCAGCTTGTGCTTGATATTCTGCAGCAAAAGCTGGATTTAAATTTATACTAGTTGATAGAGTCGTTGTACCAATGCTTGATCCTAATAATCCTGCCACTTTTTTAGGATTCAAGTATTTTTTTCCGTCTTCGTCCTTATCTATTGCAAAGACAGCTCCTGCTGTTGTTGTAGTTCCCATTGTTGTTGATAACTCAAGTTGACTACCGCTTAATGTCCAAGTTGTTGGTTCTAAGTTTGTTGATGAAATTGTTGATGAATCTAAAAATCCCATAATTTAATTCCCCCTATTTTCTAACTGCTCCCGTTGCAGTTTTATTTCCATTTGAATTTTCCGGCGGTGTAATCATCTTTTCTATTATAGCCTCTTGTTGTTCTCGCGCTGCCATTAACCTTGCTTTTAATTGTTGCAATCCTTCTACTGTATTTATACTATCCAAGATTCCATCTTCTGTATAAAGATCTTTTCCCGCCTTTTTTCCTTCTCCTAATTCTTTCAGTAATTCTTGATTTTGTTCATACGTATTTTTTATTTCGGTTAAATTTTCTTTTACAATTGATGATTTTCTAGCTTGCATTACTGACAAATAATACTCCTGAGCATTTATACATTGAATATTTTTAAAACCAGAGATTATTTGGTATCCTCCTAATATCCATGGTATTACTGGTACTCCTAATATGGCCAGTCCAATACTCGCTCCTAAAATTATTCCATTTCTTTTTAGAGCTTTTTTATGAATTCCTTTATTTCGCTCTAGATAAGCAGGAAAAACTTCTACTCTTTTATCAACTCCGGAGAAATAACCAATTGTTCTTTCTTCCTTTAACTGTTTTCTAAGTAGCACTTTACTACGTTTCATATGTTCGATAATTGCTTGCTTTTCCGCTTCGCTTTTTGCTTCTTTCAACTTTCTTTTAACTTTGGCTTCATCTATTTTATCTGACCATTTTATTAATCTAGGTTCTTTTATAAAGCGTTTTATAAATTTAAATTTTGCTTTATCAAATTTTTTTATAAAGCTTTTAAATTTTTTGGCTCCTATTTTTTTATGTATTTTAGCTTTATCTGTATAAATCCTTTTTATATATCTATTTTTTTCTTTTTCGGATATACCCTCAGGCATTTTTATCTTATCAGGATGAAATAATAATTGATAATTATACTTTATTTTGTCTAATCTTTGTTGGATGGAGTCTTTTACGGATTCCATTCCAATCCCCCCCTTTTATTCAGTAGACGCGCTTATTATATCATAAAATGCTTTAATTGTCAATCTGAACAGACTTTTGATAGTGTAAAATTATTTGGGGCAAACAAAAAACATACCTAATTGATATGCTTACTTTTTATATTTTATATTTGTTAAATATAATCCTTCTGCAGGTGCTGTTTTTCCTCCTGTTGATCTGTCATTTTTATTTAAAAATTTTTCCACATATTCTGGGGATTCTTTTTCTTCTCCTACTCTAATTAATATACCTACCATGTTTCTTATTTGATAACGAAGAAAGCCATTACCTGTAAATGTAAATTTGATAATATCATTATTTATTTTTTCCACTGTTGCTGTGGAAATTGTTCTAACACAGTTTTCTTTTTCTTTATTTTCGGTTACAAATGATCTAAAATCATGCTCCCCTAATAAGTACTTAATGCCATCTTTCATTTTTTCTACATTTAGATGATAATTATATTGAAATACGTAATTTCTTTCTAATGGATTATATTCTCCTATATTTATATAATATTCATATGTTTTTTCGACTACATTATATCGTGCATGAAAGTTATCTGGAACTATTTCTGTCTTAATTACGTGAATATCTTCTGGAAGATTGCTATTCATAGCTCTTTTTAGTTTATATTCTGTAATCTTTACTTCCAAATCGGCATGACCACATTGCATTTTAGCATGGACACCTTTATCTGTTCTACCAGAGGAAGTAAATGTAGTTTTTTTTCCATTGTTAATTTTAGTTAAGGCATTTTCAATTTGTTCCTGAATAGTATACATTCCAGGCTGACTTTGATAACCCTTATAATTTGTTCCATCATAGGATAAAGTAATTAAAAATCTCATATATCCTCCTAAAACTATACATGTTTATAGACATCTTTTATGATATCTCTAATATCTTTATGATATTCTAGTTTTACTTTTTTCTTTTTTATTGCCTTATACGTAAACAATACTCTTTCGGGGACTTGAAATCCATTTCTTTTTAAATAATCTACTCGCTCATATCCTTCTTCTGTTGCTGTTTCTAGAAAAATTCTTTTGTTTTTTACAAATAACATTCTGTCTGTATATTGATATAGAATTTCTTCATCTAATGTTCCAATAATAATTAATTTGTGGAATTGCTCTTTTAATTTTCTTAGAACCATAATCATTCTTTTTCTACTTTTATTATCTAAAAATCTAAATGGATCGTCTAAAATAATAATATCTGGATTAGATAATAGTCCTATTGCAAGTTCTACTTTTTTCTTTTCAGATCTAGAAAGTGTGGTAATGTTTCTGTCTAGTAACGACTCATCTAGGCCAACTATTTTTAGAGAGTCTTTTTCTTTTTTTTCTATATTTTTTATTTGTAAATGATAATAATTAATAATATAATCCATGTGTTCTTTAATAGTATTCAAATAGTTTATTTTGTGAAATTCTTTTTCAATTATACTAATCGTTTTATAATAATCCAAGTGATTTTCTGGGGTTACTACAGTTTCATTCATTGTTATATTTCCTTCAGGTAGAGTCTCTAATCTTAATATTTCTAATAATTCTTCATATTCTGGACCTGTTATCCCTATTATACTATCACTAGATAATTCGGTAGAAAATTCCCAGTCATTTGTTCTTATGTTTTCTAATTTTATTTCCATATGTTATCCACCAGCCTGTCTATATCTAACTCTGTTTTTTCTACTAAATTATAATCTCTTAATTTTACAGATAGATCAACCATAAATGGTAATTCCAATCCAATTTTGTTTAATACATTATCTTTTTCTATAATAGATAATGGTTCTCCTTCTAATAGTAGTTTTTTTTCATCAATAATTAATAGATAATCACTTTCTAATGCAATATTTAAGTCACTGGTTGTCATGACAATGGAAATTCCTGTTTCTAATTGTAGAGTTCTTAGTAAATTAATCATTTCTTTTTTTTCTTTTATATCTAATTCTCCACAGATATCATCGAGAAAAAGTATTTGAGGCGACCCGAGTAATTTTTCTGCTAATAGAATTTTTATTTTTATAAACTCTGGGACTTCATTTGGATTTTTCTTTTGGTATTTTGTTAATTTGTATTTTTTTATAATTTCTTTGTACGTTTCTTTTTTTTCTTCTTCTGCTTTTTTAAATAGATGTATTGTATAATTTAGTTCTTCTTCTACTGTTTTAAATAAAAAGGTTGGATTATCTTGTGGAATAATCGTTCCAGTAATTTCTTTCCACAGATTCTGTGGATATTCTTCTATGTACATCCCTAATAGTTTTATTTCTTGTGTTGTAGGTATTTGTCCACTTAATATTCTTATTAATGTTGTTTTGCCACAGTTATTGGCACCTGATATAGTTATAAACTTCTCTGGTTCTACTTGGAAGGAGATATTTTCAAATAAATCTTTATAAGATAAATTGGTAACTTCTAGTAATTCTTTCATATCGACCCTCCCGTTTCATGTTTTATTATATAATAATCCGTTTAAAAAAGCCATTATATTATTTGGCTTTTTTCTTTTGTATTCTATATGCACAACGTAATAAAAACTTGTCTGATAGAAATCTTCCAAAAAACTTTGCACATTTCATTTTAAATCCTGGAATAATTAACATTTTCTTTTTATCTATCATTTGATCAATTGCATATTTTGCGACGTAAGTACTTTTTAATGGTTTTACTCCAAATTTTACTCCTGCTACATTATTAAAATTAGTATCTACTGGACCTGGACATAAAACAGATATTTGTACGTTTGATTTTTTCTTTTTTTGTTCATACCATAAAGCTTCTGATAGCTGATAGACATAAGACTTTGTGGCATAATAGGTACTCATTAATGGTCCGGGTTGAAAAGCTGCGGATGATGCTACATTAAGAATGTAACCTGACTTTCTTTTTTCCATATCTTTTAAGAATGCTTTCGTTAAAATATGTACTGCCTTGATATTAGTATCAATCATCTCTAATTCTTTTTGTAAATCCGTTGTAGTAAATTCACCAAATACTCCAAAACCTGCATTGTTGATTAAAATATCTATATTTTCTTTTTTAGTTAGTACATATAATTCTTTTACTTTTTGTTCATTAGATAAATCCGCTACAATGATTGTTACTTTTGTTGGTAATGCTTCTTGAATTTTTTCTAACTTTTCTCTATTTCTAGCTACCAAAATAAGCTCATATTTTTTCGTTGCTAGATACCTAGCTATATCTAAGCCAATACCTGATGATGCTCCTGTAATTAATGCCTTCATACCGACACCTCTTTTTCCTGATCATTCATTCTTATTATATACTAAAACTGGTAAAAAAAAAAGAATGTTGACATTCCTTTTACTTTTTTGGAGCACTATTTGATGAACTAGCACCCTTTTCATCTGTACTATTAGATAACATTCCTTCCATTTCTAACATTTCTTGATAAGCTTTCTCTGTTTCTATTACTTGATCAGCAAAAAAGTCGTTATATATTTGATTCATTGTTGCTTGACTTTGTCTATGACTTGCTTGCATTGATTCTAGGCTTCTTCTTGTTGCTTCTTGATCTTCTCTTATCTTATCATTAACCTCTTGATTACTTTGATTATATAACTCTCTAGTTTCTTGCATTGATAAATGAGCAAAATCAGTAATACTGTATTGGCTGATAAATTGACTTCTACTTTCTTCTGATACTAACCTTTTATTTGAGGCTATTAGAAACCAGTTATTGACTGTATAAGAAATATTTTCTTCTGGTGTTGCAACCGGTAATATAGGTTTCTCTTCTAGCTGTTGTCTTAGTTTTTGATATTCTTTTCTATACTTTCCTCGAAGTTCAGGACTGTCTAGGTATTCTTCTCTAGTTACATCTTCTTTAGCTTCTATATATGGTTCTAATTGTTGATATACTTTTTTATCTTCTGTTCTATTTCTATCCCTTGCTATTTGTAAAAGTCTACTTCTTTGCTCTGGTGTTCCTTTTGCAAAAACTGAATAAGATATTTTATCTTTTAATTCTTGCATTATTTCTGGCTCAACTGTGTTTTCTTTTATATCTTTTTGCATTTGTAACCATTGCTCATTTATATTCTGTAATAGTCTTGTAAATGCATCCACATTTACTCATTGTCCTGATTCATATAGTTCAGGTAGAACATGTTGATAGCTTTCTTTTCCCTTTAAATAGTTTGACATAATCTTTAGATATGCTTCTCTCATGCTTTGTTCTTGTTTCAAATTTGCTAGATAGTCTTTTTTAGAAATGTTATTAGCATCCAATATTGGTTTAAAGGCTTCGTATACATATAATTTAGCGGATAATCTTTCTTTACCATAGAGATTCATCTTTCCTGTCTTTGATTGCTTTATTAAAGATATAGCACCATTTTCTTTATCTAACATTGCCTTTATATTGTCAAACATATTATCACCTGAGTTTATTTTATCACAAAAAGAAAAAGACACAAGGTCTCGTGTCTATTTATCTTCTGCTTCTTTCTTTTTAGCAGGTTTCTTTTCTTCTGGTTTAGCTTCATCTACTAATTTTAAAATTACCATTAGAGAGTTGTCTCCACGACGTTCAGATAATTTTAAAATTTGAGTATATCCACCATTACGATTTTCATAACGTTTTGCTAAATCATGGAAAATTTTATCCACAACTTTTTTATCATTATGTAAGAATGCTAATGCTTTACGACGAGAAACTAAATCACCTTTTTTACCATAAGTAATCATTTTTTCAACGAACTTACGAACTTCTTTTGCTCTAGTTTCAGTAGTAGTAATACTTTCGTTTACTACTACTTGTTTTGTCATAGTAGCTAGCATACTTCTTCTATGTTTATTATCTACACCTAATTTTCTCATAGTTATTTCCTCCTTATATTTTAGTCGTCATCACGTAATACTAGACCCATATCTCTAATTTTATCTAATACTTCTTTTAGTGATTTCTTTCCTAGATTACGGATTTTCATCATGTCTGATTCACTCTTATTAACAAGATCTTGTAAAGTATGAATACCAGCTCTCTTTAAGCAGTTATATGCTCTTACAGAGAAGTCTAGGTCTTCAATTGATGTTTCTAAAGCTTTTACTTTTGGATCTTCTGTTTTTTCAATCATCATTCCACTTACATCTGCGATTGATGATAAATCTGTTAAAATTGTGAAATGTTCAATTAAAATTCTTGAAGCTAAAGCGATTGCTTCTTCTGGTTTCATAGAACCATTTGTCCATACGTCTAAAATTAATTTATCATAACTTTCATCTTGTCCAACACGAGCGTTTGCAACTTCATATGATACTCTTTCAATAGGAGAATATAATGAGTCAATAGCTATAACTCCTGCTTTTTTAATATCATGTATTTTCTTGTTGTCTTCACTTCTTACATATCCACGACCATTTGATACAGTCATTTCCATGTTTAGAGAAGCTCCTTTTGATAATGTAGCGATGACTTTATCTTTATTAATAACTTCGATATCAGCATCGTGTTCAATATCTCCAGCAGTGATTTCTCCTTCTTTTGTTGTATTGATACGAACAATCTTTTCTTCGTTTGAATGGTTTTTAAATACTACCCCTTTCAAATTTAAGATGATTGTTGTTACATCTTCATAAACACCTTCAATTGTTTGGAATTCATGAAGAACACCATCGATTTTAATACTACTAATAGCACTACCTGGAAGAGATGATAACATTACTCTTCTTAAAGCGTTACCAATTGTAGTTCCAAATCCTCTTTCTAATGGTTCTAATTCGAATCTACCATAGAAATTGCTTTCTACAGAATCTGTTATTTTATAAATTGGTTTTTCAAATTGTAACATGAAACTAACCTCCCTTATTCATTAATTATACACGTGGACGTTTTGGTGGACGACATCCGTTGTGTGGTATTGGTGTAACGTCAACAATTGTAGTTACTTCTAACCCTGCAGTTTGAAGTGAACGAATTGCTGTTTCTCTACCTGGTCCTAAACCTTTTACACGTACTTCTACTTTACGCATACCCATGTCATATGCAGCTTTTCCAGCAGCTTCTGCAGCCATACCAGCAGCAAATGGAGTTGATTTTTTACTACCTTTGAATCCGATAGCTCCAGATGATGCCCAGCTAATTACGTTACCATCCTTATCTGTGATTGTAGTAATTGTATTATTGAATGTTGAATGAATATGTGCAATACCTTCAGGAACATTCTTTTTAACTTTTCTTTTTCTAGTTTTGTAAGCCATCTAAGTTTACCTCCTTTAAAATTTCTTTCATTAAGTTAACTAAGCTTTTTTCTTGTTAGCTACTACTTTTCCTTTACCTTTACGAGTACGTGCATTACGATTTGTTCTTTGTCCTCTTACAGGTAATCCTTTTTTATGGCGACTTCCTTCATATGAATTAATTTCCATCTTAGTTTTGATGTTCATACTTACTTCACGACGAAGATCACCTTCTGTTAAATGTTTGTTAATTTCATCACGAATTTTAACTAAATCTTCTTGAGATAAATCTTTTGTTTTTGTTGTTGGATCAATATTTACTGCCTTTAAAATTTGTTTAGCTAAACTTTGTCCAATACCATAAATATAAGTTAATGAAATACAAATGTGCTTGTCGTTTGGAATATCTACACCTTTAATACGTGCCATTAATTACACCTCCTAAAAATTATCCTTGTTTTTGTTTGTGTTTTGGATTTTCACAAATAATTCTTACTGTACCTTTACGTTTTACGACTTTACATTTTTCGCAAATTGGTTTAACTGATGCTTTTACTTTCATACTATCCCTCCTATTATTTACGATAGGTTATACGCCCACGTGTTAAATCATAAGGCGAAAGTTCTATCATTACGGTATCTCCTGCTAAGATACGAATATAGTTCATTCGTATTTTACCAGAAACGTGAGCTTCCACAATGTGTCCATTTTCTAGTTGAACTTTAAATTTCCCACCTGGGATAATTTCAAGAACTTTACCTTCAATTTCAATTGTATCTTCTTTGGCCATCTTTATCACTCTCCTGTCAAGATTTGATATCCATCTTTTGTCACTACTACTGTATGTTCAAAGTGTGCTGATAAGCTACCATCTTGTGTATCAATCGTCCAATTATTATCATGAATAAATATATCGGGTCTACCTAATGTTAGCATTGGTTCCACAGCAATTACCATACCTTCTTTTAGTCTTGGACCAGTATTTGGAATACCATAATTTGGCACTTCTGGATCTTCGTGAACAGAAGTTCCTACTCCGTGACCACATAGTTCTTTTACGACCCCTAGGTTATGCTTATGGGCGTACTGTTCAATCGCATAGCCAATATCACCTATTCTATTTCCTGGCTTTACTTGTGCTAAGCCTACGAATAGTGATTTTTCAGTGTCTTCTAGTAACTTTCTTGTTTTATCATCTACTTCTCCTACTGCGTAAGTCCAAGCAGAGTCTCCATGGTAACCTTTGTAACATGCTCCAATGTCAATAGAAATAATGTCTCCATTTTTTAATTTTCTATCGCTTGGGAATCCATGAACCACTTCTGAATTGATACTTGTACATAGTGTAGACGGGAACCCTTCGTATCCCTTAAAAGAAGGAGTAGCATCTTTACTTCTTATAAAGTCTTCTGCTAGCTTATCTAACTCTTTTGTAGTTATTCCTTCTTTTATATATGGTTTTAGATACTGATGGGTTTGATATACTATATTACCAGCAATTTTTAATAATTCAATTTCTCTTTTACTTTTAATTGTTATCACTATTTTTCATCTCCATCTTTTTTTGATGAAGTAGAAACGCTGATAATTTTGTCTATCTGTTGAAAGACATTTTCAATTGTATCGTTTCCGTTTACTTCAGTTAAAACTCCTTGTTGTCTATAATGTTCTATAATTGGTTCTGTTTTTTCTTGATACATTTTATATCTAGTTTGGAAAGCTTCTAAGTTGTCATCGTTTCTTTGATACAATTTTCCTCCGCAGATATCACATACAGATTCGATTTGTGGCGCACTTGCTTTTTCATTGATATTATAAACTGCATGACAGTCCTCACAAACTCGTCTACCTGTAATTCTTCTTTCTAATGTCTTTTCATCGATTACAATTGAAATTACATTTCCTACTTCATATCCTAATCTCTTTAGGATCTTATCATATTCAACTGCTTGATCTAGACTCCTTGGAAATCCATCTATGATGTAACCATTTTTGCAATCTTTTTCCTGTAGTCTTTTTTCAATTAGTTGATATGTAATTTCATCTTTTACTAATTTTCCACTTGCTAGTGTCTCTCTTACATAATTTCCTACTTCACTATCTTCCTTAGCGATTTCTCTTAGGATATCACCAGTTGATATATGTGGAATATGATATTTAGCAACAACTAGCTCTGCTTGTGTTCCTTTACCGGCAGCAGGTGGAGCTATAAACATAATATTTTTCATTTTTACCTTCTACTATATCCTCTCTTATAACTTCTGGTCAAAATACTTCCTTCCAATTGTTTATAAGTTTCTAGTGCTACACCTACAACGATTAATAATCCTGTACCACCAATAGATACGCTTGTAGGCAAGCTTGTTAATTTAGAAAATAGAATTGGTAATCCGGCAATTACTACTAGGAATGTTGCTCCTAAAATAGTAAGCCTTGATAAGATTTTACTTACATGTTTTTTTGTATCTTCTCCAGGTCTAATTCCAGGAACATACCCTCCATTTTCCTGTAGATTCTTAGCAAATTCTTCTGGCTTTACTTGAATAAAAGTATAGAAGTATGCGAAGAAAAATATGAATACTACATAGATTAAAAATCCTACTGGAGTTGTATATGTTAAATACTTTTGTACAACTAAAGTAAATGTTTCATTTTTAATTACTTGTGCCAAGATTCCAGGGATTGCTAGTAAACTTGATGCAAAGATTACTGGAATTACTCCGGCAGTATTTATTTTAATTGGCATAAAACTTTGAGCTGATTTTCCGTATGCGCTTGTTGATTTATTGGCATACTGGATTGGTATTCTTCTTTCTGATTCTTGAACAAAAATCATTCCGATGACGATTGCAAAGTACACAATTACGAATAATATAAATTTAATAACTCCTAATGTAATTACTTGTGCAGTTCCATCGAATGCAACTAGACCGGTAAAGGCATCAATAAACATTTGAGGAAGAGTTGCAATGATACCAGCCATGATAATTAAGCTTGTACCATTTCCTATTCCTTTTTGAGTTATTTGATCTCCTAACCATAATAGGAATGCAGTACCTGCTGTTAAAACTGTTGCAATGTATAAATATTCTAATACATCTCCTGTTCTACCAATGAAGGCAAATGCAAATGCATAACCTTCAATAAAAGCAAATGCGATACCTAAATATCTAGTGATTTGATTTAACTTTTGTCTTCCCGTTGCTCCCTGCTTTCTTAATTCTGCAAAATACGGAATGATATCCATTTGTAATAGTTGCATGATGATAGATGCCGTAATATATGGCATAACACCTAATGCAAAGATTGAGAAGTTTTGTAATGCGCCACCGCCTAAGGTGTTAATTAATTCTAGAAATCCTAGATTACTAGTTAAATCTTGTGTTCCTGGAACTCGAATTGAAATACCCAATATGAAGATCATTAGTGCCCCAAGAGTAAAGTAAATACGATGACGTAAATCCTTATTCGTTGAGGTAAATAATTGCTTCATAGTTTTGAACATACTAGATCACCTCAGCTTTACTTCCTGATTCTTTGATCTTTTCTAATGCGCTTGTTGAAAATTTATTAGCTTGAATAGTTAATTTATGTTCTAACTTTCCATTTCCTAAAATTTTAAGTCCATCTAATTCTTTTTTAATAATTCCTTTTTCCATTAATAATGCAGGTGTTACTACTGTACCATCTTCAAATACATTTAAATCTCCTAAGTTCACTGTAGCATAGCTAACTTTAAAGCGTGCATTTGTGAAACCTCTCTTTGGAAGTCTTCTATATAATGGTAATTGTCCACCTTCAAATACTGGATTGATACTACCACCACTACGTGCTTTTTGTCCTTTTTGTCCGCGTCCACATGTTTTACCAAGACCACTACCTGGACCGCGTCCTACACGTTTTCTTGCATGAGTAGCACCGATATTTTTTTCTAATTCATGTAATTTCATTATCCTAATATCTCCTCTACTGTTTTACCGCGAAGTGCTGCTACTTGTTCAACAGTTTTCATTGCTTTTAATGCATTTAATGCAGCAGTTGCAGTATTAATTTTAGTTCTTGCTCCTAGTGATTTAGAGACAACATCACGAATTCCTGCTAATTCTAAGATAGCACGAACAGATCCACCAGCAATGATACCAGTACCAGCTGGAGCAGGTTTAATGATAACTCTTGCAGCACCACTTGTTCCTACCATTTCATGAGCTACTGTTCTTCCGTCAATTAGAGGTATTGTGATCATTTTCTTGTTTGCATCTTGAATTGCTTTCTTGATTGCATCAGGTACTTCATTAGCTTTACCAATACCTAATCCAACTTTACCTTTACGGTCACCTACGACAACAGTTGCTGAATATCTTCTACGACGTCCACCTTTAGTAACTTTTACTACGCTTTTAACGTCGATTACTAATTCTTCATACAACTTCTCTCTAGGTTCTTGAGACTTTCTTTGCATAATACCCTCCTATTAGAATTCTAATCCATTTTCACGTGCAGCTTCTGCTAAAGCTTTTACACGTCCATGATAAAGGTATCCTCCTCTATCAAATACCACTTTTGTAATTTTTGCTTTTGTTGCTTTCTTAGCGATTGCTTCACCAACAACTTTAGCTGCTTCTACATTACTTCCGTTTTTAATTTTTAAATCTTTGTCTAATGAGGAAGCAGATACAAGAGTAGTTCTAGTTTCATCATCGATAATTTGTGCATAGATTCCAGTGTTAGAACGGAATACGCATAATCTTGGTACTTCGCTTGTTCCAAAAATGTTCTTACGAACTCTTTCATGACGAACAATACGCATACTATTACGAGATTCTTTCTTTATCATACTTTGTTTTCTCCTTTCCTACTTATTAAGCAGCTTTCTTTCCTTCTTTACGACGAACATGTTCGTCTTTATAACGAATACCTTTACCCTTATATGGTTCAGGTTGTCTTACTTTTCTTACGTTAGCAGCGAATTCTCCAACTAATACTTTATCAATACCTTTGATAGTGATTTCAGTATTTCCGTTAGCTTCTACTGTTAAACCTTCTGGAATTTCCATCTCTACTGGATGAGAATAACCAGCGCTGATTACTAATTTTTTACCTTGAACATTGAAACGATATCCGACACCAATAATCTCTAATCCTTTTTCAAAACCTTTTGTAACACCTTCAATCATGTTGTGAATTAAAGCGTTCATTGTACCGTGCATAGCTTTTGCATTTTCGTTTTTACGTTCTAAAGTAATTTTATTATCTTCTTGCTTCATAGTAATATCTTTTAACATTACTTGAGATAAAGTTCCTTTTGGTCCAGTTACTGTTACTGTATTATTTTCTTCAGTTACTGTAACTCCTTCTGGAACGATAATTGTACGATTTCCTATACGGCTCATCTTGACACCTCCTTATATTTTTCTTTATTACCAAATATAAGCTAGAACTTCCCCACCTATATTTTCTTTACGTGCTTCTTTATCTGTCATAATTCCTTTAGATGTAGAAAGGATAGCGATTCCTAATCCATTTAATACTCTTGGAATTTCGTTGCTGTTAACATATACACGAAGACCTGGTTTAGAAATTCTTTTTAGCCCAGTGATAACTCTTTCTTTTTTGTTATATTTTAAAGTTAATAGAATTTTTCCTTGAGCGTCTTCTTTTACAACTTTGTAATCTTTGATAAATCCTTCATCTTTTAAAATTCTTGCGATTTCTTCTTTCATTTTTGATGCAGGTACTTCTACTTCTTCATAACGCATTTGGTTAGCATTACGAATACGAGTTAACATATCTGCAATTGTATCTGTTACTACTGCCATTTAAATTCCTCCTTTCCAATTACCAACTTGATTTCTTAAGTCCTGGTATTTGTCCTTTATAAGCTAATTCACGGAAGCAAATACGGCAGATTCCGAATTTACTCATAACTGCGTGAGGTCTACCACAACGAGCACATCTAGTATATTCACGTACTTTAAACTTTTGTGGTCTATTAGCTTTTACTATCATACTTTTCTTTGCCATAATATTCCTCCCATTTTTTACTTTCTAAAAGGAATTCCAAGTCCATTTAATAAATCGAATGATTCTTCATTAGTTTTTGCTGTTGTTACAAATACGATATCCATTCCACGTACTTTTACAACTTCATCATAATCAATTTCTGAAAAGATTAATTGTTCTTTAATTCCCATAGTATAGTTTCCTCTACCGTCGAAAGATTTTGGACTAACTCCACGGAAATCTCTAACACTTGGTAGAGCGATTGCAATTAGTTTATCCATAAAGTTATACATGTTTTCTCCACGTAATGTAACTTTACATCCAATTGCATGTCCTTCTCTTACTTTGAATCCAGCGATTGATTTTTTAGCACGTGTTACTACTGGTTTTTGTCCAGAGATTTTTGCTAAATCTGCAACTGCTGCATCAATTAGTTTTGAGTTAGATGTAGCATCACCTACACCGATATTAATAACAATCTTTTCTAACTTTGGAACTTCCATAATTGATTTATAATTATATTTTTCTTTTAAACTTGGAACAACTTCATTTAAGTATTTCTCTTTTAGGCGGTTCATAGTTACCCTCCTTCCAATTAATCAAGCTTCTCGTTTGATTTTTTTGTGATTCTAATTTTTTTACCTGTTTTTGTATCAGTTGTATGTCCGATTCTAGTTCCTTTTTTTGTCTTAGGATCAACAATCATAACATTTGATGCATGAATTGGTTTTTCAACTTCGATAATTCCACCAGATTCATTAGCTGTAGGTTTTTGATGTTTCTTAACTACGTTAACTCCTTCAACTACAACTTTGTTTTCGCTTCTTAATGTTTTAATAATTTTTCCTTCTTTACCTTTATCAGAACCAGCGATAACTACAACTTTATCTCCTACTTTAAAGTTCATAATTTATCCTCCTCATTATAGTACTTCTTTTGCTAAAGAAACAATTTTCATGTAATCTTTATCACGAAGTTCTCTTGCGACTGGTCCAAAAATACGAGTACCTACTGGACTCTTGTCATCACGAATGATAACACAAGCATTGTCATCGAACTTAATATATGATCCATCTTCACGACGAACGCCTTGACGACTACGAACGATAACTGCTTTTACAACTTTTCCTTTTGGTAATGGTGAGTTAGGAATTGCATTTTTTACTGTTCCAACTACTACATCACCAATGTTACCTGTTTTTACTTTGCTTCCACCTAGAACACGAATTACTAATAATTCACGTGCACCAGTATTGTCAGCAACTTTTAAACGACTTTCTTGTTGTAACATAGATTATTCCTCCTTCTTTCCAATCATCTAAGCGTTAAATAATAACTGCTTCTTTTACTACTTCTTTTAAATAGAAATGCTTTGTTTTTGACATTGGTCTAGTTTCAGCTATACGAACTGTGTCTCCAACTTTAGCAATATTTTTTTCATCATGTACACTATATTTCTTAGAGCTTTTAACTCTTTTGTGATATAACGGATGGTTTTTATAAGTTTCAACTAAAACGCTTATTGTCTTATCATTAGTTGCGCTAACTACTTTTCCAACTAATTCTCTTTTAATTTTCTTTTCCATTATATAACCTCCTATTCGTTACTTTCACGTTCTTTTAGAACAGTTTTCATTCTTGCAACGGTGTGTCTTAAATCTCTAATTCTAGAAGGTTTTTCAAGGTTTCCTGTAGCTTGTTGGAAACGTAAGTTAAATAATTCTTGTTTTGCTTCAAATAGTTTTGTATTGATTTCTTCAGTTGTTAATTCTCTAATCTCTTTAACCTTCATTATTTTCACCACCATTTTCTTTCATTACAAATTTTGTTGCTATTGGTAGTTTGTGAGATGCTAAACGTAATGCTTCACGAGCAACTTCTTCACTAACTCCAGCGATTTCAAAAAGAATTTTTCCTTCTTTTACAACAGCAACCCATCCTTCAACGTTACCTTTACCTTTTCCTTGTCTTGTACCGATTGGCTTTCTAGTAAGTGGCATATGTGGGAAAACATTGATCCAAACTTTACCACCACGTTTCATGTAACGAGTCATAGCAATACGAGCAGCTTCGATTTGGTTAGCTGTAATCCAAGCTCCTTCTTTTGCTTGAAGACCATATTCTCCGAAACTTAATGTTCTATTTCCACGTGATCTTCCTTCGTAAGGTAATCTATGAACACGACGATATTTAGTTCTTGACGGTATTAACATATTAATTACCTCCCTTAGATTTCTTGTTTAGGATTTCTCCTTTATAGATCCAAACCTTTACACCAATTTTACCAAATGTTGTATCAGCTTCTGCTGTTGCATAATCAACATCTGCTCTTAATGTATGTAGAGGAATAGTTCCTTCTGTGTATCCTTCGCTACGTGCCATATCAGCACCACCTAAACGTCCAGATACTGATGTTTTAATTCCTTTAGCTCCTGCTTTCATAGCGTTTCTAATTGCACGTTTTTGAGCCATACGGAATGATGCTCTGTTACTAATTTGATTTGCAATTGAATCAGCAACTAATTGAGCGTTCATGTCTGCTTTTTTAATATCAACGATTGAGATTTGAACATTTTCATCAGCAATCTTTGATAGTTGTTTCTTTAATTTCTCGATTTCTTCACCACCGCGTCCAATCATGACACCTGGTTTAGAAGTATGGATTACAACTTCACATCTTTTAGCAGTTCTTTCGATTTCAACTTTAGCAATACCAGCATTTTTTAAGTTCTTTTCTAAGTATTTACGGATTTCAATATCTTTAACTAATACTTTAGAGAAGTCTTTTTTATTTGCATACCATTTTGCTTCCCAGTCTTTGTTGATGCCAAGTCTAAGTCCATTAGGATTAACTTTTTGTCCCATGTTTTAACCTCCTTATTAGTTTTTTGTAGCCACTACGATAATAATGTGACTAGTTCTATGATCTCTATGTCCTATGTGAGAACGTGAATCAAAAAAGTGACGTTTCATAACAGGACCAGCATCTACTCTTGCTTCTTTTACATAAAGTGTAGCAGCATCTGCATTGTTATTATTAACTGCGTTTGCAATAGCAGAATCTAGAACTTTTTTGATAAGTCTTGCTGACTTATTGGTTGTGTTTATTAAAATGTTAGCTGCTTCTTGTACACTTTTACCACGAATCATGTCAATTGTTAGACGAGCTCTGATTGGTGATACTCTAAGTCCTTTAGCAATTGCTCTTGCTTCCATTTCTTTCCCTCCTAGTCATTTTTTAATTATTTCTTGTCTGAACCATGTCCACCGAATTTACGAGTTAATGCAAATTCACCTAATTTATGTCCTACCATGTCTTCAGTAACATATACTGGTATGAATTCTTTACCATTGTGAACGGCAAATGTATGTCCTATAAAATCAGGATAGATTGTGGAACGGCGTGACCATGTTTTAATGACTTCTTTTTTTCCAGACTTATTTAATTCTTGAACCTTTTTTAATAATCTATCGAATACATAAGGTCCCTTTTTTAAACTTCTTGCCATTATTTAATCATCCTTTCCTATTTACTATTACGACGACGTACGATGAATTTGTCTGATTGTTTTTTCTTACGTGTCTTTAATCCAAGTGCAGGTTTACCCCATGGAGTCATTGGTGCTTTACGTCCTACTGGAGCACGTCCTTCACCACCACCATGTGGATGGTCGTTAGGGTTCATAACAGAACCACGAACTGTTGGTCTAATACCCATATGACGTTTACGTCCTGCTTTACCTATTCTAACTAGTGAAGCATCTTCATTTCCAACTTCACCAATTGTTGCCATACATGTTCCTAAAACTTTTCTTTGTTCACCACTTGATAAACGAATCATTACATATTTTCCTTCACGACCTAGGATTTGTGCAGAAGTACCAGCACTACGTGCTAATTCTCCACCTTTTCCTGGACGTAATTCAATATTATGAATCATTGTACCTACTGGGATACTCATGATTGGTAATGCGTTACCAACTTTGATATCAGCGTTTGCTCCAGCTTCAATTGTCATTCCAACTTCTAGTCCTTTTGGAGCGATAATATATCTTTTTTCTCCATCTGCATAATTGATTAATGCGATGTTTGCTGTTCTATTTGGATCATATTCGATACTTGCTACTGTACCAGGTACCTCTAATTTATTTCTCTTGAAATCAATGATACGATATTTTCTTTTTACTCCGCCACCTTGATGACGAACAGTTATCTTACCTTGATTGTTACGTCCACTATTTTTCTTAATAGTAGTTAATAGAGATTTTTCTGGAGTACTTTTTGTAATTTCTTCATTTACTAAAGTACTCATCTTTCTACGACCTGGTGTAGTAGGTTTATATGTTTTAATTGCCATAATTTATTTCCTCCTTCTAACCAAGATCAATTGTTTGTCCTTCAGCTAAAGTAACAATTGCTTTCTTTGTACGATTCGTTAATCCTGTATAACGACCAACTCTTCTCTTTTTAGGTTTTACATTAATTGTTCTAATTGATGTAACCTTAACATTAAAGATTTTTTCAATTGCATTTTTGATTTCAATTTTGTTAGCTCTTGGATCAACTTTGAATGTATATTTTCCATTTTCTTTATCAGCCATTGATTTTTCAGTAATAACTGGTGCCTTGATGATTTCTAAATACTTAGTGTCTTTCATTATTTAAGCACCTCCTCTACAGCATTTAATGCATCTTCTGTAAATACTACTACATTTGTACCTACAACATCTAATACATTGATTTCATCTGCTGAAATTAATACTACGTTTTGTAAGTTTCTTGATGCTAAAATCATATTATCATCAAATTCTTTTACTACTAATAATACTTTTTTATCAGCAATTTTTAATGTTTCTAATAAAGCTTTCATATCTTTAGTCTTTGGTGTAGCTAAGTTTAAGTTTTCTAATACGATAACTCCATTTTCTTGTGCTTTATAAGCTAAAGCTGACTTAATAGCAAGTCTTCTTTCTTTACGATTTTGTTTTTTGCTGTAATCTCTTGGTACTGGAGTTCCATATCTTCCTCCACCTACCCATTGTACAGATCTAATTGAACCTTGACGAGCACGTCCAGTTCCTTTTTGTCTCCATGGCTTTCTTCCGCCACCACTTACTTCACTTCTGTTCTTAGTACTATGTGTTCCTTGTCTTAATGATGCTCTTGATAAGATGATTGCATCATATAAAACATTTTTATTTGGTTCAATTCCAAATACATTTTCATTTAAGTTAATGTCCTTTACTTTTTCACCTTTTAGATTTAAAAGTTCTACTTTTTTCATCTACGATTCCTCCTTTCATCACATTTCATTATTTTATTTATTTTCATTTTTATTTGTTCCTGTGATGATTTTATTCTGCTGTTTCTTCTGCAGGTGTATTTGCTTCTGTATTAGCTTCAACTTCAGCTTTTGGTGCTTCGTATGAAACTAAGTCAGCAGCTTCTTTTTTCACATTTGGTTTTTTAACCGCAGTACGAATCATAACTAATGATTTCTTTGGACCTGGAACATTACCTTTAACTAAGATTACATTGTTTTCAGTATCTACTGAAATAATTTCAAGATTTTGAACAGTTCTTGCTACATTACCCATTTGTCCAGGCATTTTCTTACCTTTCAAAACGTGCATTGGTAACATAGTACCTAATGAACCTACACCTCTATGGTATTGAGAACCATGACCCATAGGTCCACGGCTTTGGTTATGACGTTTAATAACACCTTGGAATCCTTTACCTTTGCTGATTCCACTTACGTCAACCATTTCTCCTTCTTCGAAGATATCAACATTAATTACTTGTCCTAATGTATAATCTTCTACGTTTACTCCTCTAATTTCTCTTAAGAAGCGCTTAGGTTCAGTTCCAGCTTTCTTAGTATGACCGATTGCTGGTTTGTTTGATAATTTTTCTCTGATAGTTTCTGTTGCAATTTGAATTGCATCATATCCATCGTTTGCTACTGTTTTAATTTGAGTTACAACATTTGGCTCAACTTCAATTACAGTAACCGGAATTAACTTACCGTTCTTAGTGAACACTTGAGTCATTCCAACTTTTTTACCTAAGATTCCTTTCATTATTGTTTCCTCCTATTATTTTGTTTTGATTTCAATATCAACCCCGCTAGGTAAATCTAAATGAGCTAACGCATCAATAGTTTCCTTGCTAGGATTTTTGATATCAATAAGTCTCTTATGTGTACGCATTTCGAATTGTTCACGAGAATCCTTATCTTTATGAACAGCTCTTAAAATTGTAAATTTTTCAATTTCAGTTGGTAGTGGTACTGGACCAGAAATTTCTCCACCTGATCTTTTGATTGTTTCAACAATTTTAGTTACTGCATTATCAAGAATTCTATGATCATATGATTTTAATCTAATACGAACTTTTGATGTTGACATTAAAAATCCTCCCTTCGCCTATATCTAGTATAGACTTGCTCCGTGCAAATAACCCGCTAACCAAATTAACAACTTAACCTGGTGTATCGGCAACCTCGCACATCTAAGCAGTCACACGTAATTAATTATAGCAAGTAATATCAACAAATGCAAGCATTTTTTTGTATAATTTTTTTATTTTTTTCATAGAAAAAGAGCAAAATACGTTTTTTTATATTTTTGCTCTCTTTTTATACTGTACAGGAGGCTCAAATTCACACATTCCTCTCCAGTAATCAATATCATTAGTTCCTTCTTCTAATAATTTTTCACGTAACTTTTCTACATTGCCATTTCTATCATATAATAGTGTTCCATATTTTACTTCTTGTTCCCAGGAATAATTGCCTTGCAAAGTAAGTCTTTTTTCATCATCTTCTAGTGCCCATAAATTCGCACTTTCTGTATGAATGTCCATTCCTATATCTTCATTTGTTATATTTTTCCATTCAATTCTTTTTGGCGTGTATGAATTATATAGAAATAATAAATTGATTCTTTCTGGTTGTGTTCCCCATGCTGTAGCAGTTGCAACAATACCCTCTATAGCTTCGACATAATAATCATTTTCTAATGCTCTGGTCATTTCATCTGACACCATATCATTTAATATTTCCATCTTTGATGGTTCTACTTGTACTTTTCTTAAACTTTCCATATTCCAAACCTTCCCTTTATTTATTGTCTATTCTATACGAAATTCAAAATCCAGTCAATTATTTTCTAATATATTTTACTGGCGGATTAAACAAACAAACTTCACTCGTCCAGTATGGTGCTATTTCATCTAATGATGAATCGTTTTGTAGGTCCACTTGTAGTTCTTTTGTTCTATTGTTTCTATCATATAAAATGATTCCATTTCTTGCATTAAATTTTCGAGGAGATTCTATTCTATCTTGAAATCTTTCTTCTAACCTATAATACCATTCTGGTATGTTTTCTATTCTAATATCCATACCTGTAGAAAACCGAATCTGTTGTTGTTCTTCTGCAGAGAATTTTACTGGCTCTATATTTGCATCATTCCAAATAAACGTTAGTTCTACTTCCGGTCTAAAATGATTACTTCCAACATATATAATTCCTTCTAAATATTCACTTTGGCTTTGATTTGCTAAAACCTCATTAATTTTATCACTTAATAAATTATTCATTACTGACATTTTTTCATTATCCACTTTTACTGTTTTTAATACTTCCATACTACTTTTCATCCCCTATTTTCATTTTATATTTTGGGGGATAATTCGTCAACAAAAAAAGAGGTTTCCCTCTTATTTTATTTTCTGTTTTGCTCTTGGCATTTTGAAATTTACATTTGATTACTTTGATGCATTTTCTTTTGCTTGATTTTTCTTTTAGTACGTTTTTCTTCTTTTCTTTTTAAATAGCTTTTATTGTACATCCAAATTTCTTGTAAGGTCATAGTCTCTAATTCTAGTTCTGTTAACTCATCTTGAATTCCCATATCTAGATTGGCACAAAATTTTCTTTTAAATTTTCTGTGTTTGGGATTTTTGTTCATTTTCCTTAAGTCGCAAAGGTATAAGTCTCTTACTTCTGTTGTTCCTTCTAAAAAAGAAGCAAATCGCTCTCGGCTTGTCTTTTTAATTTCTTCAAATTTCTTTTTTAACGTTTCTTCTTGTTGAATAGCAAGAGCAGTTTCATAACTGGTTTTATATTCTTCTATTACTTGTTTCATTTGCTCGGTGTAAATATCTGGTAGTATTTCCTCGCTACCTTTCGTATGTAAGTCTTTTTCATATGCTATCTGTATTCTTCCTAAAGCAGTATCATAAGGATGTATTTCCTTTGGAATTGACCATTCATTTAATATTTTTATTCTTTCTTCTTTTGATGATTCTTTTAGTTTTGTTAATAAGCCTTTTATATAGTCAGGATACTTAAAGTTTTTCTTTTCTATTTCTTTTTGATCTGGGATAGGAAAGACTACTATATATACTATATGGTTAATTTCTACTACGCGATATGCCATTAAAAGTTGTTCTTCCATAGAGTCCCCCTCTCTTGGCGCGTATTATAACACAAAAAAAGGATTTTTTCAATCCTTCATATTTCGTTTGGATTTTGGATTCCCTATAATTTTTAATGAGGCGGGTGCGACAATTGACTTTCCAAATTTTTGATTAATATCATCAATTGTTTTTTGTATTTCTTCTTCCTTTTCCTCTTCCTCATTATTTTCTTCGAATAATGTCATCTGCCTTTCTTTTGTCTCTTGTAAATCTGCAAGTCTTACACCAATTAAACGAATCGGATCTTTTTTGTAACTTTTATTGAATATTTCTATTACTAATTTATAAATTTCCTTTGTGCTATTTGTTATATGAGGTAATTTTGCTTGCGCAGAATAGTTTCTGAAATCTTTATTTTTATAGATAACTGCTACTGTTTTGGCATATTGCTTTTGTTTTCTTAATTCCCTGGTTACATCTTCTGTTTGTCTAAATAAAATATCTTTTAATTTTTCCTCATCTGTATAATCATGGGTCAGAGTCTCTGTTGTGGAAATACTAGTTGTTTTACTGCTTCTTGGCTCTACTTTTGTATTATCGATTCCCCAGGCTGCTTCTTTTAAATGTTTCGCTTGGTTTTTAAATTTTCTTTCTAGCACTTTTTCATTAGCAAAGGCTAAATCTTTTATTGTATAAATATTTAGTTTGTTTAACTCTTCTTTCGTTCTTTTTCCTACCATGAATAAGTCCCCTACATCTAGTGGCCATAATTTTCCTTCAATCTCATCTTTTAATAATGTATGGACTTTATCAGGTTTTTCAAAATCAGAAGCCATTTTTGCACATAACTTATTATTTCCAATACCTATATTTACTGTGAAACCAAATTTTTCTTTTACTTCTTCTTTTATTTTTATAGCTAGTTGATAGTAATCTTTATATAAATAATTTGTTCCAGTCATATCTAAGAAACATTCATCAATTGAAAATTTTTCTAACAGTGGGGAATATTGTGATAAATACTCAAAAAGTTTTTTTGATTGTTCATAATACCAACGATGATTAGGTGGAAAGATTTTTAAATTAGGACATTTCTTTTTTGCTTGATAAATAGTTTCTGCTGTCTTTATTCCCATTTTTTTGGCTACTGGGGACTTAGCTAAAACTATTCCTCGTCTTTCTGTTTCGGAACCACCGATGATTGCTGGAATTTTCCTAATATCCGTTTTATATCCTTGTTTTAATAAAAGTACTGCTGTCCATGATAGAAATGCATTATTTACATCTATATGAAAAATCAATCTTTCCTTCATATTTACCCTCACTTTTATCCTTATTATAATGAAGTTTCCTTTTTCACGCAATCGAACAACGGTGGTTTTTAGAATATTCTTTAAAAAACAAAACATACTAATCATATGGTGATGATATGAATCGAGACGAGAGAAATTTATATGAATTATATTTTAAGAAAATAGTTATTGAACATATTCGGGATGCTAGAATTGCTAAAGGCTGGACACAGGCACGACTTGCTGATGCGATTGATGTTTCTCATGAGTTTGTACGTTCTTTAGAATCTCTAAAAGGGAAAAACACTTTTTCCGCTTTTACTGTATGGAGAATATCAAAAGCATTAAATGTTAGTTTAGATGATTTATTAGAATTTGATATGGAACAGTTTCGTCCTATTATAGAAAAAGCAATGCAAGAAAAGATTTCTTAGCATTGCTTTTATTTTTCTATTAGACTTACTCCTGTCATTTCCTCTGGTTTTTCTATATTCATCAAATCTAATATTGTTGGAGCTATATCTCCTAATTTTCCTTCATGAAGTTTCAGTCCTTGTTCTGTAATAATAAATGGTACAGGGTTCGTTGTATGAGATGTTACTATGTTATCATTGTCATCTAACATTTCTTCACAATTACCATGATCAGCAGTAACAATTAAAGTTCCACCTAATTCCATTACCTTATCATAGATTAATTTTAAATTTTTATCTACAGTTTCTACTGCTTTGATTGCTGCTTCTAATACCCCTGTGTGGCCTACCATATCTCCATTTGCGAAATTCAAAATTACTAAATCTGTATTAGGTAATTCTTTTAATAGATTTTCTGTTACTTCATCAGCACTCATTTCTGGTTTTAAGTCATAGGTTGCAACTTTAGGAGAAGGTATTAATACTTTCTTTTCGTTTTTATAATCTACTTCTTTTCCTCCATCAAAGAAGAAGGTTACATGAGCATACTTTTCGGTTTCAGCGATTCTTAATTGAGATAAGTTTTGCTTTTCAATATATTCTCCTAAAATATTTGTTAATACTGGATCACTAAAGGCATGTGGGGCTTTTACAGATTCTACAACTGGCATCATAGTTAATGTCTTTACATTGTTAAAATGAACAGTTTCCATATCTACTGCCGTTGGATTAGTTATAGCTGTGAAGAGTTCTCGTAATCTATCCTTTCTAAAATTGAAAGCAATGATTCCGTCATTTTCTTCTACATTTCCATCTTCAACAAACTTAGCTGGTAAGAAGAACTCATCTATAATTTCATTTTTATAACTATTTTCGATATATTCTCTTGGTGAATTTTCTATGTCTCCTTTGTTATTTACAATAACATCATACGCTTTTATTAGTCTGTCATAGTTGTTATCTCTATCCATAGCGTAATATCTTCCTGAAATAGAGGCAATTTGGCCAAAACCTAATTCTTTTAATTTTTCTTCTACTTTTTCTATATAAGTATAAGCACTTTTTGGAGGTACATCACGTCCATCTGTAAATAAATGGAGATATACATTAGTTACCCCTTCAAGTTTACACATGTCTAGTAGTGCTAGTAAATGATTTATATGAGAATGCACTCCTCCATCACTTATAAGTCCCATTAAGTGTAGATTAGAGTCATTTTCTTTTACGTGATGCATTACTTTTTTTATTTCCCCATTTTGGAAAAATTCTTTATCTTCAATTGATTTATTGATTAGTTCTAGTGGTTGATAAACAATTCTACCAGCTCCTATGTTCATATGTCCTACTTCACTATTTCCCATCTGTCCTTTAGGAAGCCCTACTAGTTGTCCAGACGCGGTTAAAGTTGTATGCGGATAAGTATTCCATAATTCTGTAAATATCGGGTTTTTCGCTAACGCTACTGCATTTCCATGGGTTTCTTCTCTTAGTCCATATCCATCTAATATTGCTAATACGATTGGCTTTTTCATATCATCGTCTCCTTACATTCTATTGTCATTTAAACAAAACATTGCATAAATTGGGATATATCTAACATCTTTTTTAGTTGCAAAATTATTTTCTGTTACACGATATGCTTCAGTTACTGTAAACTTTTTCATAAATACTGATAAAGATTTTGCTTTAGAGTCTGATTTTGTAATTAGTTCTATCGGGATGATTTTACCCATTCTATTTTGAATTACAAAATTAACTTCTGCTTTTCCTTCAGATTGATAATAGTATAGGGCATATCCCGCTTCCGCTAATGCTTTCGCAATACTATTTTCATATAATATTTCTTTTATCTTTTCATCGCTCAGTAGTTGTTTTAAGGTTACGTGCAACATTGAGAATAACAGTCCATCATCTGGTAAATATAATTTAAAACTATCTGTTTCTCGGCAACTACTAAGCGGAGATTTTACTGTAGAAATCTTATAGCTCCTATAAACAATTTGGTTATTTACCAAGAAGTTAATTGTACTATCATATTCTTTTGCTCTTCTTCCTGTACCGATTACTCCGTATTGAAATTTTTTATTTTCCTTTTTTAGTTGCTCCGGAAGAGATTCTATTACTTCTAGACCTCTTGGTATATCAATTAATGTTTTACAAGAAATGAGTTCTCTTTCATATACTTCTAAAATTTTTTGTTTAATGATATCGATTTCTTGTTCACTCTTACCCGATAAGTTAGCATCTACTACTTCAGGCAATCCTCCGGTCATTAAGTATTCTTGAAATAATTCTAAAGCTAATTTATGGAATGGACAAGTTTTATGTTTCGTAAATGATTCACGGATTAGTTCTGCTAAAGCTTTTTCATTTTTTGCCCATAAGAATTCTTCAAAATCCATTTCGTTCATACCTTTAAATTGTAATTCTTCTCCTTTAAAAAGAGTTAAATTTTCTCTCCGTGAAGTAATAGCAATCATATGATATTTGCTATGTTCACTGCCAAATAACTTTAATCCTTTTATTATTTCAAGATTATTTACATTATCAAAAATAATTAAAGTGTCCTCTGGCAGTATTGTTTCCCCTGATAGAAGTGATAAATTTAAGATTAAACGTTCTGTGGATTTTTCGCGAACAAATAGATCTTCTAATGGCTTATTGTTACTCGTATTAAAATAGATTGTGTTTTTATAATTTGTTTTGCCAAAGTCTAAGGCAGAATAACTTTTTCCTACTTGTTTTGGTCCATATAAGATTAAGGGTTTTCTAATAATATCTTTTTGCCACTTTTGCAGGAATTTTTCTATTTTTCGTTCCATATTTTGTATCCTCCTTACACATTTTCTAAATTAAGTATACTTTTTTTCCTTGCAAAAGTCAATCGAGAAAGAAAAAAAGACGCTATTCGTCTTTAATTAGCTAATGGTTTACTAAATTCTAATCTTAACTTGTCCGCTACTGTAATAATGAATTCTGAATTTGTTGGCTTTGCTTTATCAATATCTACACTATGTCCAAATATCTCTTCCATCAAGTCCCAGTTACCTCTATTCCAACTTACTTCGATAGCATGTCTTATAGCCCTTTCTACACGAGATACTGTGGTATTAAATCTTTTAGCGACTTCTGGATATAACTCTTTTGTAATTCCACCAACAATTTCCGGTCGTTCATACACTAAAGAAATGCTTTCTCTAATGTATTGATAGCCTTTAATATGAGATGGTACACCTAATTCATGTAGTGTTTTGGTTATGGCTATCTGTAGATTATTATGATATACATCTATTTCTTTACCACCAAATTTTACTCCTGCTGCTACTTCTAATATTCTCTTTTCTAAATCTTCTAACTCAAATGGTTTTAATATAAAGTAATTTACCCCTAGCTCAGAAACTTTACGAATCATATCTTGTGTATTATAAGAAGTTAATACAATTACTTTCTTATCGATTGATTTCTTTTTCATATATTCCAGTACTGCAATTCCATCTTTATTAGGCATAATTAGGTCTAATAGAATGATATCATACTCTTCCTGTTTCTTTTCTATCAAACGAATTCCCTCTGCACCATCATAAGCTTCTAGCGAAATTGTGACTTCGGGACGTTCTTTAAAATATTCCTTAATCATTTCTACTAAACTCTTATTATCGTCTACTACTAATACTCTTGTCTTTTTCATTTGTTCTCCTCTCAGTACTGCACGTATTTTCATTATATACTAGCTTTCTTAAAAATGATAGAGAAAAAAAAGACAAGTTTTGTCGAAACTGTCTAATTTGTCTAATTTTCTAATTTTTCTAAAAAGATTTTTAATTGGGCAGGTTTTAAACTCAAACCACCTAATAAGTATCCATCTATTATAGATATTTTTCTTAATTCTTCTATGTTTTTCTCATTGGCACTTCCACCATATAACACTTTATTATCAGGAAGATATTTTTTGATTAGTTTTATAATTTCCTCTATCTCTACATTTGTTGGAGTTAGTCCCGTACCGATTGCCCATATTGGTTCATATGCAATAATTATTTTTTTTCTTATTTCTTCGTTTAAACCACTAATTGCTTTTTCTATTTCGTTTATGATTACTTCATTCTGTTGATTATTTTCTCTTTCTTCTTTGGACTCCCCAATACATAAAATGGGAATTATTTCTTCACGTAATAGATTTTTAACTTTTTCGTTAATTTCTTTGTTCGTTTCCTGTTGATATTTTCTTCTTTCTGAATGGCCTACAATACAGTATTTTACTTCCATTGATTTTAATTGGGATGCCGATACTTCTCCAGTATAAGCTCCACATTCTGTACTACTTACATTTTGAGCTCCTAATTCTATATTTGATAAATTTGCTACTCCAATAAATATATTCGTAGGGCATAGTATTATTTTTGAACTTTTTTCTATTGTTTCTAATTCTTTTTGATAAGTTAGAAAGTCTTCTTTTTTTAAATTACATTTATTATTTAATGCTATGATCATTTTATCAATTCCTTCTACATTTGATAAGCGCTATTTTTCTCTATATTTCTTGACTTCATATATATTTGCATTCCAGACTCTACTCCTAAATCCTCAAATCCATGATTAGAAAAATATGTTGTTGGAATCCGTGTTCCTTCTTCTTGTAGTAACACCACTTCCTCCATACCTAAAGTAGTAAATGCAAAATTTTCAGCTTCTTGTAACATTTTTTCTTGCCATTTTGAGGAAGCTGTATTATCTATTGTCATTTGACACACTTTTCTATCTTTTTCTCCCATTAAATGGGCTACAGCTATTATCTGTTCATCACTTTGAATAAATAAGGTTTTCAAAACCTCTGGTCGTTCTTGTTCTAGTTGTTTATAGTCAATTTCAGACATCATATTTCTTGTCTTTTGCAAATATTCTGAAGTTGAATTCTTTAAACCGTTTCTAGTTTCATACTCTTCTATTAATTTTATATGTTCATTATTATATGGACTGGCAACAACCACTTGTTCTCTCATTTTACTTTATAGCTTCCAATCCTGGTAGAGTTTTTCCTTCTAGATATTCTAATGTGGCTCCTCCTCCGGTAGAAGCATGGTAAACTTTATCTTTATATCCTGAAGTAGAGGCTGCGGCAACAATATCTCCTCCACCTAATATAACTTTAATATTATTATCTACTATAAATTGTAAAATATGATTCGTTCCTTGTTTATACTTTTCAAATTCATATACTCCTAAAGGACCATTCCAAACAGCAATTTTAGCATCTTTTAGATAGTTTTCAAATAAAGACTCCGTATTAGGTCCAATGTCTAATCCCATTTCGTTATATTCCAAATCACTAATATCTTTTACTTTGTACTCTTCCTTTTCACTATATTCTGTTGTTATAGCAACATCTACTGGTAGTACAATTTTGTTTGGATATTCTTTTACAATGTTTTTACAGAATTCTATGTTTTCTTCATCTAATAAAGAGTTTCCTATTTCATACCCTTCTGCTTTTAAGAATGTGAAAGCCATTCCTCCACCAATTAAAATTTTGTCTGCTGTTTTTACTAGATTTTCAATTACACCAATTTTATCCGCTACCTTTGCACCACCTAGTACGACTATAAATGGATGCTCTGGATTATCTAATTCTTTTAGAGCGGTTAATTCTTTTTCAATTAGAAAACCTATACAAGATTCTAGATGAGAAGCTATTCCTACATTAGATGCATGTGCTCTATGAATTGTACCAAAAGCATCATTAACAAATACGTCACCTAGAGATGCCCAGTACTTTCCTAACTCTGGATCATTTTTACTTTCTTTTTTGCCATCTAAGTCTTCATATCTTGTATTTTGTACTAAGATTACATCTTTTTCTTTCATGTTGTTAATAGCATTTTCTAACTTTTCTCCACGAGTCTCTTCAATGAATGTTACTGACTGATTTAATAATTCTTCTAATCTTTTAGCAACAGGAGCTAAATTATTTTTTGCTAAATCTGCTTCTTCTTTTACTCTTCCTAAATGTGAGAATAAAATTACTTTTGCATTATTATCCAACGCGTATTGAATCGTAGGCAATGCTGCAGTAATTCTTGTATCATCTACTATTTTTCCTTCTTTCATTGGAACGTTAAAGTCACAACGAATTAATACTTTTTTATTTTCTAAATTTATATCTTTTATTGTCTTCATGGCCATCTTCTCCTATCTATATTCAGTATATCATTTTTTTTAATGAAAAAAAAGAAGTTGCCTTCTTTTTTATTGCTCCATTAAGTATTTAGCAGTTCTTACCATTTGTGCAGTATAACTCATTTCGTTGTCATACCAAGAAACAACTCTTGCTAATTGTTTTCCTTCTACCTCTAGAACACTAGTTGACAATCCATCTACTAATGAACCGCAATGTCTTCCAATTACATCACTTGAAACAATTGGATCATCTGTATATTGTAATGTTTCATTTTGTGCACCTTTTAATACTGCATTAATTTCTTCTGCAGTTGTATTCTTTTCAAATTCAAGAACTAAATCAATTACTGATCCTGTTGGTACAGGCACACGCATTGCTGCTCCATCTAATTTTCCGTCTAAGTTAGGGCAAACTTTTCCAATTGCAGATGCTGCTCCAGTTGATGCTGGAACGATATTAGCAGCACATGCTCTACCACGACGTGCTTTAATTCCCTTTTTATGAGGAACATCTAAAGTAGCTTGATCGTTTGTATAGGCATGAACTGTAGTCATATACCCCTTTACAATACCGAATGCTTTATCTAATACATCCACTACTGGTGCAAGACAGTTAGTAGTACAGCTTGCAGCTGAAATAATTTTTTCATCTCCTGTTAAAACCATATGGTTAACATTATAGACGATTGTTTTAATATCACCCTTTGCTGGAGCAGAAATAATTACTTTTTTAGCTCCTGCATTGATGTGGGCCATTGCTTTTTCTTCTGATGTAAATTTACCAGTACATTCTAATACTACATCAATATTTAAATCTTTCCATGGTAAATTTACAGGATCTGTTTCCGCATAAATCTTTATGCTTCTATCACCTACTACAATATTGTCGCCTTCACTATGAATTTCATCAATTCTATAGTTTCTATGGTTTGTATCATACTTTAATAAATATGCTAATTGTTCAGCATCTGTTAAGTCGTTAATTGCTACAACTTCAAATTCTGGATCTTCTTCCATTAAACGAAATGCAAGTCTTCCGATTCTTCCGAATCCATTAATTGCAACTCTTACCATATAATCCCTCCTTTATTCTCATTATATAGTTTTCTATTTTTTGTTTCAATATATTCCTATCTTTTTGACACTTTTTTGTCGCAAAAAAATATCCACAGATTCTGTGGATATTTCCTTTTTATTCATGGAAACAACTTCCACCAATAAACTCTCTTAATATCGAATCTTGTGGAATTACGTCTGCTGGAATTGGTAAGAATAATCTTAAGAATTCAATCAATCTTTTTGCTTCTGCATAATATGGAGAGTCTTGTGGTACTGCATATAATAATGGTTCTACATATGTTTTTAATACACCTATCTCATAAATCAATGCAGAATTGAAGGTAAAATCTGCATCATCTTGATAAGGGAAGATATATTTTTCTTCTCCTTTTCTTACACTATGCCATGCTTTTAAAGTATGTTCTACATTATTATTTCTAGTGCGATTGTCTCTTACCATTCTTCTTAACATTCTGTTATCTGCTGTAGAAACTCTATTATGATTATCGATATTTAGTTCTGTTAAGGCAGATATGTAAATTTTATATTTTTTGCTTCTTGGAATATTGGTTAAAATTTTAGAATCTAACGCATGAATTCCCTCTATTAATAAAATATCTTCTTCTCCTAAGCTCATTTCTCCTTTATATTCTTTCGTTCCCAAAGGGAAATTATATGTTGGAACTTTAATTGTTTTTCCATTTAATAATTCTTCTATTTGTTTGTCAAATAGTTTTAAATCAATAGCTTCTAAACATTCATAGTCAGGATTTCCATTTTCATCCATTGGATTTTCGTCTCGTTCTACAAAATAATCATCCATAGATAATACTCTTGGATGTAACCCAAAACTTTCTAAATACATTCTTAGCTTCCTAGAAGTAGTAGTTTTTCCTGAAGATGAGGGTCCGGCCATTAAAACTATCTTGATGTCTTTTCTTCTTTTATTAATTTCTTTTGCTAGATTTAACAAGCGGTTACTTTGAAGAGTCTCATCAATGCGAATCAAATCATTTATTTTTCCTAAAGATACTAATCTGTTTAAGTCAACTGAATTTTCCACACCTATGATTTTAGCCCAGTCTCTATATTCTTGGAAAACTTCAAACATATGAGGATGATGTTTATATGCTGGGATTTTATCGGGATGAAATACTGTTGGAAATTGTAATATAAAACCATCATCTTTTACGTAAGTTAAGTCAAAATCTTTTACTCTTCCAGTAGAAGTTGGCATTTGATTATAAAAGTAATTATAATAGTTTCCTAATCTATATAAAGTGACATATCCATTTGTTGTATAAGATAGAACTCCGGCTTTGGAGTCATCATTTTTACTTTTAAAATATTTTATTGCTTCTGTTCTATCTACTGTACTTCTAATGATTGGAGTATCTGCTTCAATTATCTTTTTCATGGTTTCTTTTATATTTTTAATTCTATTCTCAGTTAATTTAAATGTTGTCTCTATATAAATTCCTTTGTCTAAGGAATGTTGAACAATAATATCTGCATCTTCTCCAAATAATTTTTTTACTGCGTATAATAATACATAGGTAAGTCCACTAATGTGCGTACTATTTCCTTCTTTTGAAGTTAAGTCCAAGAACTCAATTACAGAATCTTCTTCTATGGTTCTAGTAAGTTCTCTTAATCTATTATTTACCTTAGCTATTAAAATGGGATATTTAAAATCTTTTTGGAATTCTGTAGATATTTCTTCTAAAGACATTCCTTTACTCATTTGATATTTCTTTCCTTTTATTTCTACTTCGATTGTTTCAATCATCTTTGTCACCCTCTTTATTTTCTCTTATTATTGTATCATACTTTGTCGTTTTACAATATGCATATTTTTATAGCTTTACACCTATACTAAAATTGGGTGATTCACATGAGTTTAGTTCCTGTTGTTGTTGATAAGGAGATTGATGGCGAACGCAGCTATGACATTTTTTCTAGATTGTTGAAAGAACGTATCGTTTTTATCAGTGGAGAAATTAATGATTCTTTAGCAAATACCGTTGTTGCTTCACTACTTTACTTAGATTCCATCAATCATGATGATATTTCTATTTATATTAATTCTCCCGGGGGAAGTGTTTCTGCTGGTTTTGCCATTTACGATACTATGCAATTTGTTGCTAGTGATGTTTCTACAATTTGTATAGGTATGGCTGCTAGCATGGGTGCTTTCTTACTTTCTAGTGGGACTCCAGGTAAAAGGTATTCTTTACCAAATGCCGATATTATGATTCATCAGCCATTAGGTGGTGCTGAGGGACAAGCTAGTGATATTAAAATTGCAGCTGATAGAATTATTTTACTACGGAAAAGGTTAAATAAAATTTTAGCTAAAAACACCAAAAATTCTTTACGTAAAATAGAAAAAGATACTGAAAGAGACTATTACTTAGATACAGAGGAAGCTGTTTTATATGGATTAATCGATAAAGTAATAAAAAATAGAACTTAATATAAGTTCTATTTTTTGTCTAAATTTTTAAATCTGGTAGCTAGTTCTTTAATTTTACGAAATCTATGGTTTAACCCCGATTTTGTTATAGGGTTTCCTGTCTCTATTGTAATAATCTCACTCAATTCTTTTAAAGAAGCTTCTGGATATTTTTTTCTATATTCCAAGGCTTCTTGGGTTTTATCATCTAATAAACTCGTACCTAAATTTTCTTCAATAATTGTAATATCATCTAACTGAGCAGTCGCTGTTGCAACTACTTTATCCATATTAGCCTGCTCACAATTATTCAAACGATTTGCTTGGTTTTTTTTATTGCGATAAATTCTTTGATTTTCAAAATATAAAACTGCATTATTTGCTTTGATAATTTTTAAATAGTCACTGATTTTATCTGCTTCTTTAATGTATAGCATATAACCTTTATCTCTTGTGAGTATTTTTACATTTAAATCAAATAGATTTAGTAGTTTTTGTACAAAAACTGCCTCTGTAGATTCTTCTATTAATAATTCCATATGATATCTTGATGTTTTAGGATCATTAATGCTTCCTGAGCTTAAAAACACTCCTTTTAAATAAGCCCTGATTTCTTCATTAGCACCTACTATATATTGTGGAGGTCTATCTAGGTATACTCCTTTTTCATCTTGATAACCAATGTCTTCTAAAATAAAGTCCTTTTTTTCTTCTATCGTTAGAACAAATAAATCTTTTTTACTAAAGTTCAAACTGTCTTTTACTTCTTTTTTTATTTTTACTTCGTATAATGCTTCTAGTTGTTTTTCTATTCTTTCACAAATTAGGGGATTTTCTGTTGTTAGTTGAAACCCATTTAATGTATTGTGTCCATTATTTCTAATATATCCAGATAATTCAGCAATCATTTCGGACTTAGAACCAATATTTTTAGATATTTCTTCTTTAATATCTGTTGTATAGGACATTTTAATTCCTCATTAAATAGTTAAATACTAAAGCACTTAATTTTAAACTATTATGTCTTAAAGTATTATCTTCTATTGTGATTAAATCTTCTTCTATCAGTTCTGTTCCAAGACTTTCAATTGCTGCATAATCGATCTTTACAGGATCTTTTTGTTCTGCTGTTGCATACTTTTCTGCTATTTTTTTATCTATTTTCGTGTTACTTGCAACTACTACATTGATTTTTCTGAAATCTAAATATCTGTTTAATAATTTAACATGATCACTAACTGTAAAGTTGTCAGTTTCTCCTGGCTGAGTTACTGCATTACATAAATACATTAGTGGTGCTTTTGTTTCCTTTAATGCACTTTTTACTTCATTACAAATAACATTAGGTAAAATACTTGTATAAAGACTTCCCATACTAAAAATAATTAAGTCAGCTTCTGCTATGGCCTCAATTACTTCTGGCAATACTTTTGGTTCTTCTTTGTAATATATTTTTTGAAACTGATGATGTGCTTTTGTAATTTCTTCCTCTCCTTCAATAATATTTCCATCTCTATCAAGTCCCATTAGTGTTAACGAAGAATCTTCAGAAATTGGTAAAACTGTATGTTTAACATCAAACAATTTACATAAAGATGCGATAGATTCTTTTAATGATCCTGTAATATCTAACATTGCTGTTAGTATTAGATTACCAACTGCGTGTCCATTTAAGTCACTAGATGTATTAAAACGATATTCTACCATTTTTTTAATTGGATCATCTATTTCTGATAAAGCAGTAATTACCTTTCTGATATCTCCAACTGCAGGGGTATTAAATTCTTTCCTTAGTTTACCAGTCGACCTACCATTATCTGATACTGTAATGACAGCTGTAATGTCTACCGGGAAATCTTTTAACCCTTTTAAAAGATAGGAGATTCCAGTTCCTCCTCCAAAAACAACAACTTTTTTATACATTTTTTCCTCCTCATTATACATTATATAACTCTTTTTGATTAGTTTTAGTACTTTTTATAAAAATTATGATTCCAGAAACTATAAAAACTAGAGATACTAATTGGGCCATTTTTAACGGTCCTAACATTAAAGAGTCTGTTCTCATAGCCTCTATAATAAATCTAATAATCCCATACCAAATCAGATAAAAACTTGTTAATTGTCCTATTTTTAAATATTTATATTGACGTATTATTAACATTGCTAGGAAACCAAAGAGACACCATACAGATTCATAAAAGAATGTGGGCTGTCGATACTCTCCTAAAATATACATTCCATCAATTATAAATTGTGGTATGCCAAGTGATTTTAGATGTGCTGCTGTAGTGATTGGTCCGTATGCTTCACTATTGAAAAAGTTTCCCCATCTTCCAATTGCTTGAGCAATAATTAGTCCTACTACGATAATATCTAGCATTTTCCATAAATTCACTTCATGCTTTTTGCAATAATAAATAATAAATAGAAGTCCGGCAATAATCCCGCCATGGATTGCTAGTCCACCATTCCATATTTGGAAAATTTCCACAGGGTTATCTAGATAGTAAGAAAAATTGAAAAGGACATAATAAAGCCTTGCTCCAATGATTCCTATGATAATAGTATTAAAGGTAAGATTTACTAAAAAGTCTTCCTCAATTCCTCTTTTTTTTGCTTCCTTATAAATCAAAAAGCAAGCAACTAGCATTCCGATAAAAATAAATATTGAATACCAGTATATTTGAATTGGTCCTAAATCTAGAGCTACTTTTTCCATATCTTACCTCGTTTTTATAATATTTTCTTTAAGAATTGTCCGGTATAAGATTCTTTTACTTTGGCTACTTCTTCTGGTGTTCCTGTGGCAACGATTTGTCCACCTTCATCTCCACCTTCTGGTCCTAGGTCGATAATATAGTCAGCAACTTTTATAACATCTAAATTATGTTCAATCACCACTACCGTATCTTTATTATCCACTATTTTCTGTAAAATTGCAAGCAAACGCTTGATATCATCAGTATGAAGACCCGTGGTTGGTTCATCTAAAACAAACAAAGTTTTACCTGTTGCTTTTTTTTGTAATTCTTTTGCTAGTTTCACACGCTCTGCTTCTCCACCTGATAGAGTTGGGGCACTTTGTCCTAACTTAATATATCCTAATCCTACATCTTCTAATACTTGTAATTTATTTTTTATCTTTGGTACATTTGAGAAAAATTCTAGTGCTTCTGATACTCTCATATCTAGTACTTCGGCAATATTTTTTCCTTTATATTTTATGTTTAGGGTTTCTCTATTATACCTTGTACCATGACATACTTCACATGGTACATAAACATCTGGTAAAAAATGCATTTCGATTTTTTTAACACCGTCTCCACGACATGCTTCACAACGCCCTCCCTTTACATTGAAAGAGAATCTATTTTTTTCAAAACCATACATTTTAGCTTCTTTTGTTGTTGTGAATAAAGTACGAATGTCATCAAATACTCCAGTATATGTAGCTGGGTTAGAACGAGGTGTTCTACCAATTGGATTTTGAGAAATCGCAACCAATTTATCAATGTTATCTAAGCCCAAGATTTTCTTATGCTTTCCTGGTTTTTCTTTAGAACTATATAATTTAGAAGAAACTGCCTTACAAAGAATTTCATTTACTAAACTACTTTTTCCACTTCCTGATACTCCAGTTACGCAAGTAAATGTTCCAAGAGGAATATCCACATCAATATTTTTTAGGTTGTGTTCTTCTGCTCCTTTTATCTTTAGGAACTTCTTATTTCCTTTTCTTCTTGTTTTTGGAACCTCGATACATTTCTTGCCACTCAAATATTGTCCTGTTAAGCTGTTTTCGTTTTTCATTACTTCTTCTGGAGTTCCAGCTGCTACTATTTTTCCACCGTGGTCTCCTGCGCCTGGACCGATATCTACTAAATAATCACAAGCAAGCATTGTATCAGTATCATGCTCTACTACGATTAAAGTATTTCCTAAATCTCTCATCTCTAACATTGAATTAATTAGTTTTTCATTATCTCTTTGATGAAGACCGATACTTGGTTCGTCTAATACATATAGAACACCTGTTAAGTGTGAACCTATTTGTGTTGCTAATCTGATACGTTGTGCTTCTCCACCTGATAAAGTTCCTGCACTTCTACTTAATGTTAAATATTCTAAACCTACATTTTTTAAGAAGTGTAAGCGGTCTTGTACTTCCTTAATAACAAGTTTAGCAATTTCTTTCTTCTCTTCTGATAATTCTAAATTATCAAAGAAAGGAATTAACTCTTTAATACTCATTTGTGTTACTTCATAAATATTTTTTCCATTTAGCTTTACTGATAAAACATCGTCTGTTAGTCTTGCTCCATGACAAGTTTCACAAGTATGCTCTACCATATAGTTTTCTAACCATTCTCTAATCCAAGTAGAACTTGTTTCCATGTATCTTCTTTCTAAGTTGTTAATAATACCTTCGTAGAAATCTCTACTATTATATCTATTTCCACTTTTTGAAGAATATTGAAAATGAATTACCTCATCTGAACCGTAAAGAATTACGTTTTGCTGTTTTTTTGTTAGACTCTTCCATGATTTTGTCATATCGATTTTATAATGTTTACAAACACATTCTAGTTTTTGATAATCTAATCCTTCTGGATCGTCTGTTAATGTTTTTATACAACCTCCAGCAATAGATTTATCTTTGTCTGGAATAATTAAATCTGCATCAATTTGTGATTTTATTCCTAATCCTTTACAATCAGGGCAGGCTCCATATGGGGCATTAAAACTGAATATTCTTGGTTCTAACTCTGGTAGAGAGAATTCACAGTAAGGACATGCAAACGATTCAGATAAAACGATTTCTTTTTTATTTTCTCCTAATACATCTATTACTACTTTTCCTTCTGCTAATTTAGTCGCAGACTCGATTGCTTCAAATAGTCTTGATCTTATTCCTTCTTTAATAATTAGACGATCTATTATTACGTCTATTTTGTGTTTTTTATTCTTATCTAATGCAATATCATCAGATAAATCCATCATCTCGTCATCTACACGAACTCTAATATAACCTTCTTTGCGTAGACTTTCTAACAAATCTTTTTGAGTACCTTTTTCCCCATGAACAACAGGTGCCATAATAATTATCTTAGTTCCTTCTGGATATTCTAATACTTTATTTGTCATTTCTTCTACACTTTGACTTGATATTGGAATATTGTGATTAGGACAATAAGGAACTCCAACTCTTGCAAAAATAAGTCTTAGGTAATCATATATTTCTGTTACAGTTCCAACGGTTGATCTAGGATTGTTATTAGTTGTTTTTTGATCAATACTAATAGCAGGAGATAAGCCTTCAATACTATCTACATCTGGCTTTTCACTACCACCTAAGAATTGTCTAGCGTATGCAGATAAACTTTCCACATATCTTCTTTGTCCTTCAGCGTAGATTGTGTCAAAAGCAAGACTACTTTTTCCACTTCCTGATACTCCAGTCATAACAATAAGTTTATTCTTTGGTAACTCTATATTTACATTTTTTAAATTGTTTTCTCTTGCACCTTTTACAATAATTTTATCCATATACTTCACCTGCCACATATTATACCATATTTTTTATTTTTTTTTACTCAAGCTTTGCATTAATATTTTATAGCAAAAACATTTGTTCGTCAATCGAACAAAAAAAACAATTATTTTTATAATAACTGTTTCTCTTCTTAGCCAACTTTTTTTACACTAGTATTCTCTTCCATTCGTCCTATATTTCTTTCGCTATTCATTAGCATATCGCTTAGTTGACTATTTATATGTGGTATACTAGATTCTTGTGAGAATTCTTGATTAACTTGATGTCTATTATTTGAATTTTTTCTATTTAAATAACTTATTGTATATTTAGCTAGATGAATTAAAATCTTGTTATCTGATTGTTGATATCTCATCATTTGTTTATTAATTAATTCCATATTTGGTCTTTCTATATTTTCTAACATTTCTACATAATAATATCCTATAAAAAAGTTATATAAGCTATCTACGTATGATCGGTCAAAATAATCATATCTTTTCTTTGCTGCTTCTAGTATTGTTGAAAATTTCATTAGTTGTTGGGAGCATTCTATAAAATACCTATTATATACTCCATTTAAGCTTTCTTTTATATTACATCGTGAGCACGTTTCATTAAATGTATTTAAATCTGTCTTTTTTAAATCTCGCATGGTTAGTGCATTATAGTGAGGAACTTGTACAAAATTTTCTATTAGATTATTTACTTGTCTAGCAGTATATTTTCCACTATTTATAGCAGCTATTACTACTTGTTCTGGAATATTGTTTAAAATAAAATTACAAAATTCTCTTCCTGCAGGGGTTGGAGTAATTACATTGTTGAAAAGGTAGTCTATATTTATTTGTCCAGAAGTAGTCAGTATTGCTGCAAGATGAGGGTACTGTTGCAGACTCTCAGGATTTATTTTGATTGCTTCTAATAAGCGTTTTATATCATAATCAATATATCTATACAATCTTTGAGTAGTAGGATCTATTTTTACAGAAAAAGATCTTCTGCAATTTACGGCTTGTGCATTTTTAAAACATTTTGTCATTAATTCTTGTTTATCTTTTCCTTTATAATATTTCGATAGGAACTGTCTTGTTTTCTTCCATCCTCTTTCATCTGCATCAATTTCTATTTCGTCACTATCGTGGTTCCTTCCATAATCATCAAAAGTACTTCGTAGCATCAGATTTAATTCATAGGCTGCGCCTTCAAAGCTTTCTTCATTTTTTGTTTGTACTTCCTGTCTTTGATGGGATAATTCATGGTTCTCTACAAATAGTAAAAAGATTAAATCTTTTTCTTGATAAGTTCTTGAGCTGTTAGCAGAAGCAGAAGAATTCAATTTTATAGAATTAATGATATTATAGTCAAAACAAGTATATCCATATAGGCCCATGCTATGTGCCCAGTTGATTGGATTTCCTCGATCTTTTCCTCCAATAAATGTTCTAGCATTTTCTGTTCCTTCTTTATAATAATGTGGTAAAAAGGAAAGAATGGCAGATACTATTGCTGGTGTTGATTTAATAGAATCTAGATGACTAAAGATATAATTTATATATGTTTCATATTTTCCACTTTTAAAGTCTTTGACATTATCTAGATAAATACTCACTAAGGATAACTCTTCTGATGTTACCATTGCATTTTCTTCTAACTTTTTGAAAATTCTATCATATATTCTTTGGTTATATTCACGATGACTTTTTAATACATTGTTGGGATATATTTTGTTTAATGTTTGTTCATCTAAATAATTAAAGACAATATTAATATTTGGCTCTATATATAATGCTGTTCCCATATATTTTTCTTTGTTTTGTTGCACAATTCTTTTCAAATATTGTGCATAATTTTTAAAATCTTCTGTTTCTATAAACCTTTTATCTTTGGCAATTCTCATCGCCACGTAATGATCTAGTGATTCTTTTAAAGCTAAATAAAAAACATCCGCATCCTTACTATATTTAGCTAGATATTCTTTTTCTAACATATTTAATAACTTAGGATTCTCTAATATCTCTCGATATCTTTTGTCACTTGGATAGCTTGCTCGAAAGCTATTGATATAACTCCAATTATACATGTACTATCACCCTACTTTTAGATAAGTATATCATATTGGTTTATTTCACTGAATGACAATTATCATTTTTTCAATTTAAAAGTACATGATTTACATAATTCTTCACAAGGCTTTCTATCTTGAAAAGATTTTTTTAGGTTTTGGTATCTTTCTTTATTTTGTATTTCTTCTATGGTTTCTTTATAGATATTTCCTAAATTGATGACTCCATTACTATCAAGGCAACACGGTACTACCGTTCCATCTACTAATATCGCGATTTGCGTTTTTAGTGCGTGACAATATCCACATCTTTTGTGACTTGTAATTTCTGGCCATTGGAACTCATTATCTTTATCCACATATATTGTGGAAGAAATTTTTACATTATTTTCTGTTTTTAATTTTTCCACCGTTTCTGTGGGTAAATTATAATACATTTTTAGTTTTTCCACTATTTTTGTGGACTTTTCATCTAATTTATTATCTTTTAATGTCCATAATCGATAAATAATCACAATATCTGGGGATAATTTTTCTACATTTTTGAATATTTCTTCTTCATAGTTTGGAATATTTTGTTCACAATGTAGTGAAAAATTTATCTTATGTAAGGATTTACAGTCTTTTAGTTTTTCTACTAACTTGGTAAATAGGATTCCGTTTGTTGTTAGATTTACATTTAAATTGTATTTTTCTGCCAGATTTAAAAAATCAATTATTTTGGGATGAAGTAACGGTTCACCTTTGACATGAAGATAGATAACTTTTGTAACTTTTGATACTTCTTTTAGAATATGTTCAAACTCCTCTTCTGTCATAAATCGTTTTTCTTTTTTCACAGGGGAACAAAAAGAGCAATTTAAGTTACAACAATTTGTTATTTCAATATATATTTTTTTATACTTATCCATTTTTCTTTTGTCCTTTTTTCTTTCCATATGGTCTAGCTTGTGTTCCTTCTCGACCATCATAAAAATCTAGATAATCATATACTGCCCACAGATATTCTTTCTTCCCATTCTGTTCTACTTGCGCTGTATAAAATCCGTTTGGCGCTAGATAGATTCTTGTTGTGAAAGGAGTATTATAATCTAAGTACGTACTAATGACGTCACAAAGTCTATCTGATTTGATTCCATTCATAATAAAATGAACTCTTGGTGGTACATTTTCATCACATTTTAAAATTTCTTTTAGATCTTCACTTGTATATAATTTATCTTTTCTCTCTTCGTATTTTTCTGTATTTCTAGAGGTAAATATTTCTAAATCATCTTTATTAAAAAACACCTTTAATTCGTAATCTTTTTGCGCAAGATTTTCTAATATTTTTAATGTTACATAGTGATCTAGGACTTTTAATTCTTCTTGTTTTATTAATTGGTAATCTTTTTTATCACCTACAAGATATTTATTTGCTTGATTCCAAGAAATTGGTGAGACTTTAGTCCAATACTCTTCTGGATCAAAATCTAGCAATATATCTTCTGGATAATCTCTTTCAATAAATTTTGCTAGCAATTTTAAATCGTGTTCTGTTTGTCGGTGAAATATTTCATGCACTTTTTGTTTATTTCTTAATTCTCTTAATAATATATTATTATTCATATTAATTTCCTGCTTTCATTTCAAACAATATATCACGTAATTCCATAGCGCGTTCGAAGTCTAAGGCTTTTGCTGCTTCTCTCATTTCTTGTTCTATTGCATCTACTGTCTTTGCGAATTCTTTCTTGGTCATCTTCTTTGGTTTTTCTGCAGCTTTTTCATCCACGTTACTAATTACTTCTCTAATTTCCTTATTAATTGTTTGAGGAATAATTCCATGTTTCTCATTATACTCTTCTTGAATCTTTCTACGTCTTGCAGTTTCTTCTATTGTCTCTTTCATAGAGTCTGTAATTTTATCTCCATACATAATGACATGGCCATTGGCATTTCTGGCACAACGTCCTACTGTTTGAATTAAACTTCTAGTACTACGTAAGAATCCTTCTTTATCTGCATCTAATATCGCAATAAGTGATACTTCGGGAATATCAATACCTTCACGCAACAAGTTAATTCCTACTACTACATCATACTTTCCAACACGTAGGTCATGAATAATTTGTAGTCTTTCTAACGTTTTAATTTCCGAATGAAGATATGCTACTTTGATATCTAGTTCCTTTAGGTAATTTGTTAGTTCTTCTGACATACGAATAGTTAATGTTGTGATTAAGACTCTTTCATTCTTTTCAATTCTATCTTTAATTTCTCCTACTAAGTCATCAATTTGTCCTTCTGTTTTTCTTACTTCAATTGTTGGATCTAGTAGTCCTGTCGGACGAATAATTTGTTCTACAAATTTCCCTCCTGTATGTTCTAATTCTAAATCTCCAGGAGTAGCAGACACATAGATAGCTTGATTAATCTTTTTCTCAAATTCATCATATTTTAACGGTCTGTTATCAAGTGCACTTGGAAGACGGAATCCATACTCTACAAGATTCATCTTTCTAGCTCTATCTCCATTATACATACCTCTAACCTGTGGTAGGGTAACATGAGATTCGTCTACCACTAATAAATAATCTTTTGGAAAGAAATCCATTAATGTCGTTGGAGTTTCTCCTTTTTTTCTACCAGCCATTGGTGCTGAATAGTTTTCAATGCCAGAACAGAAACCTGTTTCTTCTAACATTTCAATATCATAATTTGTTCTTTGTTCTAGGCGTTCTGCTGCTAATAGTTTATTATTTTCCTTTAATTCTTGTAATCTATCTTTTAACTCTTCTTTAATACGTACAATAGCAGCTTTTAACTTATCATCACTAACTACGAAGTGGCTCGCAGGAAAAAGACTAACATTCTTTTTGTTAGAAATGATTGCTCCTGTTAGAGTGTCGATTTCACTAATTCTATCAATTTCATTACCAAAGAATTCTACTCGATATCCTGTTGTGTTTTGGTAAGCAGGAATGATTTCAACAATATCTCCACGTACTCTAAAAGTACCACGTTTAAAATCTAAGTCATTTCTTTCATACATCATTTCTACTAACTTTGTTAATATTTCATTTCTTTCAACTTCTTCTCCAACAGATAGAGTTAGCATTTTATTTCTATATTCTTCTACTTCTCCAATACCATAGATACAAGAAACACTAGCCACAACGATAACATCATCTCTAGATAATAAACTACTGGTTGCTGCATGGCGAAGTTCATCGATTTCGTCATTAATAGATGAATCTTTTTCGATATATGTATCTGTTGATGGAACATATGCTTCTGGTTGATAATAATCATAGTATGATACAAAGTACTCAACTCTATTTTCAGGAAATAATTCTTTTAGTTCTGAATAAAGCTGGCCTGCTAAAGTCTTGTTGTGAGCAAGTACTAATGTTGGTTTATTTACTTCTTTGATTACATTCGCAATTGTAAATGTCTTTCCTGTACCGGTTGCACCTAAAAGAACTTGTTCTTTTTTTCCTTCTTTAATTCCTTCTACTAGTTCTTTTATTGCTTCTGGCTGATCTCCGGAAGGTTTAAATTTAGATACTAATTTAAACATATTTTTCCCTCCTTTTTTATATCGACCGAATAATATATTTGTTTATATCTCTCGGAGAATATTCTAGCATTTATTACATAATAAAACAAGAAAGCGCTTATCATTTCTTGTTTTACTTTTATTTTGCTCCTGTTCTTATTTTTATTAGTTCTTTTTCCATTTGCTTAAACTGACTTCTAGGAAAAGTAAGCCTATTTAATGGTTCACTTAAATTTGGTATTCTATGTTGCCTTGCCCAGGGATTATGTTCTAGGTATTGGTCTCTTAATAATCTTTGAACTTTTAAGTTTAAATAATCATTTCTAGTATTTATTGACATGCAAGCACTTTCTATATCCATATCAAAATATACAGTTATATCTTCTGGAAGATATAGATTGCTGGTCTCTAAATGCAGATAACTACTACTTGGCGTTTTCATCCCTTGTAAATAAAACATTCCATTATCATTATAAATAGGATGATACCATAATAACTCTCTATTTTCTTTTAAGATTTCTCTTATCTCTTTTAATGTTATTAATTGATCCTTACTTTTACTTTCCGCTGTTAGTGTTTGTTCTATTCTTTCATACATTTGTTTTGCTAGAGAAGAATATTTATAAGCATTATTCATAACTTCGTTCCTTTCTTTCGGCTTTTTATTTTAACATTTTATGACTAACAAAGCAAGAAAGTATTATAGTTTATACAATTATAAAAACGCTTTACTTTTTTCTGTTTTTTATCTATAATGGAAGAACACGCAAGGAGGCGAATCATGAGACAAAATCATTCTAATTTAATTCAAGGTAGCTATGATTTATTACTATTAGATGAGGATGTTCCTAAAGAGTATTTTACTTCTAACACATCTGTTCATGCTAAAGCAGTGGAATTTGTCCCTGAGTTAAATAGAATAGAAATGGAACTATACTTAAAAAACAAAAAGTCTTCAGGTCAGCAAATGCTATATGTATCTCTTAACCCATTGCGATTAGCAATTGCTAATGAATACTCTGTAGATACTTGTTTTTTAAATAATGGTATCAATGATATTATGGATTTTGATAAAAGCTATGAGATTCCATATACTAAAGTATTAACATTAGAACATTCTGCTGAAAAACACTCTACCGAAAATAAGTAGAGTGTTTTTTATTTTATTATTTTTTATTTCGATTAGTTTTTTTTTGCTTATAGAAAGTTAGGGCTGTTTTTTTACTATTCCTTGCAAGCATTCTGGAGTATAGCTTTTTAATAAGAAAAGACTATTAAACAATCTTGGATTTGTGGATAAAAGTTTTTTCATTGAATCCAACTCTTGTAGTTCAAACTCAGGATTTACTTTATATAAATATCTTCTAAATATATCATTATATGGGTTAACTTCATTATCTGTCCATGGTTTTATTCCTAATAATCCATAACTATGTAATATTTTAGGGGCTTTTTTTGCAGCTATTATTTCTGCTGTATCTCTTTTTATTTTTTTACAATACAAATCAAGTATTACTCCATTCATCATACTAACTGATGGTGGTAGATTATAACTCATTGGCATCTCTTCTATTTCTTTTCCTAATACATAATTTAATATATCCTGATCTGGATAAGTTAACTTTTTCGTTGGATTATCTCGAACAAATTTTATTATTTTTTCTTCACAGTTCTCTTTTTTCCACCAATTTGTGTTGATTTTCAATACCCCAGAATTAAAATATCTCGCCACTCCAAGTTGATCCAGATAGGAAGGTGCAGCATTGTCTAATACTGCATGAATTTTACCATTATATCTATTTAATTCTGCTAAATTATCAACTACTATAGTATCCGAATCTAAATATAGCAATTCCTCTATTTCATCTATTTGATTTCCTAATACTTTTTGAAAAAAAAGTCTAGCATTAGCAGCCTGTGTATTTTGCCAACCTGGTATTCCATATTTTTCTAAATGAAAACTTTCTATTGGATAGATTGATAAATGGACATTAGGATATTCTTTGACTATTTTTTCTATTAGAGCATAATCTTGTACGTTCAAATTTTCTGTCATAAAATAAATATCTAATTTTTTTCCGTTTACATTTTCTATTAATGAAAGCATCGAAGCTAATGTTATTGTTAAATAATCTTTATTTGTTGCATATAGTATTCCTGTATTTTTTTTCGTTCGTCAACTAAATGTCTATATTTCGACATTTTTTCTGGAAATTAGTGATACAATAAAGAAAAGATGGTGGAAAAAATGGATAAGTCACAGTATTTACAAATCGCCAAAAAAATAAATTTAGCTAATTTTGATGATTTTATGGATCATTATCATTTAACACAAGGACAATTACTTGGTATAATTGATAGTGCTCTTCATACTAATATTTCTTTATTGCAGGCTACTTCTTTAAAAAAGATTTTGCAGAAAAAACAGTCATTATTTCAACTTACTGATACTAAAGTTGGAATTGTTTCGGATATTCATATTGGTCATTCACAAATGAATTGGGATTATGTTTATCGTGCTTATGACTTTTTTGCTGAAAATGATATTTTTACAGTTTTTAATCTTGGAGATTTATTTCATGGGTTTTATTATAAAAGTAAGAATAACCCTAATCGTTCTGTTTTTGAATGTTATAGTCAATTAGTTGATTTTGAAACACATTATCCTGCTGGGTTTACTACGTTTTTAATACATGGTAATCATGAAAAAAGATTTGAAGAGGTTGGCATGGATTTATGGGAACATATTCCAGCAAGAAGAGATGATGTTTTTTCTATTGGTGAAGGAAGGTGTTGTGTTACTTTAGGTAAGTCTATTTTATCTTTAAATCATCCTACTTTAACAAAAGATTTTATTCCACCAGATAATAATGTACTTTTATCACTAACAGGACATGGACATGCTTTTTATAAAAATAAAAATCATCTTTCTGTTACCACTTGTAGTGATTTTGCTTTAGAAAAAAATTCATATGGGTTAGCAGTTCCTGGTTTTGCTATTTTAGAAGATAACGGAAAGCAGTTAAATTTTAAGGGATATTCTTTAGAGGAGAAAGAGCCCCGGGAAGTTCTACAGTATAGTTTTGTTAAAAAAAGATAAAGTCTACACTCTATCTTTTTTTCTTTAATGTTAATACAAATTCTGCAATACCATCTTCCTCATTAGAAGTTGTTATTGCTTTTGCTTGGTCTTTTACTTCAGGAAGAGCATTTCCCATGGCTACGCCTAAACCCACACTTTCAATTATCTCCAAATCGTTTAGCCCATCTCCAAAGAATATCATTTCTTCCGAAGAAACTCCTAGATTGTCACCTAGAAGCTTTAAAGTATGTGACTTATTTATATTTTGTGGATTAATAATTAACCATTGCCTATCGTCTTTTGAGTCCTGCATTACAAAACAATTAATATCCGGAAAGTTAGTACTGATCCATTTATAATGTTTTCTTGCTTCTTCTCCTGATTTTAGAAAAATATTCATTCTGGCAATTTTTTCATGTACTTCACTAACAGAATCGATATCGATTATGAATGGTAGATTACTTTTCTTTTTTTGCTTATAAATATAGTACTTGTTTCCTGATATTATATCTATTTGAGTAGCATACTCTTCTACCGCTTTCGTAATTTTTTCTGCTTCTTGTTGTTCTAAAAAACCCATCCATTCATCTGTGTCTTCATCTGGATTATATATAGAAACCCCATTGTTAATAATAATATAGTTAAACATATCAATTGGTACAACATCCCTTAACCCATCTAAAGTCCTAGCTGTTGCTCCAACGATATAGTAACCTTCTTTTTTTAATTCTCGTAATACTTTTTCTGTTTTAGGGCTTACTTTTTTATCATCTGTTAATAAGGTTCCGTCAAAGTCCATTGCAATAATTTTATATTTCATAATCTTCACTTCCTAACAAAAGTATAGCTATTGATACCTAATTTATCAAGTTAAAAGATGTATAATTACACTAAAAAAGAGCAAATATTAATTTTGCCCTTTTTGATTTCTTTTATATGATTTTACCGTTCTATAAACCTGTCTATCATTATGACTGCTTAAGCAAGATGGTACATATTCATGATTACTGTTTAACTCTTGTAATATTTTTTTTACTTCTTCTCCTGCTTCATCTGGGTTATATCGTTGTTCTTGTATTCTATGTAATGTTTCTAATAAGTAGGTTCCTTCTAATGTCATTGAATCTGTTTCTATTTTACTCAATTCTGTTTTATTAGGAATGTAATAAGTAGATGTTGGCTCTTTTTGATCTAAAATATCATAAACTCTATGGGCTGTTGTTTTAGGAATCTTTGATAATATATCACAGGTGTTATTATGATTTCTTTCTATTAATTCTTCTTGGTTTGGTATTGTAGATTTATAAATGAATGGAATTTTTCCTGTTTCTAGACGATTTGATATTTTTCTTGATAAATGGCTAGAAACTAAATCCTTCATACTACCTTCAAAATACTCATTATTTTCTGCTTCTATATTTATTTGTAATAGTCTAAGCCAATTTGCCATTTCTTTTAGTTCAGGATATTTTCTATATTGTTCTTGGTCACTTTCACTGAAATAGTTTTGTATTAAGATATTCGCAGGAGTAATTTCACCGTGATATAATTCATTATCGTTACCAATTCCTGTTTGAAAAGAATATGTAGGATAGATTCTTGTAGTATCTAATTTAGGAACCTGTTCAGATCCTTCTTTTATATCATTGAAAAAGTCTGAATTCTCATTTACAATTTTTGTTGTATCTAATACATGAACCCCTATTTTTCTACTGCCATCCATTTGATATTCTATTGAAAATGCATAAGGCTCTAAGCCTTCCATTTGGAATGTTCTAATTGTATCACTTGGTATAAATTCAGGATAATTACGATTTCTATTTTGTGCAACACCTGTGTCTAAAGCATATTGATAGGTTTGTTCTTTATCTATTCTATTTTGTTCAGATTTAGGCGTACTCTTAGTTTTAGTTATAGGATGAATATAATTTATTTCATTAATATCTTGTAATACTTGATTTGTATTTTGATATCCTTTTCCTTTTATATATTCTCTAAACTCTTCTAGTCTTTGATTATACTCCATTAATTCTCTCGATGTTAATCTTGCTCCTTGTTTGATAAATTGTTTTAATATTTCTTTATAATAACTTGGTTCTATATAATCTTTCTTTTGATTTAGTAGTTTTAGTTTATAGTTTTTAATAAATTGATCTAGAATATATAATGTGACATGTTTTCTTTCAGTAATCCTTACTTTTTTTCTGCCTTTTCCTTCTTTTATTTTTATAGCTTGTCTCGCATTTTTAAACTCTCCAATTTCTAATAGTTTCTTGATATATTCATAATTTCTATCATCATTTAAAAGAACTTGTAAAATATCAAAATATGCTCTAGTATCTTCATCTTCTATATAAATTAGAGGCCTAGTGTCTTCAAACGCTGTCTCTAAGTGTTTTAAGAATCTTTTTTCTGTATCTTTAGTAGATGTATCACCTTTTCCTATTTGATTTCTTTTGGTTTTAATTACCTGTTTAGCTAATGTTATCATTTCATCTAGTTGAAACCTTGGTAGAGTTTTCATTTCTTTTAATAGTATTTTTACTTCTTCTGGTAGTCCATTTTGTAGGCTAGATATTAAAGATATGTTGTATTTTCCGTTATCTATATCCTGTAAAAATTTTTGATATCTTTCTTCAATTTCATTTGTTGGTATTATGAATTCTCTACTCTCTAATAATTCTTCTGTAGTTATTTCTAATCTATCTACTTTTGATAATTCTATACTTTCTACTTCTTCTAGTTCTTGTAGAAGTTTTATCATTGTTTTACTTCGATTTGCACGATTGATGATTTCTTTTAGTTTTTCTTCATAAGGTTGATACATTTCTTTCGTTGGAGGCATTGTTTTAGACCAAGGCATCAAGTATTTTCTCGTTGGATTTTTCTTCTCTGCTTCCATTTCTTGCATATTTTCCGTTGTAGATAATTCTATATCTAATAGCTCTGCTACATCCTCTAAATATCTAAAGGCTAATTCTCTTAATAGATCAATTCTGTCTCTATGCACTTTTGAAGTTAGATATGTATCAAATAATAACTTGGTTTCTCTATCTAACCAATAATTACTTTCTTCAATATTTTCAATTAATAATTGTTTTTGACTTTTTGTATCTGTTACTGTGTTATATGCCTTCTTACGTAACTGAAGAAATTTTTGATACATAAGTTCTAGTCTCTTATTCGTAGCATTCTGTTCAGCAACTAATTCTCTTTTTCCTGTTGCGGCATATTTCCTTTTTGCAGATGTTGCTTTTCTTTTTCTGTTATTTAATTCTTTACCAATTAATGATAATGTTTCTTTCGTTATCTTTACTCCTAAGATGTTTTCAATTTCTTCTACTGTTTCTACTCTGTCTAATAATTCAATTGATAGCTTTACGATTTCTTTTTGTCCTAATTTCTTCTTTTCCATAAACTATAGTCCTTTACTTAAAATTTATCTATATAAAACATCTCTGTTTGTTTTTAAGCACACTAGTTTCTTTTGACTTTATCATACTCTTTTATTTGTTTATTTACAATCTTTTATTTTCTTTATATTTATGGTATAATAATAAGCCTTAAAGCGAGGAGATATATTATGGTTCCTATTTACATTAATGATAAAGAGTATTTTATTTATCCTAAAACTGATTATTTGGATGCTGGTGCTAGCGGTAAATGTTACAAAGTTTGTGATGATGACCGTATCTTAACAGTAAAACTATATTTAAGTGAGTCTGCTTTAAGTGGTGAAGAAGTCTTTTTCCCTGATGAAGAAACCCTAGAAAAGTTAATTCAATTGTCACCTTATACCAGTCCTATTTTATTAAGCAATTATCTGGTAAGAGATGGTAAGGGAAACTATATTGGGTGTGCTAGAGACTATATAGAAGCATCTTCTCCTAATGCTACAGAAGCAGTTTTTCAACTCCCTAAAGAAGAAGCATTAGAACATTTTCAGAAAATCGAAGAAAAAATTCCAATTTTTGATGAAAATAGTATTTTGCTTGATGATTGGAATTCTTATAATATTATGCTTGGTAGAGTGGCGAACGGTGATGAAAAATTATATGTTTTTGATGACAGTAGTTATAGCCTTTCTTCTCATTATGGACAATCTAATCATCGTGAATTTACTCATTTAATTGAAGATATGATTGAAGAATATTTGATTATATATGGTCTAGAACGAGTTAGACCTTATGTTGTTGATAAATTAAGGGCATCTTATACTCCTGTACATTTTTTTGAAGATATTAGTAATCATTCTAATACTTTAGGAGAAGGAGTTTTACAATATGCTAAAAAGATGAAAGATAGATATTATTAAAAGAAGTGTTTTTTGCACTTCTTTTATTTTATTTTTTTTAAATATTGGGTTGCATGTGTTTTGGATAAATTCCACTCTCTAAAGTCTTTTGTCTTAAAATCAATTCTTTCTAAATAGTCACTTAATTCTGTTTTTATGTCTTTATCTTTTACTTGATTTAAGAACTTTGTTAATTCTGGAATATTATCCGCATGATCATTCATTAAGTATACAAGATCAATATCTTTCTTTTTATAGTACCTATCAATATTATTCACTGCTATTATTTTATCAATATTAATATAGTTAATTATAACGTACATTGTTATTAAGATAATCATATAACTTTGTACAATGTTAAATTTATCCTTTATTATATAGATTATAGTTGGAATTAAACAAATTGTTTCGGTAAATAAACTTATATAAACTAATAATCTTAATAGTGTATAACCAAATTCTTGTTCGTACAAAAACATTCTTATAAATGATGAAATAATTATGATAAAGGTTAAAACTACTAATATTATAGATAGTATTTTTATTTTTTTATTATCTTTTTTATTATTATACCTTTTAGTATATAAAATTACACATAGATTAATTAGTGATACTACCATTAATTGGAAGAATCCTTGTCTTGCATATTCAGCATAACTAATTGTTTCTCCTACAGAATGTAAAAGTAATGATTTTATTTGGATAATATCAAAAATTACATATATTATATTTAATGTAATTAGTAATAATTTTATAGTGCCTGTTTCTTTCTTCTTTTCAGGAAGTTCTTCTTCTCTATCTTCAAGTTGATAATCTGTTAATAGATAATGAAGAGTTCCTGATAAATATAAAAAGAATGCTATCGTAACAACAATTCGTGTAATAACACTTCCTATATTTAGTTTTTCTAGAGCTCTTCTTGGAATATTAAATATATTATTTATTATATTATTAAAAATCATATCGGCAGAGGATAGTAGTAATAATACTATTATTATAATAGGTAAGATGATTATTACCGATTTTATTTTCTTTTTTGTTTCTTCTTTTAATTTTAATTTAGCACTGATTTTATTTGCTACCTCAGATGTGACTTCTCCAAAATGTTCTAATGGGTTTAACAGTATACGTATACTATCTGCTATTATTTCTCCGACCTTAAATGTTGGTCTTATTGTCATAATATAAAGTAGAAGTAATAAGAATGTTAAAACAAAAGTATTTAAAATTTTAAAAAACAAATTATCAAATATAAAGTATGTTGCGGATAAGAGTATAATTGGGATTAATAAAATCAATCCTTTTTTATTTTTTATTCTATTGTTTTTTTCTAATATTACATAGATAACTATCAATAATGGAATAATAAATAAAATTACTGATAATCCTAGTTTTTCTTCAATAAATAATATAGTAAACCATATTGCTAAAAGAAAAATATATAAAAAGTTAATCATTTTCATTCTCCTTTTCATAGTCCAAAATATCTCCCGGTTTACAATTTAGAACTTCACATATTTTGTTTAGGGTTGAAAAACGGATGGCTTTTCCTTTATTAGTTTTTAATATAGATAGATTCGCTTGAGTGATGCCAACTTTTTCAGCTAGCTCTTGTGATGATATTTTTCTTTTTGCCATCATGACGTCTAAATTTACAATAATTGCCATAGATACCTCCTTCTAGATTGTTAAATCATTTTCTTCTTTAAACTCAGTTGCTTGTCTAAATAATTCTGCTAATAAATATAACGCTATTCCTACTCCAATAAATAGAATAGTAAAAAATGTTAAAGATATTTTTAGCGTTAAAGTGTAAGTAGGATAGATAAAGATTGATAGAAGTAAGGCTAGAAAAGTAATTATAGATATTACAAAACTTATTCTGCTAGCATTTTTTAAATGTCTTACTGTTGTAAGGTGAAAAGACTTTTCCGCATTAAATTGATTAAATAGTTTTATAAATTGGATTATTAATCCTAAAAATAAAATCCCTGCTGGATAAATTAAAAATACTAATAGATCAAATTTAACATTTAATAATTCTAACCATTTCCATAATGTTAGTAATAGTATGGTGCCTACTACTAAGCTTATTCTTAATACTATATTTAATATTTTTACTATTTTTTTTGGTATTTTTTCTTTCATAATTTTCCTCCTTTTGATATTATTATATGCTTTATATATTAAATGTCAATATATTTTTATTGTTTTTCGATAATCTATTACTAGTAAAAAAAGGTATAACAATATACCTTTTTATTATCTATTATTCCAACTTGATGGGAATGTAACATAATTTGCTGGATTAAATACTCTAGAAGTATAAGCACTGTAACTTAGGCATCCTCCACCTTTATGCCAACTACACGTTGACATTTCAAGATGTAAGTGTGGTCCTGAGGAATTTCCTGTGGATCCCATATTTCCAATAGGTGTATATGCAGAAATAATTGGTCCGTTACTAATGCTTGCGCTTGTTCCCCACTTACTATTAACATACGGAGCTACCGCTGAACTAAAGCTTCTCATATGGGCATAAGTAGCATATACATATCTTCCTCCAATATTATGACGTAATATTACGATATAGGCACCGGCATTATCATAACCTGCAAAGAATAATTGTCCGGCAGCGATTGGATAAATAGTAATAGATTTATTAGATGATCCTAAATCAATACCTAAGTGACCTCTATTTCCATAATATTGTGTGATATATCCGTATTCCATTGGTCTAAGGAACCCATTTGCACTTGGTACAGATCCTCCTCCGCTACCGTTTGACTGTTGAATTCTATACTGGCAGGCTTGAATATCCTCATTAGTGCCACAACCTAAGCTTTTATAGTATTGCACATTACTCTTAGCAGCTTTTATCTGTTCTTCGATAGTAGGCATTCCAACTCTAATCTTAGCATTTTCATCCTCTATCTTTTCACTCTCTGATTTTAGCTCTTCTTGTAATTTTTTTAGAGACTCTTTTTTTTCTGTTAAATCTTTTTGTTGTTGCTTATTTTTTTCTATCAAGTCTTCTAATTCTTTCATTATTTTATCATTATATTCTGTTAATTGTTCAACAACGGACATTCTATATATCATGTCTGTAATACTGGTTGCTCCAAATGCATATTCAAGATATGCATTTTCTCCATTAGCGATTTGATAGTATTCTAATATTTTTTTACTTTCTTCACTTTTTTCTTTAATTTCTTGGTTACTTTTATTTATTTCTTCTTCTAAAGAAACAATGTCATTCTCTGTCTGTGTAATTTGGTTTTCAATATCAGAAATTTTAGCTTTTATTTCTTTAATTTCTTTCTCGTTCGTAACTAACTTACTTTTCTTTTCTTCTAATTCTTTCGTTAATTTTTCCGCTTCTGCTTCAAATTGACTAATTGTTTTAGCTCTTGTTTCTATTGGTAGTGCTAACATAGAGACTACAATTAGACAACTAGTTAAAATTATAGTTAATTTCTTCATTATATTTTCAAATACTTTCTTACGGCACCGGCACTACCAACCATACCAACTAAGATTCCAATTATTACAACAATTCCTGCTGTAGAATAGATAAAAGGTTCTGGTTTAATCAATTGAATTAGCTGAGTAAATAAATAACCATCAAAATGATTATAGAAAGCTAAGTAACCATATGTTGTGAAAATAATTGGAACTATTGATCCTAATAACCCTAGAATCATTCCTTCTATAATAAATGGTGTCTTTATTGTAAAATTACTTGCTCCTACCAAACGCATAATTCCAATCTCTCTACGTCTTGCTGAGATTGTTAGCTTGATAGTATTTATGATTAAGAATACAGTTACTACTACTAGGGCTATTACTATTCCATATGTTACTTTTTCAATAGATGAAAAAGCGGTTATCATTTTATCTACCATTCCTTCGCCATATCTTACTGTATTTACCTGATCGATTTTTTCTATTTTCTTTGCTGTTGCTGATATATTCTCTACATTTTTTACTTTCACTTGAAAGGTATCTTTTAATGGACTCTCTGAATCGTTCCATTCATCTAATACAGTATCAAATACTTCTGATTCTTTCTGCATATCTTCTTTTACTTCTTGTTTTGACTCGAAAGTTATACTTTTTTTATCGACATTTGGTATTTTTCTTAATCTTTGTTCTACAGATGTCACATCTTCTTCTGTGGCATCATTATTTAAGAATATTACGATTGTTAAATCTTTTTCTATTTCCTTGGTAAAATTTTGAACATTAAATGATGCCATAATTGCGATTGCTACTATAATTAATGTAATTGTGATACAAGAAATAGATGCTAAAGATAAGCTAAAGTTTCTTATTACACTTTTAAAGGCATCTCTAATACTTCTACCTAACATTCTAAATATTTTCATCTACATATGTTCCTTTCTTCTTAAAGTTAACCAAATGACCGTCTTTTAGAGTAACAACTTGTTTTTTCATTCTATTTACAATTTCTTTGTCGTGAGTTGCCATAATGATTGTTGTTCCTCTTGTTTTATTAATATCGTCTAATACTTTCATAATCTCCATACTTCTTTCGGGATCTAGGTTACCTGTTGGTTCATCGCATAGCAATAGTTTGGGATTATTTACAATAGCTCTGGCAATTGCTACACGCTGCTGTTCTCCTCCGGATAATTGGTCCGGATAGTTATGAACTTTATTCTTTAGCCCAACTTCTTCTAACGCACGCAACACGTTTTTTCTTGTAACTTCTTTTGTTGCACCGATGACTTCCATTGCAAATGCCACATTTTCATAAACTGTTAACTTTGGTAATAAGCGATAGTCTTGGAATACGATACCTAATTTTCTTCTAAGTTTGTAGACCTTAGTATTTCTAAGCTTTGCTACATCTAATCCACCTACAATAATTTGCCCCTTTGTAGGTTTTTCTTCTCGATATAGCATTTTAATCAAGGTACTCTTACCGCTACCAGATCCGCCGATTACGAAAGTAAAAGAACCCTTCTCAATAGCAAGATTTAAATCATAAATTGCTGTTACACCATTTTTGTATTTTTTTTCTACATTTTTTAATCTGATTAAGTCCATATTTACCTCCACTCTAGTATATTTCATTATATCATATATTTCGACATAACAAAAGAGGAGTTTCGTGAAATCTCCTCTTGTTAACACTATTTTCCACCTTTTACTTCATAGGCATCCTCTACTACAAAGAATACTCCTGGATCAATTAATTTAATTCCTTCTGTTACCTTATAATAATCTCTGGTTGGGATTACTAACAATAACACTTTTCTTTGCTTTTCAAAAAAGGCTCCTTTTACATTAAATATAGTTGTAGTATGATGTAATTTATTTACGATATACTCTCTTATTTCTTTTTCTTTTGATGTTACTATATAGAATGCTTTATTTTTAGATATTCCTAGTAATACTTTATCAATCATCAAATTATTTATAAAGACCAGTATGATGGCATACATCATCATTGACCAACCAAAGAAAATACTACCTATCACTATTATTATAGAATTAATTACCATGCTGGATTTTGTTACTGGGATTTTAAAATACTTATCCAAAATCTGACTTATAATAGGAAGCCCTCCATTACTAAATCCCGTTTTATAAATAAAACCGTTTGCTAGACCTCCTATTACACCTGCAAAGATGATTATTAAAAATGTATCTTCATAATTTAAATTAATATTTTGAGTAATTAAAGCGGTTATCTTTACAAACAAAGGATAAAGAAATGTTGCTAGAATGGAGCCAGCTGTTCTTTCTTTTCCTAAGTACATAAAACTGAATAATAAGCAGGCTAGGGATATTAGTAATATCATAATTGAAGAATCTATTCCATAAACATAATTTGTGATTACAGCAATTCCATTTACCCCTCCTGCTACTAGACCAGTTGGTAAAAGTAATAGATTATATACCAAAGATAAAACAAATAAAGCTAGTATTAATATTACTATTCTACGAAGCAGGCTTTTTCTTTTTATTTTTTTTATTATTTCTTCAAAAAAGTTATCCATTATTCACCTCCAAAGACCTCGTAGGCATCTGTCACTACAAAGAAAGAGTCTGGATCAATTTCATGAATTCCTTCTTTTAACCTATAATAATCCTTGGTAGGTAATACACACATTAAAACAGTTTGATTTTCTTTCGCATAGCCACCTTTAGCATTAAATACTGTTACTCCATGGTTTAAATACTTTAAAATATACTCTTTTATTTTTTTCTCTTCTCGAGTTACAATGTAGAATGCTTTACTGTCGGATACTCCTAGAATAACCCTATCTGACATAAAACTAATTACATATAAGACAATAATTGAGTACATAAAATGAGTTGGACCGAAAACAAAGGCAGTTAGCAGTACAATTGTTCCATCACAATATAACATACTATTACCCATACTTATTTTTAAATACTTTGATAAAATTTGATTGATAATATCTGTTCCTCCAGTAGTAAATCCTGCTTTATATATCATTCCGGCACCAAAGCCATATACGACTCCTCCAAAAACAGATATTAATAATAATTGATTTGTATCTATATCTACTATTGCACTAATGTTACTTGTTAAACTAACGAACAACGGAAACAGAATAGAACCAAGAATTGTTGCCTTCGTTTTATTCTTACCTAGCAAAAAGTAACTTAATATTAGTAATAATATATCCGCAACTAATATTACGATGGAATTATCAATTTTAGTCAGATAATTCAGAATAATCGCAAGGCCACCTACTCCTCCTGCTACAATATTGTTTGGTGCTAGAAACAAATTATAAGAGATAGCTATCAAAAAACAACCTAAAACAAATTGAATATGTCTTTTTACACTTGCTTTAGAGTTTATCCGTTCTAATATTTTTAAGTCTTTTGTCTTAGAAAATATTCCCATATACACCCCTCACTTTATTTTTATCTTTTTTGTTTTAAATTTGCTTCAATAAACAAATCTATATCTCCATCTAATACTTTGTTAACATTGCTAGTTTCTATATTTGTTCTATGATCTTTCACCATAGAATAAGGATGAAGAACATAACTTCTAATTTGAGATCCAAAATTGATATTTGCTTGATCTCCTTTTATTTCATTTAATGCTTGTTCTTGGTGTTCTAGTTTTCTAATTAAAAGCTTGTTTTTTAAAACTTTTAATGCTTGTTCTTTGTTTTGAATTTGACTTCTTTCATTTTGACAAGTAACAACAATTTTTGTTGGTAGATGCGTTATTCTAACTGCAGAGTCTGTGGTGTTTACTCCTTGTCCACCGGCACCGGTCGAACGATAAACGTCTATTTTTAAATCTTTTTCATCTATTTCTATATCATTATCTTGTTCTATTTCTGGTGTTATTTCTACTGATGCAAATGATGTATGACGTCTATTGTTAGAATCAAAGGGAGAAAGTCTAACTAATCTATGAACTCCTTTTTCATTTTTTAGATAACCATAAGCATTTGTCCCTTTCACTCGGATGGAAACATTTTTGATGCCTGCTTCTTCTCCATCTTGATAATCTAATACTTCTATTTTATATTTTTTCTTTTCACACCATCTTGTATACATACGATATAACATCATAGCCCAGTCGCAGGACTCAGTACCGCCAGCACCTGGATGAATCTCCAAAATACAGTCATTTTTATCGTATGGCCCATCCAGAAGAAGAATAAAGCTCAATTCTTCTACTTTTTGTTTTATTAATACAGTTTCTTGTTCCAATTCTTGTCTATTTTTTTCATCTATTTCCAATTCTAACAAATTAACTAACTCTAAATTATCATTTGTCTGTTGTAATAAGTTTTCTATACTTTCTACTACTTCTTTTTCTGTATTTAATTCTTTAATGATTTTTTCAGCAGCTGTTCTATCATTCCAAAAGTTTATATCATTTGTTTTTTCTTCTAAAGCCTTAACTTGCTCCTTTTTGCTATCAATGTCAAAGTGACCTCCATAGTTCTTTTAATTCTTTATTACTTTTATTTAATGATTCTTTTATTTCTTTTAATTCCATTCTTTCCTCTCCTTTTTAGTTTATACTTTTTTTTATTTTCTATTCTTTCATAAATTCAATGATAAAGTAACATATTTTTTTTCTTTTCTCAATCAATTTTTATTTGTTTTTTGTATATATTTGTATACTTTGCATATATTATAAGTGAGGAAGGTTCACTGTTACGTGTGAAGATCCTCTGTAAATAGATATAGGAGCCAAAAGGCTCCTTTTTTATTTTAATAATTCATCTCGTAATTTCATCCACAATTTACCTAAGTGATTTTCTCCAGTTCTATCTTTTCCCCATCCCCAGAAATTATCTTTAGGTGAATCTTCAACAATTATATAGTCTTTCGTTTGTAATAGTTTTTGTTTGACATATGGGTTTTGCTGTAATTTTTTTCTTAAAAGTTCTTCCATAATTGTTAATTTTACTTCTTGCCAATCGCTTCTTACTTTATCTTTATTAGCAAAGGCTATTTTTTGAGCTTCATGAGCTGAATGACTTTTTTTTATTTCTTCCGCTATTTCTGGAGCTGATTTCAAAAATTTAGCGGTCTGATAGGCCTCTTCTAGTGATGCATATAAATATCCATCCCATTCCACTTTAAAAGAACTGAAGTTATCTAGGCAATAAAATTCTCTAGGATAAAATCCTATTACATCATTCATTTTTTCACTTAACCAAGTATCACGATATTGTTCTAATTTAATCATAAAATTCTCCTTTATACTTTCTCTTCTAAAATCCATTCTTGCAAATATTTTATTTCCGAATGGCAATATTCGCACTTTCCCTTTGTAACATCTATTGATGCTCCACAATTTGCACATCTAATAATATTTTCTTTAGTTCCTAAATTTAATAAGGTATTTTTATTTTGTTTTATAGTGTATGTCTGAGTTATTATCTTAGATTTTAATTTTTTGTTTTCATAAGTAACTATCCTTAAATCTGCCGTTACATCAACATATAATACTCCATTTACTTCATAGTCTTTAAAATTGGTATAATCTAAAATATCATAGTCTATTATATTTTCCTTACTATAATATTTTTTCCTTATCTCATAATTTAGGTTATTAAAAAATGTTTTTTTGTTAATTTTAGTTCTTTTCCAAAATTCTATTTGTTTTTTATTTTCTTTATCTTTAAATTTCTTTATAGGAGATAAGATTATATATGCATCTGCAATATAGAAAAAATAATATAAAATTAGAGAAAGAATAATACCATATATAAATATTTTTATAATATCATAGTTATTAAAAGTCCTTGAAGTAAGTTTTATAAAAATAAAGCTTATAATAATGCTAATAATAATATCTACAATTAGTGTTATTACTCTATAGATATTACTCTTTAGTACTCTATCATAATGATATTTACTACCTAAGTCTTTCTCACTGTAATCCATATTATAATAAGTTTTACAATAAGGACAACCATCAATAAAATCCTTTAGTGGAGATTTCATTCCACAATTAGGGCATTCGTATTCTTCATTTATATTATTATCCATAATATATGTGTACTCTATTCTTGAATCAAATAACTTTTCTTTATGTGCTAATTTATTATCTATATAATATTCTTTTTGGCAGCGGATTCCTCGCTCTATATTATCATTAACGGAATCATTAGTATTTCTTTCTAAGATTTTGTTTCCAACAATATATTTCGTTCTTATATTGATTCCATATCTTTTTAATTTTTCTTTTTGATATGTTTCTGATATTAAGGCCATGTTCCTCTAGTTATTATTGTTGTTGTTATTATTGTTATTATTATTGTTGGAAGATGAACCACCGCTATAACTATAACTAGATGACGGTGTATAATGTGGAATCACACGTAAATAGTTTTCCTTCATAGTAAATCCATCAATTGAGGAATTAATACTTTTAGCAGCAATTACTGCTGTGACTGTAGTTCCAAGACATAAAGAAACTTTATCTGTTCCTCCAACGACAGTACCATCTGGGTTGGAAGACAAGAAGTCATATATTTGATTTAATTCTTCCATAGAAAAGTCGTAATAATTAGTTAAATCAATGCATCTTTTTTTTCTAATTAATTCTTCATATGTTTCTGGTTCTTTATCCATTTTGATTCTCCTTATCTAAATAATAAAACTCTATATTTTGAAATGGTAGATTTATTGCTTGTATATGGTAATAGGCATTATTTTTTTGTTTCATATAATGATAATCTCTTAATGCTGTTGTTGTAAAAAATATGTTATTAGCATTTGTAAGAGATAAGTATTTTGAAAATTTCTTTAGCCAACTACTAATATCATAAGAGTAGTATCCTTCTTTGTCACTTGCTATTTCATCTAATACACCTTTATAAACCAATTCTGTTGCAATATGCCTTTGTTTTTCCCTATTCTCATCTCCGTAAGTCACTAAATTACCACTTAAAAGCATAATATATAGTGCATTATTTTCTGGATATTCACACTCTGCACTTATTAACTCTTTTTTCATATAAATTATTACTTTATTCTCTGGTGTTAAATATATAAAATCCCTGTAGGATTTTTTTATTTGGGATGCTAATTGGTATTCTTTTTCATTCACTTTTAAAATAAAACTATTTTCGTCATATATATATTTTAACTTTTGATCTTTTTCAATTATATCTTCTAGAGATGGATAACTTTCTGTAGATTTTGTTGGTCTAAAATTCTCTTTATTTTCTATTCTCATTTTTGTTATATATTCATAGACAAATTCTTCATTGTTTATGTCTTTTGGATAGTTTCTCTTTTTGTATAATTCTTGTTGTAGTTTGCATGTATAACTTTTGCTACTGTTATAAATATTTTTTACAAATGGGCACCCCGTTTTGCACAAGTATAAATATCCACAGTTTTTACAATCCTCATTAAACGGTAGTTTATTATGATTTATAAATATTTTATTAGATGCCGTTTTTAATATTTCTTCTACAGTATTTTTATATATATTACCATAATAATAATCTTTTTGTTTCTGTCCTCTTACGCATGAGTAGATATCTCCGTTTCTTTCTAATAAAAAGAACTTTTCTCCACAATTATTACAATTAGTACAATATTCTGGTCCGAACTCATTAAACCAAGCTCCATTCACTCCGCTGTCTAAATTTGTTCCATTAAATTCTTGATGCATTCGTTTATAGAAATTCACTTGTTCTTCTTCTGTCATTGGATGCAATAATCCATTTGAATTGTAAGAAAAACCTATCATAAAATTAAAATCATTCATATCTAAACATGTATTTTTGTCTAAGAACTTGATATCTTTTATAATTTCTTCGATATGTTGGTAATGTTCTTTAAAGATTGTTGACGATACTTTCTTTTTATTTGGTATATCTTTTAGTAGTTCTATATTTTCCAGTATTCTATCCAGTGTTTTTCGGTTCCCTTTTGTTACTCTATATTCGTTATGAAGGGAAAATGGTAAGTCTAGACTCCCAGATATGGATACATTAAATTCTTTTATTGTATCTATGTGTTTTTTTAAATCATATAAGTTGGTTTTGATATGGGGAGTACCTACTTTGAAGCCGGCATCTGTAATAAGTTGCTTGTTTTTTTGATAATACTGACTAATATACTCAATGATATCATGAAAATCTTGCTTACTTAAAGTGGTTACTTCTCCTCCGTGCAAAGATATATTAAATGGTATAACATTCGATTCCTTTAGTTTATTAATGGTGTATTCTAGAGTCCCTAACGTTGTATATTTTGTATATTCCTCTTTTGTATTATCTTCTAAATAGCAATATTTGCATTCCATGTTACAAGCCATGGTTGGGACATACAACAAATGTATATATTTATACTCTTCCTTCACTACTATTCCCCCTAATAATAATTGTTCCACGTATTTCCTGTATCACTATATTCATCATAGTAATATATTGATGTAGGACTATTTTTGAAAGCTCTTGAATTTATGTATGTCTGTTTTGGTACTCTTATTGATACAAGACTAGAGCATTCTCTAAATGCTGATGAGCCAATTTCTTCAAGATTACTATTTTCTGTTATATTTACTTCTGATAATCGAGAAGCCCCATAAAAGGCATGTCCACCTATTCTAGTAACTGAATCTGGTATATCTATTGATATTAGTGAACTACATTCTTCAAAGGTATTTCCTCTGATTTCTTGTAGGTTTTTAGATAGCTCAATATTTTCTAGTGAATATGCATTATAGAAAGTTTCTCCGCCCATATATGTTAAAGTATCTGGTAATTTAACTGACCTAAGTGAGGAACAATTATAAAATGCACTTCCCCCAAGATACTCTAAGCTATCAGGAATGTTTATCTTTGTTAAACTAATATCATTTTTGAAGGCCTTTCCTCTAATCTCTGTAATACTATTAGGTAAGTTTACCTCTTCTAAAAATGGCATATTAGCAAATACATTTCCACGAATGCTTACAATTTCTTCGCCCTTATATGTTTCTGGTATATTCACTGTTTTAAAATTAGTTAGACCGAATGTATAGAATCTAACTCCATAACCATTATCCATCTTTTCATAAAATGTAATTGGTTTAGCAAATATAATTAGTGGCAATATTATTGCTGCTACAATACCTACTATAAATATTGGTTTTGTTTTGTTTGGAACAAATGTTGTTTTCACATTCATAATAATGTTAGTTACTTTCTCTGATGGACGTTCCTGTATTTGCTTTTTTAAGTACTTTAACATATTATAATTTCTTGTGTATTTAAATAAAACTATTAATAAAATTAAACCTATCAAGTATGTTAGTAATGGAAAATGAAAGAAAATTAGTATTATATATATAAACAATAACAACACAAATAAAATGTTTAATATTTGTTTTCTTTTTAATAGGGATGCAGGTATTACTTTGCTATTTTTATCTATTTGAAGTTTTGATAATTGTCTATTAATAAATTCTTCTAATAATTGTGATTCAGTTAGATTGTACATAGAATCAAAATTAGCTTTAGTAACGATTTTTTTCTGAACAGGTGGCTCTATTATTTCGGTGTTTTGTGTTGAAGTGTTGCATGGTTGACCGCAATTTCCACAGAATTTGTCGGTTACTTTAATATTTCCTCCACAATTTTTACATTTTAGATTTGTATCGGTTGTTGATTGATTGTTTACTGCAGACTGCTGGTTTATCATATATTACTCCTTTTTTGATATACTACTATACTTTTATATCTTGATTATAGCATAAATTTATTTGTTATTTTATTTTTTTCCATAAAAAAAGCATTAATAAATAATGCCTTATTTTAAACTTTTTAATTCTCCCATACGTGAAGTAGGTATAAATCCTGGCTCTGATGCAATTACATCTGGAATTCTATTTACTATTGTTGCACAAGTAAGTTCTACTGTACTTGGCTTTTCAATTACCATCGTAGTATTTGGTTCACCATAAACTGTCCATTCATTTCTATCAAATTCATCTTTATTATATACTTTTCCAATACACTCTGTTTCAAGAGTGATTCCTTCTTTTGTCTCAGTAGTAACAACAGCGCTCATTCCTGTTGCCATCCCCGCTTTTACAGTCATTCCTAGAGTACTTGATTCAATATCATAATCATTAAATTGTGGTACACATTTTTGTCTTTGGCTTACTACGGTTAATCCTAATTTGTCACATAGCCAACCATTCACATTCCACATGTATGATGGAGCATATTTACCACTTTTAATTACTTTCTGTCTTTCTTCATCTGATATTTCATCTGCACTAGCTACTTGAGAGGCGAACTCTTCTTTGGTCAATCCTGCTCCATGGGCTTTTGCTAAAGCTATTCCATAATCTTCTACATTATAGGAAGAACTACCTTTAATCTTTGTAATATTATGGCTTGCTCCTGTTAATGTTGTAATTAAATTTCCCCAGAATGCATCTTGATATCCACTACCAGTTATAGTACAGTTATTTTCTTTTGCTAGTTTATCAATTTCGCTAGTTAATGTTGGGTTAGAATTCATCGGATAAAATGCTTCCTCACAGGTAGTAATTGCATTTACTCCACATTTTGCACAAGTAAGTAGTGCTTCCTTAACATCTGCAAGTAAACTCATTGTTGTAACAATAACACAATCTGGTTTTAATTTTTTTAATAGTTCTTCTGCATGGTCTACATTTTCAACTATTACTCCAGTATTTTCTCCCTTCATTATTTGTCCAATATCTTGGCCAATAACATCAGGATTAATATCTACAGCCCCTACGATTTCTCCACCATTTTCTATAACATAGCGCATGGTGTATACGCTCATTTTTCCTACTCCATATTGAAAAATTCTTAATCCTTTCATTTTTCCCTACCTTTCCTCTTTAGTATATCACTTAAGTATCATAAAGAATCACTTTGGATAAAAAAATTACACCTTTTAGTGTAACTTTACATTTATATTATTTTCTTTTTTTATTTATATATACTTTTATTAAATCTGGGTCATGTTGGTTTTTTGGCAGACTATCTAATGAAAAAAACTTCATGTCTTTTGATTCATCGTCCCAGATTAAATCTCCAGAATATTTTTTTACTAGATATAATGCCGTATTATTTATCACAACATCTCCATTTGGATATTCTTTTTTTCTAGAAAGTCCTGAGACAATATCTAATAATTCTAAATCTTCCTCTTTTACTTCTAAATTAGTTTCTTCTTTGATTTCTCTAATTATAACTTCTTGAAATCTTTCTCCAAGTTCTTGACATCCACCTGGTAATCCCCATCTATCATTATCTTTTCTACGTTGTAATAAAATCTCCCCTTGCAAATTTTCAATAATAGCTGCTGATCCATCCTGTAAAATTGGAATTTTATGTCGTAATTCCCCCATGCACATTCTTATAAATACAGGATAACCTATCACATTACTTAATTTTTTTATTTCTTCTGTGTTTAATTCATTTATTATGTTTTTCAATTTTTCATATGGCAAATTTCTTTTTTCTTCTTCGGTTAATTTTTTTATTTCTTCTATTATTTTTGTATTGTCCATTATTTTTCATCTCCTGTGCTTGATTTTTAGATATTTCATAAATTATTATAGTTCTTTTTTATTTAAATTAAATTTAAATCTTCTAACATTTTCTTGTGATCATAGGCTAACTCCATTGTCTTAATTTCTTCTGGCTTAAACCATCTAACTTCATCACATTCACTTATTGGTGTTGGTATTCCTTTTATGATTTTGCAAGTATGGGGTAAACAAATAAATGTTTTAGTTGGATGTCTTCCTATTTTATCATAGTATTTTCCAACAAATTTTATATTTCCAAGTTCCACACCTATTTCTTCTATCGCTTCTCTTTTTAACGCCTCTTCTACTTCTTCTCCCCATTCTATAGCGCCAGCTATTAATCCCCAATAACCTGTATATGCGCCTGCAGTTCTGTGCATTAATAATATTTCTCCATTTTCATTTGTAATAATTCCATCTACTCCAACATACGGATGATCTTGCTTCATTATATTCTCCTTTCTCGTTTTTATTTAATTCATTAATTAAATTATAACACATCTTTATCTTATTAGTTTTTATAATACACTTGCACGGACTAATATTAAGTGATACAATCAGTTATATTTTTAATCAGAGGTATATTAGAATGAAAAGATATAAACAAACTGAAATTGATTTAGTCGTTAATGCCATTCTTGACGATGGTGTACTGAGTGTTCCTACTGATACTGTATATGGGATATGTGCTAGAGTTCATTCTCCAGAGGCTTTTAATAAACTAGTAGAAGTTAAGAATCGGCCATCTAATAAAAAATTCCCGGTTATGTGTAGTGATATAGAACAGATTAAAAGTATTGCAATCGTAGACGATAAAGCAGAAAGGCTAATTAGAGCTTTTATGCCTGGTCCTATTACTTTAGTTTTAAGAAAAAGGGCTGACGTTTTCACATATATTAATAACGGCGGTACAAAAGAAACTGATGAGCTTGCTATTAGAATGGCACCCTCTATATTTTTAAAGCAAGTAATCAATGGTGTAGGAAGTCCTTTGTTTATGACAAGTGCCAACCAAAGCGGTCAGGAAATATGCAAAACTTTAGATGATATAGAAAGAACTTGTCCAGCTTTGGACGGAATGGTAGAAGGAGAAGTATCTCTTGGACAAGCAAGTACTATTGTAGATTGTACTGGTGATACTATAAAAATACAAAGAAGAGGACCTATTTCAGAAGAAGAAATTATGCGTATTTTAAAATGACCACATTATTATAACAACAAAAAGCAAATAATCAAGTTTGGGATTATTTGCTTTTTTATTTTATTCGTTGCTATTTTCTAATTTTTAATCTTTTTTATTGTTGCAATGCTTAAATATAGAATCATAGTCACTTTTCCATTCAAACCCCCACTTTTCATATTGCGTTTTTAGAACTTCCTTGATTTCTTTATAAACAGGTAGTAATTTGGGAAATTCCTCGATTGCTTTATCTGCATATGTTGCAAAAATTTCGTGATTCATAATAGGAGCATTTATTGTTAAAGGGTGAATCATCCCTTCTAGTTTATCACAAGCATTTACAAAGCGAGACTCTTCTGTTGCTTTTTCTTTGTATTCTTTATAATACGTAGAAATAGAACTATAGTAAGTATTAGATAATTCTTTTATTTTTTCTATTTCGTAATTCTCTTTACGTATATTTATTTTTTTGACGGTATTTTCTTTAATATCTACATCTTTCTCTAAATCCATTTCGCCAAAATCATGATAAATCGAAAGACTAATACATTTTTGATAATCTAAATCTAAGTTTAACTCTTTATAAAAATAATCAACTATTAGTATTAATTTAAAAGTGTGTTCTGCGGTACTTTCACTAAAAAGAGGATAATTTCCATATCTTTTTGTTTTTTGCAAATCGTTTACTTTAAATAAAAAGTCTAATTCCTTTGTTTTCATTCTATCTCCTTTTATTAATTTCATCTCTCTTGTTTACTATTATTATATTTCACATAATACTTCTGATATTATCATACTAATTTTTTTAGTCATTAACAATATTTTATTCCATAATTATTCTTTTTCCTATTTATATCTTGCATCAATTATAGTAAACAAAAACTACTTTTAATTAAAAGTAGTTTGCAAATCATTTAATAGAAAGTGTTACTTCATCAGATAAAAGATTCTTTGATTTTAACCACATGCTAAGATAGTTTATTATTTTATATTTAACAACATTAGACATTTTCGTTCCATCAGCATAAGAAATACAATCTTTCTTTTTTAAATTACTATTAAAAAGTATTTTTCCTTTTGCATCCAACTTATAATCAACATTTACTTTTCTCTTTTTATAATACAGTTCGAACCCTTCTAAAGTATGAATATCTTTAAACTTAATATAAAAATTATTAGGGTTTTGTAAAATTGGTATAATTAAGATCATATAGGTGCAAACAATAACTCCTATTGTTGGATATACAATAAACTCAAGATTGATATCAAGAATTCCATTTATTAGCAAATATATAAAAAGTATATCTAAAAGAATTAATATAATACTTCCAATAATATTGCTTATGCCATATTTAGGTTTGATTTTTCCATTAACAAGGCTAATACCTAAAGCTGTTCCTCCAACTGTTTCTATAACTCTCATTTTAACACTCCTTACTATAGTTGTTTTACAATATTTTCTGCATCATTTCTAGCTGTCATTTTAGGTATTAATTGAGTTATTCTAATAATACGACTTAACTTAATTCTATTTATAAGGCATTTTTTCACTATATCGTAGTCGGTTATTCTCCCAATTTCTTAGTTAATTAATCAACAAAAAAACGCCCAGATGATAATAGGACGCTTCTTTAATTTTCATTCTTTTTAGATGCTATAGAAAATAAGAAATTATGCATTTTTTCCACAGCACTGTTTGTATTTCTTACCACTTCCGCATGGCGTCCATTTAAAACTACCATGTAATTTTTTCCTTTTAAAGTTGGCTTTATTACTCAAAAAGTTGAATAGTTTACTTATAAATTACAATAAAGTGATGTCTAATTTTCCAACAATACGGTTTAAACTTATCTAATAACTTATCTAATAAACTGCATTGTAATATCAAAATAATGCGAACAAAATTAATTCTATTTATTCAATTAATAACTACCAATTCATATCATCATATGGTGTTGATTCATAGCCTTCCTTTTGTAGTTTAATAACCATTTTATCTAATTTTGGTTTCCATATTTGTTTAAACCAATCATATTTACCAAACAGTTTTACTATTGTTGGACTACAAGCATAATAGGTATGAATAAACAATCTTCCATACCACGTTTTTGCAAGATTGTTATCTCGATATCTTCTTAACGTCCAAACTTGTGGACAGTCATATGAACCATATACACATGTTGCTACATAACAACCTTGATGTCCTGTTCTTTGTATTGAATCAATCATGTGATTTGGATCTATTTGTTTTATTTTTTCAACATATTTATCATATATTGCAACATAATTTGTTCTATATTCATCTTTTATCCATGTTTTTGTATATGTATCCAAATTCTTATATTCCCTTACTTTGCAAATAGCAGTACAACATGTGATTATTAAATCATATGAAGACATTAGAATTGTATTTTTGCTCTCTTGAGACTTTGTTGTTTTCAAATCATCATTTTTAATTTCTTCAATCATTGTTGCCACATATTGAGCTGCATCTAAAACAGAAGCCTCTCGATTCCACATTTCAGGAGCTGAACTCTCTAATTCCCAAAACTCATTATAATGATTCATTGCAAATTTAAACATACTGTAACATGACATTAAAATATCATATGCCATGTCAATTTTAATTTGATCTATATTTTTGGATAATTTATCATCTTCTTTGATGATTTTTAACGCATTTTTAGAACCTTTAACTATATCTTCCATCCTAAATGCACCCAAAGTTGTAGTTTTAGTAATACATATTCCTCTTCTATATACTGCTTCCCAATTATCAGGTTCTATATCAAGAACCTTATTATAGTTTTCTAATGCTTCACCATAGTTTTCATCTTCAAAATCTCTTTTAGCCAATTTCATAAAATTTTGTACTGTTGGATTACCTACAATTTTCACTTCACCTTTGATTACTTTAAAGTTTGTATTTTGTACCTTTGCACCACAATATTTACAAAATCCGTATTGTTGATTTTCATCTAATTCAACATCCCCGCCACATTGAGGACACTTTAAAACTTCTAATGCCGTTTTAGCCATATTATATACCTCCATTATCACTTATTATCATTTTATCATTTTAAATATTTTTTTTCAACAGTGCTAGAAAAAACCCTCGTAATATTATTATTTTACAATCTAAAAAAATTCTCCAAATTGATAAAAACTTATCTAAAACTTATCTAAACACCTTTTTTGAGATAAAATTACATAAAAATTGTAAGTAGCAAAAAACTCGTAAGCCCTTTATTTATAAGGCTTTACGAGCTTATTTTCCGCAACACTGTTTATACTTGCGTCCACTCCCACATGGACACGGATCGTTTCTACCGATTTTTTTTACTCTTTTTGGCGTTTTTTTAGCAGGCTCTTTTCCACCCTCATTAGTTATTTTCTTTTTGGCTACTTCTTTTCGCTCAATATTTTGTCTGATTTCTGCTCTTAATAAGAATGTTGTTACATCTTTATCTATCTTTTGTAACATTTCATCAAACATATCATATCCTTCCATTGTATAGGCACGTAGTGGATCTTCTTGTGCATAACCTCTTAAGTGAATTCCTTCTCTCAAGTGAGACATAGTATTGATATGTTCCATCCAATAGTTATCAACCACTTGTAATGTGATTGCTTTTTCAAACTCATCTGTTACTTCTTGTGGAATCTCTTTTAGCTTTTCTTCATATTCTTCTGTAATTTTCTTTACTAATACATCGATTGTTTCTTCCTCTGATAATCCTTCTATATCAGATAATTTTATATCTTTCTTTAGTAAATTTTCATTTACATATTCTTTGATTTCTTCATAATCTTCTTTTCCAAGAGTACCTTCTGGTGCTAAGTGAGATTTTACTAAATCCTCCATATGATGACGGAATGTATCTAAAACCATTTCATGAATTGATTCACTATCTAAGATTCTATTTCTTTTCGCATACATAATTTCTCTTTGATCGTTCATAACATCATCATATTGTAATAGTTGTTTACGAATATCAAAGTTATTTCCTTCTACTCGTTTTTGTGCAGTTCCGATAGATCTTGTAAATGTTTTACTCTGAATTGCTTGTTCACCAAGTCCCATAGACTTCATCATTTCACCAATTCTATCAGAACCAAAGCGAACCATTAGGTCATCTTTCATAGATACAAAGAATTGTGTATATCCAGGGTCTCCTTGACGTCCTGAACGTCCACGCAATTGGTTGTCAATACGACGAGATTCATGGCGTTCAGTACCAACTACGCATAATCCACCTAATTTTCTAATATCATCTGATAATTTAATATCTGTACCACGACCAGCCATGTTAGTAGCAATGGTTACTGATCTTTTTTGACCTATTTTAGATATAATTTCTGCTTCTCGAGCATGATTTTTTGCATTTAATACTTCATGCGGAATATGAGCTTTTTTTAATAAGTCACTTATTAATTCACTTGTTTCAATTGCAATTGTACCAATTAAAACTGGTTGTCCTTTTTCGTAACGTTCTTTTACAAAGTTAATAATTGCTTTATACTTAGCTTCTTTTGTTGCATAAACTAAGTCTGGTGCATCAATACGAATTACTTCTTTGTTGGTTGGTATTTCTATAACGTACATATTATAGATATTTCTAAATTCTTCTTCTTCGGTTTTTGCAGTACCTGTCATACCAGATAATTTTTTATACATTCTGAATAAATTTTGGAAAGTTATTGTCGCTAATGTTTTTGTTTCTTGATTTATAGTTACTCCTTCTTTTGCTTCAATTGCTTGATGAAGCCCATCAGAATAAGCACGGCCTTTCATTAGACGACCAGTAAATTGGTCAACTATTACTACTTCGTCATCTTGTACAACGTAATCTACATCTTTTTTCATAGCATAATTCGCACGTAATGCTTGATTAATATAATGAACTAAAGAAGCATTTTCAATATCATAAAGGTTTTTTACATGGAATGATTTTTCTGCTTTTTCGCTACCTTTTTCAGTCAAAGTTACTGCTTTAGTCTTTTCATCATAAACATAGTCATCTTCTACTTTTAATCCTTTTGCGAAATGATCAGCATCTAAATATAAATTAGCACTGTTCATTTGTCCACCAGAAATAATTAAAGGAGTTCTTGCTTCATCGATTAATACGGAGTCAACCTCATCGATGATAGCAAAGTTTAAAGGTCTTTGTACTCTATCTTCTTTTCTAATTACCATGTTATCTCTTAAGTAATCAAAACCAATTTCGTTGTTCGTAGAATATAGAATATCACAATTATATGCTTCTTGTTTTTCTTTTGCGCTTAATTCTCTTGTATTAACACCAACTGTCAACCCTAAGAAACGATATATATCTCCCATCCATTCAGCATCACGTCCAGCTAGATATTCATTTACAGTGATAACATGTACTCCCTCGCCTGTTAAAGCATTTAAATAACCTGGAAGTACACAAGTTAAAGTTTTTCCTTCACCAGTTTTCATTTCTGCTATATTACCATAATGAATAGCAAGTCCACCTAAAATTTGTACATAAAAGTGCTTTTCTCCCAAAACACGAAAAGAAGCTTCTCTTGCCGTTGCAAAAGCTTCTACAAGGATATCTTCTAAAGTTTCTCCATTTTGTAGTCTTTCTTTAAATTCTTCTGTTTTAGCTTTTAATTCTGTATCTGTTAATTTAGAATATTCTTCATCTAAATCCATGATTTTATCTGCCAAGACTTCAAATCTTTTTAATTCTTTATATTCATGATCAAATATTTTTCTTAATAATTTCATTCTGACATCTCCTTAACTATTTATTTTACCAAAAAAAAAGAAAGAATAAAAGCTTATTCTTCCTTTTTCTTACTATTCAGACTCGATAACACCATAGTTTCCATCAGTTCTTTTATATACAACTGCTACTTGGTTTGTTTCACTGTCTTTATACATATAGAATTGGTGACCTAAGAGCTCCATTTGAAGTATTGCCTCTTCTTCGTTCATTGGTTTTACTTCGACTTTCTTTCTCTTTAAGATCTTTTTGTCATCCAAATCTTCCTCATCAGCAAATGCAGACATAGAAAAGTCTTTATTTGTTTTCACTTGTTTTGACATAATCCTTGTCTTGTTCTTTCTAATTTGCCTTTCTAGCTTATCGATAGTTTTATCGACAGCTGCATAGAAGTCATCTTTAGATTCTTCTGATCTTAAAATAAATGCTTTTAGTGGTATGGTAATTTCTACTCGTTGCTCATGATTTTTTACTTTAACTATGACAGATGCGCGAACATTTTCGCTATTTTCTAGGTACTTATTTAACTTTTCTAGTTTTTCTTCAATATATTCTTTCATAGCGTCTGTAACCTTAAGCTTATCTCCATGAATAATAATTTCCATACTATCACCTCCTTATACTTGTAGTATAGCATAGTTTCGAAAAAAAAACTACTATTTAACAGCAGCAGTTTCTTTAACTAATTTTACATTTAAAGCTTGGTATCCTTTACTAGTTTCTACCAATTTAAACTCTACTAGTTGTCCTTCTGATAAAGTCTTATAGCCTTCTAATTCTATTGCAGAGTAATGAACAAATACGTCTTCATTTTCTTTGTATTCGATAAAACCATATCCTTTATCATTATTGAACCACTTTACGCGTCCAACCATCATGTTTTTGCACCTCATTTCTACCAACAGCTTACGATATCTTCTTGGTGTTTTAATCATACCAATTTTTACCATTATTTTATTGAAAATTCCTCTAATTGCCTATCAAACGGACTTTTTTGGTCCTAATTTACTAATTTTCGACAAAATTCGACAAAAAAACGGGCTTTTTTTACTATTCACAGATTTTTCTGTTCTGTTATTTTATTCATTATATAATTATATTGTTAGAGGATATGGTGGTTGTATATGAAACAATTATTTTTGGAAAATAGCATGAATTTTATTTGTAAATACCAATCCATTTCTGACTACGATAAAAAAAAGGTAAAATACGGTTTAGAAGGGCTTTATCTTACTATAACAAAAATGGTACTATTAACAATTTTAGCTCTTTTGCTAAATATGTTTAAAGAATTTATTTTGGTTGTAGTTTTCTTTAATGTCATTCGTTATACCGGTTTCGGATTTCATGCAGAAAAAAGCTATCAGTGCTTATTGTTTTCCACTTTTAACTTTATTGCAATACCATTTTTATTGTTGCATATACAATTATCCAACTTTTTTGTATATACCATCTGTGCAATCTGTATTTTCTACTATTTACTTTTTGCACCCGCTGATACAAAAAAAAGACCTCTTTCAAATAAAAGAAAGAGAATCATTCGTAAAATCATTACAGTTATGATTGGTTTTATTTATACATTGATGATTATTTTGTTGAATAACACATATTGGACTTCTATTATTTTGTCAGCAATGATTATTCAAGCTATTATTATCAGTCCTCTTATTTACCGGTTATTTAATCAACCATATAATAATTATAAGGCATTAAATATCTAAAGAGGTATTTAATATATATTTTTGTAAAGGAGTGTAGTTTGATAGTATGAAGAAGAGATTATCTCAATTATTAATGGCCGTTGCGATGTTGGCAACAGGTGCTGCCAGTGTTGGTTGTGTTTGGTGGTTTTACGATGAGCCGGACGCGGTAAATATTTTTATAAATGATTAAAAATAGAAATTAATTTCTATTTTTTTTATTAACTGTAATCTTCTGTATATAATAATTGTCAATAATTTCTTGTGTTTCTTCTATCCATGGATTCTCTTTTATTAATTTTTTAGCAAAATAAAGACCATTTCCTCTACCCTCTCCTTTTGAAGATACTCCTTTTTTATTTCTGTCTTTCATGTTTTTATGCTTTTTGAAAGTATTAGAAAATACAATATTTACTTTATTTTTAAACTCATATACTTCAATAGTTAAATTCTTTTTTCTACTTTCGACTGCTGCTTCTATCGCATTGTCAAAATATATTCCAATTAGTTTACATAATATTCTTATGTCTTTTTCTGATAATTTTGTTAATATTCCGTTCTTTTCAAGACTTACATCAGTTATTAAATTAATTTTTTGCTTTTGAGCAATTGCCGCTTTGTAATACATTAATCCTTTGATTCCACCTTTAGGAAGATTCTTTAAATTTGTTACAGCTTGGCCCTCTATATTTATATTATCTTCTAAAATTTCATCTATCTTATCTTTTACCTTTTTCTCTTTTGTTAAACATCGTAATACTGCAAGCTGATTTTTATATTCATGTCGATTCAATTGTTCCTTTTCAATCCAGTCTTCAAAATTTTGAACATATAGAAATAAACTATCATACTCTTTTACTAAATTATCATATTTGTTTCTGCTATTTATGAAAATGATAATTAGTGTCCATAGTATTGCTATTACTATTATTGTTACTATGTAAGATATATTAAAATATAAAGCACTCGAGATATGAAATCCCAAAATACAAAAAATAATAATAGTTAAAGAGAAAAAAACTACTGTTGATATTTTCTTTTTATGTTTAATGTTATTGGCAAATTCACATAGTTTTTTCTTTATAATTGGTATATTTATAGTTATTAAAGTTATTCCCAAAATTATTGTATTTATCAAAAAACCTATAATGGTATCATTTATAACTTCCATATTATTAGAAAATATTGTGGTTGTGATTATGGCTACTAATAAATCTCCTATTAAACATAACAACATTGCTATTCCTACCACTATTATTGCATCATCTATATGTAAATCAAAAATTTTCTTATATATTATTATATTGATACAATATACTATTAACGGTTTGATTTCTGCATATGCATTTTCTTGTAGAAATGCTATTATTAGAGTTCCCAATAATAGAAAAGAAATAGTTTTGGCATTAAAAAAATCAAGTCTAGATTTCGTTAAAATTTTTACAATATAATATCCAGCTATTGTCATAAGAAAGCAATTAGTAAAACTAACCAACACCTCTAACACGATTAAATATCTCCCTTTTCTTACTTCTTGATATTCCGTTGAATTCTTCGCCAGTTTTTAGAACAGCTACATTTTTACTAAGATTATAATATTGTACTTGTTCTACGTTGATAGCAATTGCTCTATTACATTTGAAAAATCTTTTATCTAATTTTTCTAACACTTCATTTAGTGTTCCTTGGATTGGATAGTCCCCTTCTTCTGTATGAATTATGCATCGTTTACTATCCATTTCTTTTTCTATTTTAATGATACTTCTATATTCTACATTATAAGCAATATTCTTATACGTATATCTTAGAGTGTTATATTTATTATCATAATGTTTCATACAAATTAATAAAGCGTCTTTTAACTTTTGTTCTGAACGGTCTAATTTATTTATGAAATCTACTAACATTAATCTTTTACTTAAAGCTTCATATTTATATTCTGCATATCCAGAAATCATGATAATCATAGATACCCAATCATCATATTCTTCTCTGATTTTTCTTGCAGTATTAATTCCAGAACCGATATCTGTCTTTATATCTAATAAATAAACTTTAAAACCTTTTATTTTCTTTATTTCTCTTTCCCACTTATCATCGTAGCAAGTAAATGTATAACATTTATATTCCGTGTCATATTTCATCATAAATTTATCAATTTGATATTTGTATTCTTTTAGTAACTCTGGCTCATCTTCACAAATTACAAAATTTATCATATTAATCTCCTTATATTTCCAAATTTTACCAGTTATTATAAAAATAAAAACTGCTATTGCTAGCAGTTTAGTTTTAGGACTTCTTTCGTTTGAAGAATGATATCTTTTCTTCTATTTTTTTTGTTCTTGTTGGGGTTTTATCAGAGATTATTGTAGTATGCAATACAAACCATAATACAATAATAAATATGATTATATATACTATTTTTCCTAAAACTGGATCTTTAATTGTATAAAGAATAGATGCTGCTGCAAACAGTAGGTTTATACCATAAATAATTAGAACTGTAGTTCTTTGTGAAAAATTCATACCTAATAATTGATGATGTAGATGTTTCTTGTCTGCTTGAAATGGAGGCTGCCCCTTTAACAGTCTTCTGATAATCGCGAACAAAGTATCTAAAATAGGTATTCCTAAAATCATAATTGGAACAAAGAAAGATGTTAGGGCAGGACCTTTAAATTCTAATAATGTAATTACTGATATAATAAATCCCATAAATGTTGCACAGTCTCCGGCAAAAATCTTGGCGGGATAGAAATTGTGTAATAAAAAACCTAATGTAGAACCCAACATGATAAACGTTAAAATCATGACTAGACTTCCGCCTCTTCCTTGATAAAATCCAATAATGCCGATAGTCAAATAGAAAATAGAACAAACTCCTCCACTTAATCCATCTAATCCATCTATTAAATTAATAATATTTGTACACGCAACAATGAAGAAAATGGTAATCCAAGGAGCAAAAATGCCGAAATCTAATGAAAAACCAAATGCAGTTATATTATCTAGTGTTATTTTTCCATAAAATACTATTATACAGGCAGCTATTAAATGACCTATCATTTTTTGATATGCTCGAATTGGTTTAATATCATCCATAATTCCTGTTAGAATAATAATAAAACTACCAATTAATATAGAATTCATTCTAATACTCTGTTCACCAAATAGCATATATCCAAATAAGAAGCCTAAAAATATTCCTACTCCTCCTAGCATTGGAGTTGCTTTTTTGTGAATATGCCTATGTCCCTCATCGGCGCGAGGCACGTCAATTGCTCCAACGTGGATTGCAATTCTTTTGATTATCGGCATAATTAATGCCGTGAATAAAAACGTAACTAAAACTATTTTACTTGCATCTAGGATTTGTTCTTTCATTCTCGTCACTTCCTATTAAAATTATAGCAGAATTATTTTTAATAGAAAAGAAAAAAACCAATTTTATTGGTCTTCTTCTAATAACGTAATATTATTTAACAGCGTTCCCGTTCCTTCGGCTACACACGTCAAAGGTGACTCTGCAATTAAAATTGGTACTTGCAACTCTTTTTCTAATAATTCTGGTAACCCTCTTAGCATTGCTCCTCCTCCAGTTAATATAATTCCTTTTTCTACAATGTCTCCAGATAATTCTGGTGGGGTCTGTTCCAAAACATTTGTTGTTGCTTTTACTATTTTTTGAATACTTTCTTCTAAAGCTAATTTTGTTTCATCTTGTGTTATTTCTATTGTATCTGGTAATCCAGTAATTAAATTTCGCCCTCTTACTTCTAATTTTTCCTTTTTGTTTGGATCGAAGATATTGGAAAATCCTATTTTTATATCTTCTGCCGTTCTTTCTCCAATTAATAATTTATATTTTTCTTTTATATATTTAATAATATCTTGATCGAATACATTTCCAGCAATACGTACTGATGTAGAAGATACAATATCATTTAATGAAAGAATAGCAATATCTGTGGTACCTCCACCAATATCTATTACCATATTAGCTGTTGGTTTAGAAATATCCATTCCTGCTCCTATAGCTGCTACTTTTGGTTCTTCCTCAATATAGACTTTTCTTGCACCTGTTCTTTCTGCAGCTTCTTTAATTGCATTTTTTTCTACTGGTGTAATGTTTGTTGGACAGCATATTAAAATTCTTGGTCTGGAGAAAAGCTTTTTTGCTTTGATCTTCTTTATAAATGAATTTAGCATGATTTCTGTAATCTCAAAATCTGCAATTACACCATCTTTCATTGGTTTTATAGCTTTTACTTTTCCTGGTGTTCTTCCTAACATCTCGTTTGCTTCTGTACCAACTGCAATTACACTTTTAGAATCTGTATCAATCGCAACTATGCTAGGTTCATTTAACACTATTCCTTGTCCTTTAACATATATTAAAACATTTGCTGTTCCTAAATCTATTCCAATATCTTTTGCCCACATATATGTCACTTCCTTTTCTGTCATTAATATTTTATCATAAAATCTTAATTTTATAATAAAATATATTCATATTTTTTATATTTATGAAAAAAAAGAGACTATTGCTCTTTATTTTCAGAAGTTTGTAATTCTTTATTTAAGTAAAGGGTAGGATTTACCACAGTTCCGTTTACATATAATTCAAAGTGTAGATGATTTCCCATGTCTTTATCTAATTCGTTTGTTCCACTTTTTCCTATTACCTGACCTTGTGTTACCATATCTCCCTTTTTTACACTTACTTCTGATAGACTTTGATAGATGCTGATGTAACCGTTTTCATGTTTTATTTCTACTACTTTTCCTAATGTTTCGTCTTCTTTGACATCTGTCACACTTCCGTCTAGCACCGCTACTACATCAAAAACTTTTTCACCTACAAAATCTGTACCAGAGTTTTGCATATATGTGTTGTCATGATATACAATTGATTTTTCTTGTGTCTCTGCATCTGCTTTATAGTCATAATAATTTTTACCTATACTTACAGTTGTATCTGTATAGGGATTAATCATCATTGTGCTTTCTTTTATTACTGGTTGTTCTTCTTCTAATACTGTACTTGTTACATAACTTGTCAATTCATCTTCTGAAGTGTCTTTTTGTAGATTGCTTCTTAACATAGCAGTTCCAAACATTACACTAACAATTGCTAAAGTCATTATAGTTGGTAAGACATATGGTTTTAATTTTCTTCTTTTCATTTTTTTCACCTCATTATAAGTTTTAACCAAAAAAAAAAGATTTATACTTCTTTTAAAATATTTTTGAAGAAATAAATAAATCCATTAAAAAATTGGTGACTAAATAAATTAGTGAAAGTCCTAGTAAGAAGTAAAATACTCTTGCTTGAATTACGTGATTTTTTTTAAATATTTGATTAATATTTACAGCATCCATTGCCCAAATAACAACTACAGTTACAAATGCATATAGTAATAGTTTCCCTAACATTGTTCTTCCTCGTATTCTTTTATTTTTTGTCTACGACGAACATGTTTTTCTTCTTCTGATGCTTTTGTCTCTATGAATATTGTTATTAATTCTACTGCTTTTTCTAGTGGCATTTTTTCACCAAAAGCAATAATATTAGAATCATTATCTACTCTTGTTGCAATTGCTTCCTCTTTTGTATCTACTTTTGCACAGCGAACTCCCTTTACTTTATTACAAGCTATACTAATTCCAATTCCTGTTCCACAGATTGCTATTCCGAAATCAACGTCTTTGTCTGCAACTAAGTTCCCTAATTTAAAAGCATAATCTGGATAATCCACAGATTCTTCTGATGTTGTTCCACAATCTGTAATATCATATTGATTCATTAATCTATCAATTATTTGCTCTTTTAATATGTAACCTCTATGGTCGCTTGCTATTCCTATTTTTATCATAAAATTTCCTTCTTTCTTTTTTTAATTTTTTTAATGGCAGACGGCCTCCCATTTGATTGTTAAAATGATTAAAATCTATTTCTTGACCTGGTGTTTCTAATATCATATCTTGTTCCAAAGCTTCTAATTCATCTATCCTTCTAGGTAAGTTATACAGATATCCTGTTTCCACATGTATTGTTCTTTCTAAAACAAACTTTTCATTTGTAGTTATATTCTCTAACAGAGGTCTATAACTAATATATAGACTTCCTGGATGAATTATAGCTCCAGAAAAATCACAAGTTTTAAAATTTTTACTTTTCTGTTCCTTTATATTTGGATAAACTAAGACTAAATCCCCAGGAAAGAAAGAATGACTCCTAACGTTCTCTTCTTCACTCATCAATTCTTCATAAATTTTAGCGATTGGTTCTCCTTGTAATTTTTCTAAAACTCTTTTGCTAATTCTATTATCCTTTAGTTGATTTATAATCGTATAATACTGCTCTACATATTCTGGCACCTTTAACTTTTTTAGTTCATCTAGAGTCATATCTTCAAGTTCCTTCATAATCAACTCTCCCCGTTTTTATTATATCACTTTATTAAATTTTTTTTCATCTCTTTTATGTGATTATTTAAAATGCTTTTCCACAATTTCTGTTGATTATGTATTTTATAGATTCTCACTATTTTCTTTAAGCTCTTTGATAGAACTAGAATTTATGCTTTCTCTCCTATTTTTCCACAATTTTTGTGAATTTATTTAATTTATTTATAGAAATGGTAATTAGCATTTTTTAGTGCCTAGATATTCTATTTCTTTTTCCACAAGAACTGTTCCTATTCTATTTTTCTGAAACTTTTTCCACATAAAATGTGCATATTTTATTTTCTTGTGATTCTTTCTTTAGTGAAATATATCCTACTATTCCGTGGTTTATATTCAATATTATAATATTTCTGTCCCATCATAAATTCCTGGTACTTGTGTTGTAAAAAACAGTTCTTGTATTCTGGGTATTCTTCTTTTACTTACATACTTAATATTAACACTTGGTAAATTAAATTTTCCACAAATTCTGGTGGATAATTTTGTTTTATTAATTCTTCTGGATTGACAATTTCAATTTTGGCATAGTATCACCTTTTGCCTTTAATCTCTTTTATCATAGCATATTTTAACAAAAGAAAAACTGCGATTACTCAGCAGTTTCTTGTTTATCAAATCCATATTTCTTGTTGAATTTATCAACACGTCCAGCACGTGATGCTCTACTTTGTTTTCCTGTATAAAAAGGATGACATTTAGAACATACTTCAACACTAATACTATCTTTTGTTGATTTGCAAGTAAATGTTTCTCCACATGCACAAGTTACTGTACAATCTTTTACTTCTGGATGAATTCCTTTTTTCATATTATCTCTCCTTCCGCCATGACTTTAAAAGTCATAGTAATTCAATAGCGTTATTAGTATATCAAGTATTTTTTTTATTTGCAAGCTTTTTTATTACTTCTTTTGCTACTTTTTCATAACTTTCCTTTGATGGGTAAATACTTTCTGAATATAAAAAATCATTTTCGTTTATTATATTCTCTGTTGATATATAGGTAACATTTTCTAGATTTTTATATATTTTATTTAATTTTTTTATTCCTTCTTTTATATAACTATTTTCTATTGGTACTTCTGGGTAACCTATTATATATATTTCTTTGGGATAATATGTTTTAATTTCTTTTATTAATATTTTTATATCCTTTTCTAAATTTTTCATTATTTGTTGTAGTTTATATTCATTCATATTAGGTGTAATAGTAATATGATAAATGATATCATTTAGACCTATTGTCATAGTAACTAAGTCAGATTCTCGTAAGGTTTGCTTTATATTTTTTTCCACTTTTCCTGTGGTTATTTTCTCATTAGTTAATAAAGTTTCATATAAATGGTTAATTGATTGATTCTTTTCAGCAAAGTCTTTAGTATAAATGTTTAATTTCTTTTCTTCTTGTAATCTATCTTTGATAAAGTCACTATACCCATAATCTTCTTCTCCATAGGAGCTTATGCCCAAGGCATATCCATCTCCTAATGATGTATAGTTAAAATAATTATGGTGGTTTGCTTTATATATTAAGAAAATGACAAATATAATTAGTAAAAATATAATTAATTTATAATGTTTTTTTATCATAAATGCCTCCATAAAAAAAGAAATATAACTATTTCATTATATTTCTCTTATTTTTATTTTAGCACCAACACTTGTAAGTTTTTCTACGATTTGTTCGTATCCTCTTAAAATATGTTCTACATTAGTTATAGTAGTAGTTCCCTCTGCTAGTAGTCCTGCAGCAACCATAGCTGCTCCAGCACGCAAATCGGTTGCGACTACTGATGTTCCCGTTAATTTTGTTGGTCCAATAATAGTTGCAGTTTGATTTTTTACAGTAATATCTGCTCCTAAGTCATTTAGATAAGGAATATGCATAAACCTATTTTCCCAGATAGTTTCTGTTACCTTTGACTTTCCATTACATTGCGTTAGTAGAACTGTAAATGGTTGTTGTAGGTCTGTTGGGAAACCTGGATAAACTAGTGTTTTAATCGTTGTTGATTTATATGTATCCGATTTTGAGATTATTACATAATCTGTTCCTACTTCTAACTCTGTACCGATTTCTTCTAACTTAGAAAGTAAAGAATCCACGTGATCTGGGATTATGTTGTCTATCTTTAGATTTTTACCACATAAAGCACCAATAATAATATATGTTCCTGCCTCTATTCTATCAGGGATTACTTCATGAAAGCATTTATGTAGAGTTTCCACACCTTCAATTTTAATTGTGGATGTTCCAGCTCCGCTGATACGTGCCCCCATATTATTTAAGAAAGTCGCAACATTAACAATTTCAGGCTCTTTAGCAGCATTGTCAATTACAGTAGTACCTTTTGCTTTTACAGCTGCTAACATAATATTAATTGTTGCTCCTACTGAAGCTATATCTAAATAAATATTAGCTCCATGAAGTTCTTGTGCTTCCACAATATATTTATTTTTTTCGTTTTTTACTGTCGCTCCTAGTGCTTCAAAACCTTTTAAGTGTAAGTCGATGGGTCTTGCCCCTATAGAACATCCTCCCGGAAAGTACATCACTGCTTTTTTATATTTTCCTAGTAGTGCTCCCATAAAATAGTAAGATGCTCGTAGTTTTTTGGAAAATTTCTCTGCAATCTCAATATTTATCATATTTTTGGGGTTAATAATGATACTTTCACTTGCTCTTTTAACATCAACGTTTAATTCATTTAATATGTCACATAAAGCATCTGTATCTGTAATCTCTGGCACATTACAGATAGTAGCTTCTTCATCAGTTAAGATGGCTGCGGGTATTAATGCAACTGTAGCATTTTTTGCACCACTAATTCGTATTGTTCCACTTAATTCTCGGTTGCCTTCTATCTCCATTATTTTCATTTTATACCTCCTCGTGGCTTTACTATATTTTATCGCTTCGTGCCAAATAGAGTGACTATTTCCTCAATCCTTGTTTTTATAGCTTGTTCTCCACTTCCAATAATTTTTCTTGGATCATATACTTCTTTATTTTCTTCTAAAAATTTTCTTACGGCTTTACTCCAAACTGATTGTAAGTCTGTATTAATATTAATTTTTGATATTCCGCAAGAGATAGCTTTTTTGATCTTATCATCTGGAATACCTGTTCCTCCATGTAAAACTAGTGGAATTGGTAAATTTTCATTGATGATTTCCATTGTTTCAAAATCTAAATTTGGTTCTCCTTTATAGAATCCATGAACACTTCCTAACGCAGGAGCCAAAGAATCTATTCCTGTATTTTCATATAGAGTTAAGCAATCTTCTAATGTTGCATTTGTTGCACTTGAAGTGATATTATCTTCTGTTCCACCTATATGACCTACTTCTGCTTCTACACTCACTCCTCTTTCATGTGCATATTCTACTACCTCTTTTGTTATTTTAATATTTTCTTCTAATTCGTGACGAGAAGCATCAATCATTACTGAAGTAAATCCTGCATCTATTGCTTTTATACATGTTTCTTTACTACTACCGTGATCTACGTGTAGGCAAACTGGGATAGTTATATTTAAATCTTGCATTAATCCTTTTACCATACCAGTGATTGCATTAAATCCTCCCATGTATTTAGCAGCACCCTCACTTACACCTAAGATTACAGGCACTTCTAACTCATTACACTTTTCTAAAATATATTTTGCCCATTCTAAATTATTTATATTAAGATGAGGAACCGCATATCTTCCTCTTTTTGCATCCATTAACATCTCATTAAAATTTACTAACATATTACGCCACCTTTCATATATATCATAAGCAATATTAGGTTGTTTGTCAAAAGAAAAAGAAAGATTGCGCTTCCTTTTGTGTATATTTTTTATTCTACGATTCCTATTAGTGATTTTCTTAATTCTTCTATAAACTGATCTTTTATTATTTGATTTACGAAGTCTATTCCCCAAAGTTTGTCAGAATATACTTCGTCTAGATTATTTAACATATTATTAATTTCTCTTTTCGCCACTGTTGTGTTATTTGCTTGCATAGCCGTCATAATATTTAATATTCCTTGTTTAGTAGACTCTTCATTTAAGAATTGGTTCATTGATTCTTTAAAGGCACCTTCATTTTTTAGTAATCCTCCTAGTTTCATATACCATTCACTATGATCTATTGTGTATTTTACTGCTTCCCAACTTCCATTGGTTATACTTTCTGCTAGTCCTTCATAACTTAAATTTCCAACATTCCCTTCTATATAATCTATCACCTCTGTTACCACCAATTTTGCACTAGGATCTTCTAAGTTTTCCACAGTTTCTTTAATTTCTGATAATCCCAATATTTCGTTTATTAAATATTGATAGTTTGTATTATATGATAAATTTTTACTAATTATATTATGGAGTTGTGTTATAACATTTTGTTGATTTGTTGCATCGGCTACTGTTTCTGTGATGGGAATATATTCTCCTGCATCACTAATATTTCCATAATCATTAAAATATTCTTGGTTTAATGCATTAAATCCATGATTACTATTTTCTCCTAAAATAATACTATATAATTGCGTAATTTCTTGAACAGAACCATTTTCTATATCTTTAGCATGCAAAAATACAAATTTATCCTTTAGCGCTTGAACGCTTGTATTGAATGTAGAAACCATATCTTCTTGACCAGAATATATTCTTAGTTTTTCTGATGAAGATAAATATTGAATTAAACTAGGTTTCATTATATAACTTGTAATATTTAAAAGTGGATTCCCTGTTCCAGCTGGGCGTTGTTGTTCGGCAAAGGCTACAAATGGATTAAATACAGCAACAGATTCTATTGTATTCTCTATATCTGGATTTTCGATGCACACTTGACTATAAGCAGTTAACTGAATTCCTCCACCTAATGAATAACCATTTAGCTCCAACTTACTGCCTTCTTCTTGTGCTTTAACAGCATATTTTTCTATTAACTCCTTATTATCTTGCAATTGCCCCTGATTTTTTTCTTTTAAATAATCCGTCCCTTTTTCTATTATAGTACTAGCTATTTCACTACTTTCTATACTTTCATTTTTAAACTCTGGTAAAATATCATTTAATGCAAAAGATATTAAATCTTCATCACCCACTAATTGTAATGACAAGGTATAAGCGATTGCTGCTATATCTTCTGCAGATTTATCGTTAGTACAAGAGTTAACTATTAAATAGTTTCCAACTGAATTCTTTAATACAAAGGCATCATATCCGCTTTCTGTATTTGCTACTTCTATAATAGTTGAATTTTTCATATCTTCACTTAATGTACTACCAGCGAAACTACTATTTTGTAACACTTGATTTATTTCTTCCATGACTTGGGATGCATCTTTATCTATTTGCTTGTTTTTTAAAATATTATTTAGTGCTGTCTCATCAGTAATAGGACTTAATTTATCATCAGCTGTATAAATTTCTGATAATTTCTTTCCTTTTAAATATTCTGTATATATCTTATAATTTTCTTCTCCTAAGTTATTTTTAGTAGCCGTCATAATGTCCGATAGTTTATTTATATATATATTATCTTTATCTGAATAAGAGTTAGGAGAAAAATTGCTTACTTGTGGATTATTTGCCTGATTGTTTGTTAATGAAAGTGTTTCTGTTTCTTTATTCACTGCAGATATATCCAAAGTTTCTGTTAGAGCTGTGTTCAAATTTTGGTTTGTTGTTACCGAAGAATTATTAGATAAATTTAAGTTTTTATTCATCTCAATAGCGTCTGCATTAAATAAACTCTTCATATCAACGCTATCAACATTGATATTTACATTTATTTTGTTCATAATATTCCTCTTTTTTACTCATTATTTTTTTCTAACTCTTTTTTGATTAGTAATTCCATGGCTTTTTCAAATTCTTCTTCGTCATCTAACCCTATCAAACTATCATTTTCTTCTTTTCTTATTGTATAGTCTTTGCTGTTTTCTATATTGGTAAGATATATATATTTTGTATTATCAGATATAATTTCATCGATTATTACACAAACTTTTCCATTTTCTAATACTACCATTTCTTGTTCCATTATTTTGCTTTCCCCTTTTCTGATTTTAGTAAATTTGCCATTTCCTGCATTGTTGCATCATTCCAAGCATCAATACTTGGATTTCCCTGTTTGTCTACATAATTCCTATCTATTAAATAACTGTCTAGAGAATCATATCCAAATACACTTAATACGTCTTTAAAGTTTTGTTCGGATGTTGCACAATAAAATCCATATAAATAATTTTCATTAATTCCTTTTAATCTCTGAAAATCTTCTTCTGTATAATTATATGTTCGATTATATCCGCTTCCATCATAATCTGTAAACCCATAATTATCTAGTAAATCATAAACTCTTAGGTTTTGATAAATGCTTAGATCGCTCATATTATATCCATCAATTTCTGTTACATACTCAATTCTGTCTGGGCTGTCTGTTAATTCTTCTTCGTGTTTGTGCATTGCTAAAAAGCCAGCACTAGCTAATACAGTTACTAAAGCGGCTGTTGCAATTGATAAAATAACATTTCTTTTAAATCTTTGAGCGGATGATTTTTTTTCTTTACCAATGCTATTATTTTTTGCATTATTATAAATTGCTTCTGCTTCTTCTTTTTTCATAATTTACTCCTTTGGATTATTTATATATTTATATTATCACACTTTTATATTGTTTTAAAATATTAAATATTTTATACCAAGTAGAAGTAGTATGATTATTCCTACGTATTCTGCTTTGCTTTCAAACCTTTTAGCTATTTTTATTCCTAACTCTACTCCTAAAAAAGTAAAAGCGGCACTTACAATAGCAAATATCAAACAAGCAACATCAATATTCCTTGTAGTTAATGATAAAGCTATTCCGACAGAAAAACTATCTATGCTAACAGTAAAAGAAAAGATTATAATAGAAATTATATTTGTTATTGTTCCGCCTTTTTTATCCTTTCTAGAGAAAAACATCTCTAATGTTAAGATGATAAAAATTATTCCTACTAAATAGTTAGCTCTCGCTATGTAATTTAATAACAATTCTGTTCCTAGTAAAGCTCCAAGTTTTGGCATAAAAAAATGAAATGTTCCAACAGTTAGGCTTAGTATTATTTTTTTAGTGATGGGTATTTTAGTTGTTCCATATGCTAGCGCTAAGGAAAAAGCATCCATACTTAACCCCACTGCCATAAAAAAATATATAAGGATGTTGTTCATAGTATCACCTTATATATTCTATTTGTTATATTATTTAAAAATACTTATCTATTAACTCTTTTACAAAAGATGTATATTCTACATCTTCTACTTCTTCTTCCGTATCTAATAGACATAGTGGAGGAAATAATACACACCAAAAGTTTTCTCCTAGACCATTTCCCAATGTAATTACGAGAGATTCATATTCTCCTTCTTCATAGACAATTCCTTTATATTCTTTTTCTGGAAAATAGTGCATTCCATAATCTATCGAGAACGTTTGGTTTGGTTCCTGTTCTTGTAATGTTTTGGCAACTACTCTAGAAAAGGATGGTATTTCCTGCTTTATATTTCTTCTAGAAGCTTGTAATGATGCATCTAAAGTTGTTAGTTTTCTTATCTCTTGGTTTAAATTATTTACTACTTTCTTTTTTATTTTTTGATCTTTGTAACTATTACTATTTGCAATTACTCTAAAACGAATCGCTTCTTTGGGAATTATTATTTTTTCTTCTTTATTTATTACTAATATTGTCGTTATAATTGCTAATACGATGACTAGTTTTTTCATTTGTCTCTTCCTTTCAACTCTATAGTGAAAGGAAAAAGTTTTTTTTATTCAAAAAAACTTAATTTATTCCAAAAAATATAAAAAACATTCTATCTTTACCTGACATATCCTTTTTTACTTCTGTTTTGCTATCCGGTAAATATTTGTTTACTAGCTTTTGTATGTCATTAGCTTGCCTCATTCCAATTTCAAAGGCAATTAAGCTTTTTTCTTTGATATGTTCTTTTATATTTTCTAATATTTTTTTATAACAATCTAATCCATCTTCACCTGCATACAAAGCTATACTTGGTTCATTTTCTTTAACAATATCTTCTATTTCTTCATTAGTTTTTATATATGGGGGATTACTGATAATAACATCATATTTTTTATTAACAGCACTGAACATATCACTTTGGATTACATTGGCATTAGAATTTAGATTTCCACAGTTTTTCTGGGCTACTTCTAGGGCGCTACTACTAATATCAACTAAATCCACAGTTTTTGTGGAAACTTTTTTTTCTAATGTTAATCCAATTACTCCACTACCACAACCTAAATCTATAATATCCACAGGTTCTGTGAAAAATCTGTTAATATACTTAATGGTATTTTCCACAAGTTCTTCCGTTTCAAATCTAGGAATTAAAACTCTCTCATCTACATAAAAATGATTTCCATAAAAATTTACATTTCCTAAAACATACTGTAACGGCATGTTTTCTTCTAATGCTTTTATTTCTCTTTTTAATAATTCTACTTTTTCTTCTGGGATTCTTTCTTCTAAATGATTTAATAACTCTAATGGATTGCAGTTTAAAAGTTCTGCAATTAGTATTTTAGCATGATCTGAATGTATATGCTGTTTAGCAAAAAACAGAAGGTCTTCTACTGTCATTACGCTTCTGTTTCTCCTTGTAATTTTCTTTTTTGATCTTCTTGAATTAACGCATTGATAATATCATCTAAATCTCCATCCATTACGCGATCTAAGTTTTTAGTAGTGAACCCAATTCTATGGTCAGTTACACGATTTTGTGGATAGTTATAAGTTCTTATCTTTTCTGCACGGTCACCTGTACCGATTTTGCTTCTTCTTTCGGCACCTGCTGCTTCTTGTTGCTCACGTAGTTGCATTTCGTAAAGTCTTGTTTTTAAAACTTTCATTGCTTGTTCTTTATTTTGAATTTGACTTCTTTCATTTTGACATGTAACGACTGTATTGGTTGGTAAGTGGGTAATTCTTACGGCAGAGTCTGTTGTATTTACTCCTTGTCCTCCACAACCGCTAGATCGATAGATATCAATTCTTAAATCATTAGGATTAATTTCTATCTCTATATCCTCATCTGCTTCTGGCATTACTAAGACTGTCGCTGTTGAAGTTTGAAGTCTCCCATTTGCCTCCGTTACAGGGACACGTTGTACTCTATGAGAACCACTTTCATATTTTAGTAAAGAATAAGCATTTGCACCTTTTACAATAAATTCAATTTGGCTAAATCCTCCAGCAGTACCATCTACTGAGTTATATACTTGATAAGAAAACCCTTTTTTTTCGGCATATCTTGTATACATTCTAAACAAGTCCCCCGCAAAAATATTAGCTTCATCTCCACCTGCTGCTCCACGGATTTCAATAACAACATTTTTATCATCATTAGGATCTTTAGGAATTAAAAGAACTTCTAGCTCTCCATCTAATTTTTCTTTTTCTGATTCTAATTCTCTAAGTTCTTCTTTGGCCATATCTCCTAATTCTGGATCTTTTGTCATTTCTTTTGTACTTTCTATTTCCTCTAAGACTTTTTTATATCTTTTATAACAGTTTACAACATCCTCTAATGAAGCCATTTCTTTTGAATATTCTCTTGTCTTTTTTATATCGCTAAGAACTTCTGTCTTGGTCAATTCTTCTTGTAAGTAATTATACTTTTCTAACGTAGCTTCTAATCTTTCTATCATGCTTTTCACCCTTTCTTGGTAATCACTGGTATTATACCATAATTTTAGGAAGAAAAAAACTAGATTATTGTTCTAGTTCTAGTTCATCTTCATCAATTACTACCAAATCTTTTAATTCTTCATTTGTATCTTCGTCATATTCTTCTTCTGTATCGTCGTAGTTGTCTTCTTCCATTTCTTCTACTTCTTCTTTTTCTGGTTCACTATCAGTATCATCTTCTTCATCTTCATCAGTTATTTTAGCAACTTTATCTGATGTATGACGACTTCTTAAATCCCACTTTCCATCATCTAATAAAATAAATCTTTTATCTGTAGAAAGTGCTGTATAGTAATCTCCAATTTTAGTTTCAAAAACACTATCTGGCAATTCTAATAATTTAATAATTTTTTTAAATAAGTCTGCTGTATTGATAGGTTTTTTACTTTCTTCTAAAATTAAATTAGTAATATCCTTATTTGATAATAATTCTAAATCTTCTTTGCTCATTTTACTAAGACTCATAATGCCCTCCTATATTCAAAAACATTATATGCTAAATTTTATAATTTGTTATGGTAAAAAAATTACCAATAAACTTATAACATATATCTATTAGACATGCAACACTTTTTTTACATTTTTTCTGGAACTTTAATTGCTAAAACATCTAATAGTGTCATGTTTATATCATAGACGATTTTTGTCAAAGTTAACCAAGATTTTTGAAGTTCTTTATCTTCTTCTGTTAAAATTTTATTTTCAGCATAAAATTTATTATATAAAGATGTTAATTTATAAATATATTCTGTAATGTCATTTAGACTTCTAGAATCTAATGCTTTGTTTAATATAGTTGGTAACCTTAGGACAGTAAGAGCAATATCTTTTTCTGTTTCACTTTTAAATTTGGTTATTTTTCCTATTTCGAAATTTTCTCCTTTTGTCAAAAGAGATTTCATACGAATTGTTGAATATAAAAGGTATGGTCCTGTCTTTCCTTCTAGATCGGCAAATTTTTCTGGCTCAAAGATATAATCGGTTCCTCTAAATGGTAGTAAATCTGCATATTTTAGTGCTGCAATTGCTACCGTCTTAGCAACTTCTTCCCTCATATCTTCTTCTACTGTATCTGGATTAATTTTCTTTCTGGTTTCTTCTTCTACTAGGGCAATTAATCCCTTTAAACTCATTACGCCACCGTCTCTTGTTTTAAATGGTTTACCGTCTTTTCCATTCATGGTACCAAATCCAATATGTTCTAATACTACCTTATCTTCTATTAGTTTTACTTTTCTAGCAGCACGAAAGACTTGATCAAAATGTAAACCTTGTCTGGCATCAACACAATACCATATTTCGTCTGGTTTTATTTCTTTTTGACGCTGAAGAATTGTCGCTAAATCTGTTGTTTCGTAAGATACTGTACCATTCGAACGTTTAAATAGTAATGGTGGCATAGGAGAGGTATCACTATCTTCTTTTACTTCTATGATTTGTGCTCCTTCACTTTCTATTAGTACGTTACTTTCTTCATAAATTTTTGTTAGTTCATCTAAGTATTCTGCTGCATCACTTTCTCCTAGCCATAATTCAAAGTTTACATTTAGCATATCATATACTTGTTTAATATCCTTTTTCGAAATTTCTACTACTTTTTTCCACAAATCATAATATCCTCTTTCATGATTTTGAATTTTGAAAGTAATCTCTCTTGCTTCTTCTAAATAGTTTTCATCTTCTTTTGATTTATTAGAAGCGTATGGATATATTTCTTCTAAATCACTATTTGTAATAGGAGGCTCTACTTCACTAAAATCTCCCGTGTATGCTTCATCAAAATAAGGAAGTTCGGGGTATCTTTTTTTGATTTCTAATACCACAAGTCCTAATGGTCTACCGTAGTCTCCTAAATGGGCATCTCCTATTACTTCATAACCAAGTAAAGTTGCTAATCTTTTTAATGCCTCACCAATATTGGCACTTCTTAAATGTCCTACATGTAATGCCTTCGCAACATTGGCTCCGCCATAATCTAAAATTATCTTTTTTCTTGGTCTTTTATCGATATTTAAATTTTTATTTTCATAAATTTTAGTTAATAACTCTCCTAAATACTTATCTGTTAAGGTAATATTGATAAATCCTGGACCGGCAATATTTAGATTTGTAAATCTGTTATCCTGTTCTAAAACTTTTATGATATCTTCTGCTATTATTCTTGGAGACTTTTTATAAGTTTTAGCCAAAGTCATCGCATCATTTAATTGAAATTCTCCTAAATCTCTTCTTCCAGACGGTTGTAATACTAAGTTTTCTGCTTCATACCCTGCCTCTTTTACAAGTTTTGATATATCTTCATTTAGTTCTTTTATTATACTCATTCTATCACCTCTAATTTATATTTATAACTTTCTTCTTCTAATTGATATTCAATTTCTATATTTTTATTTTGTTGATTAATTTTTTTGGTTTGAATATTTACTTGTAAAATTTGATTTAATTCTTTTATTTTTATTATTCCTTTTGTTTTTTCTTGTTCATTAAATAAATATTCCAACCATAAATTTTCATTTTCCCGTCGGAGTCTTAAATTTCGTAAATCAAATTGGGTTTTTGTCTTGTCTTCCTCTTGATATATTATTATATTTGTTTCTGGATGAAAAATAGCTTTATATTTATTTTCTATTGTTTGCTCTTTGGTTTTAAGAGTAATTTTTATATTAATTTTTGGCATATTTTTCACCTCTTTTCAATTTCTAGTTTTGATTATAACATAATTATATTTATTTTCCTATTACTTTTAATTTATATGGTTTCATACATATTTTTTTCCTAAGTTGAAATAATACTAAAGAAAGGAATGATTCCATGCGCATGTTGAAGAAGTTAGTAAAACTTTTGGGGATTTTTATTGTTATTGCTCTTTTTTGTTACTTAGGTATTCAGCTTTATGTCAAACTATCTCCTAAAGTTGTTATTAATACAACAAATAGTGTTTTTTTATATGATAAAAATGAAGAGGTTTTCTTTCAAGGAAATAACGAAAAAGAATGGGTATCTCTTGATGATATTTCTCCATATGTTATTGACGCAACTATCTATACTGAGGATAAAAATTTTTATAAGCATCACGGATTTGATTATTTGCGGATTTTAAAAGCATTTTATGTTAATTTGACTAGTGGTAGTACTCAGCAAGGGGCTTCTACTATTACACAGCAATATGCAAAAAATCTTTTTTTAACTTTTGACAAAACTTGGAAAAGAAAATGGGATGAGATGTGGTATACCATAAAAATTGAATCCGCTTATTCTAAAGATGAAATATTGGAGGGTTATCTCAACACAATTAATTATGGTCACGGAATGTATGGAATCGAAAATGCTAGTAATTATTATTTTGGTAAAAGCGCTAAGGATTTAGACTTAGCAGAAGCTACTATGCTAACTGGAATTCCTAAATCTCCATCTAATTTCTCCCCCTTAGTAAATTTAGAAGCAGCGAAGGAAAGACAGTTACTTATCTTAAATTTGTTAGTGGAGAATGGCATTATTACAGAAAAGGAAAAAGAAGATGCTTATCAAAAAGAGTTGCAATTTCTAGGGGAAAAGGAACGAGATGAATTAACTACAGTAATGTATTATCATGATGCAGTTATGGATGAATTGGAATCTATTGATAGTATACCTAAGTCTTATTCTGACACTAGTGGACTAAAAATTTATACTAATTTAGATTTGGATTTACAAAAAAAAGTAGAAGAAAATATCAAAGAATCAATTCCGGAAGAATCTGAAATACAAACGTCTGTTGTGTTGATGGATCCTAATACAGGAGGTGTTTTAGCTTTAGTTGGTGGTAAGGATTATGATGAATCTTCTTTTAATAGAGCTACTGATTCTTTAAGGCAAGTTGGCTCTACTATGAAACCGTACCTATACTATGCAGCACTTGAAAATGGATTTACTTCTAGCTCATCTTTTACTAGTGAAGAGACTACTTTTGTATTTAATGATCAAGAGGACTATACTCCACAGAATTATAATAAAACGTACGGAAATAAGCCTATCTCTATGGGGACAGCGATTGCATATTCTGAAAATATTTATGCTGTTAAAACCCATCTTTTTTTAGGAGGGGATTCTTTAATAAATGTAGCTAGGCGTGTAGGTATTACTGCAAAACTAGAAAATGTTCCTTCTCTTCCCTTAGGAACTAACGAAATCAATATATTGGAAATGGCTGCTGGATATTCTGCATTTGCAAACTTAGGAAACAAAGTTACTCCACATTTTATTGAAAGAGTTGAAGATTCTGATGGTACTGTCTTATATGAAGCAAAGAATTCTAAGGAAGCGGTATTGAATCCTAGTATTACTTTTATTTTAAATAATTTATTAACTGCCACTTATGATAGTGACTATATAGACTATAACTATCCTACTGCTATTGGTCTTGCTCCTAAACTTACGCATAAATACGCACTAAAAAGTGGTACTACTGAAACAGATAATTGGGATATTGGTTTTAATAATAATATTGTTTGTGCTGTATGGGTTGGATATGATGATAATCAGTCACTGAAAACTAGTGAATATAAGTATGCCCAAGACATATGGTATAAATCTATCGAATACTACGAAAGAAATATTCCTGCTGGTGATGAGTGGTATGAAATGCCTAAAAATGTATCTGCTGTATTAGTCGAACCTATTTCTGGGCGCTTAGCAACTGATCAAGATAAAAAGAAGAAAATGATGTATTTTATTAAAGGAACTGAACCCGTTAGTACAGAACAAGAAGTATTTGATTCTAAAGTAGAAAATGTCAAACCTGCTTAATTGACATTTTCTCTTTTTTTTGATATAATATACGCATTATTTATAGGGGGATTATTATGATAACGAATTTAGAAGAATTTTATAAAAAAATTCAAAATCCAATTCTTGATGAAAATAATTTTGATTCATTGATCGGAGCTTACGCAGATCACAATTTTTTAGACAGTAATTATCAAGGAGCTATTAGTAATGTCTATGCCACAGGAAGCAATATTTTTACTCCTGATGATTTAAATGAATTTTATGCTAAAATTTTTAATTATTGGAAAAAACATTTAACTACAAGAGAAATTGCTAATACTAGTCCGTTGTATTCTTTACAACAATATTTTAAGAATATAGGTGATGTTACAACTTGGAAAGACGCTGTTGCGGCTTTTCCTCATAAAAGAAAAACGGAATATCTAGATAAATTTTTGGATGTTTCAAAAGATCACCAACGAATTAGTTCTGTTGATATCCATGAGCAGGATAGCAAGACGCAAACTACTCCTTTTGATGTTGAACATATTTTATATGTGAATGTAGATTTAAAGCATCTTCATAAATTTGCTAGTGAATTCTTAGATAAATGTGAAGAAAAAAATTTACCTTATTTATTTGAAATACAGACTAGATTTAGAAATGACAAGTCATTTGCTATTAGTTCTGATTCTAAACACCTTCTTGACTATTATCAAATATTACAAGAAATTATAAAAGAAGATAAAGAGTTAAAAGAACATATTTATCACCCACCCGTTTTTAGCGGTATTGTAGATGGATGGATTGGATATGAATCTGCTGAAGTAGCTAAGAGTAAAGATACTGAAAAGTTTAATCATCTTATTCTTTCAAAAGGATTTAAAAAGATGGTTGCTGATCAACCTAAACTAGCCTTAGAAGATGAAGATGGCGAAAAAATGAGTATCGTTGATTTAGCAAGTTCTAATGTTGTTTACAGTCAAATCGATTATTTATCAAAGATTGATAGAAAGCAATTGAAAGAATACTATAATCTTAAACCTCGTGATTTAAAAAGCAAGAAGTTCTTAAATTCCATATTTTCTAATGTAAAAGAGGAAATGTTAAAGGGCATTAAAAATAAAAGTTTTAAATTTGATGACGTTGTTATTGATTTTAGAAAAAGAGGCTTCTTTTCGAGAAAAAAAGTTCATAAAGACGGAATTACTATTTCACATCAAGATTTAGAACGTTCTTTATCAAAGACACTTCAGAATATTACTCAGGATTATCCTAAAACTAAATCTTTGTTACAAAAAGGAATTTTAAAGATGGCAGATGAAAAAGGTTTAGATGCTACTACTTTTTGTATGACAAAGAAAGATAAATCATTATTTAGTAAACTATTTACCGGTAAAAGTAAAGCAAAAAAAGATAAGAGAAAAGTAGAAAAGAAAAAGAACTTCAACAGACAAACAGCACAAGATTTTACAAACTTTTTTGGTACAACTAGTACTAAATTATTGGAGGATAAAAAGAAAGAAAACAATCCTTTCCTTTATCACTTAACAAAAGATCAAATCATTCAAGATTTACCAATCAATTCTAAAGAGGCTAGCCGATTTAAAGGAGTTATGTCTGAGGATGAAATTCGACAATCACAAATTAAATTAGGGTTTATTTCTCCGAATTTAGACTTAGATTCTACGTATCGTTTAAAGAAAGATCAAATTATTCAAGATTTACCTATCTATTCTAAAGAAGAAAGTAGGTATCAGGGAGTAATGACTGAACAAGAAATAGAAAATAGCAAACAAAAAATTAAAACATTTTGTAAAAAATAAAGCCAAGAATTTTCTTGGTTTTATTATTGTATTATTTCTTTTTAATAGTTTGTTTGGTATAATGATAATAATGAGGTGATATGATGATAGAAGTTGTTTTGGCCTGTGTTGTTGTGTTTGCTTTAATTGGAATTGCTATTATTTTATTTCATAATAAATTTCAAATTTCTATTGTTAAAATGGAAGAAGCAGAAAATAATATAGACTTATTTTTACAAAGAAAGTTAGACTTACTTAAAAGGGCTAAGCAAGTAATTGCTAAAGAATTAAAATTAGAAGAATTTTTAGAACCGCTAGATAGTGAAACAATTACGGATTTAAACCATTTTGAATTAAATGATTTATTAAAAAAATGCTATAATGAATTATTTCAAACTTTAGACGATAATGAAAAACTTTTTAAAAGTGAATCTTTAGTTCATATTATTGATGATTTAAATACTAATGAAATTGACTTAGTTGCGGCTATTAAGTTTTATAATGATACAGTTGTTACATTTAATCAGCTTATTGTATCTTTCCCCTCTAATATTATTCGATTATTTTTTGGATATAGAAAAAAAGAATTCTATAATCATGAGAAAAGAGAAATTTATGAAATTTTAAAAGATAATTAGAAAGAAGGTTTAATATGTCATTTATTGATAATATAAAAGAAAGAGCAAAAAAAGATAAAAAGACGATTGTTCTACCAGAAACAATGGATCGTCGTATTATGGAAGCTACAGAGAAAATATTAAAAGATGATATTGCAAATATTATATTAATTGGTAAAGAAGAAGAAATTGAAGAAAAAGGAAAAGGTTTCGATATTAGTAAGGCTACTGTTATTAATCCTTTTACTTCTCCTCTAACTGATGAACTTATTGAAAAGTTAGTAGAGATTCGTAAAAATAAAGGGCTTACTTATGAAGATGCAAAGAAATTATTATTAGAAGATTACATGTATTATGCATGTATGTTAGTTAAAACCGGTAGAGCTGATGGTGTTGTTAGTGGTGCTTGTCATTCAACTGCAAATACCTTAAGACCTGCTTTACAAATTATAAAGACTAAGCCCGGTACTATGTTGGTTTCAGCATTTTTCTTAATGGTTGTTCCGAATTGTAATTATGGGGAGCAGGGAACATTTATTTTTGCAGATAGTGGTTTAGAGCAAAATCCTACCCCTGAAAGATTAGCCGCAATTGCTGCTTCTAGTGCAGAAACATTCCAATTATTAGTTCAAAAAGAGCCTATCGTTGCAATGTTATCTCATTCCACTATGGGAAGCGCTTCTCATCCTGATGTTGATAAAGTGATTGAAGCTGTAAAGATTGCTAAAGAAAATTATCCACAATATAAAATTGATGGGGAATTACAATTAGATGCTGCTATTGTTCCAGAAGTTGCAGCTTCTAAAGCGCCTCATAGTCCGGTTGCTGGACGTGCTAATGTATTAGTTTTCCCTGATTTAGATGCTGGTAATATTGGATATAAACTAGTTCAAAGACTTGCTAAAGCAGAAGCTTATGGTCCTGTAACACAAGGTATCGCATCTCCTGTCAATGATTTATCACGTGGATGTAGTGCAGACGATATTGTCGGAGTTGTAGCAATTACAGCAGTTCAAGCTCAAAATAAATAAAAGAGAAATGAATTTTCATTTCTCTTTTATTTTTTACAAACACCAATCTTTTTCTGTGCGCCTCTAATTTCTTCTTCTGTCATTCTACCTTGATATCTACTTGGTTCTTTAGAATAAATAGGTAAATCTTGAATGATTTGGTCTTTCTTCAAATGATAAGTAGTATCAGGTTGAATATCAGGAGAAATAAAGCCTAATTTAATACGAGACTGTTTAATCTCCTCATCAGGCACCCTACCTTGGTATCTACTTGGTTCTTTAGAATAAATAGGTAAATCTTGAATGATTTGATCCTTCTTCAAACGATAAGTAGTATCAGACATAGAAGTAGATTTTTCAGGTGATGCTTTTTTCGTTTTAATATTATTGTCTTTAGCATATTGTGACAAGTAATTTAAATAAGCTCTGTTAGACTCATATAATCCTTTTGCTCTTGGTTCAGATATTCCATGCTTTTTAGCATATTTTTGAGCAGATTGATATAGTTTTTCCATTTGTTCATTATTTTGATCTTGTTTTAACAATCTTTCTTTTGAAGATATATCAAAACAATATTTTTCTATATCAATACCCTCTGCTGCTGATAATTCTTTTATTTTATTTTTTACTCTTTTTCTAAAATCTTCATCATGTTTCATTACATATGGCACAACTAAATCCTTTAAATCTTTTACTTTATATCCATATATACTTATTGTTCTAGTTCCATTATTGACTTTTATAGTTTCATATTTTTGGTTTGGATTGCCCCAATTATCTTGAATTGATTTTTTAATTCCACTATATATTTTTGAAATCAAAGATGGTTTTTTAAGATCGTTACTGTTATATCCCAAACGATTTTCATACTCTTCCTGAGTTTTATTATCTGGTTTTAACTCAAGACGTTTTTTCATTTTTGAAAGTTCTTGTTTCGTTCTTAATACAGCGATATATTCCATTAAAGTTAAGGTTTTTCCATGATAAGTAACTGTTGAATTTTTATTTGTTGAAAACCAATTTTCGAATTCCTCTGTAAAAGCTTGTTCTATACATTTACTACGCACTAAATTAAAAGAACTTCTTGTGCCATTCTTCACTTCAGGCTCTGAGCCATATCCAATCCAGCCATCAATTTTACCCGTTAATACTGGCGGAGTCTTGCTTCTAGCTCTAATTTCTGGATTCTCTTTGGCTATTTCTTGTAACTTTTCAATATAAAATGGCAACTTTTCAGTATCTGAGTAGACAACTAAAGTATCATCTCTATTTCCATAGTTATCAAATTTAAAATAGTATGGCATTTCATGTTCATCACATTTTTTGATTAATTCATTTGCTACTGTATATACATCTATTGGTTCCACGTTTAAATATAATCTATGAGTTACTTGAATATCATTTCCTCTTTTACCATTTAAGTATCTTGATTTTACGTGCTCCCAACCAGTTCCCCAGCTTATACTATCCCAACGATAATCTTCCATTGCATTATTTAAGTCATCATCATTAAAATCTTGATTCATTATCTTTCTAGCTTCTTCTTCGGTTTTTACATCAGGAACGGTTTTTAAATAGTTTCTTAATTTAATTAATCTATCATCATAGCTTTTTCTTGCTTTAAGTTCTTCAAATTCTTCTTTTGTTAAACTTACAATTCCATTTTTCCATTTATTAAATGCTGTTGCATAAAATTTATTATATTCTTCAGGATTATATCTTCCTTTATATTCTTTTTCTGTTGTTGTAACTAACTGACTGTAAAATCCTCCTAGACCAAAATGTCTTTGAGAATATGCTTGTGCTAAAATATCTAATACTCTATCTTCATCTAATGGATTTGTCACACCATTATATATATCCATATATTTCATGTACCTTACCCCTCTTTCGATTGACTGATTATATCATATTTTCTTTGATTTGTCAAATTTTTAGCAATTTCGATAGGGTAAAATGTTTGGAAAATTGCATCAAAAAAATCCTATATTAAATGTAATCGTTCATAAACACATTGAAAAAGGATTTTTTATATATTTTTTTGCTTATTCTACTCTCCAGTCAATTGGTTTTATTCCTTTACTTATTAGAAAATTATTTGTTTTTGAAAATGGTTTACTACCAAAAAATCCATTATATGCAGAAAATGGAGATGGATGAGCAGATTCTATTACATAGTGAATTGGATTTGTAATTAATTTTTTCTTAGCTCTTGCATAACTTCCCCATAGTATGAATACTACTGGTGTTGTTTTCTTATTTATTATCTCGATTACTTGATCAGTGAATTGTTCCCAACCATGGTCTTTATGAGATGTTGGAGTGTGTGCTTCTACTGTTAATACTGCATTTAGTAATAAAACACCTTCTTTAGCCCAGGGTTTAAGTGAATTATGTTTTGGAAATGGTATTCCTAAGTCACTTTCTAGTTCCTTAAAAATGTTTTTTAAAGATGGTGGTTTTAATACTTCATTACTTACTGAGAAAGATAATCCTTCTGCTTGATTTGGTCCATGATATGGATCTTGACCTAATATTACAACTTTTACATTGTCAAAATCTGTATAACGAAAGGCATTAAAAACATCACTTTGTTTAGGGTATACAGTTTTTGTTTTATATTCTTCTTTAATAAAGTCCATTAAATTTTTAAAGTATTCTTTTTGATATTCTTGTTTTAATAGTTCATCCCAGCTATTACCTATCATATTTTGCCTCTTTTCTTTTTATTTATGATAACTTTCGTTATTCATTATTTTAAATGCTCTATATATTTGTTCTAGTAATAATACTCTAAATAATTGGTGTGGAAAAGTCATTTTTGAAAAAGAAAGATGCGTCTTTGCTTTTTCTTTTATACTTTGATCAATTCCATAACTTCCACCTATAATAAATGTAATGTTACTATTAATCATTTGAATATCTTCTATTTTTCTCGAGAATTCTTCTGAAGTAAATTGTTTTCCTTCAATTTCTAAAGTAATTATATACTCTTTTTCTGATATATGCTTTTTAATTTTTTCTGACTCTTTTTCCATTGCTTGCATAGGTGGTAATAGACCTTCATCTTTTACTTCAATTATTTCTATATCTGTATATTTTTTTATTCTTTTTTGATATTCTTCTATAGCTTCTTTTAAATATCTTTCTTTTAACGATCCTACAGTAATTATTTTTATCATATTACACCTCTAACATTGGACTTTCTTCTGATTGTCTAGCAATTAGTATCTGCGTTTTTGTCTCTCCTAATTCTTCGTGTACTGCTTCTAAAGCTTTGGCTTCTGTATTGTTCTTTTCACTTAGATGGGCTAATACTATGTATTTAGTATTTTTTCCTATTATTTTTTTTAAATATTTTGCTGTTGTTTTATTGGATAAATGTCCTTTATCACTAATTACTCTTTCTTTTAAAAATCTTGGATATGGACCATCCATTAGCATTATTTCATCATGATTTGCTTCTATTACATAGATATCTTTCTCTGTCATTTTAGCTAAATACTTTCTATTTATATATCCTGTATCCGTCACATAAACAAGTGATTTATCATTATAAGTTATAATGTAACCTACTGAACAGGGCGCATCATGTGAAGTATGTATGAGTTCTATTTCTACGTCTTGTATTTGAAATTTATCTTCTATGAACGAGCAACGATATTTTGGAACATACTCTTCTAGTTCTTCATACATTTTCTCTGGAATATATACGGTTAAGTTGGTATGCTTTATTAATGATTTTAATCCATTAATATGATCTTTATGACTATGTGTAATTAAAATTCCTGAAAACTGTTCAAAAGAAAGGGAATTTTCTTCTAAACTCCTTTTTAGAGTTAAGTAGGAAATTCCCATATCTATGATTATATTTGTATTGTTACATAATACTATTGAACAATTTCCTTTTGAACCACTGGCTATTGTTTTAACTTTCATCTTAATAGAACGCTAATGGGTTTAATGGTCTTCCACCACGATATGGATAACCCCTCCAGATTGCAAAGTGTAAATGTACTCCTGTTGCGGCTCCTGTTCTACCCATACTTCCTATAACTTGTCCTTTTACAACATAGTCTCCAACTCTAACTCTTCTTGAACCTGATACCATATGTGCATATAGTGAATAATATCCATTTCCATGATCTATAGTAACAAATTCTCCGTTGTCATATTTATATGATGATTGTACTACAATACCATCTTTTGCGGCAAAGATATTTGATCCATATCCACATCCAGCAATATCGATAGCATCATGTAATGTTCCCCATCTATATCCGAACGGACTTGAAACAGATGAACATGTGGCTGGCCAGCCCCATTCTCCGGCAGTAGCAATAGCTTCTCCATAACCATAATAGCTAGATTTTTTACCACCTTTTACTACTATTTCATTGATTGGTTCTTTTAATACCTCACCATTTCCGACAGGAGTTACGTCTACTGTTGCTCCATTTATTTTCTTTACCTTTTGCGTTTTTCTTGTGATACCTTTAACTCCGGCTTGTTTTACCTCGCTATAGCCAACTTCTTTGTTGTTATCATATTGTGTTTCTGTTTGATAGTTTGTTTCTTCATCAAATACAACATGATCAATTTCCACAATGCTAATTTGAGGTTTTAATACTCCTAAAGTTACTGTCTGTCCAGCATATAATAGTGTATTAGCACTAGAAAATTCTGGATTAGCAATCAAGAATTCTTCAGTTGATATTTTATTATTAAATGATATTTGTTCTATTGTATCTCCCGCTTGAACTGTATATTTTTGCTGATCTTTTGTAGTACCAAACATTAGGTAACGACTTAATGAGCTTGTATCTTGATAGATTGTTTTATCCACAGGAATATTTTTCTTACTAATTGTTATTTTATTTTCTATATAGATTTCATCTACTCTTTTTCCTGTATCTTTTATTTCTTCTTGTGTATCATTTGCATAATTATTATAATCTGTCTCTGATACAAAGGAATGAACTATATTATCTACCGCTTCTTCAAATACTCTTCTATCTAGTACATAAATTGTTTGTTTTTTACCCTTTACTTTTGTTCCATCAACAGCTTGGGAATCTACAGCTCCAATAGTAATTGCATATCCTTTGATAGTAAATGGAGATATGTCTTTAATCTTGTTATAAATCTTTTTAACACTAGAAATATTATTATCAAAAGTTACTTCTTTTTCTATATCTAGGTCTTCTGGTAGATGTACTTTATCTACACCAAATTTCTCTTTTATTTGATTTTGTTTCTTATCGATATACTTTTCTAACTCTGTTTTCGATTTAATTAATCCAATAGATTCTCCATGCAGATAAACACGATACCTTGTTTTTGGTGTTGCGGTTGAATAAGCAGATAACAAAGGAAGTGTAAGTCCTAAAACTATTATTACCAATAACTTAGACAGTTTGTTCTTCATTATTCTTCACCCCTATTTCCTTTACTTAAATTTAGCATAGTAGATGTATCTTTTTTAAATAATAGTTCTACGGTTGCTGTTGGTCCATTACGATGTTTTCCAATAATCAATTCTACTATACTTGTATTATCTTCATTTCTTGCCTCTTTTTTATAATAATCATCTCTATATAAGAAAGCTACAATATCAGCGTCTTGTTCAATAGATCCAGATTCACGTAAATCGCTCATAATTGGTCTTTTATCTTCACGAGCTTCTACACTACGAGATAATTGAGATAAGGCAATAACCGGTACTTGTAGTTCCATTGCTAATGTCTTTAAACTTCTTGATATATCTGAAACTTCTTGCTGTCTATTGGCCCCGTAGTTTTTTCCTCCTGATATTAGCTGTAAATAGTCAATTACTACCAGTGCTAAACCTTTTTCACTAGATGCTAGTCTACGACATTTTGCTCTAATTTCTCCAATGGTAATACCTGGAGTATCATCCATTACTAAATTGGTATTTGATAATTGGGACACAGCTTCATTTATTCTTTTCCAGTCTGTATTCATTAAATTTCCCGTACGTAATTTAAATCCATCTACTTGACCTAACGAGGAAATAATACGCATAGCTAATTGTTCGGCACTCATTTCTAGGTTGAAAAGGGCTACTGACTTATCTTGTGTCATAGCTGCATGGGTGGCAAGATTTAAAGCAAATACAGTTTTTCCCATGGCAGGACGAGCGGCAATAATTATTAATTCATTAGGATGAAGACCTGTTGTTAATTTGTCTATGTCATACCATCCTGTTGCTAGTCCAGTTACTTCTCCTTTATGTTCTGATAGTCTTTCTAAATCCGATTGTGTTTTTTGCAAAATATCTTTTATTGACCTAAATTCGCTTGATTTTCTGTTTTTTACAATATTTAAAATCTTTTTCTCTGAATTATCTAAAATCTCATTTACTGTTTCATCAGTTCTATATCCTTCTGATGCAATATCAGTAGCTGTTTCTATTAGCTTTCTTAAAATAGATGCATCTTCTACATTTTTTATATAATAATCAATATTGCTTGCTGTTGGAACAAAGTTTAATACTTCAGTTAAGTATTCTACTCCACCAATTTCTGTTAGTTGGTTATTTTTCTTTAAGTACCCTGTTACTGTTGTAATATCGATTGGTGTTTTCTCATCAACTAAAGCATTCATAGCAGCAAATATCTTACCATTTTTTTCATCATAAAAAGAGTCTGGAGTTAAACTTTCACAGGCTTTTTGAAGAGCATATTTCGATAAAAAACATGCTCCTAATACAGATTCTTCCGCTTCGATGTTGTTTGGCAATGTTTTTATTGGCATTATTTCACCTCTATTTTATGATATGAGCTTTAATTGTTGCTTTTACTCCTGGATATAAGTTAATATCTACACGATGGAATCCTAGACTTGCCATAGCTGTTGTTAATTCTATTTGACTTTTTTCTATCTTATATCCTTCTTTCGTTAAAGCATCTTTTACTTGTTTGATACTAACACTTCCGAAGACTTTATCTCCTTCTCCAGTTTTTACTTTGAATTCTAATACTAACTTATCTAATTCTTTTTTTAGTTCTTCTGCTTCTTTTTTGTTTTTAGCATCACTTGCTGCTTTTGCTTGCTGTTCTTTTTCTAGTTTTGCCATGTTTTCTTTATTTTTGATTACAGCATACCCATTTTTGATTAAGAAGTTTTCTGCGTAACCATCTTTAACTTTTTTTATTTCTCCCCTTTTTCCTTGGTTTTTTAAATCTTTAATAAATATTACTTCCATTTTATTCACCCGTTTCTTTTGCAATTGCCTTTTTTAATTCTTGTTCTACTTTACTAATTGTCGTTTTCTCAAATCTGGCAGCGCCATTATAGTCATCTCCTCCGCCACCTAAATCTTCTAAAATTTTTGATATATTAAAGTTACCTAAACTTCTAGCACTGATTCCTATTGTGTCTTTTCCAATCTTACCTATTACAAAAGATGCTTCAATATTGTTAAAGAAAAGAAGTGTATCTGCTACTTTTGCTAAATCTTCTCGTCGATAGATAGTGTATGGACTTGCTTTTGTGAAGGCTATTTTTTTATTGATTGTTTCTATATCTGTTAATAATTTCTGTCTTTCTGTATATTCTTCAACATCTTGTTTTAATAAATATTGAACTTTTTTAGCACTAGCCCCTAAATTAGCCAAGTAATATGCTGCATAATAAGTCTCTGCGCTCGTTTTTAAAGTAAAGTTATTGGTATCTAATACAATCCCTGATAATAGTACCGTAGCATAATAAGGATCTAATTCTACATCGTAAAACTCTGTTAATTCTGTAATCATTTCGCAAGTACTTGATACTTCATCATCTTGAATAATAAATGCATCCTTAATTGTTGTTTTTCCTAAATCATGATGATCAATAATCACTTTTTGATCTATTTTCTTTAATATTTCTTTATTTTGAACTAGTTCAGTTTTATTTGTATCTAATACGATTAAAAGATTCTTTTTATTGTTAGGGTAAAGATATTTATCTATGTCTTCCCCTCGTACTATTGGAATACATCCATCTAATTCTTTTAATATTTTTTCTACACCCAATTCATGTTCTTTATCATCGACAATTATATAACAAGTTTTCTTTCTTTGCTTTAAAATCAAACTTAAACCAATACAACTTCCTAAGGCATCTAAATCTAGGTCTTTATGTGCCATTAAAAAGATGACTTTTGATCTTTTAATCCGTCTATTAAGTTCTTTTCTTTGCTCTATAATTTTCATCTTTTCCTCCTGTATTCCTCTTTCTTATTATATAATACTTTCTATTGTTTGTAAAATAAAAAAGAGCTCCTAGAAGAACTCAATTTATTATCTTGTATAAGGCATCAAAGCGATTGCTCTTGCTCTTTTAATTTGTGTTGAAATATATCTTTGATGACGAGCACAGTTACCAGTTACTCTTCTTGAAACAATTTTACCTTTTTCATTTACGTATCTTTTTAAAGTTTCAGGATTTTTATAGTCAACTGTTGCACCAGTACACATCATACATACTTTTTTCTTTCTGCGTCCAAATTCTGCCATTTTTATTCCTCCTTTTTTAGAATGGTAATTCATCATCGCTTATTTCGATACTAGATCCAAAATCAGCGAAAGGATTGCTATCTACATCTGTTCCTTTTGGTTCACTACTTGGACCAAAGTCGTAAGGTGTAGGTTCTGCACTACTTGATGAAGTTTGTGCATTACTGCTAGCATTCATATTATTAGATGACCCTTTTGAACCTAAGAATTCTACATTGTCAGCTACTACTTCAGTCACATAACGTTTTTGACCATTTTGATCATCATAGCTTCTGGTTTGAATACGGCCATCGATTGCAACTTGACTACCTTGTGATAAGTAGTTTTTTACATTCTCTGCTTGCTTTCTCCAAACGACAATGTTTATGAAGTCTGCTTCTCTTTCTCCACTAGCATTTGTAAAATTTCTATTTACTGCTAAAGAGAATGTTGCAACAGCAGTATTACTTCCTGTATATCTTAATTCTGGGTCTCTAGTTAATCTTCCTATTAAAAATACTTTATTCATATTCTACCTCTTTTTTAGTCTTCTACTTTTACGATTAAGTGACGAAGTAAGCTTTCATTGATTCTTACAACACGGTCGAATTCAGCAACTGCTTCTGGAGTTGCTTCTACTACGAATAAGTAATAATATCCAGTTTTAAATTTTTTAATTTCGTAAGCTAATTCTCTAGGACCCATTGCCTTTTCTTCTAGCATTTTTGCTTTTCCATCTTCTAAAACCTTTTTTAAGTTTTCTGCTGTTTTTTGAATTTCTGTTTCTTCCATATCAGGTCTTACGATGAACATAATTTCATACTTTCTCATTTTTTACACCTCCTTTTGGACTAATGGCTACATCAGTAGCAAGGAGTATTTAAAATACTCGTTAGTATTATAGCAACATTTTATATGTTTGTCTAGATTATTTTGATACTAATTCTTATTTTTCTATACTTTGATAAAAACATCCTACAAAGTTTTGTCCTATATTTTTTGTTTTATCTCGTACTTCCTCTGTATGGGAATAATAATCTTTATTGGTATATGTATCTATAGGACTTTCTTTTATATTTTCTATTTTTATCTTTTCTTTAGCTAGTTGTTTTTTGATTGCCTTTATTAAATCTATATAATAAATATCTCCTTTTTTAGTAATACATTCTTTCCACACTTCTTGATTCGTAGCCCAGACTGGATATTTATCATATTGGTAGTTTTCTTTTTTTATACAACTTCCTATGTAGATATGTATATCCTCTGGTTTACTGTTTATTTCTTTTTTTAGCGCTGCTACTGTCCATCTTGGCACTTCCCTATTAATTTGTTTAGCACCACAGTGTGAAACTGCTGCAACTTGTTTTTTTGTATCTTCTGCAATTACGATTGGACAGTCTGCCATTCTGTGTCCTATCACGATGTTAGGATTTTGACTATCGATTAGAAGAATATCACATGGTAGTTTTTCATACCAATAATCTTCGTGTAATAAATTCTTTTTATTTATTCTAATATAGGTACCGTCTGGATACTCTATATTTTTTTCTACATCTTTTTGTTGTGGTTGAGTTATATTTTTTCCATTAAAATTGTATTTTTTTCCAATTTTGTCTTTAACTTTCGATAGCTCATTTCTTCTATCTTGTTCTGTATGGTTTTTAGGATAAAATTTCTCTGCTAAACTCATACAGCCGTCATTTCTATTAGTTTCAAATATGATTAGCTGATATTTTTTCATTATTCTTTCCTTATATATTTAAACATTAAATCTAAAATGACAAATGTCTCCATCTTGCATAATATAATCCTTGCCCTCTAGTCTTGCACGTCCTGCTTCTTTTACCTTTAACTCATTTCCGTATTTTACTAAGTCTTCATATGACATAACTTCTGCTCTTATAAATCCTTTTTCAAAATCCGAATGAATAATTCCAGCGCATTGTTTAGCATTCATACCTTTTTTGAATGTCCATGCTCTTACTTCGTCTTTTCCAACTGTAAAATATGTTGCTAGTCCTAGAATATCATAAGTTGCTTGAATTAGTTTATCTAAACCTGATTCCTCTAATCCTAGAGCTTCTAACATCTCTTGTTTTTCTTCCTTCGTCAATTCACTTAAATCTTCTTCTACTTTAGCACATAAACTTACTACTTGTGCATTTTCTTTTAAAGCATACTGTTTTACTTCTTGTACATATTTATTATCTGGATTTCCCAATTCGCTTTCTTTTATATTTGCTAAATAAATAATTGGCTTTAGAGTTAGAAAACTATATGATTTCAAGGACTTTAATTCATCTTCAGTAAATTCCACTTGTCTTAAAGCTTTGTTTTCTTCCAATGCTTGTTTTGCTTTTTCTAATGCTTCTACTTCTACCAAGTCGTCTTTGTTTTTTGTTGTACGGGCTTTTTTTGAAACGCGTTCCAATCTGTTATTAATTACATCTAAATCTGCTATTGCAAGTTCTAAATTTATTGTTTCTATATCTCTAATTGGATCTATATTACCATCAACATGAATAATTTTCCCATCATCAAAGCAACGCACTACTTCTACTATAGCATCTACTTCTCTAATATGTGATAAGAATTTGTTTCCTAATCCTTCTCCCTGAGATGCTCCTTTTACAAGGCCTGCTATATCTGTGAATTCATAAGCTGTTGGTATAAATCTATTAGGTTCATACATACTTTTTAATTTATCCATTCTTTCATCTGGTACAGTTACTACTCCTACATTAGGTTCTATAGTCGCAAATGGATAATTTTCTGCTAATATTTTTTGATTTGTAATTGCATTAAATAATGTAGACTTTCCTACGTTTGGTAGGCCTACAATTCCTGCTGTTAAACTCATACTTATTACCTCTTTTCTTCTTATATTATAGCATAGAAAATATATCTTTAGCTAAAGGGGATTCTAAAAACTTTTTGTAACTTTTTATTTGTCTTTCTTCTTCTTTTTTTTCTCTTTCTCTTATTATACTGTAATCCATATATATTGGAGATCGTCCTGTTGGTTTTTGATAGTAGGGTGAACTATATTTAAAATATATATCTTTATTGGTAAATTGGTGTTTACGAAAAAACGATTCTGCTCTAGTCAAACATTCTAAGTCTATATTGCAACCATCTATATCAGCGTAACTTTTTACTCTTTCTATTAATATACTTCCATACCCTTGATTTCTTAATGGCTTACAAATTACAAATTCTCCTATATGATATAGCCAGTCATTTTTCTTCTCTATCAAGGCATAACCTACAAATTGATTATTATCCTCTATGACTAAGATTTTGGTAGCGATGTTTTCTCCTCTTATTACACTATCTAAAACCTGCTCTTCTGCATAGATAGATGGTTTTTGATTTGAGTTTATACCTATACAACCAAATGATTCACTATTGAATAAGTTTAAATACGAGGCTTTGTCTTTTTCTTCTATCTCTCTAATTGTTATATTTCTTTCTAACATAATCCCACCTGTTTATATTATATTTAATTTAGAAATTTTTACAAGAAAAAAACACCAATAGGTGTTTTATAAGGTTGGAAATACTCCTGGTCCTATAGGTAATCCTGTAATATACCATCCTACCACGATTAAAATCCATGTAGCAAAAACAATTAAAAAATATGGTGTAATTATTTTTAGAGATTTTCTGATAGTATATGGTTTGTTTTTATTCAAATTATATATATTTAAATATCCTATATAAATTACAAAAGATGCTAGTATTGGGGTAAATCCATTTGTCATTGAATTACCAACTCTCATAACAATTTGAGCAAACTGTGGAGAAATATTGGCTTGCATAAACATTGGTACAACAATCGGAGAAAAAATCATCCATTTTGTCGTAGGACTTGTTAGTAATAAATTAGATAATGCAATAATAATTAATGTTACTACAATTAATGGAATTCCACTAAACTCTAAATATTCTAATAAATTTGCTAACCAAGCTGTGATGATTAAACCTATATTTGTTTCTTTAAATACTGCAATAAATTGGGATACAACAAATATTAAAACAAAAATATAAGCTGTTTTACTGAATTTATTTCCTACTTCTTCTATTAAATTTTTATCGCTTTTTATAGATTTAGCTCCGATACCGTAAGCTAACCCTGTAAATACTAATAGTATTGTTATAAGATATGTAAAACCTGATTGAAAATATGAATTATCTCCAAATAGTTGGTTTAGATATGTATTTTCATTCATATCAAGAAGCATTCCTGAATATGGCAAATCTGGTATCAACATATAGATGAATAATAGAATTACTAAGATACTAGTGATTAACGCAAATCTTAATCCTCTTCTTTCATATTTATCTTTTTCTATTCTTTTTTGTTCTTCTTCTTCTAAATTGATTACTCTATATTGTTCTGTTTTTGCAAACTCTTCTTCTTTTTTATACTTTCCAATTTTTGGAGCAATAATCTTTTCAATAATTATCGTTCCAATAATTGATATTAAAATTGAGGTTGCAATTATAAAAAATAAATTTGAAGTTAAAGAGATATGCATAGTATCGTCTACTAACCAAGCAGCCGTTTTCGTATAATCCATTAATGCAACTTCCATGGATCCTACAAATATAGTAACTCCATATCCAAAAGCCACTCCACAGAAAGCGGTTACGATGCCTAAAATAGGATTTCTTCCATTCATGAAGTAAATCAAAGCTGCTAAAGGGATTAAAATTGCATATCCTACTTCATTAATTAATGATGATATTGTTGCTATAAAGATGATGATAAAAGTGAATACTTCTTTTGGCATCTTATTAAAAAATCTTTTTGATACTGTTTCAATTAATCCTGTCGCTTCTGCTATAGTTATTCCTATTAAAGCCAATAACAAAGTTCCTAATGGAGCAAAGCTAATAAAATTAGTCGTTGCATCCCCTATTAAAAATTTCATTCCATCAAAACTAAATAAGTTTTTTACTGCTACTAATGTAGGTTCTAATTCATTGGTATTTGGATTAATAGTATTGTATGTTGCTTGCATTTCAAATGCAGATAAAATACCACTTAATATAATTATTACTAAAGTTAAAAATAGAAATACCGTAATTGGATGAAAATAAAATTTTTTGAGTTTTAATTTTCTCTTTTCTTTCATATTTTTATCCTTCCTGTGTAATTATCTTTTTTAATTTTTTGTTAAATTCTATTCTAGGTATTAACACTGTTCTACCACAATTTACACATTTTATTTTTATATCAGCACCTACCCTTGTGATTTCCCATTCATTTGTCCCACAAGGATGAGGTTTTTTCATTATTACTCTTGTTCCAATAGTATAATTATTATTTTCCATGAGTCACCTCAATCTGTTGACATGTTACTTTTATGTTTCTCTTATCTAGACGTTTTTTTATTTCACTGCGTAAAAATCTTTGTGCGCCATAATGCTCTTGTGATTTTGTTTCTACGACTACCCTATATTTCATATTAGAGTCCTCAAAATCATCTAGCCCCCAGACTTGTATATCTCCTGTTGCATTTGGAACTTTACCATTTAATTCTTCTTTGATTTCTTCTAGAGCCTTCGCTACTTTATCTGGATTTTCATCATAAGCGACTCCTATATCAACAATTGCTAGATAGTTATTTAAACTATAATTAATTACTGTATCTAGCTTATGATTGGCAATGATTTTTACAGCTCCTCTATAGTCTTTTATTCTTGTAGTTTTTAAACCTAAGAAAATAACTTCTCCCATGAAGCCGTCATATTCAATGATATCTCCCACTTCAAATTGATTTTCTGTGATAATTGCTATTCCTGCAATTAAGTCCTTTGCCAAGTCTTGAAATGCTAATCCTAAAATTGCTGTTGTGATTCCAAGTCCGGCAACAATTGATTTTACATTCACTCCAAAGTTTGCAAGGATAGCTAGTAATACAACGACAACAATAGAATATTTGATAACATTTATTATTACTATTCTTATAGTATTTGCTCTTTGTAAGTGTTGTTTTTTTATTTTTGGTGTTTTTAGCATTATATTATTTACTAATTTTTTTAATAATTTGTAAACAATAAACCCTATAAAAATATATACAATTGGGAATATAATTTGTTCTATTTCTATTGTAATACTGTCAAACAATTTCAATGAAAATTACCCCCTTGTATCTAAATTCATGATTTCAAGCAAACGATTTAAATCGTTTCCATTAACAAAACTAATTTCAATTTTGTTAGTTTTAATTTTTACTTTTGTTCCTAACTTATCACATAATTCATCTTCTAGATATTGATATTGATTTGATGAAGGAGTATGTTTTTTTATTTTATGTGTTCTCTCAAATTCATCTGTAGATTTAGTTAAATTTTCTAAATCACGCACACTCATTCCATCATTAATTATCTTTTCTGCTAATTCTTTTTGTTGATTCTCATTTTCTAACTTGCTTAGTACTCGCGCATGTCCCATACTCATTTTGTTATCTGAAATTAAGTCTTGAATTGAGTCTGGTAATGTTTGTAAGCCTATCATGTTTGTTATATAACTTCTACTTTTTCCAAGTTTCTTGGCTAGTTCTTCTTGCGTAATATTTAATGTTTCTATTAATTTTTTATAAGCTCGAGATTCTTCAATAGGGTTTAAGTTTTCCCTCTGCAAATTTTCTAAGAGAGCAATTTCCATCATTTCTTCATCTGTAAAGTCTCTAATAATAGCTGGAATTTCTTCTAATCCAGCCATTTGTGAAGCTTTTACACGACGTTCACCTGCAATAATTTCATAACCTTTAATACTTTTTTTAATAATAATTGGTTGAAAAACTCCGTGTTCTTTAATAGAATCTGCTAATTCTTGTAAAGCCTCTTTTTTAAATACTTGTCTTGGTTGATATGGATTGCTTCTTAATTCAGAAATTTTTACATTTGTGATTTCTTCTTTTGGTGTTTCTGTTAATATTTTTTCTTCCATTTTATCATAAGCAATTGGTTCGTTATAAAATAGCTCTTCTAAACCTCTTCCTAGTGCTCTACGTTTATTATTTTCCATTTCTTTCAATCACTTCCTTTGCTAGATTTAAGTAAGCTTCACTTCCACGGCTTTTTGGATCATACGCAATAATGGGTTCTCCATGTGAAGGAGCCTCTGTCAACCGAACTAATCTTGGAATTATTGTATTATAAACTTTTTCCTTGAAAAATTTTCTTATATCTTCTACTACTTCAAATCCTAGATTTGTTCTAGAATCTAGCATTGTTAATAATACACCTTCTATATCTAATGTTGGATTTAGACTTTTTTGAGCCAACATAATTGTTTTTAATAGTTGGGTGATACCTTCTAATGCAAAGAATTCACATTGAACAGGAATGATTACTGAATTTGATGCTGTTAAAGCATTTGTTGTAATTACTCCTAAAGAAGGAGGACAATCTATAATAATATAGTCAAAACTATCTTTTATATCGATTAAATGAATCTTTAATTGTTCTCCTTTTAAAAATCCTGATTCTTGCTTACTTTTTTCTACTAATTCTATATCTAATCCTGCTAGATTAATTGTTGCTGGTAAAACATATAAATTTTTATATTTCGTCTTAATCATAGCTTCTGATATTTTACATTCACCAATTAAAACATCATAGACACTTCTTTCAATATCACCTTTATTTATACCTACTCCGGTAGTAGTGTTTCCTTGTGGGTCTAAGTCTATTAATAATACTTTTTTTCCTAGTACTGCTAATGATGCAGAAAGATTGATACTAGTCGTTGTTTTTCCTACTCCACCCTTTTGATTTACTAAAGATATCACCTTTCCCATGTTTATCACCTGTTTCCATTTTTACTAATATATTGTATCAAAGAAATATTCTTTTTTAAATGCTTTTCGAAAAAAAAGTAGATTTTTATCTACTTTTATTACTCTGCTGTCTTATCTAATTTTATAATAATCTGATATGATTTTGAGAAGTTCATTTCATCGATATCTGCTTTTACACCATGCCTATTTAATTCTTCTACTAAGTTTCTTATCATATCGATGGATTGTTGAACAGTAAATTGATCATTCTTTCTTGAATTGTAATCTTGTCTTTGAACATCTCCAAATAGTGTTGTATTTAAATTTGTATTATTTAAAGTCTTTTTATCATATCTTGAATCATGCAGTACAGTTGGTTCTGCTGTCTTTTTTTGTTGTTTAGATTTTGCTTCTATTTCTGCTATAGGAACAGAATTTGTCTCTTTTGTAGATTGCACTTCATTTGGTAAATCTACAGGAATCAAGTCTGGTGTTTTAAAATAATCTTCTGTTTTTACTTTGTTGGCTTTACTTGCATCTGTTTTTACAATTTCTTCCGCTGGAGTAATAAATCTATAATTTTCTTCTTGATTTGAATTACCGGATGATGCTGCTGTTATATTTAAAAGACTGTCTAGATCTGCGGTTGGTTTTGCTTGTGGGGTATTAATATCTACAGCATTTGCTTTAATATCCTGAATATTAGGAATAGATTGCGTGCTCTCTGGATTTATACCACCTACTGGTGTTTCATCATCGTCTTCATCATCATCTTTTATTTCACCATAATTGATGAAGCGTGGTTGATGCTCTTCTTCTGTTCCTGTTGGTGGAGCAATTTTTATTTGACCATAATTAGAGTTATCTTCTGGTAGTGCGGCAGTTGGCATTAATGGGCTACTATTTACAAAAGCAGCTGATGTGATTGGTGTTGATGGGTTATTCATTGCAGCATTATTCATAGTCTCCCCCTCCTCTTTTGGGTACATTTTCTTAATTTCTGCCTCTAATTGACGAACTGTCATTCTTTCATTTATTACTTTTTTTAACATCTCTTTTTGTTTTTTAGAATCTGGTATGTTAAGTAAAGTTCTTGCATGTCGTTCAGATATTTGTTCTTTTAGTAGTGCATCTTGTACTTCGTCTGAAAGGCCTAATAATCTTATTTTATTAGCCACTGCTGATTGACTCTTTCCCATTGTCTTGGCTAGTTCTTCTTGGGTCATTTGATCTAATTCTAATATTTTTTGATAAGTTCTTGCTTCTTCTATTGGATTTAAATTTCTTCTTTGTAAATTCTCCAATAGAGCAACTTTCGAACTCTCTTTATCATCTAGGTTTCTAATTATTGCGGGTATTTTTGTTAGGCCTGCCATTGCTGATGCTTTATATCTTCTTTCACCTGCAATAATTTCATATTTTCCATTTACATTTCGTACTATAATTGGTTGTATTACACCATGTTCTTTGATTGATACTGCGAGTTCTTTTAATGCTCTCTCGTCGAAGACTTCGCGAGGTTGAAACCTATTTGGTATGATGTCATCTAGATATAGATATACAACTTCATCTTTATTCTGATCTTGCATTTCCATCCCTCACTTTTTATTCTTTATAGTTACCCTATGTTATCATTATAGACTATTTTCAAAAGGCTTTCAAGATAAAACAAAAGAAAAAGGGCTATTGTCCCTTTTTTGTTATTATCACTAAACTACGATGACTATTTTCTTTTGGTAAGTAAAATTTATTGATTTTTACTAGTTTATATTTTTTATTTATCTCTTTTTGAATTTTTTCTGTTAACTCTTCTTCAATATTACCTTTCATCGCGATAAGTTTTCCATCTTTTTTCACTAGATGCATAGTATATTTCAATAACTTTTCTATATTTGCTACTGCACGAGCTGTTACAATATCAAAGGTCTCATGATAATCTTCTCCTCTTGTATGAATAGCAACTATGTCATCTAATTTTAATTGTTCTATTATATCTTGTAGATATTTTACTCTTTTTAATAGAGAATCTATTAAAGTTACTTTTAAGTTTGGATAAAATATCTTTAGTACGATGCCAGGAAAACCAGCTCCAGTTCCTACATCACAAAGAGTCTCTACTTTACTTAATTCCACTTCTTTTACGATTGTTAGACTATCATAGAAGTGTTTTAAATATACTTCTTCTTTATCTATTATTCTTGTAAGATTAATCTTTTTATTCCATTCAATTAGTAATGTATAGAACTGATTTAGTTTCTTTAGCTGTTCTTCTGTAGGTGTGATTCCTAATTCTCCTATTGCTTCAACAAATTCCTTTTCTGTCATATTAACCATTCCTTCTTAAATATACCATTAGTATAGAAATATCTGCTGGATTTACTCCACTAATTCTTGAAGCTTGCCCTATCGTTGTTGGCTTTATTTCTATTAATTTTTGACGTGCTTCACTTGCTAGATTAGGTACTTTTTCAAAATCTATATCTTCTGGTATCTTTTTTTCTTCTAATGATAGCATTTTGTCTGCTTCTTTATTAGCTTTTTTAATATAACCTTCATATTTAGCATTAATTTCTACTTGTTCTACCTCTTCATTTGTATAATTTATATCTACAAAATGTTTAATATTTTCCATTGTAATTTCCGGTCTTTTTAAGAAATCATATAGAGAGATTCCGTCTTTTAATGGTGTTGATGGTATTTTTTCGATATATTCATTTGTTTCTTTTTTAGGTGTTATTCTTGTATTTTGAAGAAGTGTTGTTAATTCTTTTATATTTTCTTTTTTCTTTTTAAATGCTTGATATTTTTCTTCAGATATTAATCCAACTTGATAACCATAATCTCTTAATCGTAAATCTGCATTATCATTTCTTAATAGTAAACGATATTCCGCACGAGATGTTAGTAAGCGATATGGATCTTTTACTCCTTTTGTTACTAAGTCATCAATTAATACACCAATATATGATTCGTTTCTTTTTAATATTAGTGGCTCTTTTCCTTCTAGTTTTAATGCTGCATTAATACCTGCGATTAATCCTTGTCCAGCCGCTTCTTCATATCCGCTAGTTCCATTAATTTGTCCTGCAGTGTATAGGTTTTCTATTATCTTTGTCTCTAATGAACGTTTTAGTTGTTTAGAGTCAATAGCATCATATTCAATAGCATAACCATATTTTAATATTTTTGCATTTTCTAAACCTGGTAAGCTGTGTACCATTAAATCTTGAATTTCATTTGGCATACTTGTTGAAAAACCTTGAATATAAATATCATCATAGTAAAGACTTTCAGGCTCTAAGAATAACTGATGACGTTCTTTATCACTAAATCTTACTACTTTATCTTCTATGGAAGGACAGTATCTTGGACCTACACCTTCTACATAGCCACCATACATACTAGACTCATTTAAATGTTCTTTTATTATCTCGTGTGTCTTTGGTGTCGTATAAATTAAATGACAAGATATTTGGTCTTTTGGCTCTCTGTAAACAATGTTATCAAAGGAAAAGGTACGAGGTATGTCATCTCCCTTTTCTTCTTGAGTTTTAGAATAATCAATTGTATTCTTATCAATTCTTTGTGGTGTTCCTGTTTTTAATCTTTTTATTGTAAATCCTAGTTCTTTTAGATTATCACTTAAAAATTTAGATTCTTTTTCACCATGTGGACCACTAGATTTACGAGATGAACCAGCTAATACAACTGCTTTTAAGTAAGTACCTGTTGTTAAAATAACGGCATCTGATTCTATTTTTTCTCCATCTTCTAATTCTACTCCAGTTACTTTTTTATTATTTACTGCTAATTTTTCAACCATTGCTTCTTTTATCTCTAGATTATTAGTAGCCTCTAATGTTTTTAACATCTCTTTAGGATATGTGATTTTATCGGCTTGGAAACGTAGTGCTTGGACTGCAGGTCCTTTTTTTGTATTTAACATTTTTGTTTGTAAGGCTCCTTTATCGGCATTTCGTCCCATTTCTCCACCTAAAGCATCTATTTCTCTTACAACAATTCCTTTCGCTGGTCCCCCTATTGATGGATTACAAGGCATATCTGCTATATTTTTTATATTAGATGTTACCAATAATGTTTTATGACCAAGTCTTGCTGAGGCTAGGGCTGCTTCGCATCCTGCATGTCCTCCGCCTACTACTATTATTTCATATTTCATAAAATCACTCCTATTTTCCTACGCAGAAATTTGCAAATAAATGATCTAGAATCTCTTCACTATATGTTTCTCCAATGATTTCTCCTAAATAGTCAAAAGTATTTTTTAAATCTATTTCTACCATATCAATTGGTAAATCATTATTTATTCCTGATTCTGCTTCTATTAAGCTTTGATATGCTTGTTTAGCAAGAGATATTTGTCTTGCATTAGTTAAGTATGTATAATCTTTTGATTTAATTGTTTCTAATTGAAATAGTTCTATTATTTTTTCTTTTAGTGCTTTTATTCCTTCTACTCTATTAGCATTAGTTTCTACAATGTTCTTTAAATTACTTTTAGATATATCTAGTTTTTTCTCTAAATCATTTTTATTTATTACAATAATTCTTTGTTTATCTTTTGTTTTGTCTAATATTTCTTCATCTTCTTTAGTTAGCTTTTCATTGTTATTTAATACAACGATTACTAAATCAGCATCGTCTATCATAGAAAGACTCTTTTCTACTCCTATTTTTTCTACTATATCATCTGTTGAACGAATTCCAGCTGTGTCTATAATATTTAGTAATATACCATCTAGATAAATTTCTCCTTCTACGATATCACGAGTTGTTCCAGCGATATCTGTTACAATTGCTTTTTCTTGTTCTAATAATTTATTTAGAATACTACTTTTACCTACGTTTGGTCTTCCTACAATTACGGTTTTTATTCCTTCTTTAATTAAAGTTGAGTTTTTTGACTCCTTAATTACTTTTTCTAATTCTTTTTTCATTTCAGAGATTGCTTTACTTATTTGTTCTTTTGTTACTACTTCTATATCATAGTATTCTGGATAATCTATATTTACTTCTATACTGGCAAGTAATTGTTTTAATTTTTCTCTGAATTTTTTTATCATATTTGATGTTGAACCGCTTAATTGAGATAATGCTAATTTATTTGCTTCTTCACTTTTACTATCAATGATGTCCATGACTGCTTCACTTTTTACTAAATCAATTCTACCATTTAGAAATGCTCTTTTTGTAAATTCTCCTGGTTCCGCTAAACGTGCTCCGTGCGTTAACATCGTTTCTAAAATATGTTTTGTAGAAATTATTCCTCCATGGCAATTTATTTCTACTACATCTTCTGCGGTATAAGTTCTTGGTGCTTTCATAACAGAAACAAGAACTTCATCAATTATTTCATCTTGATCTACAATATGTCCATAATTAATCGTATGACTTTTTACTTTGGTTAAATCTTTTCCTTTGAAACAATTATTAACTATTTCGATTGCCTCTGTTCCACTTAATCTAACAATTGAAATTGCCCCTACTCCTAGAGCTGTTGAGATTGCTACAATAGTATCATTCATGGTATCACTTCCCTTTTTCTTCGTATATTATAGCACATTATTTTCATTTGTTTAATAAAAATAAAAAGAAGATTACTCTTCTTCTTTTGGTTTGATCACTACATAACGATTTGGCTCTTCGCCTTCGCTTTCTGTATATACCTTTTTATTATTTGTTAAAGCATTATGTATAATTCTTCTTTCATAGGAATTCATAGAATCCATTTTAGCCTCTATTTTTGTCGTTGCTACTTCTCTTGCAACATTTTTAGCAAGTCTTACTAATGACCTTTCATGTTTTTCTTTATAAGCATTAACATCTATTAAGAATTTGAAACTTTCTCCAACTTCTTTTTTTACATATTGATTTGCAACTATTGATAAAGCTTGAAGATTTTTTCCGTTCTTTCCGATTAATAAGGAATCATTATCTGAATATATTGTATATGCTGGTACTTCTTCATTCATTTTTACTTCAATATTTGCATTGAATCCTAGGTCTTTTAATAGTTTATTTAAGAAGTTTTTTATGTCTTTTACTACTTCTCTTTTTTCAATTACTTCTATTTCTATTTTTTTGCTTTTAAATAGTCCACCTTTAATTGTTTCTAGTTCTCTTATTATGAGGTTGTCTTCTAATTCTTGTAACCCTATTTTTGCGTTTTCAATTGCTTCTTCTTTAGTTTTTCCTATAAATCTATGCTTTTCCATGTACTTCTTTGCTCCTTTTTACTACTATATTTTGGGCAATTGTTAATAAATTTGATGTTACCCAGTAAATTCCTAATGCAGATGGCATAAATAATGCTGTGATTATAATTATTACACTCATCATGATTGGCATCATCTTCATACTTGGATCCATGTTAGCACCAGAAAGATTCATTTTGAATGAATAAAATGTGGTTCCAGCAATTAATAGCATTAAGATAATATAAGCAATAAAAGTTCCAGAAGTTACACCAACCATTGGTGTTGTCCCTAATTGTAATCCTAAGAATTTCCCTTCAAATATTGCTGGTGTTCTTTGTACTGCTTCAAAGAATGCTATAAACAATGGGAATTGTAACATAGCAAAGATACATCCAGACATAGGGCTAATATTATATTTTTTATAAATCATCATCATTTCTTGACTTTGTCTCATCATTGACTCTTGGTCTTGTTTATCTTTATATTTTTTTGTTATTTTTTCTATTTCTGGTTGAGCTTTTTTCATCATCTCAGACTGTAAAGCTGTTTTTTTGGTCAATGGGAAACTTATTAATCTAATAATAATACTAATAATAATTAGTGATACGGCGTAGTTTCCAACAATTCTACCTAACCATAATAAAATGAATGCTAGTGGTTTTACAAAAATACTAGTCCATAGACCTTCATATTTTCCAGATGTAATTTTAAACTCATCACAAGTTGGTAGTTTTTCTATTTTTACACCGTTTTCTTTATATAATTTCCTGTTTTCTTTATCTGTTGGCTGGCAGATAATATTTTCTGTTAAGTTTTGGCCGGTACTTTCATTTTGTACTGGCTTTTTGTTCTCATCTACTAATGTCGTTGTACAACCTGTTGTGATTAATAATAGGAGTAATACAACGAGTAGTTTAAATTTATTTTTCTTCTTCATCTTTGATCCTTTCCTTTTATTATTAAAAGGGACTTTAATTTATGATTTAGTTCTTGATATTCTAAATATTTTCCCTTCTCTCTTAATATTATAATATAATCTTGCTTTTTAATATAGTCTTTTTCTAAATTATCGATTATGGAACGGATTTGTCTTTTCTTTTTATTTCTATATACTGCATTTCCTAATTTTTTGCCTACAGAAATTCCATATCTTGCATATGGTAAATTATTGTCTTCAGAATAGATGATAAAGATATCATTCTTTTTTCTGTTACGTTTTTTGATAATTCTATCGAAATCATATTTATGTTTTACTATAAATAACTTTTTCACTTTATCACCTCTTTATAACTAAAAAACCACTGTTTGAGCAGCGGTAAATTATTTACAAAGTCTTTTACGTCCTTTGCGACGACGACGATTTAAAATGTTTGTTTTCTTACGTGCGAAAAATCCTAATCTTTTTGATTTTTTACGATTGTTTGGTTGATATGTTCTTTTCATCTTCTCTCCACCTCCAGACATAAATCTACATTATTATAATAATAAGATTGTGATTTTGTCAATCATAACTTACAAATTTAAGGGTTTTTATGGTTTCCACATTTTCCACAATGCTGTGGATTTGATTTTACACTATTGTTAGAAAAAATCTGTGGAAAATGTGGAAATTCTTTATTTTACGTTATTTTATAATGTTTTTAATTGTGAATTATTTTGTGGATATCCTGTGATTTCTTTTTTTTTCACTTTTTTCCTTTCTTTTTTTCACAATTTGAGCTAAACTATTGGTATAATTTTTTACTTGTGGGGAGATGGTCGAATGAATGTGGATATTTTGTGGTCTAAATTTCTAACTGAAGTAAAAGATAATTTGACCTCTCTTTCTTTTGATACTTGGTTTAAAGATACACAATTATATAAATTGGATAATGGAAAAGCTTATATTATTGTACCAATGCCAATTCATAAAAAGCATTTAGCAGATAATTATTCGGAATTGATTCTTAATCATTTAAATAATATTACTGGAACAAATTTTGAACTTGTTTTCTTATTGAAAGAGGAAATTGAAGAAGAGGAGGAAAAATCTAATAATATTACAGAAGAGAATTTACCACAAAATATAGTAGAGACGAGTGGGGTTCCACATAATCAAGCTCAATCAAATTTGAAAAGTAAATATACTTTTGATAACTTTATTGTTGGTAATAGTAATAAATTTGCTCATGCGGCGGCATTATCCGTAGCAGAAAACCCTGGTAATATGTATAATCCTTTATTTATTTATGGAAATAGTGGACTGGGAAAGACTCATTTAATGCACGCAATTGGGAACTATATAACAGAAAATAGCAATCGTCGCGTTCTCTATGTTACTTCTGATCAGTTCATTCAAGATTTTATTGGAATTAATAAGAAAGACGAGAAGGGGACTAATTTTAATTATGTTGACTTCTTTAAGAATAAATATAGAAATATAGATGTACTTATTATTGATGATATACAATTTTTAGGAGGTGCTACACAAACACAACAAGAATTTTTCCACACATTTAATAGTCTATATAATGATAGTAAACAAATAATTATATCTTCGGATAGGTCTCCTGATGATTTGAAACTATTAGAAGATCGTCTAAGAACAAGGTTTTGCTGGGGATTAACGGTCAATATATTTCCACCTGATTTTGCTCTTAGAACTGAAATCTTAAAGAAAAAAATTATTGCTGGTAACTTTGAAAAAGAAATTCCAGATGATGTAGTAGAGTATATTGCTTCGAATATCGGGACTGACGTTAGACAATTAGAAGGCTCTATTACTAGATTGATTGCTTATTCTACTATTATGGGTGGTGCAGAAATCACTTTGGATTTAGCAATTGAAGCGCTAAAAGACTTTATTAGTAAAGGAATGGGTGAGAAGAACGATATTCAAAGAATTCAAAAGATTGTATCAGAATATTTCCAGATTTCTGTTGAAGATATTAGAAGTAAAAAGAGGAGTTCTAATATTTCTTTTCCACGGCAGATTGCAATGTACCTCTGTAGAACTATGACAAATGAATCTTTTCCTAAAATAGGAACAGAATTTGGTGGAAAAGATCATACTACCGTAATGCACTCAGTAGAAAAAATTGAAAAGGAAATTACAGTTAATAAAGATTTAGCAAACATTATTGAAAAGTTAAAAAAGGATATAGGGGTTGTGTAAAAAAAGTGATAAACTTTTCTTTTTCCACAATGAAAAATATGATAAAATCATTGTAGAACTTGATTAAATTATAGTTTTTCACTTTTTCCACAGTAATAATAATAAAAACAAAAAAAGAAAGAAGGAATATAAATGAAATTAACAATTAAAAAAGATTTATTATTAAATGCACTTAATAAGGTATCTAAAGCTATTTCTACTAAAAATCTTATTCCTGTACTTGCAGGTATAAAATTTGAATTAAAAAAGAAAAAGTTAACATTAACAGCTAGTGATAATGATATTACGATACAAACAATGATTGAATCTACGAATGAAGAAGATTTTAAAGTTGAACAAGAGGGTAGTATTATTATTCAAGGAAAATATATATTAGATATAGTACGTAAATTACCAGATAAATATATTAATATAGAAGTAGTAGATGAACTAAAAATATTAATTTATACAGAGAACAGTGAATTTAATTTAAATGGTATTAGTGAAAGCGAATATCCTAATATTGGATTAGAAGAAAGTAAAAAGAAAGTACATATTAAAGCTTCTGTATTTAAAGATATCGTTAATCAAACTGCTTTTGCTTCTTCTAACGAAGAAAGTAAACCTGTTCTTACTGGTATTAATTTTAATATAGTAGGGGATGTATTAGAGTGTAATTCTACAGACTCTTATCGTTTGGCAAGAAAAGTTGTTAAATTAGATAGTGCTAGTGAAGAAAATTATAATATTGTTATTCCTAGTCATAATATTTTAGAATTTTCTAGAATTATTGATGAGGAAGATGGGGATATTGAATTACATATCTTTAATAATAAGATTTTATTTAAGACTGGTAATTTAAAATTTGAATCTCGTTTAATTAATGGTACATATCCTAATACATCTAATTTATTACCAGATGATTCTTATTTGGTCGTTAGCACTAATTTAAATGCTTTCTACGACGTAATTGATCGAGTTAGTATATTAACTAGCGATAAAGAGAAAAACATCGTTACATTGGAAACTAATGGGGATATGTTAATATTAAAAAGTTCTTCTGTAGAAATTGGTAGGGTAGAAGAAAAGATGCCTATTACTAAAAATAATAATGAAGATATAAAAATTTCATTTAGTGCTAAATATATGATGGAGGCTTTAAAAAGTTTCTCCACAGAAACTGTTGATATTCACTTTGTTGGTGAAATTAAACCTATTTTGATTAAATCCAGTGAAGATGAAACATTAACACAATTAGTTTTACCAATTCGTACATATTAAAAAAATCCACAAATTTTGTGGATTTTTTCTTTATTCAAATCTCAACCGCACCAGTTTATTTATATTT
>UMHA01073515.1_pt1 | contig 192490 bp, 195 predicted proteins | sample 1965401 | NCBI WGS metagenome assembly UMHA01 (sample SAMEA4836085, study PRJEB28245) | human gut metagenome | biome: gut microbiome; material: fecal sample | place: Denmark | collected 2008 | reverse complement strand
AAAAGCCGCACCAGGTGGTGCGGTTGAAATTTGAATTTAGGAAGAAATATGTAACATATTTCTTATTAATCTATTTTAATTACTTCTTTACCACCCATATAAGGTTGTAATGGTTTAGGAATTTTAATACTTCCATCTTCTTGATAATTATTTTCAATGAAAGCAATAAGTCCACGAGGAGTTGCAACAACAGTATTATTTAAGGTATGTAAGAAATAAGTACCTTTTTCTCCTTTTTTACGAATACCAAGACGTCTAGCTTGAGCATCTCCTAGGTTAGAGCAACTTCCAACTTCAAAATATTTCTTTTGTCTAGGGCTCCAAGCTTCAACATCACAAGATTTAACTTTTAAATCAGCTAAATCCCCACTACAACATTCAAGTTGTCTTACTGGGATATCCAAACTTCTAAAGAAATCTACTGTTAACTTCCACATCTTCTCATACCAATCCATAGATTCTTCAGGTTCACAAATAACAATCATCTCTTGCTTCTCAAATTGATGAACACGATAAAGCCCTCTCTCTTCTAATCCATGAGAACCACCTTCTTTACGGAAACAAGGAGAATAACTTGTCATATGAATAGGAAGTTCACTATCTTTAATTATCTGATCTTTAAACTTACCAATCATAGAATGTTCTGAAGTTCCAATTAAATATAAATCTTCTCCTTCGATTTTATACATCATAGCCTCCATCTCAGGGAATGACATAACACCAGTAACAACATCACTATGAATCATAAACGGTGGAATTGCATAAGTAAATCCAGCATCTATCATAAAGTCTCTAGCATAAGCAAGCATTGCTTCATGAAGACGAGCAATATCTCCAAGTAAATAATAAAATCCTTGTCCACTAGTTCTACCAGCCGCATCTTTATCCATACCATGAAGTCTTTCAATAATATCAGCATGATATGGTATTTCATACTCTGGTACAACAGGATCTCCAAATTTTTGTACTTCTACATTTTCACTATCATCTTTACCAATAGGTACAGTTGGATCCATAATTTGTGGAATTACCATCATACGATCTTTTATTTCACGAGAAAGTTCTTCTTGCTCTTTCTCTAAGGCACTAATTTCATCAGCAGTTTTCGCAATATCTGCTTTAATCTTTTCAGCCTCGTCTCTTTTACCTTCCTTCATTAACTTTCCAATTTCGCCACTCATACGATTCTTATCAGCTTTTAACCCGTCAGCTTTAACTTGTACTTCACGTACTCTCTTATCCATTTCATAAACTTCATCTACCAAAGGAAGTTTTTCATCTTGAAACTTTTTCTTAATATTTTCCTTTACTAAATCCTTATTTTCTCTAATTAATTTAATATCTATCATATTTATACCTCTTTTCTAAATAATTGATTATAACTATTTTCATATAATACTTTATTAATCTCTTCTGTACTTAAATATTTTTCTAGTAATTCCTTGATTTCATTATAAACATTTGCATATCTAAATACTTGAATATCTTCACCAGACTCAAGCAAAACAGTATCTGATTTAAACAAAACAAGATCAAACTTCATATCATCAGTAGATACTCCAACAGCATCGATTCCAAGTAAATCTTTAACATGTAAAATATGTTTTACATAGGAGTCTTTTAACTCTTCTAAATTCTCACTCGAGGAGACAAATGGCCCATAAGAAACAAGACCTACAACAGGATTCAATTCCTTAAGAGATAACAATTGTTCATCTGTTAAATTTCTTGGATGAGAATACAAATCATAACAATTAGAATGACTGACAATAACTCTAACATCTCTACCTTTAGCTTTTTCTTCCTTCAATAAAGAAACTGTATCAGAAAAAGTATTTAAATTCATATGAGATAAATCAATACTAATACCAAGCTCAATAGCTTTTCTTAAGAAGTCCTTACCATCTTCACTAAGTCCATTACTACTACGATTACCAGAACCATACTTATTCTTATTATTCCAGACAAGTAAAACATTACGAAGACCTAATCGAGAAAGTTCCTCTAATTGAGAAAGATTGTCAATATAATCACAGCCTTCTATACTATAAACAACATCTAACTCTGGAAAATATTTACGAAATAAAGTTGTTGCAATACGAAACATTTCTACTACATCAATCGGTTCATACAACTCACCTAATTCTTCTTTCATTTCTTCTTCGTTCATAAAATAAAGATTAGCAACTACTCCTCGAACCCCGTTATTTTGATAATACTTCTGAATAGTTTCTATATAACTAAAATCATTCTTTTTATAACAATAATATAAAATGGACAATAAGTCATAATGTAAATCAATCATAAAATCATCTCCTAAAAACAAAAAAAGAATAGTACAAGGAGTGCACATAGGCACGGTACCATCCTTTTCTTTAACTCAAAGTATAACGGACTTCTCCGGAAATAATTCATCTATAGAGTAGATAAATAAGCCTTTAATATCGTTTTCACCAACCACGATTTCTCTACAATTAAAGATTCTTATTATTAGTTCTAATCACCGATTTGTTAATAGTATATTACTTTTTTTTGATTTTATCAACCATTTTAATAGAATTAAGTTGTAATTAATACTTTTTCTAGTCGGAGCGCTTCCTCCTGATACTTCTTAACAAAATAGCAACGCTTCTCTTCATCTAATCTATTTAAACGTTCTAAATTCAAATGATCCATAATATCAGCATATTTAACCTTCACTGCATCTAGATTATTAGTCTCAATAATTTCAGTAATCCAATCATGATAGCTCTTCTTTCTAGTTTTATCTTTCGTTACAATTCTAACGATTTCAACAATATCATTAGAAAAACCTAAAGTTTGCAAGTCATCCAGTGTAAAATCAGAAATATCTTCAACAATATCATGAAGCAACCCTGCAATTCTAGTATTAGCAGAATCCAACATTTTACTAACACAAATTAAATGATCAATATAAGGTACTCCAGCCTTATCTTTTTTATCACGAAATAAATAAGAAACCAGTTGATAAGCCCTATCATAATCATCACTAATCTTTTTAAATTTTAAAACTTCACTAGCTATCATAATACACCTACTCACTAAAATATAATAATCTAATCTTACTTTCTACAGATAATTGCCCCTTCTGGAAGAGAAATCTCATCAGGACTCATATTATTATCACGAGAAGAAAAAACATGTTCTCCATCAGTAAGATTATAAGATACGAGTATTCTATCTCTAGAACTTTGAATATAAAAATAACCAGAAATTTTCTTTCCATTTAAAGAAGAACGAATAGGAATAGGATAACCCTGAATATCAGAAAGATCATCAACAGAAACATAGTATTCTCCTTCTAGAGATGAAGAATCATTATCTCCACAAGAATAAACACCATCATAAACATCTTGTTTTACTGTTTTAACAGCCCCACCAATATCTTTTATAACAAAATAATTAGCTACATCATAAGAAATAGGTAGTTGAGTAAAGCCTAAAAATAATAGAAAGATAGCAATAGAGCAAATAAACGCAGGAATTTTAGTATTTCTTTTCTTCCCCTTTTCCATATACTTTTTATATTTTTTTCCAGGACCATTGTAAATAGCCCTATCACTAAAAGCAATCACTGGTAACATAATAAATGGAAAAAATAAAGTAAGCCATCCACTTTTTCCAAAAACCTTTCCTGTTTTATAAGTAGCATAAAGAGCATAAACAAATCCAACAATAGGAATCAAAGTAATTAAAAATAGCCACCCATTGCCAAGGACAATATCAAAATACGCATACTGACCATAGAAAGGAAGAAACGAAGCAAACGCAGAATACCCTCCTTTCATATAAATAGATATATTAGTTAAAATAACAAAAACCCAAATAAAAAATAGGAAACACAACCCAAAAACCATATTAAAAGAATATGGAAAAGCAAAATAATAAATAGTGCCTAAGCAAAGAGTAAAAATAAAAAGTAGCCCTACCATAACTCTAGTATCCACATATGTAGTTTTTTTATCAGCAACAGGAACATCTGCATAAACTTTACCCGCAATTTCTATTGTTCGAGCTGGTCCATTAGCTGCTTTTTGATATTCTTCATTTGCTTGCTCAAATTCCTGCTCGGTAATATAGTTTCTCATTTTTTGGTTATCAGGATGTTCATAATTTAGAGCACCACATTTCATACAATAACGCTGTTTAGGATTCAACTCAGCACCACAACGAGGACAAACCATAGAACCAACCTCCTATCATTATTAAGTTTACCATGACAACTTCAAAAAAAAAAGACCTATTTGGTCTCGATTATTAATTTAATAGCAGTACGCTCTTCTCCATCAATTGCAATATCTTGAAAAGCAGGAATGCATACTAAATTCTTCCCAGAAGGAGCAACAAATCCTCTAGCAATTGCTACCGCTTTAATCGCTTGATTTAATGCACCGGCTCCAACAGCCTGAATTTCTGCAGACCCTTTTTCACGAAATACATTAGCAAGAGCACCTGCTACACTATTTGGATTAGACTTACTACTGACTTTTAATGTTTCCATAGATATTAATTCCTCTCTTTCTATACATTAATATATGAATGAGAAGAAAAAATATGATATCATTTTATTTTTTCCAAAGCCTCTTTAATAACATCTATACTATGTTGTAATTGTAAAGACTCTTCCTCAGTTAAATCAACAAAAACACGCCCCTTGGCACCTCTTTTATTAACAATAGTAGGAAGCCCGATAAACACATCATTTTCTTTATCGTAAGTAGATACAGTAATGATTCTATTTTCATCACCTAAAATAGCATTCGTAATAGATACCAAGCACATTCCAATACCATAATAGGTTGCTCCTTTCCGCTCAATAATTTTATAAGCTGCATTCTTCACTTCATCAGCAATCTCTTGTTTTTCCTCTACAGACAAAAATTTCCCAACATTTTGTAATCCAACAGTGGCATTACTCCAAGGAACAAATTCGCTATCGCCATGTTCACCAATGACATAAGCATGAATATTTTTAGGGCCAATACCAAGTTTGTCACCAATCAAATAACGAAGTCTAGAAGTATCTAAACTAGTACCACTTCCTAGCACTCGATGATAATCAAATCCAGAATATTTCCAGGTAAGATAAGTCATAACATCCAAAGGATTGGTTGCTACCAAAAAGATTCCTTTAAATCCACTTTTTACAACATCACCAACAATAGATTTAAAGATTTTACTATTCTTATAAATTAAATCCATCCTAGTTTCACCCTTATTTTGATTAGCTCCAGCAGCAATCACAACAATTTTAGCATCACTACAATCTGTATAATCGCCACAACGAATATCTATTTTCGATGGTGCAAAAGCTAAACAATGATTTAAATCCATTGCTTCTCCTAAAGCTCTATCTTTATTCAAATCAATTAAGATCAACTCATTAACATTAGTACGCTGATTTAATAATGCATAAGCATAACTCATACCAACATTTCCACATCCAACAATAACTACTTTATTATGCATCTAATCCCTCCTATGATTAGTATAACACTAAAAAAGAAAAAAATAGATATAATATCTATTTTATATATTTCATAAGTTCCTCAGTAATAACTTCATACCCTTCATCACTAATATGTAAACCATCCTTAGAATAATCTTCAAACAATCTATCTTTATCACTTTCAGGATCAAGTAATAAATCATACATATCAATAAAAGTAATATCATTTTTCTTACAATAATCTTCTAAACTTGCGTTGATAGATTGAATCTCTTTATTAGTTCTATCCTGTGCTCCACTACTTCCCTCATCAACAGGATAAATAGCCTCTAAATAAAGTTTAGCATAAGGACGATTTTCATGAATATCTTCCAATATTTTCTTAATATTATTTACAATTACATCTTCTTCTACTTTAGACTGAATATCATTCGTTCCGATAAGTAAAAAAACTTTAGATGGATTATATTGATAAACTCGATTATTCAAATCATTTAATAAATCTTTCGTTTTATTTCCACTAATTCCACTATTAACAACAGGTAAATCATTATAATATTCATCTAAATCATATTGCTCCGTAATAGAATCTCCTAAAAACAAATAATTATCATCCATTACAACAACTTCTTCCTTTTTAGTAACAACTTTCGTCTTCTCAGGTTTCATTAAAAGGAAAACACAAGTACCTAATAAAGCTAAAATACAAAGAATTGTCACAAAACGCTCAACACGAATCTTAGAATGATGTTTCTTTTCTCTTTTTTGTTGTTGAACTTTTCCCTTTTCATAAGACTGAGTTAGTTCATCAACAATTTGTTCCTTTTTCTTTCTTTTATTTTCAACAAAACTAGTATCAATCTCATCAGAAAATTTCATTTCGTCAAAATCAAACACTTGTTGCTTCGTAATATTAAAATCCATATTATCTTCTGAATTTTTTTGATAATTTTCATTTCTATGCTTATTATTATTTTTATAATTACTATAATTCTTTTTACTAGAGCCCTTATAATTCTTATTATATCTAGAACTACGTCTCTTATAATTATTGTTGTTATTATTAGAATTATGACGATTATCGTTATCCATAAGATTCCTCCCAATGATAAAGAAAAAGGTAATACTTACCTTTTAAACTACAAAACGATTATACATCATAAGAAATAAAATAGTCAATTTTTATTCAAAAGAAAACGTAAAATTTCCAGAAACTAAATCACTAATACTTTTACCTAAAAGTTGTAAAAAAGAAAGTTGGGATATAGATTCTGAAGATGTAAGTGGTACTGTAGCCACCTGCTTATCCTTATCTTTAACAATAACACTTCCAAGAACATCACCTTTTTTTACTGGTAAATTAAATTTTTTTATCTTAACAGAATAAGTATAATTCTTTTTAGAATTAGACTTTTCAGTTAACACACCAATATCAGAAACAGGCACAAAAGAGATACTACCCTTCGTTGCTTTATCCAAAGGAAGAGTTTTAAGAACTTCATCCTTTGACTTAATCAAATCCATTTGATAACGATTAAACCCATAATCTAATAAACTCATCACTTCTTGATTTCGAACATTACTATTTTCTTCTCCTAAAACAATTGCAATAAAGCGAAGATTATTCTTTTTAGCAGTAGCGGCCAAACAATATTTAGCAGCATCAGTATGTCCGGTTTTTAACCCATCAGCGCCTTCATAAAAACGTACTAATTTATTAGTGTTAACTAGCCAAAATTTATTAGCTGTATCTTCTCTTAAATAGTCTTCATAAACAGAAGAAAATTCCAAAATTTCTGGATAATTAACTACTAATTCTCGAGCAATCATCGCCATATCATATGCACTAGAATAATGTCCCTCTTCATCAAGACCAGTACAGTTTTTAAAAACAGTATGTTTTAGTCCTAGTTCTTTTACTTTTTGATTCATCTCTTTAACAAAAGCTTCCTCACTACCAGCTAACACCTCAGCCATTTGGACTGTTGCATCATTAGCACTAGCCATAGAAATCCCTTTAAATAAATCTCGAATACTGATTTTTTCTCCTATACTTAAATATATCTGAGATCCACCCATCTCACTAGCATTTTGACTAACAGTAACTACATCATCCCAAGAAATTTTTTTCTCACGTATAGCATCCAAAATTAATATCTGTGCGACCATCTTAGTCATAGACGCTACCGCAACTTCTTTATCAGCCTCTTTAGAAAAAACAATCTTACCACTACTTGCCTCCATTAAAACACCACTAACAGCTCCTGGAATGAGTTCCGTCTCCACACTCTCCTCTGCCGAAACCGGAATAATAAATAAACTACTAAGAACAAAAAAAAGTGAAAATAAAAACATTAAATATTTCATAGATACCTCCATTATTTTCTATGTAAAAACAAAAAAAATATACATAAATATAAAAAAAAGACACTATAACAGTAAAAGAAATCATAACACATATAACATCTAATTATAAAATATAATTTCTTCGTTATCGATTTTCACTATTTCCAATTTAATAATATTTTTACACTTTTAAAAATTTTACTACTTTGATAAAAATTCATTGCACTCTTACTACAAAGAAAAAACTTTCCACAATATATTTTCTCCCCGTTTAAACGAATAAAAAGCACTCACAGATTGAATTCTAATTCTCTATATTACAAAAAAATAAAGTCTTATAAAATAGTTATAAAACTTTCCGATATTAGTTCGTTGGTAGTTTATACAAAATTTAACTAGTAATTATTGCAGTACCATTAATCACAGTGGTGCCTAACCCAGTCTGATAACCTACAAAAGCAACTACATATTTATGAGAAGAATTTAAATTAGTTACAGACATAGTACCAACAAGTCCTCTCTTTTCTTGAACCCAATCTCCAGAAGTCATATCATAAACAGCAATTCTAGCATTTTGTCCATTATTAGAAGACAAATTATAAGATACATTGATAGTCCTATTTGAACCAACTTTAAAATAAACATTAGTATACAACCAATTCTTAGTAGCACGAACAATATTCGCTTTATAAGACTGCCTAGATAAATCTAAAGCAGCAGTAGGTAGTGACGTAGAACGAAGCCTTTCATCCAATGTATCTTCAACTATATTTTTACTATCATCAACAATAACAATTTCATTTTCCTCATAAAAACTACCAATAGACATAGCAGATACATTGGGTGTTATAAATACCATTAAAATCAAAGAAGTAATCAATAATAACTTAATTTTTTCCACTCTTTTCATATTATAATCTCCTTTACACATATATAATTAATACTCAAACTACCAACCATAATTAATCTTTAAAACATATGAATAATTTTTAAAATACAATACATGATTACAATTCCAAGAAAGTTAAGTATAATATCATTAATATCAAATATACCAAAGCCTGTTATCAATTGAAGAAATTCTTTGAATAGAACAATCACTAACATAATGCACAAAAACTTTTTAATGGAAAAATCTTTTTCTTTTAAATATGGTATAAATAATGAATATGGCATAAATAAACATAAATCAACAATTACATAGTTAAACAAAAAAGAAAAATTTTGGGCGCCATGTAATACTAAACTAAAATCATTCAATATTGGTTGAATAGGAATAAAATTAGCAGAAAAACTATAATTATTCGCACCATTTATAAAATAAGAAATTCCTGTAAAAAAAGTATAAATTAAAAGTGTAATACTATATAAAAGACAAAACAGAATAACAATTTTTCGATTAAAATCTCTTTTACTATTCAATTTCAAAAAAATAATGAATGAAACAAACAATAAAGCAAGCATACTAAAAAAATAATAAATATCGGTATTACTAAATATGATAATAAAATGAAATAAAATGCAAGCAAGTAAAATAAAAAACAACATAATACATAATAACCAAAAATATTTAATAGATTTGCTTTTGCAATAAAAGAAAATACCATCAACAAGAATTTTGTCGGCTTGTTTTCTAGAAAGTGTATCAATTCTTTTACCTGCTAAAATCTCATTTATACTAACACCTAATATGTTACTTAAATCAGACAATAAAGAAACATCAGGTACTCCCAATCCTCTTTCCCATTTTGAAACAGCACGGTCAGTAACATGAAGTTTTTCAGCCAACTGCTTTTGAGTCATATTTTTTTCTTTACGAATTGCTAAAATAAAGCTACCAATTTTTTGACAATCCATAATTATCACCACTTGCTGTCATTATATATTACAAAAAACAGGATTTCAACAAACTATCCGTTGAGTTTATCAAAAAATGCATTTTATAGCCACCAAAATCCATTTTCCAATTTATTCAATACTATCTCTCCTAATTCTTAATAATTACCTTACTATTTAAATACTAAAAGATAAAAAAAATATACATAAATAAATAAAATAATGATATGATGAAAATAGGTGATAAGATGAAAAAAAGAAAAATCAAAAAAGGACCTAAAATAGTTTTGATTTTACTAATTGCTTTCTTAGCTATAGGGGGTCTAATCATAAATCAAAAGAACCAAGAAACACAAGAAAAACCAAAAAAGCAAACAAAAGAAGAACAAAAAATAGAAAAATTAAAATCTATTCCATATTATAAAAAAGAATATCAAAAGCGATATTTAGAATACCAAAAAGAAAATCCTAACTTATCAGTGGAAAACATAGTAACTTATGTAAACATAGGAATAGATAAACCATATTACACAAATACTAAAAAAGCAGAAAACCTTAATACAAATTTAATATTAGTAAATAAATACAACTATTTAACAGAAGATTACATACCAGAAAATTTAGAACCAATCGACATAGCATATGCCAGAAGTGGTATGCAATTAGTTAGAGAAGCAAAAGAAGCATTCGAAACACTTTCAGAAGACGCTAAAAAAGAAGGAAAGAATATTATTGCTATGTCTAGTTATAGAAGTTATGATTACCAAGTGAATCTATACAATAATTATGTAGCAACCGACGGAAAAGAAGCTGCAGATACATATTCTGCAAGAGCAGGATATTCAGAACATCAAACTGGATTAGCAGTAGATGTCTATAATAAGGTTTTGCCTTACACATCTTTTGAAGAAACTGAAGAATTTAATTGGATGCAAGAAAATGCCTATAAATATGGATTCATTTTAAGATTTCCAAAAGATAAAGTAAATATCACAGGTTATCAATATGAATCATGGCATTATCGCTATGTTGGTAAAGAAGCTGCAAAATATATTCACAATCATGATTTAACACTAGAAGAATACTACGTAAAAAAGGTTGAGAAAAATTAATTCTCAACCTTTTTTTCATCAAATTTTTTCTTAAAAAACAAATACAAATAATAAAAACAACTGACAACAAACCAAAATAAGACAATCAAATTACTAACCTGCACTAGTGTCAAAACTTGATTATTTTGATATAAAGCAACTGTATCAGCAAAATCTATCTTACTATAAACAGCCAGTACAATAAACATTGAAAAAAGCAAAAAAACAATAATACTACAACAATAATTAAATACTTTTTTCATTGGTTTCATTTTCTTACTAAACATAGTAATGAAACACACTGAGACCATAAAAAGAAAAATAAAGAAATAAACAATAGTAGAAGGAAAATAATAATAATCCATAATTTTCATAATAAAAGAATCAAGACAGGTAATAGCATAAGAAGAAAAAACAAAACAAAATCCAATGATACCAATAACCAAAAAAATAGATAAAATAATAGGAACAAGTTTATTTTTAATCTTAACATTAAATACTAACAATAAAAATAATAGAAGGAAGAATAAAACTATCTCAATAGACATAAAAGATGAAAATAATAATTGAAATATTATTTTCATCTTATCAAAAAGTCCTAAATCCATAGCCCACACCTCCTATTATACTAATTCTGCAATATAAATAGTTTGTGTAGTATCATCATTTTTAGTGCATGTAATCAGTGTCAAAGTTGTCTTATTATAATTTCTATAAATAGCAACTTTACCTGTTTTAGGAACCGTATATATATTCACAATATTATATCTATATCTTTGTCCTTGATATGTAATATAAGCAGAATCACCAACATTTAATCGATATAGATATGCAAAAAACGAAATATAAGCATCTCCAGAATGTGCCATTAACATCAAATTACCATTAGAAATATCAGGCATGGTAGATCCAGCAACAACAGACACGTTATATTCGATACTATTATACTTAGAATCAGTATTATAAAAACCTCTTTTTAATCCTATTTTGGGGATTTCAAGTACCCCAACATATTTACTATAATCAATCTCTTTAACAGATTGCTGATAAACAGTACCATCAGATACATTATCAGCAACAGGGACATCTATTTCCTCTTCTTCATCACTTGGTAAGTTCAATCCAGCAATGGCAATTTTCATATTAGAAAACACTTGCTCTTTCAAAAAAGCCAAATGATTATAAGAAAGAACAAAAAGACCTATAAATACAAGGAAAGAGCCGATTAATAATAACTGACTCTTTCGCAACCACGTTCTTTTTTTATTGTTGTTTTTGTCTTGGTTTGGCATTTGCATAAATAATACCTACTCCGCATAACAATACGACAAGACCAATAAAGTAAACTGATTGTGCAATACTCATACTAGTATCAGGTACTTCAGGAGTATAGTTAATAGGAATATCAAGATCATCAAAAGCTTTAACATCAGTAGTAAATACAGTACTTACAGTTTGAGCTCCATCGGCTTTATAATAATAACCATCATATCCTCTAAAAGTTCCTTCAGCATGAAGTAAAACACTCTTATTTTCTTCAGTTACAGACTCAACAGGAATTCTTACATAAAATTTAGTATTCTTTTCATTAACAGTTTCAATTTGTTGACCATTTTCATCAATTAGAATTGTTCCATCTGGAGCAGATTGAATTTCAACTTTCAATGAACCTGAAACAAAGTTATTAGGATCACTATTAGTAATAGTAACTAAAGAAGTCTGATAATATTTTTCATCTTCTGTAATTGACATTTCTTGATTAGCAAGACTAATATTAATTGTTCCATTTGCAGTAACATTAGATTGTCTAGCATTAGCAACAATTGGAGCAATATAAGTATCATAGAAAGTTGCTTGACTAGTAGCACCAGCACCACAACCATCTACACGACATCCAACAATTTCATCATCCCATGAAAGACTAACAGCTGTTTTAATATTTTCTATATTAGCAACATTTCCAGAACCAGTAGCATTATTAGCTGCACCTGTTTCATATAAATATTGCCAAATAGTAGCTTGTGTAATCCAAGTTTGAACTTCATCTGGGAATTGTTGACCCTTAGAATCTTTGAATTTAACATGTGGGAAAGTATGAGCCATTACGTATAATAATCCTTGATCTGTAATTTGCTCTTTCTTACTCATAGTAATTCCACCACGATAATTAATATCACGCTCTAAACAGAAAATTGGAATTCCATTACTAGTAGAATACATTAATATTGGAAATCCTGTATTACTAATAATTTCCGTACCAGGCGCAGAAGTAGTAAAGCTCTCACCCAATCCTGTATCCTCAGGAATCTCAGTAACTGCCGCATAAGAAACATTAGTAACTCCTATTAATAAAAATGAAAAGAAAGATACTAATACCATAAATGCTGATAATTTTTTTGATAACTGCGATTTAAAAACTTGTTGAAATGTAGACTGATTTTTTTTGTTTTGATTATTTTCCATATATATCTTCTCCATAATACACCACCTTTATAAATATAATTATAACATAGTTTTTTATTTTTCAATATGTTTTTTCATCTTATTACAAAAATATCTTCAAAATCTTGTAAACGAGGAACTTTCCTATAGTAGACTTTCGCCAAAGGTTCTCCTTTTTTTACTTTATCACCAACTTGTTTCAATAATTCTATACCAACATCATAATAAATAGAATCCTCTTTAGAAATACGTCCAGCTCCCAAAGAAACAGATAGCTCTCCCACTTTAATAGCAGAAATACTTTCAATAATACCAGCTTTATTAGCTTTAATTTCTTTATACTTTTTACTAACAGATAATCCATTTAAATTCCCATGCTGGGCTTTTACCAAATCTAAAAACTTTTGATAAGCAGCACCGGAATGAATGGCCTGTAATACCATATCCTGAGCATCCTGTGGTAAAACCCCTTTAGCCATACATACAAGCTCAGCCGATAAATCGATACACAACTTAGTTAAATTATTGCCTACCTCTTCTCCTTTTAAAATACGAATAGCTTCCATAACTTCCAAACTATTACCGACACAAAAACCAAGCGGAGTATTCATATCACTAATCATAGTATGTACTTCTTTTTGATAAACTTTACCTATTTTTTTTACTAAAGAAGAAAGTTCCTGAGCATCTTCCTTAGTTTGTAACAAAGCTCCATTGCCAACCTTAATATCAATTAAAATTTTATCAGCACCACCAGCAATTTTCTTACTCATAATACTAGTGGCAATCAAAGGAACTGAAGAAACGGTAGCAGTAACATCTCGTAAAGCATAAATTTTCTTATCCATAGGTGCTAAACTAGCAGTTTGACCTGTAATAACAATTCCAATATCCTGAATTTGTTGAATTACCTCTTCGTCAGACAAATCCACATGATATCCAGGAATACTCTCTAATTTATCAATCGTACCTCCTGTATATCCAAGCCCACGACCACTCATTTTCAAAATCGGAATACCAAGACTAGCTACAATAGGAGCAATAACCAAAGTGGTTTTATCACCTATTCCTCCTGTAGAATGTTTATCAACAACAACACCAGGAATAAAGCTTAAATCTAATGTATCTCCACTATCAATAAATATCTTTGTCAAAGAAAATATTTCCTCTTCGCTCATCCCATTAATACAAATAGCCATAAGCAAACTGGACATTTGATAATCCTTAACAGTACCATCTAAATAACCATTGAAAAAAACATCTAATTCATGATAACTCAATTCTTGACCTAATCTTTTTTTATTTATAATATCAGTAATCATAATATCTCCTTTCGAAACACATCTGTCTCACGAACCTGAAACCCCAACTTATCATATAAATGATGTGCAACAACTCTCTTTGGATTAGAAGTTAATTCTAAATATGCAACTCCTGTTTCCTTACAAAGAGAGAATACTTTTTCAAACATTTTAGTAGCAATATGCTGATTACGAAAATTAGGATGAGTACAAACATAATTAACATAAAAATAGTTAACTCCTCGAATTCCATCTATCAAACGGTTCAAAACAAGATACCCAACCACTTTGTCGTCCACAACAGCAATAAGTTCTATATCTTGATCAGCTACCTTTCCAACCTTTTTTAACTGAAATGATAAATTTAAAAGTTCATTAAGCGAATCCAAATACTTATCATCATAATTTATAATATCCATAAACATCCCACCCTAGTATTATTATCATATCAAAAAAAAAACACTAATTCTAGTGTTTTTAAAATTATCTCTTTTTCTCTAAAACTTTAATACATCGATCTGGCATATTAGGTACAGGATAAGCATGCATACGATAAGTATCAGCAATACGAAACACATCATCACCCAAATACTCATTAGAACTATTACCATACATAACCTTATAAACTTTATCCATAATATCCCAATCATCTAAGTGAATACAATTAAAAAAATCATCTAAAGTAACACGATTATTAGTGCCTGGATAAAATTGACCTACTTTAGTTAAATCCATATGAAATGTTGTTAAAAAATATAGATGAATTAAACTTTTTATATCAAGTTCTTTTTTAAAAGACATATCAGAATTTATATACTTACTTCTCATAACCTGACTATAATCACCAAGTGCAGTAGAAACGCAAAAACTTTTATATTTTCCAATTTGCAATCCATCATAATCGATAAATTGAACATCATATCCGCCTTGACTAGATTGAATAAAAATATTATCACAAGTACAAAGATCAGGAAAAACAACTTCACTAGCTTCACGAACCGGCTTTTCGATAGCAGCATACATCGCTGCAAATTTATATAAGTCCTCTTGGTCCGCAAGAGTTAAGCTTTTATTATAATCTACAAAACTTTTCCCGTTTGCACAATCCATAAAGTACCCAACAAAATTGTTTCCAATATAAGCAGCCCCTTTAGGTACTATAATCTCAGGAACATTGGAAATTTCTTTAGCATTTAAAATTTTATCTTCCATACTCTGACCAGTAAACAAATAAAATGTAGAAAGATAAGAAGGTGATAAAATTTTAAGAATATCACCAGACTCAGTTTGAAACAAAGCATTTTCATTAGATGAAATACACCTCAACTCGTTAAGCGCATTTTTTGTTATTTGTATTTTTTTCATATATCCCCCTAAAAGCAAACATATTATATCAAAAAAACAGAAGAAAATCAATTTTTTTCTTCTGTTCCTGCTTGTTCTGTACTTTTAGAAGTCAAAAAAGTAACCTTCTCTCCTACCACCTCCATAATAGTTTCTTTTTTATTCTTTTTCTCTACAATTCTAGACTGCAATCTTCCCTTCACTCCAACAATATCACCTTTATGACAATATAAACTAGTATTCTCTGCAATATTATCCCAAACAATACATTTAATAAAATCAGTATCGTAATTGCCTTCCATATTTTTAAAACTTCTAGGAATAGCTAGAGTAAAAACTAAGTATTTTTTTAAAGAATCGCTTTTCTTAAGTTCTATATCATAGACAATTCTTCCAACCAAAACCACCTGATTTAACATATTTCACCTCCTTTCAAAAACATCATAATGAATCAAAAAAGAATTGACAAACAAGTAAAAAATAAAATTCAAAAAAAAAGTACAACGAAAAAAGAGAAATCAGCATCAAATTTCTCTTTTTAAAATACATACAAAAGAACAAAAATCAATATTCAACAATTTTAAAAATATTCTGACATTTTTTTAATGCCAAAACTAAAGCATCAATTTCTTCCGTTGTATTATAAAAGTATAGACTTACTCTAACTGTAGATAAAACATTAAGATCTTCTTTTAACATTTTACTACAATGACTCCCAGAACGAACACAAATATGATACATATTTAAATATTTAGAAACATCCATACTGGAAACCCCTTCTACATTAAAAGCCAAAATACCACTATTACTATCTTTATTATAAATAGTAACCGAAGGAACTTCACTTAATTTCTCTACTAAATATCTTTTTAAATAAATTTCATAAATATGAATATTATCAAGACCTATTTTCATCAAATATAAAATAGCACTCCTTAACCCCAGAACCTCAGCGATTGGTGGCGTTCCCGCTTCAAATCGAACAGGAATATCCTTAAGTTGATACCCTCCTTCGCTATAAAAAGACTCATTCATACCTCCACCATAAAAAACAGGAGCCATCTTTTTCAATAGATTTTCTCTTACAACTAACACACCGACACCAGTAGGTCCACACATTTTATGACCAGAAAAACTTAAAAAATCAATATTATCATGAATAAAATCAATACTTAAGTGAGGTACACTTTGAGCACCATCAACATGAAATAAAATATTATGATTCCTACAATAATTACCAATTACGCAAATATTACGAACATCTCCAATCACATTAGTAACATGAGCCAAAGACACAACTTTCGTTTTTGGTGTAATAGAAGACAAAAAGTTTTCATAAGTAACAGCATAATTTTCATCAAGTGGAATAAAACGGATAACTATGCCTATTTCTTCTGCCAAACGAATCCAAGGTAAAATATTAGAAGCATGTTCTGCTTTAGACAATAAAACCTCATCTCCTGCTTCTAAATAATTCTTCATAAATCCAAATACCATTAAATTAATAGAATGTGTAGTACCACTAGTAAAAACAACTTCTTTAGCACTAGAGCAATGAATAAAATCTCTAACTACAAACCTTGTAGAATCATACAAGTAATCTGCTAAAATAGAACTTTCATAAAGACCACGATGAATATTAGCAGTATAATAATTATAATAATCATTCATAGCATCAATAACACACCGCGGCTTTAAAGTGGTAGCCGCATTATCAAAATAAATAATGTTTTTGTTAGATAACATTGGAAAATCTTCTCGTCTCATAGTATCACCTCATACATATGATATTTTATGAGAAAAAAGAAGAAAGCTCCATAATATTAAACCAAAAGAAAAAGTATCTTTCGATACTTTTAAGCAACTTTTTGATATTCATAACTCGCTGTCTCTGTAGAAACAGAATTAATTCCCAATTCTTGTCTAATCTGATTCATAGTATTTTGTAATCCGCCATTAATGACAGTAAGTTTTCTATTTTCTTCTAACAATCTAGAATTTTCATCCCTTAATCGAGATGTTTCTTGTGTTTGTGTTTGATAATTTTGATTTTCTTTCTCCAATTCTGAAATTCTAGCTTCTAAGTCTTTATTTTGTTGTTCTAACTGTTTATTTTTTTGAACAATATCACTAACTGCATGAACGACATCACCCATATCTTTAGTTTCCGTAGAATTATCGTTGCTATTTTCACTTATAGAGGTACTGTCAACTTCTACAGGAGTCTCTTCCTCTCCAGATAACTGAAAAGGCTCATTAGTGATATTAAAAGGTTCAACATCTTCATCTTTTACTTCATTATTTTCTTGTGTTTCTGCAATAGGTGGAATTTCTACATCTTTAGGTTTATCAATAGAAATAGGTGGAATTAAAATACCAAGAGAATCTTTTGATTCTTCTTCTTTCTTTTCTCCTAAAGATTCAGGGTTTTCGACAATAGAAGTTTTCTCATCATCAGAAACAGAAGCATTTAAAGCTGCATCAATTTTATCTTTTGAAACAGAAACCCCTGTAACATCTAAAGTATCCTCTTTCTTTTCTTCTGTTGGTTTGATTTCTGGAAGCACTGGATCAACAACTACTTTATCATTAGACGGCTTGTCTTCTGCCAAAATTCCATTTGGCTTTACCGCAAATAAATCAGTACGTGGAAATTGAGCAATAGAGGATTCAGGAACATTAGTACTACAATAGAAGGAATCATCGGTCATTCCAATAAAACTATAATATTGATTATCAAATATATTTTTTCCATCTAAAGTATAAACTGTACCTTCAGATAGCAAATCATTTAAAATAAACTTACCCATTAACCTCATCCCCTTGACCATTCATTATTCTATTTAACTTATCTTTAATACTAGCATTAGCATTAACCATCTTTTCAGCAGAAGCAGGATCATTTCTAGAAGCAATAGCATCCAAAACACTTTTTGTTTTAGCTTCACTTCTAACAACTAATAAATACTTATCTTCTATTGTTTTTATAGATTTGTTTTCAAAAGGAATAATTATATCACCTTTTTGATTGATAACCCCCAGGTGAGTACGAAGAATCTGAGGATCAATTGCTTCTTTTAACACAGTAGAAGCGATATAAAAACCATTATCTAATTTTTTATCATTTAAAAGATAGTACACATCCTGTTTTGAACCTTCAGTGACCGTTACAAAATCACAATAGATATCCTGTTGACCATTATATTCAGAAACTTTACCTTTTTCAAACTTTACTTGTTTTTCTTCCTGCATCGTCAAAACACCACCTTCTATCATACTCTAATCATATAAAATTATGATACCACAAATCACTATCGAAAACAACTCTTTTCCATAGATTTTTAACAAATAAAATTGCCAAAAAAAGAAAAAAAAGTTACAATGAAAATGGTGATAAAATGAAACAAGATAAAAAATTAATATTAGGAATGGCACTTCTTTTTTTCATAACTTTTGTATCACTTGGAACATTAGTAGTAACTGAAAAATTAGCTCCTTATTATACAGATAAAATAAAAATAAAGATGGAAAAATATTTAAACGAAAACTATAAAGAAGAAATAGAAAATTTAAAACTAGGAAAAATTACATACAAAACACAAACATATACAGCAAAAGTGACAAACAAAAAAAATAAAGATTTATACTTTAACATTACTTATAAAAACAAAAAAATAACGGATACTTATAAAAAAGATTATCTAGAGGGAAAAACAATTCTTTCAAAATTAGAAACAACTATAGAAAAAGAAATAAAAGAAAATTTAAATATAAATACAACCATTACCTTTCCTCTAACATTAAATAAATATACAAAAAATATACAGCAAAATATAATTAATAACAATATAGAGCAATTGAATATCTATAACATTAAATTCAATATAAATAGTTCCTTACAAACAGAAGAAATTTCTACTCTAGTTGCTCAAATAATAAATCAAATTCAAAATATCCATACATTAAATATCAATCCAAATTACTATACAATAAAAATAAATAGTAAAAAAGAGAATAAAAGTCTCACCATCAAGAATTTAACAGAAAAAAACTTAAATCAAGAAAACTTGACACAAATAATCTACTACATTATGATAGAAGATGAAAACAGTATTGGAAACAATATCATTAAAGATAATAATATCAAATATGAATATAAAAGATATGGAGATGAATAAAATGAAAGATTGTATTTTTTGTAAAATCATCAACAACGAACTACCATCAAAAACAGTATATGAAGATAGTAAGGTCAAAGTAATTATGAACATTAATCCAATTAGTAATGGACATTTGTTAATATTACCAAAAAAGCATTATGAAAATATCTTAGATATTCCAGAAGAAATATTAATGCACGCTATGAAAATATTACGAGAAAAAGTATATCCTATACTAAAAGAAAAATTAAAATGTGAAGGTTTTACTATTTGTGAAAATAACTTTTTAGGACAAGATATTAGACATTTTCATATACACGTAATACCAAGATATCAAAATGACAAAATAGATTTTAATTACAATAAAGAACAATTAAAAGATTTAGATAACATATTTAAAGTCTTACAAGACAAGTAAGAATAGCATCAATTATAATTAAAACTAATGCCAAGATACTAAACCATCTTGGTATTTTTTTTATTATTTTTTCCTCAATAGGTAAAATAACATAAACTAACAATATAGATATAAATCCCCATAATAAACTCATCCCTAATGAAATATATGGACCTAGATTATATTTTTGATTGCGATAACTCCAAAACTCTTTATGAAAAACAGCCTCGATTACGACTCCTCCCAACCATTCTAATAGAGACAGTAACAAAAAAACCGTAAAAAACAAAATAACTGTTTTCCAAAGCTTAGATAATTTTAGTTTACGAAAAACAACTTTACTAACCGCTACAATAATGACCGATCCAAATCCATATACAGGAATCCAAGGACCAAATAAAATTCCATTATTCATTCCATGAAAAACAAAAACTTTTAATCCTGTTTCTAATAAAAATCCCAAAAAAGAATTAATAAAAAATAAATTTAAATAATAATACATACTATCACCACTATTAGTATTCCACAAAAAATAAAAAAGATAAGAATTAAATTCTTACCTTAATTAATAACACATTGTGCCACCTAAAATAATAGCTAATAAGATGTATAAAACAATAATAATAACAAAACTATTATTTCTTCTTGGAGCAACATTTTCAGAACAAGACATTAAAACACCTCCTTAAATATAAGCACCTAAGATAATAACCAAAAGAATGAACAAAACTAATAAGATTGCTGAAGACGAAATACAATTACTCATATCTTTTCCTCCTTTTTTTATGCTTTCATGATATTCTATGGCAAAATTGAAATTTGTGTGATTATATCTAGTATATTTATTGCACGAATTTATTTTTTTTGTTATGATATGTGTGTTTAGGAGGAATAACATGAATAAAAAAATCGGAATAGGATTATGTTCACTATTAGCTATTACTGCAATCACTACAGGATGTGGTAAAGAAGCAAAATTAGATGATAATAAAACAGCAGTATCACTAAAAGGTGCTAAAATTACTGCTACAGACTACTACAATGAAATCAAAACAAGCAATATTTCTAAGTTAGTAGATATGATTGATCATGAATTATTTGATGAAAAATATCCAACAACAGATGAAGAAGATAAATCAGTAAAAAATCAAATTAATCAAATTAAGGAAAGCTATGGCTCAAATGATACAATGTTTCTAAGTGCTATTCAACAATATTTCGGAGTAAACTCCGAAGATGAGCTTGAAGATATGCTACGTCTAGAATATAAAAGAAATGAAGCAGTAGTAGATTATTTAAAAGATGAATTAACAGATAAAGAAATTGAAGATTACTATGACAAAAACATTATTGGAGATATTAAAGCCAGTCATATTTTAATTACTCCAGATGTAGATAGCGATGCAAGTGATGAAGAAAAAGAAAAGGCAGAAAACAAAGCACAAAAAGAAGCTGAAAAAATTATAAAAAAACTAAATAATGGAGAAGATTTTGCAGATCTTGCGAAAGAGTATTCTGACGATAATGCAACTGCAAAAGATGGTGGAGACCTAGGATATTTCAATACAGATGACATGGACGAAAACTTCATGGAAGCTGTAAAAGAATTAGATAATGATGAATATACAAAAGAACCAGTAAAAACACAATATGGATATCACATCATCTTAAAAGTAGACCAAAAAGAAAAACCTAAATTAAAAAAGGTCAGAGATGATATTAAAACGACCTTAGCAAACAATAAATTAGATAACAACTCTACTCTACACTATCAAACATTAATAGATATTAGAGAAAAAAATAATATAAAGTGGCAAGATGATAAATTAGAAAAGCAATACGAAGAGTTGATGGATCAATTATTAGATGCTGTATCAGGTTCTACAACCAACTAAAAAGTACCATATTAGGTACTTTTATTTTGTTTAAAAATTACACAAGTATCATCAGAATAAATCATACGATACACATGACTATCTTTCAAATAACTAAAGATACCGCTTTTTTTAGGAACAATAAAATAATCGAATTGATATTTAGTTAACAAATTAGTAAAACGATAACGAAGTCTAGAAATATCTTGGTAATCTTGATATATTTCTCCAGAATATAAATCAGCACGACCATCAATAAAAACAGGAATATCTCGATAAATTAAATATGCTCCATAATCATAATAATTAAATAATCTCCTAGGTTTTTCTTTTTCTAAAACTGTAATTGCTTCATCTGACAAAGTTTTTGTAGTAATAATACTAGAATAAGAAAAACTATGAACAAAAAACAAAAACAACAAAAATGAAAACATAAGAATTAGGAAACAAGAATAACAATCTTGTTTTCTTTCTGAAATATAATAAAATATAAAAAAACTAAATACAATATAACTAAAAAACCAAAAACGAATACTTTTTAATCCGAGATACAAAAATCCTATATAAAACAATGCATCAATAAAACGTATCTTTTTTTTACTAAATATCATAACAACAAGAACAAAAAAAACAAATATAAAATAAACATAATGAGACAATTCATTTAAATTACTTGGTTGCCATTCTGCAATCGTAGAAAGCATCAGAGAATCCCCCATATTTTGATATGGATAAAACAACATTGTAATACCATGAGGATTAAATAAAATACCAAGCATACATAATAAAGCAACTACAAGATAAGTAATAATTTGACTCCTAGTTAACCGCACTGCCTCAATCTTCCTACAAGAAAATTGAAATAATCCAGCAAAAAGAGCAAAAAAACATAATAAGTATGGCAAATTAGAAGACCCACCATGAATATTAGCCCAAAACAAACTAACTAAAGGTAAAAAATATATTTTTTTTGAATTAGGGTGATAGAAGAAATCAAATACAAGCCAAACACTAATAGCAAGAAACAAAAAACTAAGTAGCTGCGGTCTCCCACTTAAGCCTGTAAAAATCAAAGAAAAAAAGATAGTCCATAATAAAGCAAAAGGAACATTTTTTAAATACTCTCGTTTTTGTATAAAAAATAAAAATAATAACAAACCAAAAGAAACAGAAAAAACATAAATAAACAAATGAAAATCTCCAAACAAATAATCAAGACCATACAGTAATATTTCAAACAGCCATTCATGAGAAACCCATGGAGAATGAAAGAGACTCCATGAAAAAACATCTTGAGTCAAAATAGTAGAATGTTGAACCATATACTCCCCAGCTTTATAATGCCAAAAATAATCAATATCCATTCGTAAAAACAACATTAAAAATAACGAAAAAGAAAATAAAAAAACAAAAAAGGAAAGCTCTAATTTATGATACTTTATAAAACGCCTAATCTTCATAATATAAACCTTTCTGATACAATTTTTCTTTTATTTTAAATTCCAACTCTTTTCCTGAATACTTTTTACTAAGTCTACGATATAATTTCTCTGCTTCCTTCTTAGCAATATCTTTTGTATTACCAAAATCTAAACGTGATAACACTTCATCAATCAAAGAAACACTATAACCTAAATTCTGTAAATCGTGAATAATCTTTTTACGCAACACAACTCCTCCACGAGTTCTATTGCTTTTAATTAGTCTACCAGCAACCTTCTCAATCCTTAAAACCTGTTCTTCTTTAGTAAAAATTTCTAGTTCTTCTAATACAATATCTAAGGATACTCCTTTATCCAACAATTCTCTTTCTAATTTTTTAGGACCTTTAGAAGTAGTAATCATCTGCGTATTAATATATGCCTTAGCAAAACTTCTATCATTTAAATACCCTTGATCCAATAATTTTTGGATAGCTTTGTCCACATACTCCTGTGGATATTCTTTTTGTAACAAAGAAAGACGCAAATCCTTTACTGATTTGAAGCGACTTTTTAAAGATTTTAAAGCCACATAATAAACATCATACTCCTGATTAGAAAGTAATATTTTTTCTAACTCATAATCACTAATATCCTTTTTTAATAATAATTCAAACTGTAAAATGACCTCTTCATATAAATCTAAACTTTTTTGAGACTCCAACTGCAGTTCATATTGTCCATTTCGTTTTTTCTTATATTTTAAAATTTTCATGTCATCACCTGATAATAGTATAACATGAAAAAAAGAGAAAAGTATTACTTCTCTCCTTTTTTCACTTCTATCAGTCCTTCTGTGACTTCTTCTAAAGCCCTTCCAATATTTTTCGTACTCTTATACTCATTAGCAGGCATTTGCAAATAACCTGTTTTTGATATCTCTTTACTACGACGTGCAGCAATATGAACTAATTCGTACTTTGAGTCAACAATATTTAATAGTTTATCAATTGAAGGATAAATCATTCGTATCACACTCCCTATCATTAGAATAAAACACTCTAAAAAAATAATCAAGCAAGCTGACATAATTAGACACAATGATTTACAAATAAATATTAATTATTAAAAAACGAACATCAATATGTTCGTTTAAAAGAAAGATTATCTAAATTGACAACAAGATCCACACTGAACATTACTTACTACATTCTCTTCAGAACAAGTATACTGAGGACGATAAGTATGCCTAAAAATATGATGATTAATAATTCTAGTATGGATTGGACAAACATGAGGTACTTCATGAACGATTGTCTTATGAATACATTTTTGCTGAACTCCTTCTTGTACTGGACATCCCATATTTGAATTCATATTCATTCCCATGTTCATACCATTCATTTCACTATTCATATTAATATCAACATTCATATCATTATCAACCACATTATTATTCCCTTTAACAGTAGAATCAAAATCAAAACTGTTTTGATCAAACATTATAATTACCTCCTATATTTTATCTTATGTAAAATAACTAATTAGAAAACGACATATGCCTATAAAAATATAGATAGCAACAAAAAAGTACTAAAACTTAGTACTTAAAAAGGCAACTTCATATTTCCATTAGAAAACTGTTTCATCATTTTCTTCATTTGATCAAACTGTTGTAACAACTTATTCACTTCTTGCACCGAAGTGCCACTACCATTAGCAATTCTAGTTTTTCGACTAGCTTTAATAATCTCTGGATGTCGTCTTTCTTTTGGTGTCATAGATAAAACAATAGCTTCAATATGAGCAAGCTGTTTAGGATCAATTTTAACATTATTAAGCCCCATCTTCTTTGCACCAGGAATAAGTTTAAGTAAATTTTCTAAAGGTCCCAACTTTTTCATCTGTTTCATTGTAGATAAAAAGTCTTCCAAATCAAATTTTCCTTGTTGCATTCTTTTAGCTGTTTTTTCTGCTTCTTTTTCATCGATAGCTTCCGTTGCTTTTTCCACCAATGAAACAATATCCCCCATTCCAAGAATACGTCCTGCCATACGTTCTGGATCAAAAGAATCCAGACCATCCAATTTTTCAGATATACCAATAAACTTAATAGGAACATTAGTCAAATGACGAACAGATAAAGCGACCCCTCCTCTAGTGTCACCATCTAATTTTGTAAGAACAACACCAGTAAGAGGTAATTTTTCATTAAAACCTGTAATAACATTAATAGCATCTTGCCCCATCATCGAATCGATTACTAATAAAATTTCATCTGGATTTATCTCAGTACGAATATTCTCAAGCTCATCCATCAAAGCCTCATCGATATGTAAACGACCTGCTGTATCAACCAAAACATAATCATAACCATTCTCTTTTGCATAACTAATAGCATTTTTAGAAATTTCTACAGGATTACCATTACCTTCATCATAAACTTCTATATTTAATTGCTTTCCAATTTGTTTCAACTGATCAATTGCCGCTGGACGATAAACATCACAAGCTACCAACAAAGGCTTTTTAGAATGCTTTTTTCTTAAAAAATTAGCTAACTTACCAATAGTAGTAGTCTTTCCAGAACCTTGTAAACCAACTAACATCAAAACGGCTGGATTACCCTTCAAACAAATACCTTCTTGTTCTCCACCAAGCAATTCAGTTAATTCATCTTTTACAATTTTAACAAACAAATCACCCGGATTTATACTACTAGCAACCTCTTCTCCTAAAGCCTTTTCTTTAACCGAATTGGTAAACTCTTTTACTACTTTATAATTAACATCTGCTTCTAATAATGCCAAACGTATCTCACGCATCATATCAGAAATATTATCTTCCGTTATTTTGCCATATCCTTTTATTTTATGAATCGCATTTTGTAAACGATCTCCTAAACTTTCAAACATATAATCACCTAGCCTTTATTATACAAAAAAACACAAAACAAGTAAACAAAAAAAGCAGGAATACCTGCTTATTGATTACCCTCTGGAGTAAGTGATACTAACGGCGTACCATTAGGAGTCACTACATCAATAGGATTTACATTTTGATTATTATCGGCAACAGAACCGCCGAAAGGCATAATAGATGGCTCATTAGAACCAGTATTCTGATTAAGATTTAAATTAGGAATCCCTAAATCTGGTGCAGAAGCCTCTGTAACCTCTATTAACGGTTTAGAACTAGTTGGAATTTTACCAAAATCAGTTGGAACTGGTGGAGTCTCAACAGAATTTCCGCCCGCTGGAGTATCAAGATCATCGTCCATCTCACTATCACCAAAATCTAAATTGTTAAAATCTTGAAAAACAGAAGAGCTTGTAGATTTAGGAACTGCATTAGCAGTAACATCAGGCATAGCTTGAGATGATTTTTCTTCCGTTAAATTAAATAATGGTGTATTATTCATTGGAGCTGGATTAGAAACCACACTTGGATTATTGTTAAAAGCAGGATTTGACATAGAATTTGGCGTAGACATTGATGAAGTAGTAGGAATAGCTGGAGAATTCATTTCTGTAGCCATAACATTACTAGGACGACTACTTCCGTTACCATTCCATACCGCAACAACATCACAGTTACCACTCCATGGCGCTGGATTAGGCATTTCCAATTTACAAATCAACGGTATCTTAAAGGCCATACCAAAGCCTAAACACGTACCCGCTTGCAATGTCTTTTGTTTTTCAACAATTTCATCACTAATATTTGGAACCATCTTACGAATATAATCAACATCAGTAGGGTGATTCATCTTAAAAATCAAGAAATTAGAACATTGAGAAATAACCGTATCAGAAAGTTCTACTGGTCTTTGAGAAATAAGTCCAAGTAAAACACCATACTTACGTCCTTCTTTAGCAATACGTTCGAAAATATTATAACCAATCAAAAATCTATCCGTATCATTTTGAATATAACGATGAGCTTCTTCAACAACAATATGAAATGGAATACTGGCTCTATCTTTTAATCCTTTTGCAAATTCAAAAACAAGTCTTGAATAAATCTTTGTAATAACTTTTGCAAAATCATCATCAACATCATCTAAGTTAAAGTTAACCATTTGATATTTACGACCATTATTAATTAATAAAGAAGATAAATAACTCTCTAGAGAAACATAATCAGGAACATCAAAGAACTTAGCATATTCCCCAACAATTAAAGCATGTAAACGAACTTTAAGAGTAACAGCATCTCCATAAGTATTTTCATTTCTTAACCAGCCTTCACTAATCAAAGTAAAGTTAAGTGCTTTCTCTAACGTATCCAAAGTATAGAAAACTCCACCTTTTGGTTCGTAGTTATCATATTCATTCTTAATAAAGGAAGAAACATATTCTGTAAGCAAAACACTTTCAGAGAATTGTCCTTGAGAATCAATCAAAAAGCACTCACGAAATTTTCTAGTATAACCAATCCCTTGTACTGGGGCTTCCAAATTAAACTGTGGTGTAGAACAACTTGCTAAAATAGAAAATATTTCATTTCTCTTATTAGGAGATGTTTCATTTGTATAAAGAATTGTCATAATAGCTTTCGCAATTAAATGATTTTTATAGTTATTAGCATCCATATCATTTTGAGAAAATATTAATGCCAATTTTAACATTCTCTCAATAATCGGTAGCTGAGAATGATTCGTAGCCTGCAATAATAAAGCCAAATCGCTTGCATTAAGTAACCAAATAGGTAAACGTAATTTTTCACCAATTCCATCTACTTCATTAGTACTAAAAAAACGATAATGATAATTTGGATTTATAGAATTCAAATTCTTAAACGCATTATAATATTCACCTGATGAATCAAACAATAAAATATTTGCTTTATAAGGAAATAGTCTTTGATCATGAAACATATTCTGAAAAAGGCGAGATACACCACAAGATTTACCACTACCACTGTTACCAAAAATAGCAAAGTGATTACTAAAGAAATTATTAACATCTAAATAAACTGGAAAGTCATTATAAAATGGACTAACACCAAATTTCATATATCCGGCTTTATCTTCTCCAACAATCATAGGAATTTCTGATTGATCAATAACACGAATAGAAGCATCCAAAGCAGGCTTACGAATAGTACCACCAATTAACCTTCCATCAACAATTTCACCCAAAAATCTCGCTTTAACGATATCTTTATCTAAATCATCAACTTCACCTAATACTTTTTTGTCTTTATCCTCAAAAACAAGATGTAAGTTCATCAAATTAACAGCTAAATTATCTGCATCCTTCAAACGAATATTTGCAGAATGATCACTAATATAAACAATTCTATCAAACATAATAATACCCCTCTATTCATATTCCCCTATCATATTATAAATTATATCTTTTTTTTTCACCTTTTACAAGCCAAAAAGAAAAAGAACAAAAACTTTGTTCTTACAAAACATCCTCAATCCGTTTTTTTACATCATCAATAGAAGAAAAATCTAAAGCTTCCTCTAACTTTTTCTTTTTTTGATAAAGATGTAAAGCATCTTCATATTCTTCTAACTTAGCAACCGTAATATGAATTTGTTTAAAAATTGCATTACGACTAACATCATAAGCATCAGACATCTCACCAAGACTTAAATTATCAAAATAATAATTTTCAAAATACTTCTTTTGTTTCTCAGTAAGTAATCCCTGATACAAATCATATAACTCTCCATAATAAACAAAATCTTCCATACTATGCTCCTATAAAATGTACTCCAAGATACATAATCAAATCTAAAATCAATAAAATAATTCCAACAATTGCATATAAAATTGTTGCTTTTTTACGTCGATAAATTATCTGATTATTATATGCCATGACAAGTAAAGTGAGTCCTAAAAACAATTGAAAAATATAAATCATATCATGGTCTACAATATACCAAATAAATAATCCCAAAGTAAAAAAAGTAAGAAAAAGTTGAATATTAATAAAAATAATATTAAATCTAGTGACTTTTCTTGGTTGTGTAACTATCGTATCTTGTTTTATTTGTTTTTTCTTCGTCATTTCACATCATATCCTTAAATAATCCATAAATATATTTTTCAATATCAAATACTTGTAAATCCTCTTTGGCTTCGCCCAAACCAATAAATTTAACAGGCAATCCCAATTGTTCCTTAATTGCTAAAACAATTCCACCTTTAGCAGTCCCATCAAGTTTAGTTAAAACAATACCTGTAATATTAGTAATCTCTTGAAATGCTTTTGCTTGACTAATTCCGTTTTGACCAGTAGTAGCATCAATAACTAATAAAGTTTCATGCGGACCATCAGGAATAATACCACCGATGACTTTATTCATTTTCTCAAGTTCTTTCATCAAATTCACTTTATTTTGTAAACGACCAGCAGTATCAACTAAAACAACATCATAATCTTCATTCTTTGCCATCTGACAGCCATCATATACAACACTAGCAGGATCACTTCCCTCTTCTTTACCATAAAAAGAAACGCCTACTCTTTCACTCCAAAGCTGTAATTGTTCTACTGCTCCAGCTCTAAAAGTATCGGCCGCAACTAGCAATACCTTCTTGCCCTCCTGCTTCATTTTCCAAGCAATTTTCGCAATCGTAGTAGTTTTACCAACTCCATTGACTCCGACAAATAAAATAACAGTAGGGCCATTCTCACAATATTTGATTTTACTAGACAAAACCTCATCGCCTACATAGATAATAAATAACTCATCAACAATAATCTCTTTTAAAAGCTCTGGATCACTAATTTTCTCTTTTGCCACTCTATCCCTCAATCGATCGATAAAATCCATAACTGTATTAACACCGATATCAGCCATAATTAGAATTTCTTCTAACTCATCAAAATATTCATCATTAATAGTACGATACTTATTAGTTAGATTAGCAAGTTTAGAAACAAATCCCTCTCTAGCCTTACTAAGTCCTTTTTCATAAACTTTTACCTCTTCATTTTGTTTTTGTTCTTCCGTTGTTATTTTATTTTCATGCTTATCAGTCTGAAACATAGTCTTTAATTTATTAAAAAATCCCATAATAATCACCACTCTTATTTTATCATAGAAGCGTAACGTTTACAATCAAGAATATAAACTATATATAGACAAAAAATAAAAAATATAGTATAATTTCATAGTCAGCTTAACGAAACAAAAGAAAGGAGTTATTATGGAAAAACCTAATGGAACAAAGATTGTTGTTTTAGGTGGTCTCGGAGAAGTCGGAAAAAATATGTATTGTGTAATGCATAACGACGCTATTGTAATTATTGATACCGGTGTAAGTTTCCCAGAAAGTGAACTTATGGGAGTAGATTATGTTTTACCTGATTTTACATTCTTAAAAAAGAATGAAAATAAAATAAAAGCACTTTTAATTACTCACGGACATGAAGATCATATTGGAGGAATCCCATTTTTACTACAGAGCCTTAATATTCCTGCAATTTATGCACCAAATCATGCTAAAGAATTAATTGCCGTAAAATTACAAGATAAAAACATAAGATACGATAACTTATTTGTATATACAGAAGATACAAAACTAAAATTTAAAGAAATTGAAATTGAATTTTTTAGAGTAACCCACTCTATACCGGATTCTCATGGAATCAGTATTAAAACACCAGATGGAAGAATTGTAACAACTGGAGATTATAAATTTGATCTTACTCCAATTGGACCAATGGCTAATTTATATAAGATGGCAAGTCTTGGAGAAGATGGAGTGGATTTATTCATAGGAGACTCTACAAATGCATTAAATGAAGGATTTTCAACAAGTGAATCTGTAGTAGATGAAACACTAGGAGAAATGTTCGATAAATGTAAAACAAATCGTATTATTATTGCGACATTTGCTTCTAACATTTACCGTATTAAACATATTTTTGAGACCTGCTACAAACACAATAGAAAAATATGTATCTTCGGTAGAAGTATGGAAAATAATATTAATATTTCTCTAAATGCTGGCTATATTAATCATAAAGAACTGCTAGTTTCTCCTGAAGAAGCTAACAACTTAAAACCTGGAGAAGTAGCAATCCTTTGCACAGGAAGTCAAGGAGAACCACTTGCTGCCTTATCAAGAATTTCCAATGGTACGCATAAACAAATCAAATTAAGACCAGATGATGTAGTTATTTTTTCATCTAGTGCCATTCCAGGAAATGCACTAAGCATAACAAAGACAATTAATAAATTATGTCTAAAAGGAGTAAAAGTTTATACAAACTCATCTCTAGCAGACTTACATACATCAGGACATGCCAATGAAGAAGAAATAAAACTAGCAATACGTTTATTAAAACCAAAATACTTAATGCCATTCCATGGAGATTATAGAATGTTAAAACGCCAAGCAGACATTGGAATTAGTTGTGGAATACCAAAAGAAAATACTTTCATTCTAAAAAATGGTGATAGCTTAACCCTTAAAGACCACGTGGTAACAAAAGGAGAAAGCATGCCTGGAGCTGACGTCTATGTAGATGGAAATAGAATTGGAGAAATTGGTAGTGCCGTAATTAAAGACAGAAAAATTATGGCAAACGATGGTATTTTAGTAGTAATTGTCAACGTAAACATGAAAAAAAGAGAACTATTAATTAAACCAAATATTACAACTAGAGGCTTTGTCTTAGTAAATGAAAATGAAGAACTAATTCATAAAATTGAAAGCAAAGCAGAAACAATAATTAAATCCGAGTTAACAAACCCTAAAACAACATTTCAATCATTAAAAAATGATATAACAGAAGAATTATATCCATTTATTAATGATTTAACTGGTAGAAAACCAATTATTTTACCAATTATTTTAGATATTAAAAAAGAAAAATAGACACATGTCTATTTTTTTTGATAGATTTTTTCTATAATGTCATTGCTAACATCCGGATAAAAATCCGGAACTTCACAAAACTTTTTTAAATCATTAGGAATTCCAGAAAAAGGTCTGATAAAAGAAGAAATAACAAATTGTTCTTTCCCAAAAGTCTCCATCTGACGAAGAGTATCATGATATTTAACTATGTTTGATAAATAAGGAAGAATATCTTGATTCCCACCAGCTGCATAATAACCTTTTATTTGATAAGAAAGAAACGATAAATCACTTTTAGAATCTAAATAATTAGGATTTAAACATGTTCTAAAGTTATGATTCAAAATAAGTAAAGTACGATAGGCCTCATAAGAATAAGTATCATCATGATAAATAATAGAATCTAAAATATCATTTATTTGATGTAAAGCATCTAAAAGAGTATTCCTGTTCATATCAGAAAAATGACAACTTTTATCAATCAACCATAAAAATTGTTTTTCCATAAGTATACACCTCTATCTCTAAAAAAAAAGAAGCAACTATTTTGCTTCTTCTTGTGCTCTTGTTTCACGAACAACAGTAATTTTAATAGTTCCAGGATATTTCATATTAGCTTCAATTTGTTCTTTAACTTCTCTAGCAATTTTATGTGCCTCTAAGTCATCAACCTCTTCAGGTTTAACAATAACACGCAACTCACGACCTGCTTGAACAGCATAAGACTTTTCTACTCCTGGAATATGATTGCCAACTTCCTCTAATTGAGAAAGACGTTTAATATAGTTTTCTAACGAATCATTTCTAGCACCAGGTCTTGATGCAGAAAGAGCATCGGCAATTGCTACAATACTAGCAATAACACTAGTTGCTGGAGTATCACCATGATGAGAAGCAATAGCATTAATTACAATAGAATCCTCATGATACTTTTTCGCAATATCTACACCGATATCTACATGACTACCTTCAACCTCATGATCAATTGCCTTCCCTATATCATGCAAAAGACCAGCACGTTTTGCTAATGTCGTATTTTCTCCCAACTCACCAGCAAGAAGACCAGATAAATGAGCAACTTCCAAAGAGTGCTGTAAGGCATTCTGACCATAACTAGTTCTAAAGTGAAGTTTACCAATAATTTCAATTAACTCGGGATCAAATTTTGTAAGTCCAAGTTCAAAAGTTGCATCTTGACCATATTCAATAATCTGTTGTTTCATATCCTGACAAACTTTATCATAAAGCTCTTCTATTCTCGTTGGATGAATACGTCCATCTTTAATCAAAGTCTCTAATGTAACACGTGCAATCTCACGGCGCAAAGGATCAAAACTAGATAAAACAACCGCTTCTGGAGTATCATCAATAATTAAATCTACACCTGTAATAGCTTCTATAGTACGTATATTTCTACCCTCACGACCAATAATACGACCCTTCATTTCATCATTTGGTAAATCTACGACAGTTACTGTTTGCTCACCTGCAATATCCGCAGCATATTTTTGCATAGATGTAACAATCAATTCTCTTGCTGTTCTATCCGCAGTAAGTTTTGCTTCATTCTCACTTTCACGAACAAATTCTGCTATTTCTTTGCTCATGTTTTCTTTTACTTGACTCATTACCATCTCTTTAGCTTTTTCTTTACTAAATCCTGAAATTTGTTCTAATAAATCTAACTGCTGTTTCTTTATCTCATCCACTTTACTTTTTTCATTTTGGATTTCACTATTTTTAAGAGAAAGTCTATCTTCTCGTTCATCCAAAGAAGATTCACGTTTTTGGCATAATTCATCACGTTTATCAATACTAGCTTCTCTTTGCAATAAACGATTTTCTGATTCCTTAATTTCTTCTTTCTTTTCGCGAATTTCTTTATCTAAATCCATTTTTAATTTATGTGCTTCCTCTTTTTGCTCCAAAGCAGCGTCCCTTTTCATTTTTTCAATTTCTTTTTTGGCATTAGCCATAAGTGACGCAACTTTTTTAGAAGCAACACTAACTCTGATACTATTTATAACAAATGCTATAAAAAGCCCTATAAGTAATCCAAGCATTACAAGTAAAATGGAGAAAATATAATCATTCATAAATTCCCTCCATCTAGATTAAGGAAATACCTAAATCTAATTCTATTGTAATTTTATTTCTATACAATGTCAAGGAAAAGAAAAAGTCCATAGAACCAACGATGGACTTAAATTAACTAACCTTAAAAAACACTTTAGGTTGTTTAAAATCACCTGATTTTTGTTGCTCTCTAGCTAAACAAAAATCATATTTAGAGATTTGAACTGCCTTAGTATTAGCCGATATACTCTTAGACTCATCAACACAAAATTGATACGTATCAGGCTGTAAAAAACTAGGACTAGAGGAGTTCCTAATAAACTCATCATATTCTTTAACAGAAAATTCTCTAATATCATCAATTTCAATTTTCTCTAAAAAAGATTCAATAATTCTACTAGTCCTATCATCAACATCAAAATTATAAACAATTTTAGAAATAGGAGTAAAATCTACAATACCATTTTTAGGAAAAAACATAGATACTAAGTTTCCCGTAGAATAACCCGGCCGAAAAAAATGTTTAGTAGAATAATTACCATCCAATCTCATAGAATAAAGTTCGTTAATAAATTCTCTTTGCATAGGATAATGAATATGTCCTAGAACCTCACTAATAACTTCTTTCTCCTCATCAAAATAACAAAATACAACTTTCCAATCATTCATGATAAATTCTCCTCCATATAGCTATATGCAATAATAACAAGTTTCTGTGTCATATTTTGTCATATTTTGTCGAAAATTATTCTTTTATTAAATATTTCATAATAACATCATAATCAGAGTAAGGAACTCTCTTATCTAAAACAGCCATATAATTATCTCTTCCCTTACCAATTACTGCAACAACATCACCTTTTTTAGCTTTTTGAAAAGCAAAATTTATCGCATCTGGTCGATTAGAAATAAAAGTATAGTTAGTATCGTGATGACTACCTATCATATCAGAAACAATATCTTTAGGATCTTCAAATCTAGGATCATCCATTGTAAAAACAATATAATCGGAATACTTAAATAAAACATTACCAATTCTAGGGCGTTTTTCTACTTCTCTTCCGCCAGCAGCACCTGTAACAACAATAACTCTAGAATAACCAGATAAACTTTGCAATAAATTTAAAATTCCATTTTCAGTATGAGCATAATCAAGTAATACAGTAAATCCCCTCTTATCATAAAATAGTTCTCTTCTTCCTAATACAAGAGGTAAATTAGATAAATCTTTAATCAAATCATGACAAGGAATAGAAAAACTACTAGCTAATAACCAAGCAAGAACTACATTATAAACATTATATAAACCTTGAAAAGGACTATAAACTTGATAACTCTGACCATCATAAGTGAGTGTAAAGTTTGTTTTATCTTTACACTCAGTAACATCAGAAATGACACAATCATTATCTTTATTTACACCAAATTTTACCACATTATTAACAGTCAAAAGTTGACAATTATCATCATCACCATTAACAAAAACTTTAGCATCCTTCCGGCATAACTTAGCCAATTGAAACTTACAATTTCTATAGTTTTCAATTGTCTTATGAATATTCAAATGATCTTCAGTAATATTAGTATAACCAACAACATCAAATAAAACAGAGTCTACTCTATGATGTAAAAGTGCTTCACTAGACACTTCCATCACAACAACTTTACAATTATGTTTCTTGACAACAGAAAAGTAACGATAAAGTTCTTCAATACATGGTGTAGTATTGCTAGTAGGATAAACATCATCCCCACAGAAAAGACCATTAGTACCAAGATAAGCAGTAGGAATATATAAATTTAGTAAGTTTCTAGTAATCGTAGCAGTAGTTGTTTTTCCATCAGTACCAGTAATACCTATAAAACGAAACTCACTACTAGAAACATCATAAAATTTTTCACATATAGATAACAACACTTTATCAATATCAGAAACCACTACAGTAGGAATAGAAAAATCACTATTCCTATCAACAACTACTGCTACAGCTCCCCGATTTATTGCATCATCAATAAAATCATAATGATCAACATGAAACCCCTTAGTAGCAACAAACAAGTACCCTTCTTTAACATTTCTAGAATCCGTAGCTATACCTAATATTTCTATATCATAATTACACTTCACTAGTTGATTTAACTTCTTCATAAAACACCTCTATTAAAATACTATGAAAAAAGAAAAAGAATATTAATTATCCTTCTCTTTTTTTGATTTATCATCTTTAGCTAAATCAATATCATAATATTCACGTACTTTTTTCTCAATTTCATGACACAACTCAGGATTATCTTTAAGAAGTAATTTAACATTCTCTTTTCCTTGTCCAAGTTTTTCACCTTGATAAGAATACCAGGCACCTGTTTTTTCAACAACACCAGCTTCAACTCCTAAGTCAATAACCTCTCCCTCATGAGAAACACCTTCACCGTACATAATATCAACGGTAGCAGTTTTAAATGGAGGAGCAACTTTATTTTTAACAACTTTAATTGTTGTCTTATTACCAACAACTCCATCCCCCATTTTTAACTGCTCATTACGACGAATATCAAGACGAATCGTAGAATAAAACTTAAGTGCACGCCCTCCAGGAGTAGTCTCAGGATTACCAAACATAACTCCAACTTTTTCACGTAATTGATTAATAAATATAGCAATCGTATTCGTTTTATTAATCGTACCAGAAAGTTTTCTTAATGCTTGAGACATTAAACGTGCTTGAAGACCAACATGAGAGTCCCCCATTTCTCCATCAATTTCAGCCTGTGGAACTAAAGCAGCAACAGAATCAATAACAACAATACTAATTGCTTGACTACGAACTAAAGCTTCGCAAATCTCAAGCGCCTGTTCACCAGTATCCGGTTGAGATAGTAACAACTCATCCACATTAACTCCTAAACGTTCAGCATATACCGGATCCAAAGCATGTTCAGCATCAATAAAAGCTGCTCTTCCACCTGTTTTTTGTACTTCAGCAATAGCTTGAAGTGCAAAAGTAGTCTTACCACTAGACTCAGGACCATATATTTCAATAATTCTTCCTCTAGGATAACCACCTACTCCCAAGGCAATATCCAAAGATAAACAACCGCTAGAAACAACATCAACCTTCATATGTTTACTGTCACCAAGCTTCATAATAGACCCTTTACCAAATTGTTTTTCTATATCATTTAATACTTGTTCCAAAGCTTTATCTTTTGAAGCTTCTTTACTTACACTTTTCATAATTCCTCCTATTAATAACAAAAGTATTTACAAACTAATTATATAATAAAAAAAAAGAAAAAGCAACATCTTTTTCGAACAATTGTTTTATATGTAAATTTTTGCTCAAAAATAAAATTTTCCCTAATCGAATAGAGAAAATTTATTCTTATTTTATTATGAATTTACTTTTTCTTCTTTTCCAAATATCAATGCTTTATTCATATTGAAATATTGAATAGCAGAAACAATAGATAAAATTGTTGCTATATAAAGTAGAATCTGTGCAACACTAATATTAATAAATTCAAATGGAACATTATAAAAGAAAACTAATGTTGTACCTACCATCAATGTAGCAGTCTTTAACTTTCCAGATCCAATAGCGGCAACTACTCTTCCACGTCCTGCTGCTTCCATCTTAATTGCATTAACTACAATATCACGAAGAACTACAATAACTGGAATAATAGCAGAAATCATATTTTGACCAGCTAAAATAATTAAAACACTATTTACTAAAGCTTTATCAGCAATAGCATCTAACATCTTACCAGTATTAGTAACTTGATTATTTTTTCTAGCTAAATAACCATCTACAAAATCTGTAAGGCTAGCAACGATAAAGATTACTCCTGCAATAATATACTGTAATGAAATTCCTCCTAATACATTATAAGTTGGAAATTGTACTCCTACATCATAAAAAGGAAAACATAATAAAATAATAAGAACTACAGTCAACACAAGACGAAGAACTGTAATCTTAGTAGGTAAATTCATTTACATACTCCTCCCTTACCTTTGGCATTAACTCTGTATCAACAACAGGCGCTTTATTAATTGTACTCACAATTACATAGATGATAATAAATAGCAAAACTACAGCAACAGGAATAAAAATAAAAGGCCAAATAGGAAGCTTCTTCTTATGCTCAATTGTATAAGGAGATTTAACCTTCTTTTCCCCTTTTTCTTCCAACTTACGTTGTGCCTCTCTAATATCATCTAAAGAGATTTTGGATGTATGTTCAAATAAAAAACCGTTGAATTCATCCACAACTTTTTCTGGCTCTAATCCTAAATACTTAGCATATTGACGTACATATTGTTTTAAACTATAAACATCTTTAAAAGCTCGTACATTACCATTTTCTATATTTTCAAGTTGAGATGTAGAAAGTTCTAAATCTTCAGCAGCCTCTTCCATACTAACACCATTACTAATTCTAGTATGCTTTAAATACTCTCCTAGTTCTTTCACAAAAACACCTCACTATAATAAACAAAAAATATAAATAAGCCATGTTCTGTTCCTGTTTCCAGGCGACAAACATTTATCTACCATTACTGGTCTTTAACTTTGTTCGTTTCCTCCGTTAAAGCTCTCCTACCAAATTTGGATTTCTCGCTCGCGGGGTTTACCACGTTTCACTCTTCTGTTTCCAAAAGCATCGTCTCTGTGGCACTTTATGGAATAGATCATATCCTAAGACTTAGATCATATCCGCCGTTAGCAATAGCTACCCTAGGTTATTGTTTCCCTAGGCACGAACACTACAATCATCACAGACTGTGCGAGCATGGACTTTCCTCTAATATAAAAAATATCAGCGTTTGTCTATATATTAATTGTTATTATCTTTGTTACTACCGTATACCATTTTTTCAAGTTGAGAAAGACGTCTTAAAATATCGACATTAGTAACTTCTGGAGCATCCGCATGACTGCGAGCAACCTCTACACTAACTTGAGAATTACGAAGTTCCTGTTTTAAGTTCATAATCTCACCCAATAAATCAGCTTTTTCTTTCTCTAAATTATTAATGATATTTAAGAACTGTTCATAGTCTCCAATGATAATATCAAGAAACTGGTCCACTTCTTTCAATCGGTATCCACGAGTATCAATTTTAAACTCTTTTTCCAAAATATCTTGTGGCATAAGTGTAATCTTATTCTGATACATGTTATCACCAATCCCTTACAGTAATATTATGTCATTGATTAAGGGTTTTGTCAATTAGATAACCTCTGTTTTATAAAAGAGCATAAAAGGTCTAATTTAGCGTTTCTAGTCTTATTAGAAAGCATATTAAAAATCTGTATTGCTTGAAAATTATTCATAGTATCACCAAAAAAATAATACTAGAAAAGCACAAAATTTTCACGCGTTTCGACAAAGCATCCTAAAATTAGACAAATAAATTTTAGAAAAGTTATGACTTTATGATGCAAAATTATAGAAAAATTATAAAACATATAGTATAATACAAAATAGGTGATGAGATGAACTATCCAAATGGAATCAAAAAGCAAAATAATACATCCCCTATCACATATAGAAACCGAGGAATGTCATTAGAAAGCGACTTAAACGAGTCCAATGAATATTATAGAGAAATAGATAAAGCATATATATATAAAAAACCAACACCAGTAAAGATTGTAAAAGTAAACTATCCATCACGTGATAAAGCGGTGATTACAGAGGCTTACTACACAATTCCATCAACTACTGACTATAATGGTTTATACAAAGGAAAATACATTGACTTTGAAGCAAAAGAAACAAAAAACAAAACAGCTTTTCCTCTAGCTAATATTCACTCACACCAAATAAAGCATATAAAAAACATATATAACCATCAAGGAATTGTTTTCTTAATTGTAAGATTCATTCATTATAATGAAACATATTTATTATTAGGAAAAGATTTTTTAGAATTTATAGAAAAAGAAAACAGAAAATCAATTCCTTATTCTTTTTTTCAAAAAAAAGGGTATTTAATCAAAGATGGTTATAGACCAAGAATCGACTATTTAAGTATAGTAGATACTATAATTGGAGGTATATAAAATGCAGAAAAAAGTAATAAAAAGGAAAAGTGCTCCAAAACAAAGACGAAGTAGAAGCAATAGTGGAAGCACAAAAGAATACAGCATAAAAAGAAAACCTCAAACATCATCCAAAGCTAAAAAAGAAAATATAAATGTTCAAATAGCTTGTTGGATTGGTTTTGTAGCATTACTATTGTTATGTTATTTAAAACTAGGGTTAATTTTCACACTAATTACTGCTGTAGGAATTGGAATTATTGTAGGAGTAGCACACTTACTACGAAAAGCTAAAAATGACAAGAAAAAGAAAAAAATTATTAATATTATTCTAATAATTATCTTAGGACTAGGTATTTTATGTTTAGCCTTATTTGCTGCATTCTTAGTCTATATCACAGTTACAGCACCAGAATTTGATGCTAAAAAACTGGATACGAAAGAAATGAGCATATTCTATGACAAAGATGAAAAGAAATATGCCGAAACAGGAGATGAACGAAGAGAAAAAATTTCTTACGAAAATCTTCCGCAAGTATTTGTAGATGCACTTGTCGCAACAGAAGATTCAAGGTTCTTCGAACATAATGGATTCGATGCACCAAGATTCCTAAAAGCAAGTGTGGGACAATTGTTAGGAAATTCTGATGCCGGTGGAGCGTCAACTATTTCAATGCAAGTAATAAAAAACTCTATTACTTCAAAAGAAGATCAAGGAATTCAAGGTATTATTCGTAAATTTACTGATATCTATTTAGCTATATTTAAACTAGAAAAAAATTATACCAAAGAACAAATTATTGAATTCTATGTAAATAATCATGGACTTGGTGGTATGGTTTATGGAGTAGAAGAAGCAGCTCAAACATACTTTGGAAAAAGCGCAAGTGACCTAAACTTGAGTGAAGCTGCAATACTAGCTGGTATGTTCCAAGCACCTACATACTATAAACCAGATGTTAATCCTGAAAACGCTGAAAAAAGACGTTCTACTGTATTATATTTAATGGTAAGACATGGATATATCACTCAAGAACAAGCAGACATAGCAAATAGTATTCCAGTAGAAGATTTAGTAGTAAAACAAGCAGCATCTTCTGATCCATACCAAGGATATCTTGATACAGTAATAAGTGAACTAGGTGACAAATATAATATTGACCCAAGCAAAACTCCTGTAGAAGTTTATACAAACTTAGATAGAAGTAAACAAGAAGCAGTAAATTCTGTAATGAACGGAGAAACCTATACATGGATTGATGATAAAGTTGAAGCAGGTGTTACGGTTCTAGACTCAGAAACCGGTAAAGTTTTGGCAATCGGAGCTGGTAGAAATCGTGGTGCAGGAGATTGGAACTTTGCAGTAGATAATAAACGTCAACCAGGATCAACTGCAAAACCATTATTCGATTACGGCCCAGGAATTGAATATAATAACTGGTCTACTTATCAATTATTTGATGATTCTCCATATACATATACAGGAGGTCGTCCAATTAAAAACTGGGATAATGGATACTTTGGAACAATTACTTTAAGACGAGCTTTATCAGCATCACGTAATATCCCAGCATTAAAAGCATTCCAACAAGTGGATAATAATAAAATTAAAGAATTTGTTACAGGACTAGGTATTACTCCAGAAATTTGTAACAGTGGATATGAATATGACAAAGAACAAGATTTATGCGTAAATGAAGATAATAAAAACGATACACATAAGCCTAATAAAATTCATGAGGCTCATTCCATAGGTGCCTTCAGCCCTGGAGTTTCATCAATGGAAATGGCCGGAGCTTACGCAGCATTCTCTAACGGCGGATATTACAATGAACCACACACCATCGAAAAGATTGTATTCCGCGATACGGGAGAAGTAATCGAGTTTGATGGAGAAAAGAAAAAAGTTATGTCTGATGCTACTGCATTTATGATTTCAGATGTATTACAAGATGTTGCTTTAACTGGTGGTACTCCAACAAACGTAGCTGCCAAAACCGGTACTACAAACTACGATTCAGAATACATGGAAAAACATAACCTACCAGGAGATGCAATCAGAGATTCCTGGGTAGTAGGATATTCTACGAAAACAGTTATTGCATTATGGTATGGATATCAAAATAACGATACTACTGGACGCTATGTATTACACAATGTACCAGCAACAATTCAAAAAGATAGAATATTTAATGCCTTAGTAAAAGCTGGCGCTATGGAATCAAATAGAGAAGCGTTTAAGCAACCTTCAAGCGTTGTAAAACTTGGAATCATCTCTGGTTCTAACCCACCTATCGTAGCTGGAAGTGGCTATACTGGAAGTGTAGTATATGAATACTTCAAAAAAGGACACGAACCAGAAGAAACAGATCTTTCAAGTATAAAATTAGGAAAGCCTGGAAACTTAAAAGTATCTTATGATGAAAGCAGTAACAAAGTAACGTTATCATGGTCTGCGGTAGATCCTGGTGATAATAAAAATCTAGGAACATTTGGATATAATGTATATATAGGATCAACATTAATTGCTTTCACTGAAAATACAAGTTATACTTATACATTAAGTGGTTCTTCTTCTCCATATGGAACATACAAAGTTGTCGCAACATTCAAAGGATATAGTGGAGTGCAAGGAACCCCTGCTACCTACACATTAGAAGAACCTGATGAGCCAACAGAACCAACAGATCCATATGAAGAAGAGAAAAAACAATGTGCTGCTAGCGGCGGTACTTGGGACAGTACAACTAATACTTGTACACCATCAACTGAGGGTGGAGATACTCCAACTACCCCATAAAAAAAGACCTGACAAAGGTCTTTTTTTATACAAAGAAGAATCAATCCAGATTCTTCTTTTTTTCACGACAAAATTCTTTAAGTGGACAATCCTTACATAAAGGTTTAACTGCTTTACAATAATATCTTCCAAAAAGGACCATTTGCAAATGAAACCTTGCCCATCTATCCTTAGGAACCTTCTTCATAAGCTTTCTTTCCACATCCAAAACAGAATCATTCAAATAAGCGAGTTTTAAACGCTTAGAAACGCGTTCAACATGCGTATCAACAGCAATAGCAGGAACTCCATAAAATTCCCCTAAAAACACATTTACAGTCTTTCTACCTACCCCAGGAAAGCTTTCAAGCACTTCTCTATCGATAGGAACTACCCCATTAAATTCGTCGACTAATCTAGTCGCAATCCCTTTTAAAAAAGTAGCTTTCTTTCTAAAAGAACCTACTGGACGAATAATTTCCTCTAAATCAGAAAGATTGGCCTTTTTCAAATCCTCTAAAGTCGGATATTTTGAAAAGATAATCGGAGTAACAGAGTTTACCCTTTTGTCGGTAGATTGAGCACTAAGAACAACAGCCATCAACAATTGATAATCCTTTTGATAAATAAGTTCACACTTAGGATTAGGAAACAAATAATCTAAATAATCCAAAAGTTTATTCATCATCATCATCAAACCAATCCCAATCCACAATATCTAAATCGACATTACTATCCGCCTCTTCTTCCCTACGTTGTGCTCTTTTCTTCCGATGATTTTCTACGTCCTTAACCGTTTTAATTCCTAATTTCCCCCATTCATATAATATTTTATCAATATACCTCAAGTTTGACACACCATTAAACGTTGCCTCTTTAATAGCTTCCTTAATTAATGCTTCATCCATATCATTATCTAGCCATGCCTTAATAATTTCATATTCAATTGGACTAAGCGTTCTACCAAATTCTTTTTCAATTGTTTCAAAAATATTAGACTGATAATTAGCACTTTTTTCGTTACTATCTTCTACCATAAATAAAGACAATCTTCTATAAAAACCATCTAATAGTACAACCTCTTCCATCAAATCCTTTTCATTCTTAATAACTTCCACCTGAATCAATTTTCTATCAGTCAAAGTTCCAATATATTCCATAACTTTAGAAGAATCTAAATCCAAATCTTCAGAATATCTATTAGGATTAAATAAACTCTTATCACCAAGATGATATAAATACATTAAAAACAAAAACTCCTCCATAGTAAGATTAAACTTTTTATATTTTCTTAGAAAGTAAAGAGGAATCACTATATTTCCTGCTTTAAACACATCCATAAATTGAGAACCCTTCACTTTATCATCTCCTTTAAATAATGTCTATATAATATCACAAAGTAGCCAAGAAAAAAAGCTCCTAATCATTAGAAGCATAATTTTTACGAATATAAGAAAGCAACTTTTCTTTTTCGTTGGGTAACCTATGGTATAATACCTCTTTTTCAATATCCTCATATATATCGCTTATATACTCGCCAGGCTCTTTCTTCATACAATCAATAATATCTTCACTAGAAATATCCAAATCTTGCCTACGCTGAATTACTAAACTATTATAAGATTCCGTAATCTTCTTTTTATCTAAGCCTTTCATTTCACCAGCAACACTATTCACATATAAACCATAATGATATAAAGTCATAGGATCATAGTTATTCAATGTCATAACTTTACGAATATCTTTCATCATTTCTTTTTCATTATTAGAAAAAGGATAATACTCTTCTACATTTAACACACTCCAAATTCCTATTAAACTATCAGTATTTTCAACTTTAGACAAATTTTCCAAATCTAAATACTTATCCAAGTGATATTCTAACAACATATCAATACCCCGGGGAGCATATCCACTAACAAACATCTTATCCAATTCCTCTTTTTTACGATGATAAGATAATTCTTTTAACAATACACGATGCTTTCGTACTGCTTCAACTACTTCAGTATCTAATTGAAAATCAAGCACAGTAGCAAAACGGATAGCTCTAAGAATACGTAATGCATCTTGCTCAAATCTTTCATCAGCATCACCAACAGTACGAATAAGTTTACGTTCTAAATCATCTCTTCCACCTAAAAAATCAATAATTTGCCCATCTTCATCAATACAGATAGCATTAATTGTAAAATCTCTTCTAAGAAGATCTTGATACAAATCATCAATATATTCTATCTCAATAGGTTTACGATGATTTTCATAGTTAAATTCTTTACGAAATGTCGTAATCTCAAAACGGATTCCATATTTATTAACAACTACACTACCGTAATCATCTGTAGGTAAAAATCCATCAGGAAATACCTCTTTAATCTCCTTAGGTGTAGCATTAGTACAAACATCAATATCCTGAGATTCTCTACCTAACAAATAATCTCTAACAAACCCTCCTACAAGATAAGCTTTATAATTATGTTCTGTAAGCTCTTTAATCAATTTTAATGCATTATCTAACATCATATCACCATAAATATTATATCATATTTTTTACTTCTTTAAAATCGAAAAAGAAAAGAAATACAACAAAAAAAAGAGATGCTAAACATCCCTTTATCAATACATATTAATCTTAGTTTACAGCATCTTTTAATGCAGAACCAGCCTTGAAAGTAACTGCGTTTCTAGCAGCGATAGTAACTGTTTCACCAGTTCTAGGGTTACGACCTTCACGAGCTGCTCTCTTAGATACATCAAATGTTCCAAATCCAACTAGTGGTACTTTGTCTCCATTTGCTAAAGCATTAGTGATTACTTTAAAAGTAGCATCAATTGCTCTTGTAGCATCTGCTTTAGTTAATCCTGTTTCTTCAGCAACAGCTTCTACTAATTCAACTTTTTTCATTAATATATACCTCCCTAACAATATTAATTAAGCACTTTATGCTTACATATTGAATTTACCATGTTTCTATCTAAATTGCAAGAAATATCAACAAATTTTACGCACTTTTACGCAAGGCTTCTTCAATAGAAGTAAGTAATGAAATAATATGACCAATAGCAAAAAAGAAAAGACAAACTAAAAAGGATATAAACCAAAAAAACAACATCAAAGAAAAATTAAATTCTGTAGTAGTACATCTACCATAAAAATTAGAACTAGAACCACAGGCGGGAAATAAATTACCTAAAATAATACCAAAACAAAAGCATACTAAAAATACTACAATAGCAAACTTTTGATAACCATTAAATTGATAATGAGATACTTCTTTAGTAATAGTTTTAAGCTTAGGAAGATCTTCTTTTTCTTTTTCTATTTCTTCAAACATATTCATCTTTACTTATCCTCCTTACGATTATTTTTCTTTGTAGACTTTTTACTAGTACTTTTAGAAGTCTTTTGTGTCTCTTTCTTAGTCTGTTTTTTACTCTTCTCTTTATTATTCACATCATCTTTTACATCAAATGTATCTTCTATTTTATCTTGAATTTCCTCAACCAAATCAGAAGCAGAATCACTAACGTTATCTACGACTTCTTCAATTTTCTCTTTTGCATTCATAACTGCTTCCTTTACTTCTTCAAAACTAGTAGTAGGATTAATTTTCTTTTCCTTATTATCTAAAAAACAACCATACAAGAAAATATACCTATCAAAAAGCAACAAAAATACTGTATCTAAACAAGTAAGAATGGTACCATCAAGTGTTGTTGTTGCAATTAGATCAACGGCACATAACAAAACAGTTAAAATAAAAACAGTGGAAAAATAAGCATCATTCTTAATTTCATTAAATGGCGACTTATCTAAATGAAATTCTTTCCATACCCTAGTTCTACGAAACATTGTATGAAACAAATAAATAAATAACACCAAATGCAAAACACAACCAACTAAAGTCTCTAAAGAAAAAGATTGAAATATAGTTAAAATAGATGTAATAGCATTAATAAAATATAATAAAATTAAAAATACATTTAAAAAATCAAAATATCTTTTCCCAATTTTAGTCTTTAATGCTACAAAGTATACCAACATAATTAAGTAAAGACTATTATGATTAATGATACTTCTTAAAATCTCTCCTGTACTAAGATTATTATTAATAGCAAAAGATTGACTTAAAATAATAATAATAGCAATAAAAATAATAATCAAATCAGTAATAATATTAGGATTATCATACCACTCAACTTGAGTCTTCTGTTTTTCTATTTCCATATCCATCCTCCTTACTTTAATATTATAACATACTTAAATAAAGTTTTTAGGACAGATATGAATTTTTCTTTAAAATTTGACAATCATATGATATAATACCAGTGAATTGGAGGGGATACAAATGATACCTACCGTAGCTCTAGTTGGTAGACCAAATGTTGGTAAATCAACTTTATTTAACAAAATTGTAGGAAAAAAAATTGCTATTATAGAAGATCTTCCAGGAGTAACCAGAGATAGAATTTATCAAGAAGCAACATATAATAATAAAAAATTTTATTTAATAGATACAGGTGGAATTGATGCTAGCAAAATGAAATTTAACGACGAAATAAAAATGCAAGCAGAAATTGCAATTAAAGATGCTGATATCGTCGTATTTATTGTTGATGGAAAAGAAGGATTAACTAGTAACGATTTAATAGTAAGAGACTTACTTAGAAAAAGTAATAAAAAAGTGATTGTAGCAATCAACAAAGTGGATAATAAAGAATCAATGAATCATATCTATGATTTTTATGAGCTAGGATTTGATACTTATATTCCAATTAGTAGTATCCACAACACTGGATATATTGAATTAATGGACGAAATTACAAAAGACTTTACAGAAAAAGAAGAAATAGAAGATACAAGACTAAAATTTTCTATTATTGGTCGACCAAATGTAGGAAAAAGCAGTCTAATGAATGCCCTACTAAACGAAGAACGTGTCGTCGTATCTGACGTAGCGGGAACAACGCGAGACTCCATTGACTCAGTATTAAAATACCATAATGAGGAATATATACTAATTGATACTGCCGGTATGAGAAAAAAAGGACGTGTCTTTGAAGCCATTGAAAAATATAGCCTATTTCGTTCTTTAAAAGCAATTGATAGAAGCGATATATGTCTAGTAGTAATCAACGCAGAAGAAGGAATAAAAGAACATGACAAACATATTGCAGGATACGCTATAGAACGTGGAAAAGGATTAATCTTTGTAGTTAATAAATGGGATACTGTAAAAGATAAAACGATACCAGAATTTGAAAAAGAAATGCGTGCCGAATTCCAATTCGCAACTTATGCTCCTATTGTTTACTTATCCGCATTAACCAAAAAAAGAATCCATACTTTAATGCCTGAAATTATCAAAGTAGGAGAAAATATAAAACGTGAAATTTCAACAAGCCTTTTAAATAATATCATTCTAGATGCCTATCAATTAAATTTACCACCTTCATATAAAGGTAAACGATTAAAAATTTATTTCACAAATCAAACCGGAACAAAACCACCAAAATTTACTTTAAGAGTAAATAATAAAGGTTTAGTTCATTTTTCATACGAAAGGTACTTAGAAAATAAATTAAGAGAAAACTTTGAGTTAGAAGGAACTCCAATTATCCTTCAATTCAAAAATAGAAATGGAGAAGAATAATATGTTATTGGGAAATAATTTTAATAATAAAAATAACCAATCCAGTTTTACAAAACCATTAGGAAATCATTTTGAGAATAATCAATTTGTAAACAAGAATCATGAATTCCAACAAAATATAAACCAAAATATAAATCAAAAAAACGTATTTACAAATGATATAAAAACACAACAACATATTAATCCCATAAATAAAAATGATATGGCCGATAAAACCTTGGCTTTACTACATGAACGCCTAGAACAAGGATCTATATCATTAGACGAGTTTAATAGAAGATGTGAAGAATTAGGAAAAAAAAGAAGTCAATAATATAAAAAGAAACATATACTAACATAGGAGGTTACTATGTTTGGTGATAATTTCTTTAAACGTGTCGAAAACAAAACAAATGTAGACAAGAATACAATTTTATCTTTGGCAAAAAAAATACAAAATACGAATATGAAAGATGAAAACACTTTAAGAGAAGTAATACAAGAAATTAGTAAAATGACAGGAAAAGAAGTATCAAAAGAAAAAGAAGATAAAATTATAAACAACATTCTAAAAGATAATGTTCCACAAAATATAGATAAAATGTTTTAAATACCGTCAAGGTATTTTTCTTATATCTAAAATATGATACAATGAAAAAAATAAGAGGTGAAAAAATGTACTGTTTACGATGTGGAACCAAAGTAGACGACAAAGTTGAATATTGTCCTCACTGTGGTGCTAATATTAAAGAAGAATTATCTCGTTATGATTACAAACCAAAAGAGACCGATCACAAAGAGCCTACAATAAACTTAGAACCAAGTCATGAAGAACAATTTGAGTATAGTCAAAAATATAGTTATGCAAAAAACGATCAACAATTACAAAATATACTAAAAAATAAAAAATCAACAATCTCTCCACAAAATGAAGAGTACTTAAAAGCCTATGTTGGTAATAATTATGAAAAAATAAAAAAATCTAGTTTTTCATTCCCTACTTTTTTCTTTGGACCAATTTATATGTTCTATCGAAAACTATATATGGTAGGATTCATATGGATACTACTATCAATAGTAGCTATTATCTTTTTTGAACTATACTTTATAGCAATGATAATAATGGCTATCTTATTTAGAAATATATATTTCGCTCATGCCCTAAAGAAAGTAGAAATAATAAAAAGAAGATTAACAGGATTAGACCATGAAACAATTATAAAAGAATGCAAAAAAAGTGGTGGCCCCAATATTATGGTACCAATTATAATAATTATTCTGATATTTGCACTAATAGTTGCTGGTATCAATATAGCAACAGATAATATATCCAATATAATAGAAGAGTCTAAACCCCTAAAACAAGATACAACTTATAATGAAAACAATTTATCATATACAATTCCAGAAGGTTTTATGTTAGATTACAAAAGTAAAGATGACTATCATTCCTATCAAGGATTTCATAATAACTATTGTGATGTTTATATCAGAATAACTTTCGATGCTGATTATTATGAAGATGAAACTGATTATTTAAATAGTATGATTAGTACAAACATAAATGATGATGTAAGTCCTATCACAACCCTTGCAATCAACAACAACAACTGGACTACAATAACCGTAAAAAAAGAATATTACACTCAAACAACTTATGTATTAGAAAAGAATAATGACTTCTACAGAATTGAGACAAAATGTGATAATGAAGATATAACTACTTGTCAAAGTGAATTTGATAAAATAATCAATAGTTTAACATACAAAAATTAAAAGAGACGATATAAAATCGTTCTTTTTTTTTAATTATAATCATAAAGTTAACTGTATAAGGAGAATGTGTATGGATAAACATGAAATTATTAAAAATATTGCTAAAAGAAGTGGCGGAGATATTTATTTAGGTGTCGTTGGAGCCGTGAGAACTGGAAAATCTACTTTTATTAAAAGAATGGTAGAAACATTAATCGTTCCAAATATTGAAGATGAATATGAGCGAAAAAGAGCATTAGATGAAATACCGCAAAGTGCCGCCGGGAAAACCATCATGACAACAGAACCAAAATTCGTACCAAATAACACTGCAAAAATAAAAATAGATGACTTCACTTGCAACATTAGATTAATAGACTGCGTAGGATATATGATTGACAAAGCCCAAGGAGCGACAGACGAAAACGGGCCGAGAATGGTAAAAACTCCTTGGTATACAGAAGAAATTCCATTCGTAGAGGCAGCAGAAATAGGAACCGAAAAAGTAATTAAAGACCATTCTACTATCGGGATTGTTGTAACAACAGATGGGTCCATTGGAGATTTTGAACGAAGTGACTACTTAGAAGCAGAAACGAGAGTCATTGAGGAACTAAAAAATATTGGCAAGCCATTTATCGTAATATTAAATTCTACTCACCCAACCCTACCAGAAACACAAAGATTAGCAGAATCACTAAAAGAAGAGCATCAAGTTCCAGTACTTCCTATCAGTATTGAAGCAATGAACGAAAAAGATATGTACGATATTTTAAGAGAAGCATTATATGAATTCCCTGTATTAGAGGTAAAAGTTAACATGCCTGAATGGATTACCATTTTAAACCCAGATCACCCTGTAAAACAAAGTTATATAAATGCAATTAAAGAAAGCGTGGTAGAAATAGACAAACTAAAAGATATAGAACATATTACAGATCATTTCTTAAACAATGAAATGATCGAAAAAGCTTATCTTTCAGAAGTAGACCCATCTACCGGAATAATCACCATTACACTAACTGCTCCAGCTGATTTATATAACCAAACACTAACAGAAATTATAAAAATCGATGTAAAAAGTAAAGCAGACTTACTAGCGTTATTTCAAGAATATAACACTGCAAAAAAAGAATATGATCAAATTAAATATGCATTAAAAATGGTAAAACAAACTGGATATGGTGTAGCAACCCCATCCATAGAAGACATGAAATTAGATAAGCCGGAAATTATTAAACAAGGTCCACGATATGGTATCAAATTAAAAGCCGTCGCTCCGTCAATTCATATGATACGTGTCGATGTGGAATCAACCTTTGAACCAATTATAGGAAGCGAAGTGCAAAGTAAAGAATTAATTGACTATTTAACTAAAGACAAAGATAAAAGTCCAAACGAGATTTGGAAAAGTGAAATATTTGGTCGCAGCTTAGATTCCATTGTTCAAGAAGGAATCCAAGCAAAAATAAATATGATGCCAGATAATATCAGATTAAAGCTTCAAGCAACTTTAACAAAAGTAGTAAATAAAGGTTCAAATAATATGATCGCTATTGTAATATAAAACAGTCCACAAAAATTGTGGATTGTTTTATATTATTAGATATCAGCAACTAAAGAATTATATTGATTTACCAAGTCCTCTGTAGAAAATTGAATCTCATTATTCTCTATTTTCCAATTATTAGCATTAGTTTTTAAAAAACCAAGTGTACGAGTAACAGTATTAAAAATTTTATTCATTTGATTTTCACTCTCTAAAAATGACACTTTGTAATTCTTAAGTTTGATAAATAATGATGAATCTAAAACACTTGACACAAACACATCTTGATAGTAATCAGATAAGGAAGTATCTTTAGAAAACAGTACAAGTCCTTCCTTAGTACAAAACTGAAAAAGCTTATCTATATCTTTTTGAAAACGAGCTCGAACTTCTTCCACATACTCCAAGCTACTATTAAACTCTTTACCATCCGCTAAATAATTAGTAACAGAAAGTAATGTTGTAAGTCTCTGATCATCTGCATAACTCATAACTTTTTGATACTGTTTATAAAAATCATTAATATAATCTTCTATAACCTCTTCTACTTCCTTATATTTAAAAGAAACCGTAGAAGAAGAAAACGCCATATCATTAAAAATATCTTGCTCAGCAAACTTTTCTATATCATTTAACAATCTATCTTCTTGAACTCTTCTGTTTATAATTACCAAATAGCTAAAAATTATAAAAAGAAGAAAAAAAGCAAACAAGCCTATGAATATATACTTTTTTTTCATCATAAAATTCACCAACACATATTATAGCAACAATTAAAAAAAAGTCAAAAACTAACACTTTCTCCATTGAAACATAATAGTATATAAATCTTTACCATAGATAAAATCACCAAACTCTATTATATTTTCAATATTGGGAATATCATCCACATTACAATAATAATACTCATTTACATAATATATATCAGTATCTGGCAATAAAAAATAATCTCTTGTTCTAAAATAAATTTTCTCATCCAAATACACAAGAGTCCTAAAATCCAAAGTAGAATGATAATCAGAACTCTCCAATTGAATCAATTCTAAAAAAATTCCAACTCTAGAATGAAAATAAACTTTTACTTTATAAAAACCATGAAGAAGTAATCGATATCGAAGCCTCACCAGTAAAGACTTAACTAATTCGATAATTTTATCTCTATCAGGATTCACATTGGATAAATACGCAGAATTAACAAAAATAGAAAATCTTTGTTCTCCTAATTTCTCAATTCTCATACATCTCACCTAATGTAATATATGAAAAAAGTCTAAATAACATCACCGTTAATTAGACTTTCAATTTTCTTAACCACTTCTTTTACACCTAATTTAGTAACACTAGAGAAAACGACCAAATCATCTCCAACTACTAAATCCAAGGTATCTAAAATATCCTTTAAATTTTTCTCTTTTTTACTGCCGCCAACTTTATCCGCTTTAGTAGCGATAACAGTAACTGGTAAATTATAATATTTCAAAAAATTATACATAAGCAAATCATCTTCTGTAGGTCTATGACGAAAATCAATTAATAAAAAGACCCTTTTTAATACTGTTCGCTTTTCTAAATACTCTTCAATCATCATACCGAATTTAGACTGCGTCTTTTTATCAACAGAAGCATACCCATATCCAGGAACATCAATCAAATAAAAGCTATCATTGACAGAATAAAAATTCAAAGTCTGCGTTTTCCCAGGTCTAGAAGATGTATAAGCTAAATTTTTACGTGATAAAATTGCATTAATAAAACTACTTTTACCAACATTACTACGTCCAACCAATAAAAATTCTGGTTTTCCCTCTTCTGGATACTGACTACGTCTAGTAGCAATAATTTCCAAACTAGCATCTTTAATTACCATATTCTACACCTCACTTTGATACGCTATCAACACTTGCTCCAAATCATCAATAATTTTCATAGCCTCTTCCATTGTTTTTACCCTAACACCACTAGCAAACTTATGGCCTCCCCCATGATACTTTTCGGCTACTTGATTAATAACAGGTCCACGAGAACGAATGGAAATACGAATTTGATCATTTTTAACATCCTCTGTCATCGTAACCCAAACAAGTACTTCTTTAATGAAATTAAAATTATTAATCATATTACCAGCACTAGCACTATCAACTCCATATTTCTGTATAATAGCATCAGTAATTGGAATATAACCAAGACCATTCTCAGTTACAGTCATATTTAAAGAAATATAGCCTTCTAAACGAACTTCATTTAACGGTCTTAAATACAATTTTTGATAACACTTAGAAAGATCAAAAGGATACTTATCCAAATAATAAGAAATTAAAGAAAACAAATGCGAAGTAGAACTATCAAAAAGAAATCGATTAGAATCAGAAACAAGGCCCATATACAATAACTCAGCAATAGAAGAGTTTAAAGCTAACTTCATCTGTATTAAAAGTTCCATAATAATCTCACATGCCGAAGAAGCTTGATCATTAATAATCTCTAATCCTCCAAAATCCTCTACAAATGGATGATGATCTATCTTAACAATATAAGAAAAATCAGAAAGTACTGCCGAATCTATTCTTTTTTTATCTGGTGTATCAGTTACAATTAATAAAGCATTGTCTACTTTCTCAAGTTTATCTAACTTTCCAATATGCGCAAACTTTTGACTTCCTGTACCAATCGCTATAACTTTCTTCTCTGGAAAATTAAGCCTAATAGCATCACGAAGAGCAAGTTGACTACACAAAGCATCAGGATCAACACCAATATGTCTAGCTATAACTATCGTATCATACCTCTTAATTGTCTTTAAAAATTTCTTATACATGATAAACATCCTATCTATTAATTAAATGTAATGTATCTCTAGCAATCATTAATTCCTCATCTGTTGGGATAACATAAACATCAATGGAAGAATCATCAGTACTAATTTTAACGACTTCTCCACGTACATTATTTTTATCTAAATCAATCTTAACACCCAAACATGCAAGTTCTTCACAGATTTGTCTACGAACAGGAATACTATTTTCTCCTACTCCTGCAGTAAATACAATGACATCAGCGCCACCTAATAATACATAATATTGTGCGATATAATCAACAACACGACGAACATACTTATCACGAGCAACAATTGCCTTTTCATCTTGTTGATCACATTTTTCCAAAATATCACGCATATCACTACTATATTCACTCATTCCGAATAAACCACTACGTTTATTTAAATCATCAATAACTTCACTAGCATTCTTACCCTCTTGTTCCATAACATAAGGAATAATAGAAGGATCAATATCACCAGAACGAGTTCCCATCATAATTCCTGCAAGTGGTGTAAATCCCATAGATGTATCTACACATTTACCATCCTTAATAGCAGTAATAGAACCACCATTACCAATATGGCAACTAATTAAACGAAAATCATCTTTTCCTAATAACTCTTTAACAGTCTCTGCAATATAACGATGAGAAGTACCGTGAGCTCCATATTTACGTACCCCATAATCTTCATACCAAGAATAAGGAACTGGATATAAATATGTAGACTTATCCATAGTTTGATGGAAAGCAGTATCAAACACTGCAACCATTGGTACATTAGGTAAAACTTTTCTAAAAGCCTCAATTCCTAACATATTAGCTGGATTATGAAGAGGCGCAAACCCCTTAATAGCATCCAATTTTTCCATAACTTCATCATTAATTAAAACAGACTCAGTAAAGATATCTTTTCCTTGAACAATACGATGTCCAACACCATGAATTTCATCTAAAGATGAAATGATATTCAAGTCTGTAAGCTTATCAAGCAAAATATTAACAGCATCTACATGCGTAGCAAGTTCTACTTCTTGAGTAATCTTTTCTCCATTAAATTTAATTGTATAATTACTTCCTTCAATACCAATACGTTCAAATAGTCCACTAGCAATAACAGATTCATCATCCATATTAAATAAACTAAACTTCAAGGAACTACTTCCCGCATTAATAGAAATTATTTTCATAACATCCCTCTTTCTATAACCTATAAATATTATACTACAAAGACTAAGATTTTCAAAGGAAAAGAAGCATAAGAAGACTAATAGCCATACTTAAAACCATCAAACAAAGCAATAAAAATGGAGTAGAAAAAGCAGCCTGATCAACATCCATAGTTTTTTGATAAACAGCAGCATTTGCTTTACTTCCCTGGATAGCCTGTAATCTATTTTCATTAGTCATCAAACTAGAACTAATAGTCAATGTAGAACCATCACTAGATGATAAGTAATAAAAATTATTATCTTCAGTAGCTTGATTTTCTTGATCCATACTAACAATCAAAGAATTCTTTTCTTCCTCAAATTCGTCTTTATCACAATACATTTGAATAGGCTCTACATAAGGATTATTTTTTTTCTCTACTACGATAGATAAATTAGGACCTTCTTTATCATCTACAACAGAAACATCAACACCTAAAGCCCCCTGCTCATTTGCCATATTTCGATAAGTGTCAATCACATCCATAGCATCTTCACAAGCAACAACACCAAGATTCTTCATAGGGCGATTATGAACTACCCCGGCTAATAAAGAAATATCTCGAACTTCATCATGAAGAGGACTATCAATAATTTTATCCCCTGTACTTTCATTAATAAGAACATGTTCACCAAAGGGATTAGTTGTAAGAATACTATGATCATCACTGGCATCAATAGCTTCTGTTAATACCTGTCCAGTCTCTGAAAAAGAAGCCTGTCTTTCTTTACCATAAATATAAGACTCATGAACTTCAGGATGTTCTACCATAAAAGAAACTTGTGAATTTTGCACTTCGTCTGACATACCATCCAAATAATCAACATCATTTCTAGCAGAAACTAACGATTTTTCTAGCATAGCAATCAATTCATTTGACGGCAAGATACCATTAGTATTATGAATCATCAATTGAAAAGAATGATCTGAGTTTAATTGAAACTGAATATCCACACCAGTATTAGAAAAAGTAGCCAGCAAACTATCAATCTCTGCTTGATGAGAAGCATCTACCTCCATCACAAAGTCACCTTTATTCTTAGTATCAAAAGAGTAAGAAATATCTTTCTTACTACAGATTTCATCCAACTCTTGAGAATTTGGTTTCATCTCATACCCATCTATAGAATAATCGTCTACAAAATCCAGTTCATTTAGCTCTTCAATCTGAGCCAATTCTTTAGTTGTAAATTTATCATTATAAATTCTTAACACTTCGTTAATTACCAAATCAAGTCTCTCTGGATATTCCGTTTTACGAATAACTTCTTCCAAATTAATAGGAATATTCTTTTCATGAAATAGATAGCTCATATAACTTGCTTTAGCACATAAATTTGCTCTCTCTCTACTTGTCATAACATCACGACCTTATCATAATAAGTATACTAAAAAAAAAGAAAAAGAAAAAGCCATTTCCTAAGAAATGGCATAAAAACTAATAATTTAGACTTTTTACTTTAGGGTTAGAAGAATTTTTATTAACATAAGAAAGTTCCTTACCTTTACCATCAGAATAAGAAAAACCAGAAAGATTATCAAAAGAAGTAAATAAACTACTATCACTACAATCTATATTTTCAAAAGTAACATAGCTTCCATCAGGTAATGAGGCAGAACTAATAGAACTAAATTCCATTGTAAGACGATCTTCATCATCATTTACAAAAGAAAGTTCCAAATCAGAATTATTGGAATCAATAGAAACATCATCGATAAAAATATCTTGAGAGTTATCAGATAAAATTGCAAAAGAAAAGTTAGCTTCTTCGACTTTATCAGATAATGAAACATCAACATCTAATAACTGATGATGATCAAAATAATAATGCATATTAACTTTCCTAGCAGAAACCTCCGGTAAAGTCTCCCCATAAAATCCACCATAAATTCGAATATCAAGTTTATTAGGAACTTTTCCAGCCCCTTCCAAATAGGCAATAATATCAAAATCTCCATTAGAAACAGAAACAGTAGAATAGTCTAACTCAGTAGATTTTAAAAATGTCTGTAAACTGTCATTCATTGGTGAATAAAAAAAGGAAATAGAATCAAAATTATAATTTGAAAAAGGACTATAATCAAAATTATCTTGTACATTTTGAAAAGAAACATCAGTAATACCAGATAAGTCTACTTTAGAAAAATCCACTTCTCCCCCAAGCCCAGTCAAATCCAACTTCGAAATAGGATAAATTTCATTATGAAGTAATTGATTAAATTTTTCATAATCATCATCACTAAGTATATAATTAGAATCAGAAGAAAGAATAGACAAAACGGGATTATCAGAAGCATCAAGATAAAAAGAAAATGTAAGACTACCTTCATCACCCAATTCCTGAGCTAAAGAAAGCTTATTACTCTCTTTTATTGTGTGATAAACATTATAAGTAGTTGCCAAAACAATTCCTGTAGAACAAAGAAGAAGGCCTCGACATATTTTTTTTAAATACTTCATATCATTTTGACTAGACAAACTATTTTCCCCCCTTAAATTATCTTATTGACAATAAATCTCATAAGTATCTCTAGCTATCATTAACTCTTCGTCTGTTCCTAAAACATAAACTGGAATAGAAGAATCCTCTTTAGAAACAACACCTTCAATCCCCTTACGTACAATTGTAGAATTGTTTTTTTCATCATCTACCAAAACACCGATAGGAGCAAGTTTTTTCATAACTTCACGACGAATAATTGGATCGTTTTCTCCACCACCGGCAGTAAAGCAAATAGCATCCACTTTACCACCAAGTTTCATATAAAATCTGGCAATATAATCAACAATCTTATTAGTATACATATCAATTGCTAAAACAACCTTTTGCTCGTGAGCTTCATAGGCACGATCAATATCACGTAAATCACTCATTCCGGCAATTCCTTGTAATCCACTTTCAAAATTAAGCTTCTTATCAACCCATTCTAAACTACGTTCTTCCTTATTCATAATATAACTAATTAAAGAATAATCAATATCGCCAGAACGAGTTCCCATCATAATTCCAGCATTAGGGGTAAATCCCATGGAAGTATCAATCGATTTTCCGTCTCTTACAGCAGTAATACTGCAACCACTACCAATATGACAAATAATTAAATTTGGTACTTTACCTAAAATATCAGTCATTTGTTCCGTAATAAACTTATGGCTTAAACCGTGAAATCCATATTTTCTAACATCATACTTAACATACCATTCATATGGAACAGGATATAAATAAGTTGCTTCATCAATAGTCTGGTGGAAAGCAGTATCAAAACAAGCAACATTTAAAGCATTAGGAATAGCCTCCATAAAAGCTCGAATTCCTTTTAATGCAGCAGGATTATGAAGTGGAGCAAGTGGTGAAATAGACTCTACCTCTAAAAGTACTCTATCATCAATTTTTACAGACTTAGAATATTTGTTCCCACCATGAACAATACGATGACCAACAGCCTCTATTTCATCCAAAGAAGAAATAACCTTATGTTCTAACAAATGCTCAAGTAACAATGAAACAGCATCTTTATGATCTTTTAATTCTACTAAAGCAGAAAGTTTCTCATTTCCAATTTTTAAATTATAACAAGAGCCTTCCAAACCAATACGTTCATATTGACCTTTCATAATTAATTTCTCTTCAGGCATTTCATATAAACGAAATTTTAAAGTACTACTACCTGCATTTACTGATAATAATTTCATAAAATCTCTCCTCGCTTTTATATACTCATACTATAACATATTTATGAAAGAAAATAAAAGGAAAAATAATAAAACAAAAAGATAGGTTTAATCACCTATCTTGTAAGCTATCACTCATTATTTGTTATTATAGCTTCCACTAACTTGGTTCATTCCATTTTGAACTAAACGTCTTGTGATTTCACCACCAACTGTACCATTAGCACGGCTAGTAGCATCTGGTCCTAAATTAACACCAAATTCATTAGCTATTTCATATTTCATTTTATCAATAGCTTGTTTAGCACCAGGAACTCTCATTTTCATAGTAGAATTCTTTGTGTTGTTCATTTCATTCACCTCCTACATTCATAGGTTGTGAACTTTTCTGAATTTAATACAAAAAATCAACTGGAAATTTATAACAAATCCGAAAATTCTTTCTCTGTTTCACAAACAACAATGGTATCAACATTATCTACAGCATAATCAATCATTGGCAAAAAATTAAATTTTTCTTCTTCTTTTTTTGCTTGATCTAACGAAGGATTGATAACAGGATGCTTTGGAACAAATACTGTACAACAATCTTCATATGGTAAAATACTAATATCGTAAGTATCAATTTTTTTAGCCAAATCAATAATTTCCAATTTATCAAAACAAGCAACAGGTCTTAAAACTGGCATAGAAGTCACTTCATTAATAACACGCATACTAGTAAGCGTTTGAGAAGCTACTTGACCAACTGATTCACCATTAACAATAGCAAAACCATGATATTTATTAGCTAATTTTTCCATAATTCGATACATCATACGGCGCATAATAGTAATACAATAACTAGGATGGCAATTTTTATAAATTTCTTCTTGAACTCTAGTAAAATTAACAATATGTAAATGAACTTCACTTGTATATTTTGCCAATTTTTTGGAAAGTTCAATTACTTTATTTCTAGCATCCAAACTAGTATGCGGAATGGCTTCAAAATAAACACAATCAATAGGAATGCCACGCTTCATTGCTAAATAACCAGCAACTGGCGAATCAATACCACCTGATAACATCAACATTCCCTTAGGTTGAGTACCAATCGGATATCCACCAGCACCACGATAAGCATTAAAATAAATATAACTGTGATTCTCTCTAATTTCCAATTTGATAAATAATTCAGGATTATGCACATCTACGGAAACACCAATTTTATTTTTTAAAACTACCCCACCAAGAAGATGATTCATTTCTTGGCTATGGATAGGAAACGACTTATCACTTCTTTTAGTTTCCACTTTGAACGTTTTAAATGATAAATCATGAACTAATTCAATTAACAAATTCTTAATAGAATCAATATTAGTATCAACAATATAAGCAATATGATACATATGAATACCGAATACGCAATCCAATCGCTTTTTTATCTCCTCTAACTCAGAATCATGAAACTCAATATACATACGACTACGATCCTTAAAAATAGAAACATCAAAACTTTTTAACTTATTTTTAATATTCTGATAAAGTGTATTAATAAAAAAATTACGATTTCCTTTTTTAGTACTAAGTTCTCCATATTTAATTAAAATTACTCTCTTCATATGACACCTCAATTTCTTCTCGTATTTTATCATAAAAAGAAAAAGAAGAAAACCATTTCTCCTTGATTAATTAACTTTTTTCATATATCGATACATAGTTTCTTTAGAAATATGATATTTTTCAGGGACTTCTTTAATGGTTTCATAATTAGTACCGTTTAATTTATTGAATTCATATAAGAAAATATCTTTTTCTAAGCCTTCTGAAAAACCATTTTTATTATTTTTTTGATAATTATAAAACGTAGTTTCTTGTACTTTACCCTCTGGCTTTTTAGAGGACCAACTACCAACTTGATAAATAGAGTATGGCTTATCTAAACTATCTTGCTGATAAATCAAATAATTTCCACATTCTAAAGTAACATACTTTTTATTATCTATTATTTTAACTTTCGAAGTAAAGGCATCACAATACTTATCACCTTTAAAAGGATTTTTAATATTGGAAAGAAGTCTTTTATCCATAATTGTTTGTAAATAATAAACATCTTGCGTTCCATCTTCTAAATATAAATTAGCAACCGTTAACGAAAACATTCTAGCATTATTTTCCATAACAGCATACTTTTCCTTATAATCCGTTTTAAAAACACCAGCTAATAAAACCACCACAATAATAAGTAACATGACAAACACCGTAAGTATTTCGTAAGTTCCAAAGCCCCTCTTCATTCTATTTATCATACACCGCCAACAACTTCCTATATATATTTTCATCAACCAAAGAAACCGCCTTAATAGAAATATCTAAAGCTCTCTTATACTCACCTTTAAAGAATAACTTTTCTGCATCATCAAGACCAGAATCAACATCATCATAAACAGAACGATATCTATTTCCAAATACAATAGCCATTTCAGCAAGTTGTGCTGTCTTAATCATCTCATTTGTTGTATTATATAATTTTAAAACCAAATCTCTTGCTGTATCTACCCTTGTATTTAGAGTTTTTATAACAATTGGTTTTCTTTCCAACTCTTTAATTACCTCTTCAATAGCTTCATTAGCTTCAGACAACTGAACAAAATAATTATTAGTAATAATTGGAAGCTTATATCCCCGCATTTTTTCTTTACTCTGTTTCAAGAAAGATTCAATCTCCTCCAACTGCTCTCTAGCTCTAACTTCATCATCATACATATTACCTAATGACTTTAAAGCTTGATCCAAGTCATCTTCCATTTCTTTTAAACGGATAGTAAGCTCCTCAACTTCTTTTTGCAACATAGAGTAAGGAGAAGATTTAGCTTCTACCTTCGCAAGCATTTTTTTATAATCATCATTTATAACAACTAATATTTTATTAACATCATGAATAGTCTCAACATCCTGATCATTTAAATCATACATATTTTTAATATCATCTAACTGGTTATAAACTTCTTGTACTACTTTATTAGTTTTTTCAAGTTTTTTAGAAAAGTCAGCTTCCATCTCAATATAAGCCTTACGAGACAATCTTTCCTTTTCAAAATCTACAAATAAAGAATCATAATAATCAAGCATTGTTTTTAATTCAAACATACAATCCTCTAAATTTAAAACTCTTACTTTATCCAATATGTGATCAATATTCTTTTGAGATTCCTCTAAGTTATAAGGAACATTAAGATAATCCAATGGATATCCCTTTTGTACCATATCCTCATTAAGTTCCTTTACTTCTTTCATACGATTAGGAATAACTTGTTTAGCCATTAATAATAAATCCGGAATCTCTTTAATAACAATCCCCATATGCTCAATCATAGTATCTAAGGCTTTTACAATATGAACAACCTCACTATATTGATTTTTTTCCATTACTTTTTCGAAATCTAAAAATCGTCGTTCTATATTTTCTAATTGTAATTCTACAGCTTCTTGCATCTCATCATACATTTGACGATGATCTTGAAATTCCTTATTAAGTTCACGATATTTCGTCTTTAATTTAATAACGATAGAACGATACTTTTCTTCACTTAAAGTGATTTCCTTAATCTCGTCTAATAAAGAATCAGCAGATTCACGTACTCGATAAATCTCTAGTTCCGTCTTAGCTAAACGATAAACACAATTTTTATAATCTTTTTTATCAATATAAATATCCAAATCTATCAACATATCATCAATTTGAGATAATCTTGTTTCTCGAAGTTGATCAAAACGATCCTGCCAATCATTATACTTCTCTTCCATTTTATCGTTTTTAATAATAGGCTCTACTTTTGATAATTCCAAAGAAACAGGTGTACTGGCAACCATGTTTTTAGCAACTTCTAACTCCCGTACTTTGCTTCGATATTTATTAGCAACCTTTTTTCTAAGAATGTGAAGCACAACAATAACAATAATAATACAAACGACTAAATAAGACCCAATAATCAAATACTGCCCTTGCATACTTCACCACCTTATCATCTATCCCTATTCTACCACAAACCATGAACAAATTTCTACTATTTTAAAAAAATATCTAGGAATAAATAACAAAAAGTAAGAAATATATTTAAAAACAAAAATGAATCTGTTAATATAAAAACAAAAGATTGACATATCAACAAATTTATCATATAATTATAACTGCAATTCACTTGAAACAGCAGATTTAGAGTGTTTTAAAGTGTTTTTCGTAAAATCAAGTAACCATAGCTGTTTACGCGAAAGAGAAAGAAAAACTCCCTAAGATACGACTAAATCATTTCAATGAATGTAATATAAGGAAAGGAGTACATATATGGCAAGATATACTGGACCAAGTTATAAGAAAGCACGTCGCGTTGGATTTTCTATTACTGAAACAGGAAAAGAATTAGCTCGTCGTCCATATGGACCAGGACAACATGGAAATGCTCGTAAAGGAAAATTATCTGATTACGGAACTCAATTAAAAGAAAAACAAAAAGTACGTTTCATGTATGGAGTAAACGAAAGACAATTCAGAAATACTTTTGATAAAGCTTCTAAATTAAAAGGTGTTACAGGTACTAACTTCTTAAGAATGCTAGAATCTCGTTTAGACAACTTAGTATACAGAATTGGATTTGCTACTACTCGTCGTGGAGCTAGACAATTAGTAAATCATGGACATGTTACAGTAAATGGTAAAAAAGTAGATATTCCATCATACCAAGTTAAAGTGGGAGATGTAATTTCTATTAAAGAAGATCACAAAAACTTAAAAGTTGTAGCTGATAGCTTAGCAAAAGTATCAAAACGTGTTGATTTCGTTACTTATGATGAAGGAAAAATGGAAGGAACATACGTTAGACTTCCTGAAAGAAATGAACTTAATGCTGATATTAATGAAGCATTAATCGTTGAATTCTACAACAAATAATCGATAGTAAAAACTATCGATTTTTTATTTTATGAAAACAAATTAACATTACTAACACTAATATGATGATCATTTATCAATTTTAAAATATCAGAAGGAGAATAAATGAATTGATGAAACCCTTTCTCTTTCAAAAAATAATACGTTTGAATGATAATCTCAGGAATATCCACTTCCTTTTGCCACCCCAGCTGTGGATAAATAATCATACGTTGAATATCACCAACAAGTAAAGAGACTTCTCTATAAAAATATTCAGAGCTTTGTTGTAACTTTGACAAAAAAGCAGAAAAAGTTAGCTCTGGAGAAGTAATGAATAAACGATACTCCGGAAGAATAGCTTGAGCAGTGGCTAAAGTTCGCCTTTCAGAAGTAGCAAAGTGCACAACCAAAATACTTTCAATTTTATATTCTTCTAATATCGTTTTAGAAAATCTAAAATTATCACCAGTATTAGTAGATCTAGTTTCCAGTAAAATTTGTTCACTAGGAACACCGTGACGAATAGCTATATCTCGATAGATTTCAGCTTCGGACTTCTGGAATTTTCCTTTAGTTATCTTACCTACTCCACCAGCAAATAATATCTTCTTTCCATATCCTTGCTTAAATAGTTCTGCACATCTAACAGGAATATCCAAATTAGAACAACCACAAGCAAAAATAACATCACATGGCTCAATAGTCTGATTTAACTTTGTAAAATTCCAAATTTCCTTTAGAGAAAAAATAATATCCTCGTCAAACATTAAGCTTGTACAATCCATCCTACTTCACCTCTATTGTTTCACAATAACAATTAATAATATTAACATCCAACAAATTACCACGTAAATTATTGTGATGTAATAAATGATGAAGAGCTCGGATCGTCGCTCCATGGGCAACAACTAAAATATGTTCATTAGAATGCTTTTTAGTAACATAATTTAAAAAGTCCTGACAACGAGCAAAAACTTCCTGTACCGGTTCTACACCAAAATCAGAAGAATTCAAATCATAATTCCAATATTTATTAACATCATACTGTTCTCTTGGCTTTCCTTCTAACTCCCCCATATCACGTTCGATTAACCGATTATCAGGAAAAGTTTCGACACGATCCCCAACCAAAATAAATGCCGTCTCAACAGCACGAACTAACGGTGACATATAACAAAAAGAGAAATTAACATCTTTAAGTCCTTCACGTAATTTTTGACATTGCCTACGACCAGTATCATTTAATTGATGATTACTTCTACCCTGAAGTACATTCTGATAATTAAATTCGGTCTCGCCATGACGAACTAATGTAATCTTCATTTATTTTACCTCCAATACTTTTAAAGCCTCACTATAAGATAAAAATTTACTCAAATATCCTTGATCGGAATAAAAAGAATATCCAGATACTAAATAAGTATCCTGCATAAGAGCAACATCTGTAAAATAATCATCCTCTTCATTATAATATGGAACAACAGAAGCCTCTGTTAAATCCTCACGGTATTTTCCTATATATGCATGATGAACATCTTTATTTTTCTTACCCTCAACTGTACTAGCAAGTACAACCAAATCATCATTATTATCAGTAATAACTTTCAAAAAACGTCCAGAATATTTAGAATCATAAATAGCAGAATCAATATAACTTAAGTCTAAATCATACTTAACAAGTAAAGGTTGAGAAAAGTCTTCAGTTACTTTTTTTCCTCCTGATAAAACAAGAGAATCTGCAACCACCGTAATGCTAGAAAAACCTAAAGAATCAGTTTCTTCATGAATGGAATCAATTAACTTACCATCTCTAGAAAAAGAAACTAGAACTCCCGATTGATTTTCTATACCAGTTACATATATTTTATTATGATAAAAAACACCTGCGGTAAATTCAGTATTTTCCGTACCATATTCTTTTTTCCAATCTAATGTCCCATCAGTATGAAATTTAACAAGAACTCCCTTTGTCTTATTTTTATCATGACTTGTACCGATAGCCAAATAACCATCATCATAAGCTAAAACATCATAAAAATTAGTATCACTAACTTCTTTTTCAAACAGCAATTGTCCTTCTTCATCATACTTTAATATTACCGCAATGGAATTATTATTTTTATAATCCTTTTTAGTCTCCTCATACTCGCCAACAATAACAACATCTTCATCATCTACTAACAAATCATAAAATCTACTAGTATAACCCGTATTATAAAGTTTTTCATATATCTTTTCTTGCTTACTATTATATATAGAAAACTTAGCCTTTGTTAATTCTTTATCATTATCATTATTACGACCAACCGCATAAATAACATCATCCACTACTGTAGTTGCATCAATAGTATCTAGATAACGTATCTCCTTTTTCTGATAAAAAACTAAAAAAGAACAACCAACAATAATTACTATGAAAACAATAAAGAAAAGTATTATTTTTATATAACGTTGCATCTACATCATCTCCGCTCTAGTTTCATTGTAACAAAAAAGCAAAAACATGGAAAGAGAAAAAAAGAAAACCTATCAGAAATGATAGATTTTACTGTTAACTATTGAAATTTACCGATAAAATATTTTTTCTTTCCACGTCTAACAACCACATATTTTTGTTCTATAGCGATATCTTTTGTAACCAGATAGTCTAAATCTGTTACCCTATCACCGTTAACACTAATAGATCCATTACTAATAAATTCACGCGCTTCCCTTTTACTAGAACAAATACCAAACTCTACTAAGAAATCAACTAAATTAGCCTCTTTAGCAACAAAAGGTTCAATTCCTTTAAAGGCATCTTCTAACTCTTTAGCAGAAAGCTCTTTAATATTACCACTAAATAAAGATTCACTAATTTTAACAGCTTCTAGATAAGCATCTTTTCCATGCAAATCTGTAATAATTTCACGTGCCAAAGCTTTATGTGCTTGCCTTAAATGTGGATTCTCTTGATTAGACTTTTCTAATTGCATAATTTCTTCTGGCGTCAAAAAAGTAAATATCTTTAAATAAGAAATAACCATCTCATCATCAACATTAATCAAATACTGATATAATTCATAACTAGACGTTTTATTACGGTCAAGCCACAATGCATTTCCTTCACTTTTACCAAATTTATTACCATACTTATCCAAAACAAGCGGCATAGTAAAAGCATAAGCATCTTTACCAGTCTTTTTCTTAATTAAATCAAGTCCAGTAGTAATATTTCCCCATTGATCAGATCCTTCTGCTTGTAAAATACAACCTTTATTTTCATATAACCATAAAAAATCATAACCCTGTATCAACGTATATGTAAATTCAGCAAAAGTGATACCAGTTTCTAATCTTCTACGAATGATATCTTTATCCAACATATAATTTACATTAATATACTTCCCAACATCACGTAAGAAATCAGTAAGTTCATATCCTTGAAACCAATCATAGTTATTAACAACTTCTGCTTTTCCTTCAAAAATACGACTAACTTGTGCTTTAATTCCTTCTAAGTTTTTAGCAAGTTGCTCCTTAGAAATAATTTCACGCTCAGCAGTAGGTCTAGGATCACCAATAAGTCCTGTTGCTCCACCACAAAGTAAAATTGGATGGTGTCCTGCTTTAGCTAATCTTTTAGCAGTAACCAAAGAAGAATAATGGCCCAAATGCAAACTATCCGCAGTAGGATCAGTCCCCCAGTAAAAAGTAATAGGTTCTCCATTCAATTTATCAGCCAAATCTTCACCAGCCGTATCCTTAATCAATCCCCTCCACTGTAATTCTTCAAAAAAAGTCATCTTCTCTCCTCCTCTAATCTTAAATCATATATATTTTTTAAATCATGACCATAATCTAAATATATTCCTTCGACATCTCTACTAGTAGCAGAATCCTTAGAAATACCAAGTTTTTCTAGAACTTGATATACATCTTGTTCACTTTTTCCTTCAATTTCTAGATATGTAGGAATCAAAGGCCAAGAATCTATATCAATTTCTACACCATCCAAAATATATTGACAACGCCTATTTTCTTGATAGCCCTTCGCAACAAACCCCAACTCATTTAGAATTAAATTTGTCTTTTCAAAATCATCCACTACAATCTCTAACTCTTGTGTACCATCGATTTTAGATGATACAACATTTTTAATAGTAAGTGTTGTCATATCACCATTGGTACGTAAACGAATCCATTTTCCATCAATCTTCGGAATAAAATCATAAACATATCGCTTTTGCAAATGATCCCATTGTAACTGGGCCCCAAGATTCTTTAATTTTCTTTCAATTTCAACCTTGTCAATTTCCAAAACACGAACTTCATATTCCGTATGCATAAAATCACCTCCAAAAAAAAGAACTATTCCCCTATAAGGACGAATAGTTCGCGGTACCACCTTACTTTATAGATTACTCTATACACTCTACTATCTTAACGCGATAAACGTTTTTTCTCCAAATGTTGTAATTCATAATTATTTCCCTCTAGTTTTCACCACCCACTAGATCTCTACAGGAAAAAATAATTACTACTAGTCATTTATCAACGAAAAATGATGTATTTACTATATCATAGTTTTCAATTTTTGAAAAGTACCAAAAAAGAAAAGAATTATTTCTTTTCTCCCTTTTCTAATTTCTTTAATACATCTTTAGTAACATCAATAGCTTTTAAACGAACTTCTTCGGCAGCATCTCTAAGCATTGGAGTACCCTTATCAATTGCTAAATCAACAAGTTCTTGTGCTTTATCTTTTAATTGAGCTGCTTTTTCTTTAGCAATTTCTAATACTTTTTCTTTATCTAAATCGGCTAATCCTTCTTTAATTTCTTCTACTTTACGACTAAATTCTTCTTTTACTTCTTCCATATCAATATTTTTTATTTGGGCTACTAAATCATTAATTTTAGCTTTTAAAGCTGCCCTAGTTTCGCTTCCTTTTCTTGGAGCAAACAAAATACCAAGTCCAGCACCAATAGCTGCTCCAGCTAAAAATTTACCTAATCCAGATTTTTTCTCTTTACTCATATAAATCCTCCTCATCCTTTTTATTTTTATTAAATATTTTAGAAACAATACCAGAGAAAAGTCCAATTACTTTATCTCCTATTACAGAAATGCCATACCCTGTCTTATCCAAAATATCGAAAAATCCATTAAATGAATTAACCTTCTCACTTACATTTTCCAATATTTCATTAGCATCATCTAACATCTTATCCGCCTTATCCAAGATCTGAATCATTCTTATTCCTAAAATAATTAACACTATTAATAATATGATACCAAATATATATAATAATACTGGTAAAACTGCATTTAATACGTCCATAACAATGCCTCCTTTTATTCTTTCTCTTCTTCTTCATACATAGAATCAATAAGATCAAAAAGGTTATCATCAGTTGTTGGATCAGTAGAAGTCTTTTCCTTTTTAGTTTCTACTTCTTCATCAATATTTTGCTCATGCTTTGGCTCATCGGCATCATCATAATCCCGATTAGCTCTACGACCAGTAGCTTTCTCTTTGCTAGAATCTTTATAATCAATATTATATTCTAAACCTAAATCTCTAAAATATTCTTCAGCATCACCAACAGTAACTTCAGAAACCCTTGGTTTTTCATCATCACTACTTAAATCAACCAGCAAATTATCTGCATCATCAAGTTCTTCTTTTGCCTCTTTCTCTACATAAGAACTAGATTTACCATCGATGTCAGCCGCTATATCTTCTGCTAAATTACCATAAGCCTTTCTTCTAACATCATCAACACTCATATGTTCTCTAGTATAACTAGTTAATCGTACTTCTCTCTTCGGAACAATTTCCTCTTTTTTATAATTTTTATCCAAAATTCCATAAATAGGAGAAATAATTGGCGATGGTTTAAATACAGGCTTTTTCTCTTTCTCATAAGTACCATACTCATGTATAGAAACAGAGTCATTATAATCACTATGATATAGATTAGATTCACGTCCATGATAAGCATCTTGTACAGAAGAAGGCTTGTTATGATATGGTTCTGCTTCTCTTTTATATCCTTGATATAAATTATCCTGTTCTACCGTTTTTATTTCCTCTTCCTTCACTACTCCTACAATCTTAGGTTCTTCCTGATATTCATTTTCTTCAAACTCTCTATCATCTACTGCAGGAAATCTAAATTCAGAAGTTGACTCTTGCTCTTCCCTATCAGGAACAATCTCAAAGTCTTCATCTTTAGGTTTATAATCATCAAAATCATCAGCAACTTCTTCTTTTTTAGAAGGTAATACTATCTTTTTAGCAATCGGCTTATTCTCATGAACCTTTACAGATTCCTTATTTTCTTTTTTTGGTTTATCTCGTTTAGCTTTTGGTTTAGCTTTTGGCTTTTCTTCTACCTCAACGTATTCTTCCTCAAAAAGCGCATTCTTAATTTTATCAAAAACGCCCATAATTTCACCTCTTCTAATCTATTTCGTTTACCTCAAAGTTATCTTCATCAGTTATATTTGCACTATTAATATCTGCCTGTTGATAATCTTCATATTTTAAGACAGAGTCGTCAGTATCTTCCTTAGATTCAAAAATATTAAAACTTTCTTCTTTATAATTTAAAACATTTTCTCCAATCAAACTCTCTAAAATTTTATCGTGAAAATCTACAGACTGTAAAATATAACTCATATTATTAATAACAGGAATAAGATATTTCTTGGGTATATAAGCTTCTATCTTACAATAATTAAAAACCATTTCAACAAAATACTCATCATCAATCTCATTAATTTCAATATAACCATTTTTCTTGTTGTAATTCAATTTTTTTGAATAATAAGCATCTTTATTTATTTTATAAGTATTTTTAGTATCATGGAAATACCCAATAGCATCAACATATAAATAATAACGATTAGCGTATTTATCTTGCAAAAGAGCATTGTAATCATCTTTATTAACAAAACGCATTCCGTCCGGAACATAATACTGATAACCATCAAAATTAACATTTGCTAAAGTAGTATCATCTGACAATATCATAGAAATATTATCTTCGAAACTAGTAGTACTCAAAGTCTGAATACTACACCCAGACACTAATAATAGCATAATAGAGAGTAAAACTATTCTTTTCTTCATATTTCACCTACTCTTATTACATTATATCAAATTTTCATTAAATGTAAAAATTTTTTCTATTTATTTACTGTATTAGACACTTTCACCGCTTCCACACTATAAATAGGCATTCCCTTTGAAGAAAAACGGTCCTCATACTCTGTAGTGATAAGATTATCAGGCATTTGTTGATGTAAATCTAAAGTAAGATTTTTAAGGACATAACGGGCTTCACTAAAACTCATCAAAGAATAACAAAACAAATCAGAATTATCTGTTCTCATACATATATCTGAATCCTTACGAAAAATATTTTCATATTTCTCCAAAAAAATTCTACTAGAAAGTCTACGCAAATGATGCCGTTTTTTAGGCCAAGGATCAGAAAAATTTAAATAAATACGATCAACTTCATGAGAAAAAACCTGATCTATTTCTAAAGCATCCATACGAACGATAGCTAAATTTTTTAAATTCTCATCAATTTTTGGTAAACATTTCGCAACAACACTATCGTACTTTTCAATACCAATAAAGTTAATATCTGGATAACGTCTAGCATTTTCACGTATAAACTGTCCCTTTCCCATTCCAATTTCAATATAAATAGGATTGGAATTATTAAAATAATTGGACCAGTTTCCACAATAATTTTTAGGATCTTTTACCAAAAAAGAAGAGGAACTTAATATTTCTTCCTTATTTTTTACATTTCTAAGTCTCATAATATCACATCCATCATATATTATAACAGAAATATAGCTACATGCATATAATAAAAAGGAGGATAAACTTATGAATCAATTTCCATTTCCATATATTCCAAACTTTAGCTTGCCACCAGTACCTCCACCAAAAGATGGATCTAACATCTATCAAGAAATAGAGAAATTAAAACAAGAAATTAACAATTTAAAAAAAAGAATATCAAAATTAGAAAAAGAGCCTCAAAATGACTATTTACAAAAAGAGGATGGAATGTATATGTTATGAACACAAATCAAGTGTTCTTTTTTGTTGATTATTATTTTTTATGGTATACTAATAAAAGAAAAGAAAGGATGATAAAAATGGCAAGATTAGCACGTTTAAGTGAAGAAGCATACGAAAATTATTTAAAGAAACAACCAAAATCACACTTCTTACAATCATATTCCTGGGGAGAACTATCAAAAATAAAGAAAAATCTAACTCCATACTACTTAGGATTAGTAGATGAGAAAAAAAATATTTTAGGAACAGCTCTGTTACTACAAAAACACCTTCCTATGAATTACTGTTATTTTTATTGTCCAAGAGGCTATGTAATAAACTATGAAGATGAAAAATTATTGGAAGAAATGACTAGAGAAATAATCAAGTTTGCCAGAAGTAAAAAAGCAATATTTGTAAAGATAGATCCTGATTTAATCTACAAAGATTACAACTACTTAGATGAAGAGCAGTCTCTACCATATGATACAAATAAAATCTTTGAAAATCTAAAAAAACTAGGATATAAACATTTAGGATTTACTAAAAACTTTGAGACAATGCAACCAAGATATACCTTTAGAATTGACTTAAATCAATCTTTAGATGAAATAGAAGAACATTTTTCAAAAACTACTAAACAAAGAATCGCTAAAGCCAAAAAACTAGATACTTATGTTGAAATTGGTAACGAAAAAGATTTAAAAGACTTCTACCATTTAATGACCTTAACAGAAACAAGAAAAGATTTTGTATCCTATAATGAAGATTACTATAATACTTTATATGATATATTTAATGGTAGCAAAAATGGTAAAGCCACTCTATTTTTAGGGAAAGTAGATATCGATAGAACAATAAAAAAAATAAAAGAAAACCTAAAAACTGTAAACAATCAAATTTCTATCTTACCAATCGACAATTTAAGTAAAAGTGCTAAAAATAAGTTAAATGAATTAACTAAGCAAAAAGATAATTACAACAAAGAAATTAAAAAATTTGAAAACTATAAAAAAGAATATGGAAACAACTTAACTTTAAGTGCCCATATGATTGTAGAATATGCAGACAAAGCCTGGGTATTATATGCAGGAAATCATAATATATTAACTGAAACTTATGTTAACTATTACACTTATGAAGAACATATTAAATATTGTAAAGAAAAAGGATTAAAAGTCTATGACCAATTTGGAACCATAGGAGATTTATCAAAAGAAAACCCAAGATTTGGTCTACATGAATTTAAAAAGAAATTTGGTGGAGACTATATTGAGTTCTTAGGAGAATTTGACTATGTTACTAACAAATTAATGTATTTTGTATTTACAAAACTAGTTCCATTCTATAGAAAGATGGTTAGAAATAAAAGTAAGAAGGAGATAGAAAATGAAGTTAAAAAAAATAAGTGAAAAAGAATTTAAAAAATTTGCTGATAAAAATCTAGAAATCACTTTCTATCAAACCATTTCCTGGGCACATCTAAAAAAGAAAAATGGATGGGTTGCTCACTATCTTGGACTAGAAAAAGATAATAAAATAATAGCGGGAAGCTTAATACTAGCAAAAACATTACCAATAATAAAAAAGAAAATGTTTTATGCCCCTCGCGGATTTTTATTAGACTATAAAGATAAAGAAGTTCTAAAAGAATTCACAAAACAACTAAAAGAATATGCAAAAAAAGAACACGCAATCTTTATAAAAATAGATCCTTACGTAGAATACAAAGAACATGATAATAATGGAAATGTAGTAGAAGACGGATTAGATAATAGTATCTGTGTTGAAAATTTAAAAAGCCTAGGATATAAACACTTTGGATTTAATCTAATGCAAGATACTCTTCAACCACGTTGGATGCATGTCATTGAAACAGAAGATAAAACACTAGACGATGTTATGAAAGACATGGAATCAAAGACAAGACAGATATTAAGAAAAAACGAGCGTTCTGGAATTCATACAAGAGAAATATCAAAAGAAGAACTCCCTTTATTTAAAGATATTATGCAACATACCAGTGATAGACGAGAATTTGTAGATAGACCCCTATCTTACTATGAAAGTATGTGGGACTCTCTTCATGATGATGGCATATTAAAAATATTAGTTGCAGAAATTGACTTTTTAGAATTTGAAAAAAATACAAAAGAAGAATTAGAAACAAACGAAAAAGAATTAAAAGAGCGTATTTATAAACATGAAAATAATATCTTAAAAATGAATCCTAAAAAATATGAACAAAATAATAAAAAGAATGAACAAGAGATTGAAAGATTAAAAAAACAACTAGAAAAAATAAAAGACTACAAAGAAAAGTATGGAAACAAAAAACTACTAGGTGGAATTCTTTTCTTAATTTATGGTAATGAAGTACTCTCTCTACATGGTGGAACACTAGACGATGTAATGCAATTTCAATCTGCTTATACAATCCATTTTGCTGGAGTAAAACGTGCTGTAGAAAATGGTTATAAACGTTATAACTTCTATGGTATCACAGGAGATTTCAGAAAAGAAAATCCTCTATATGGACTATACCTATTCAAAAAAAGTTTTGGTGGACATGTAGTAGAACTAATTGGTGAATTTGATTATATTATCTCACCATTCTGGTATCATGCATATAATATTGCTTTCGCAGCTTATCACAAATTAAAGAATTTAAAAAAGAAAAAGTAATAATCTACTTTTTCTTTTTTATCCAATAATTTAAACGATTTCCAAAAATACGTTTCATAGATTTTGTATTCCACATATAAATAACATAAATTAAAGCCCCAACAGCAACATAAATAACAATATAAACTAAATGAATAATTCTACTGTCTGTAGAAGGTAAAATTAAATTAACTAAGAATAAACCTACAATCATTAGCATAGATCCACAAATAGTATCAATAAGGTTTTTTGTTAGATTTTCATAATTAATTTTATATTTAAATTTTAAACGCATAATACAAATCATAAAGGATACAAAATAACCAATCAAACTAGCTGTTATAACACCATAATACGCCGGTAATCCCATCTTGTAAAAAGCCATAATCAAATTATCATTCAATAAAAATTTCAAAACAACACCAATAATTAAACTCCAAATAACTGTCTTATAATCCTTTAACACTTGAATAATAGAAACTGTAGAAGTAAATAACCCAATCATAAAACCAACAAATATAAAGTATGATAATACACTTGGACCATATTCACTAGCCCCGTAAAACACAGTCCAAATAGAATCAGCTAAAAAACTAATACCTAAAGTCATTGGTAAAGTAAAAAACAGCAAAATACTAAAAGCTTGATTTATTTTATGGTTAATATCATCATAATCCTTTTTAACAACACTAGTAGTTAAATTAGGAATTAAACTAATAATAATACCCGTAGAAATAGAAAGTACTATCATATTAAATTTGGCACCCCAAGTAGACAACATACTCATAATAGTTTCTGCATCAGTTACACTAAAATTAGCATATTGAACAAGTCCTTCTACTACAGTAACCATATCAATATAATTATAAAGAGATTTAAACACATCAATCAAAATAAATGGTACTGCATAAATAACAATTTTCTTAAATATCTGCTTATTAGTAATAATTGGTTCATTAACAGGACGAATCTTTTCATTAAACTTTGAATTATTCTTATTTTTCTTATATAGCAAATATAAATAAGCAGCAATTGCTCCAGCAGTAGCACCAAAAACCGCAATACCAACTGCAGTAGTAATAGACAAATCAAATACTTTTAATGCTAAAAAACTACCCAAAACAATCACAAAAACTCGTACTAATTGTTCCAATACTTGAGAAAAAGAAGGATCTTCCATAAATCTATGGCCTTCAAAATAACCTCGATAAATACTAAGAACTGGAACAAACAACAATGCACTAGCAACTACTCGAATAACAAGTGTCACATCAGAAATAGTATTACCACCAGATAAATCACCTAAAACAGCATGAGCTATCCATGGAGCAAATAACAAAAGCAAAAGAAAACATATAAAACCTAATAATAATGCTATCTTTTTACCAATAATAAATGCTCTTCTTTTAGCATTATAATAACCCAGCGTTTGATATTCAGATACTATCTTACTGATTGCTAAAGGAATACCAGCAGAAGACAAAGACATAAACAAAAGATAAATCGTATAAGCATAGCCGTATAAGGCACCTCCACGTTCACCAATAACAGCATGAAAAGGAATAACATAAATAATTCCTAATATTTTAGTAAGAACAATTCCTAAAGTAGCAATAAATGCTCCTTTAATAAAGCTACTCTTATGTATACCATTCTTTTTTTTCTTCTCCATAAGTATCCTCCATTATCTCAATCATACCACAAAAGAAAAAAAAGAAAAAGAACTCTCTTTTTCTAATAATATACAATCATTGCAGAAAAACAAAAAACTTGTTCTTCACTAAAAACTCCTACACTAACCTGATATTTAATATCGATAACTTCTCCATCTAAGTCAGCCAAAAAATCATTAATATCACTCTCTAAATCCTTCTCATCCTCTTCATCAAATATCTTAACTTTCATATTATCACCCAAAATAATTATAAAAAAAGTTTTCAACAAAATTTGTTGAAAACTAGTAACCATTAACTCAATAACCAATCTAAAAGGCTATCAATGTAATCTTCGGATATAGTAACTTTTTCTCCAAGAAGTCCAATAATAGGATGCAACCCATCTTTATTATGGAAATCAGAACCAATAGTTACTTTTAAATTATTTTCTTTAGCAAATTGATTCCAAAAATCTGTTTCATTAATTTTATTATTATCTTTATCAACATAGACATAATTAGCTTCAATTCCATCTGCTTGCATTTCACGAACTAATTCTAAGGTATCTTCAGGCATAAACTTATCTTCATATTTATAAGCAACAGGATGCGCCAAAATAACCTTTCCACCAGCAGAACGTATTAGCTTAGCTGCTTCTACTGGAGAAATACTAGCTTTTTTAACATAAGCAGGACATCCTTCATTCATAATACTTTCTATGAATTCTCCTTTGTCGGGAATGTGTCCAAAATTTTCTAACAAAACCTTTTCATTTTTAGGATTAGTAACGATATCAGAATAAATATGTGCTTTAGTAACAGCCTCTATTTGATCAAGTTGTGAAATATTTACTACGTATCCTAATTCATTTAATTTTTCAGAAACATTATATAAATAATCATGTCTTGCATTTCTTAAAGCAGATAATTGTTTAAGTAATTTTTCATTTTTCATATCAAAATTATACCCTAAAACATGAAATCCACATTTCCCAGTCTTAGTAGAAATTTCAACTGCAGGAATAATTTTAACATTTTTAGCTGCTGCATATTGAAATAACTCATCACTATATGCATCAATTGTATCGTGATCAGCAATAGAAATGACACTAACTCCATTATTAACAGTTTCATCAATAACCTCTTTAGGAGTCATAACTCCATCAGAACAATTAGTATGAACATGTAAATCTATTATTTTCTTCATATACTCGTCCTCCTTTTAAAGATACCTATCAATTTATAATAATTTAATTTTACCTATTAAAAACATAAAAATCCACAACAACTGTGGATTTTTTATGAAATGAAAAACTACTTTTTATCTTGAGGCACTGTCTCAGCAACTTTTTTTGTTAAAGATCCGTGAGACTCATATGTACCAGAAGAATCAGCACGATGCTGCTTGTTATATTTACGAACCGTATCATTAATATCTAACTCAATAATAGAATCACATATCTTATAACGATAGAAGTTTTTAATATCAGAATAGTCTCCTTCATTATTCGCTAAATTCATGGCCTTATGATATTCAGTACGTTCTGTAGCTTTAATATAAATAGGTGGCAAATTAACATCTTCTAATAATTTATTAATAAATCCTCGGATTGTTCTTCCATTACCATCACCAAAAGGATGTACTTTAATTAACTTACATTTTAATTCAACACAATAATCCAAGTACTCTAATAAATCATTAACATTACCAGACTCTTTAACAATAGGAGCCCACTCACGTAAAAACTGCACTTCAACATCCAATTCTTCTAATTTAGAACGAATCAAAGACCATTCAGAGATTTCTGTTCCAGTTCCAGGCAAATAAACATCCCAATTTCTAAATTCACCAGCACATTCAGGATGCGGTGCTAAAGAAAATAGTTGCTTATGTAAATCTTTCAATGTATAAACATCAAACCGATACTCTATATCATCAGAATGAATATATTCGTACATTTTTTCAAAACCTGCAATTTCGCTTTTCCATGGATAGTTTCATCATTAACCCCTTCTAACTTACTTTCATTAAGAACATATCTTTTCACAAAAGCAGTTTTCATCTCATCAAAACTAATTTCTGTAGGTTTTAATTCATAATATAATTTAATGAGTTTAGTTGGAATATCCGCATCATCATTATATAACTGACCATTATGCTTACGATATTTATATCCTAAAAACATTTCTTGAATAATAAAAGCAGCATCCACACCAATAATATCTAACCGTTTTAAAATAGTATCCTTATCGCTCATGATAATCCCCCTCAATTTCGCGTATATTATATCATAAAGCAAAAATTAACGCAAGCTTTTCTTTAATACTAACGGCTGATCCTGAACATAAGGCAATTCATTCTCTAATGCAATTTCTGCTTTTGTAAGTTCCTGTCCTAAATAAAAAGCATGATCCAAGTTACTAATATGAAAACAACATTTATCACGTAATGAAGTTGCAGTCAACCCTTGATATTCCCTTTCTAACACCCCTTCTTTACTAAAAAAGGAAACATTAATTTTATCTTCTTGATTTTCAATAAAGAAATATCCTCTTTCATCTTCTTCACAAAAAGAAATATGACCATCAACATAAGGAGTAATATCACCAAAGTTTCTTTCATATACATGAGCAGATCCCGCAATCGTATTAACATAACCCTTTTCAAGTCCGAGTTCACGGCATAAAACATCTTGAATTTTTAATACACCATAAATATTTCTAGGAAATCCATTATAAACATCATTAGCTCTAAGATAAGCCAACATATAAAGCTTATTATCTTGTACAATAGCCTGATATAAATCAATACAAGGGACTTCATCAACAGAAGTTTCTATTGTAGGATTCCAAAGTACCGCAACAGCCCGTCTAGAATACATTTTCTCTCGCAAAGTATCAATTAAATACTGTAACTGATCAATATTATCATAATCACGAAAACGATTACCATATGTATATTGAACTCCATCTGGCTTTTCTTTAGAAAGTAAACTTTCCTCATACAAATCCAATTCTTCTTTTGTAATACCAAGTTCTCCAACCATAGAAGGATGTTCCAAATTCTCATCTCGAACTATAATAGACAAATCCATAAGTTCTAACTGCTCTTCATCATAGTCAGAAAGCTTTCGATTACCATAAGTTCCAATGAGTTTCAAACTACGCATCCATGCTTCTTTCACTGTACTGGCTCTTACCATAAACCCTATTTTTTCACTAGCCAAGTTTTTACTAGTTTCCACAACTTCTGGGGAAAAATCCTTAGTATTCTCCCTCCAAGTAGAAGAAGTTTTCATACCTTCTAAAACATCATTCAGTTTATCACTAGAAACAACAGTTACATGATTTTTAAAATACTCACAAAACTCATGAATATCTGAAGAAGTAAACTGAAACTTTTTAGAAAAGCATATTTCTTCAGTTTCTAAGAAATGTAAAAACTCTTGAATGCTATCACTCATTCCAGGATGAATATCAGAGTCCTCTAATAACACTAAATGAGAAATTTGTGGATTTAAAAACAAATTAGCTAAAATAAAATTAATACCATTTTTAGTATATAAAGGTCCAACTGAAACCACTTTATCTTTAGCTTCATCGGATAATTTGTCATAAATTAAATGTGGAGCTTTCCAACCAGTAATAATACCCACCCCAGATTCCTTTTCATCATCAAACATAACAACATTAGGATAATACTTTAGCATAAACATCACTCTTTCTAGTCTATATCAGAATATCATAAAAGAAGAAAACAATTGTGTTGCAAAAGCAACAAAAAAGAAGAATTTTCTAATTCTTCTTTCCGTACAATTTTTCATAAAGCATATTAGCATAACCATCTAAGTTTCTACTAGAAAGACTTAATCCAAGAGAAGAAGTTAATTCTTTTAACTTTTGATTAGCATCACCAACAGACAAAGTATTATTCTTCACTTCAATTTCTATAAAATATCCCAAATCGAAAACGTTATCTAAGGAAATTTCAAAAATATCCTGATATATAAAGCTATTTCTAACTTTATGTAAAGTAAGTACTTTTTCAATACCAAGGCACTCTAATATCTTAATTACTTGTTCTAAATTTGAAACTTCACTTTCATGTTCTTCTAAATGAATATCGTCATCACTGTTACCAAAAAATATTTTCTTATAACTTAAAATATTCTTATCTTTCATGATACGAATTCTTAAACATTCATCATCAATATCACCACCAAAGAACGGACGATATTTTGGAGAAAAGTAAATATCATTTTGTTCTTTTTTTGTATGATTAGAACCATTTTTTAGAAGATAAGAAAGAAATTTATCATATTCATTCTCCGTAATTTCTAATTTAATTTCAATTTCTCTATCCATTACTTCACCACGATATTAACAATCTTTCCTTTAATAACAATTACTTTAACAATCTCTTTACCATCAGTATGACGTTTAACATTTTCAACATTCAATGCCTTCTCTTTAATGCTTTCTTCATCTTCATCAACAGAAATAGTAATAGTAGCTCGAACCTTACCATTGACTTGTACAGCAATTTCTTTAGTATCTTCTACTATTTTAGAATCATCATAAACAGGCCAAGATTCATAAGCCATAGTTCCATGATGTCCTAATATTTCCCAAATTTCTTCAGAAATATGAGGAGCAACAGGGTTTAATAATTTAATAAATCCTTCTGCATACGCTCTAGGGAAAACTTCTTCTTTATAAACATAATTAATAAAAATCATCATCTGACTAATAGCTGTATTAAAATTCAATGTTTCGAAATCATCAGTAACTTTTTTAACAGTTTGATGATAAATTTTTTCCAAATTCTTATTTTCCTTATCTTGAACTTTTCCTGATTCATATAAACGATAAATTCTATCTAAGAATTTTTGTGCTCCTTCAACACCCTGTTGACTCCAAGGTTTAGATGCTTCCAAAGGTCCCATAAACATTTCATATAAACGTAATGTATCTGCTCCATAATCACGAACAATATCAAGAGGGTCAATAGCAAACTCAGGATAACGTTTACCCATTTTAATACCATTAGCACCTAAAATCATACCTTGATGAACTAATTTTTTAAATGGTTCTTTAACAGGAGACAATCCTTTATCATATAAATAATGATTCCAAATTCTAGAATACATTAAATGTCCAACAGCATGTTCAGGTCCACCTATATATAAATCTACAGGCATCCAATGTTTTAATAGTTCTTGATTTGCAAACTCCAAGTCATTATTAGGATCAATATATCTTAAATAATACCATGAAGAGCCAGCGGAACCAGGCATAGTAGATGTTTCACGAACACCTGTAACACCATTATGAGAATACTGTTTCCATTCAGTCGCATTTTCTAATGGTGCCATACCACCATGTCCTTTATAATCTTCAAGTTCTGGTAATACTAAAGGTAATTCTTCATCATCAAGAACATGAATCTTGCCATCTTCTAAATAGACAACAGGGACTGGTTCTCCCCAGTATCTTTGACGTGCAAAAATCCATTCACGCATACGATAATTTACTTGTTTAGAACCAACATGATGTTCTTCAAGCCAAGCAATCATAGTATGAATAGCTTCTTCTTTATTCATGCCATCTAAGAATTCAGAATGAATATGAATACCATCTCCAACCATAGCATTAGGATTCATAACATAAGCAAATGATTTCTTATGTAATTCATCTACGATATCTTCTTCGATACATTCTTTAGATACCCATTCTACTGAAAACTCTTCATCATCATCCAACTGTTGACTTTCTCTTTTGTCACTTTTTAATTCAAATAGTAATGGTGTAGCTTCTATATTAAAATAAGTATCTTTATTATAAGCATAATAATGATGATTAATTTTAAAATCTTCACAGATAAGCTCTAAATCAGTATAGCCAGTTTCTTCTTTAATTTCACGCTTTGCACACTCAACTGCACTTTCGTCATCGTGTCTAGTTCCACCAATAAACAAACGTCCACCATTTTTTCCCCAATTGATAGTTAAATATTTATCATTTTTCTTATCATAAACAATGGCTACAATAGAATTTTTCTTCTTTTCATTCTCATGAGGAGTACCAGTAACTTCCTCTAATACTTGAACAATTGGAATATTAAATTTTTTCGCAAACTCATAATCACGGTCATCATGCGCTGGAACAGCCATAATAGCTCCTGTACCATAAGTTGCTAAAACATAATCAGAAATATAAATTGGTATTTTAGTATCATTAACTGGATTAATAGCATAAGCACCAATAAACACTCCCGTTTTCTCTTTATTAAGTTCAGTTCTCTCCAAGTCACTCTTGGTTGCGCATTCTTTTTGATATGCTTCTACCGCTTTCCTTTGTTCCTCACTAGTAATTTTATTAACAAGTGAATGTTCAGGAGACATAACACAATAAGTAGCACCAAATAAAGTATCAGGTCTAGTAGTAAATACGGTAAATTCATCGTCAAAGCCATCTACTTTAAAAATAACATGAGCACCTACGGACTTACCAATCCAGTTACGTTGCATTTCTTTAGTAGACTCAGGCCAATCAACTTCATCAAGACCAGCAAGTAATTTTTCAGCAAAAGCTGCTTGATCAATTACCCACTGTTTCATATTACGACGAACTACCGGATAACCACCACGTTCACTTTTACCATCAATCACTTCATCATTAGATAAAACTGTACCAAGTTCTTCACACCAATTTACTGGCATATCAATGTATTTAGCATATCCATCTAAATATAGTTGTTTAAAAATCCATTGTGTCCATTTATAAAATTTAGGGTCACTAGTTTGAAGTGTCTTAGACCAATCATAATCAAAACCAATAGATTTTAACTGCTTAGTAAATGTTTCAATATTCTTTTGTGTAAATCCATTAGGGTGATTTCCTGTAGTAACCGCATACTGTTCTGCTGGAAGCCCAAAGGAATCATACCCCATAGGATGAAGTACATTATATCCTTGCATTCTCTTCATACGTGAAACAATATCAGTAGCAGTATACCCCTCGGCATGCCCTGCGTGAAGGCCTACACCTGATGGATAAGGAAACATATCCAAAGCATAAAACTTAGGCTTACTAAAATCCCACACATCTGTTTTAAAAGTGTCATTCTCTTCCCAATACTTTCTCCACTTTTTTTCTATCTTACTAAAATCATACATCTTTCGTCATTCCTTTCTTTTTGTAAAACATACCAACAAAATGATAGCTAACTAATATAACAGGTAAAACCAAAATTAAAGCTGCCAATATTTGCCACAAATAAGAATCTAAAACTAATACTATAGATACAATAAGGGAAATATCAAATGATGAAACCAAAGCTACTATCTGTAATAATTGTGGATAATCAACTTTTCTCATATTTAAATGATACCTTGTAATTAAATATTTTACTTCCATAGGACGCTTATCCTTTTTTTTCTTAGCCTTGCGAACAATAAAAATCTCATAAACCAATAAAACTAAGAAAAAACATAATAAAAACAAAACTAACTCTTCTATCATATAACTCCTCCTATAAAAAAACGCCCTTATAAAACATAAGGACGAAATATCGCGGTACCACCTTAATTCATAGTAAACTATGCAACTTTAAAGAGATAACGGTCTAACCCTACATACTTTAAACTAGTCAAGTTCATATATCACTTATATTTACTCCCACCAACCGTAAACTCTCTAAAATAAGCAAATATATTACTACTACTAGTAATATGTCAACTGTTATTAGTATAGTAAAAAAAACTTATTTTGACAAGCCTTTTTCCTATCGATTTCGACTTTTTTCCTCAGAATTAGAAACAGGATGATAAGGTGTTTCTAACATCTGAACTAATGGATTATCATCGATAGTCCAACCAACACGAGGAATATCGCCTTTCATATCATGATACAACTCAACAACATTACCAGCTGGACGATTAGAAATTTTTCGTACTATCTCATGGTAATCATCAGACATATCGCGTACCACTTCAGAAAAATCAACATCTTCTTGAAAAAACTCTTGCAATTCTAAAGCCATTTTATTTATATTATCCTGAGGAATATTAGCTGAAGTTTTACCATTCATACGACTATAAATTTCTAAAGAAAGAAGTAACGGATGAGTTAACCTAGGACCACCTTCCCCATAAAAATAGACTGTACCTTCAGGATAAGTAAGTAAATCTGCTTTTTGTTGATCCGTAAAAATAGAATACATAGAATCTTTAGCCGTCATAGAAAGTAAAGTTCCCTTTAATAAAGAATCATTACCAAAGGTTCTTCTCAAGTACTCAACAACAGAGCTATCAGAAAAGCCTTCACATTCTTGAAATTTAGAAAGTTGCTCTAAAAGAGGCTCTCCTCCTTCTTTAGCTAATTGGATTAAAAATTCAAAATTTTGAAAAATACGAAAAGCACTTACATCCTCACTAATTTTAGAAATATCTTCAACAGAATCTTCCCAATTAGACGCATCACCATCATAAAAACATAATCCTTGGTACTGATGAGCAAGTCCTAAAACTCGCTTTCTCTCATCCTCTGATACAGAAAATAAAGAAAAAGAGGGCAATACTCCATCCAAATCTCCTTCTACTAAATGAGAAATCATAGAATCACAAATAGCAAAAGAGCGTGAAATATTACCATCATATCCGAAATTTCGTACAACATAATCCTTTAACAATTGAAAATCTTTTCCATCTTTCATAACCTTACCTCCTAAAACTCACTAATATATTCAAGCAATCTCAAAAACAACTGAACATATTCCTTAGAAAGCCCCTTTTTCTTCAGCTTTCGTATAGCAATACGCTTATGACTAATTGTATCTTTTCCAAACATAATTTTCGCAATATCTTCTTTTAAATAGGTATTAATTTGTAAGTCTACTAAGATACTATCAACATCGTCATTAATCAAACGAACAGCATCAATTTCAATATCTCTACCCTTACAATTAATAGTAAGCTGTCCAACTGTAGGACAATCACGAACTTCTACAACAAAATCGTTTCCATCGACCGAAGAATCGACAGGCAATTTTTGAGAGTTAAAATACGCTGTAACATCTTGAGCCTGCTTTGTATTTCTAAATACTAATTTATAATTCCTTTTTTCTGGTACAATACCACTCTTCCCATCAATAGAACGAATAATAACAGTATAATTATTACGTAAATAATTATAATCAATAGAAGTTTTTAAGTAATATCCATCTTTATATAAAGAGGTAATACCATCATCTTCATAAAGTGTATAAGTATTAGATACACCTGGAAAAATTTGAATTTCCATATCGGTAGGAAGTCCAACATTATTATAATCACTTCGATTAGAAAGTGGAATAATACTACCAGCATGGGCAAATACCGGATAATCTTCTTCTTTAAAGAAAGAAACGTATTTCTTATTACCAGGGAATTTCTTACCTGTTCTAAAATCATACCAAATGCCATCAGGAATAAAGAAACGATGTACAGTACGATTCATAGTAGGGTCTTTCTTATCAAGAATTGGACAAACAAGTAACTGTGAACCGAAATAATATTGGTTTTTATAATGTTCATCATCATAAACCCATAAATAATTATAATAAAATGGTTGAATTAATGGCGTACCAGACTTTGTATAATTATAAGCCTCTGTATATAAATATGGAATTAACCGATGACGAAGTCTTAAATAATCGGCAGCAATATTTTCTGTTTTAACATCCCATAACCAAGGCTCTCTTTTATAATAAGGACCACGGGCACCATGAAAACGCAATATTGGAGAATAAACACTAAGTTCTAAATAACGAATATATAGTTCACTCTCTTCAATACCACCATGGTTACCACCAACGTCATGGCTCCACCAACTAACTCCAATATTAGCAGCATTCAAATATTGAAATGGCAACTTCTTAAGAGCTTCCCAACTAACTTCACTACTTCCTCCATATAAAACAGGATAAAGATGGGGAGCATAAATTCCATTTCTCGCTAAAATCATACTTCTTCTAGCAGAATTTCTTCCAGAATCCAAATATAAATAATGATTAGTAGTCCACAAATTCGTAGGATCACTAGTTCCTCTATAATCATTCCAAAAGAAATCAATACCATAATTTTCTAACGGGTGTAAAAAAGCTTTAAACCAAACATCTAAGATTTTGGGATTTAATGGATCAAACAAAATAATTTTATTATCGCTGACTCCTAAAAACTCACTAGCTTGTTTATAATATTGTTCATGTGGATAAAAACCTTCCGTAGGATCAATACAAAGTCCTACATGAATACCACGCTGATGGAACTTATCAATCATAGCTTTTGGATTCCTAAAAAGATTAGAATTGAAAGTATACCCAGTTTTTAAGGCAGTATAATCTCCAACATTTCTATAGTGCCAATCATGATCAAATAACATAACAGCAAAAGGTATCTTTTTCTTTTCAAACTTCTTAAGTAATTCAGTCGTTGAATGATCATCATAAGTAATATTTCTACTCCACCAATTACCAAGAGCATATCTAGGAATCATTGCTGGAGACCCTGTCATCTTAAAATAATCAAATAAGGCTTGTTTAAAATCTCTATCATACATAAAAACGTAAACATCAATATGATCCTCTGGTGGATTAGCTAACGTTCCATCTTCCATAATAACCTTACTATGACTATCATCAAAAGAAGCAAAGCCATCCAAAGAATAAAGGCCACGTTGTAATACTTTATTAACATCAACATCAACACTAATAAAATTACCATTCATATTTCTTGCTTCTGCATGACCATAATACCAATCTTTATTACGATCTCTTTCATGACTTAAAAGTGTAATCTTTAAGTTTTTCATTGGATCTACCTTTGTCCCAACAAACGGTTGCCTTTTCACATAAGTCAAATGAAAATACTTAGTCATTATCTCAACAAATTGCGTATCCTGTTTAACCTGATATTCTGGATATCCCAAATCTCTACGCATAATGAGCTGTGTAGGACGATCAACAAAGGATCCGCTAGGAGAATATTCCAAGCGTACAACTCTTTCAGTAATAACAGTGATACGAAAATTATTTCCTTTAACAAAGGTCTTGTCATCGCTTTTTGATCGTGTATAATCTACTTCAAATTGTCTTCCTAGTGGATACATACCCAACACCTTCTTATTATTCTAGTAACATAATAACATAAAACAAACAATATTCCAAGAAAAAAATAGCAAAACTGCTACTCCTAAGAATCTAAGAATAATACATAATATTCTTCAAAAGAAATATCGTGCTCATAAATATAAGTTGCTATTTTTTTACCCACATAACGATAATGCCATGGCTCCGCTCTAAAGCCAGTAATTGCTTCATATTTAGAAGGAAAACGTTGAATAAATCCATATTTATGAGCATTCTCTTGAATCCATTCATATTCCTCTGACTCAGCAAAAACATTAGAATTTCTACTTCCAATATCAAAAGATAAGCCAGTTTGATGTTCTGAAAAGCCAGGCATAGCCACATAATTCAAAACATAGTTTTCCCCATACAACTGTCGATAAGTATCACAAGTATCTTCTTGTTCCTCATAACTACGATAACTAGAATTGATAACCAAATCATATCCATCCTTTTTAGCAGCTTTATACATTTTTATAAAAGCATTGACTGCAATTCTACTCCCAGCTTGTGTGTCGTCTGCTGCATATTCTTCATCGATAGATACTAAATCATCAGGCTCAAAGTCCTTCTCCAACGAACGATGTTTATTAACTAACATATCAGTGCTAAATTCTTTTACAATAACAGGATCTTCGTAATGTTCTTTATCCATATCAAGATTAACTGCTAAAACAGTAGTTTCATCATCTTCACCTGTCTCATTAGAGTAATCTACATAACGATCATAATTTTTTAATTTAGCATAAGGAAGACTAAAAAACTCTTCCAAATAATTAATCTTATCTCTTTTAGCAAATTCTGTAACATCACTATCACTACCATGAGCTAAAATCATAGAAATATTGTCATTACTATATCCTTTTTCTATCAAGGTGTTAATATTTTTGATTAAATGTTTTTGGTTTTGATAATCAATCTTAGAATACTGTTCCAGATATTTTTCTTTATAATCACTACTTTCAAAAGCAGCATTCAAAGTTTTATTTTCTCCAACAGACAAAACATATTCTTTTTTTAATTGAAATAAAATACTTCTACTAGCCTCTTCACTATATCCAAGTTCTTTTAATGAATTAATCTGTGAACGGTAAAAAAGAAAAATTGCCAATACAATGCCAAAAACAACTCCAACTATTTTTAACTTTTTCACAACAGATTTTTTTAATTTAAACTTTTTCTTCACGTTATCACCTACTATAACAAGTATACCATAGAAATTGTATTTTAATCTATTTTATGCTACAATATATCACGAAAAAAGGTGTGATGTCATGAAAGCATTAGTCTTATCTGGAGGAGGATCAAAAGGGTCCTATCAAATCGGAGTTTGGAAAGCTTTAAAAAAATTAAGAATTAAATTTGATATTGTAACTGGTACATCAGTAGGAGCTCTAAATGGAGCCTTAATTACTCAAAAAAGTTATTTTCGCGCTATAAAACTTTGGAAAAAAATAAATTTAAAATTACTATTTGGAGAAAATGCCATTGATAGTACAAACGATTTTAAAGTAATGACAATGTATGGTAAAGAATTTTTTAAAAATGGTGGAATGGAAGTAAAAGAGCTAGAAAAATTAATAGAAAAAGAAATAAAATATAAAAAATTAATGAAATCAAATATTAACTATGGACTAGTTACATTTAATTTAACCACTAAAAAACCAATTCAAATAACAAAAAAAGATATACCAAAAGAACTAATAGGAGACTATTTAATGGCCTCTGCCTCTTGCTATCCTGCATTTAAACAAAAAGACATTGACGGAGAAAAATTTATCGATGGAGGCTTTTTCGATAATCTTCCTATCAATCTTGCCATAGAAATGGGTGCAGATGAAATTATTGCAGTAGACTTATCTGCTCCTGGATTTAATAAAGCTCCAAAGAAAAAAATACCTACAACTAAAATCAAACCAAATAATAAATTAACTAACTTTTTAAATTTTTATGAAGAAGGAGCAAAAAGAAATATAAAGCTCGGATATAACGATACTTTAAAAAAGTTTGGAAAATTAGAAGGAAAAAAATATACATTTAAAAAACATACAATGGAAAAAAATAACAAAAAACACTTTGAAACATTTATTTACTTACTAGAAAACATTCTAAATAACGAAAAAATCATGGAAAAATTCCAAAAATTAATCCATCTATCAGGAATATCATCACAAAAGTTAATAGATAAGATTGGATTAAAAATCATGGAAGAATTAGCTAAAACTTTCAATTTAGATGATACGAAAATATATTCAGAAAAATCTTTCAACAAAGAATTAAAAAGAAAACTAAAAAAAGAAAATTCTAAAGAGATAAAGCAATTAAAAAAATTAATAACAGAAATAGAAGAAAATAAAAATAGTTTAAAAAAGAAAATATTATTAAATCCTTGGGAATTCTTAAAAGCTTTATATCTATATACAATAAGCGAGGTATAATATGGAAAAATTTATCTATTCAAATACAAATAAAAGGTATCATACCCTAGATTATTATTATAAGCAAAAATTTCACTCTAAAGTATTTAAAGTCAGCTTAAATGCTGGCTTTACTTGTCCTAATATTGACGGAACTGTAGGATATGGTGGTTGCATCTATTGTTCTAAAACAGGAAGTGGAGAATTTGCTGGTAACAAAGAGGAGTCTTTAAAAGAACAATTCAACACCGTAAAAAAAATGATGTTAAAAAAATGGCCGAATGCTAAATACATTGGTTATTTTCAAGCAAGGACAAACACTTATGCAGACATAAAAACATTAAAAAAATTATATGAAACAGTATTATCATTTGACAACGTAATAGGATTAAATATCGCAACTAGACCAGATGCAATATCTGAAGAATGCCTAGACTATTTAGAAGAATTAAATACCAGAACATATTTAACCATAGAATTAGGATTGCAAACAACAAACGAAAAAACTGGAAAATTAATTAACCGCTGTCATACACTAGAATGCTTTGAAAATATGGTTAAAAAGTTAAGAGCAAGAAACATTGACGTAGTAGTTCACATTATCAATGGCCTTCCCTTTGAAACAAAAGAAGATATGCTAAATACAGTAAAATATTTAAATAATTTAGATATCCAAGGAATAAAAATTCATATGTTAAGTATTTTAAAAGATACACCTTTAGAAAGACTATATCAAAAAGAACATTTCAAAGTTTTAAATAAAGAAGAATATATAGATATCGTAATAGATCAACTAGAATTATTAAGACCAGAAATTGTGATTCATAGAATTACAGGAGATCCAAAACTAGATGACCTAGTAGAACCAGATTGGCTAATAAAAAAGTTCTGTGTATTAAATGATATAGATAAAGAAATGGTAAAAAGAGATTCGTATCAAGGAAAGAACGCACAAAAAAAGGATTAATTATTTAATCCTTTTTATATTTTCTCAGCAGGAACATCAACTTTTGGCTCAGCAACTGGAGGTTTAGGCATTGGTCTTGGCTTTGGTGGAACAGGTTTATCCATCATCTCACTAAGAGTAGTACCTAACGTTGCTAAATTTTGAAGCTCACTAGGAACGATAATCTTAGTAGCCTGTCCATTAGCAACATCTACCATAGCCTCATAACTCTTAAGTTTAAGAACAGCTTCATCCATACCAACATCTTTGATTAAACGTAATCCTTCAGCAGTAGCTTCTTGAATTTTAACAATAGATTCGGCCTCACCTTCAGCAGCTTTAATTTTAGCCTGCTTAGCGGCCTCGGCACGTAATACTGTACTTTCTTTTTCTCCTTCAGCAATTAGAATTTGACTCTTCTTCTCACCTTCAGCTCTAAGAATAGCTTCTCGTCTTTCACGTTCTGCACGCATTTGCTTTTCCATAGCCTCCTGAATATCCCTAGGAGGTAAAATATTTTTAACCTCTACACGATGTACTTTAATTCCCCATGCATCAGTTGCTTCATCCAAAATACTACGCATTTTAGTATTGATAACATCACGGCTAGTTAGTGTCTCATCAAGTTCCAAATCACCAATAATATTACGAAGTGTTGTTGCAGTTAAATTTTCAATTGCACTAATTGGATTCTCAACACCATAAGTATAAAGTTTAGGATCAGTAATTTGATAATATACAACAGTATCAATTTGCATAGTAACATTATCTTTGGTAATCACTGGCTGAGGAGCAAAGTCTTTAACCATTTCTTTCAAACTAACAACACATGCAACTCTATCCAAAATAGGGACTACATAATGTAAGCCTGTTTCCATAGTTCTATGATATGCACCAAGGCGTTCTACAACATATGCTTTAGATTGAGAAACAATTTTAACTCCTGCAACAACTACTAAAACAATAATAATTAAAACAATTAATAATAAAACTCCAAAATCCATTATTTATTCTCCTCTCTTTCGACAATTAGTTTTACGCCATCCATCTTAACAACTTTAGCCTTTTCTCCAACTTTAAAGGTATCTTTACTAGTAGCAGTCCAAGTAGTACCAAAAACTTCTACTTCACCATAATGATTTGGCTTAATCTCTTTGACAACATCCACCTCTTTACCAATAACTCTATCCAAATTTGTAGGAACAATTTTTTCTTTACTCTTAAACTTCTTAACAATAGGCAAAGTAATAAATAAAGAAACAACACTAATTACTACAAAAATCAAAAGCTGTATTAAAATAGAATCGGTGAAAAACGAAGTAATAAAAGCAGCTAAAGATCCTATCGCAAACCAAATAGAAACTAAATTTACCGTTGCTAATTCAATAAGCAAAAGTACTAAAAACAATATAATCCAATAAATAGACATAAAACTCACCACCTTACTTAAATTATATGATATTGATTCCCAATTTTCAACAATTTTTCTTGTTTATCAGAATAATTTATATTATAATGAAATAGAAGATAGGAGTAATAATCATATGTCGAAAAGCTTATCCAAAAAACAAAAATATATAATTGCCAGTTTTACTGCTGTATGGGGATTGGTATTTATAGGCAGTGGTGTATCTATGAGTCTCATGAATACTCCCGTAACTAAAACAAAAAACGAATTAAAAGTTACTCAAAAACGAGTAGCTAATATGAAAAGCAACGAAATTAGATTAAAATCAATGGAACAAGAAATTAATCAACCAATCAGTATGAATATTAAAGATTATTTAGAGAATGTTAATGACATTGATGAAAAAATTATAAATGAATTACAACTAGATACTTCTATGGTAAATGTAAATCAAGCTGGAAATTATACTTATACAATTACATATAAAAAGAAAACTTTTAATGGTAGCTTTACTATCAAAGAAAAACCACTTCCAGATATGATATTAACATTAAAATCATTAAATTTAGAAGTTGGATCTGCATTATCAACAGACATTCAAAACTACATTGCAGAAACACTTACAGAAGAAGTAAAACAAAATATTAAGTTAAATCTATCAAATGTAAACACAGCTACTCCAGGTCCATATCAATATACAGTGACTTATAATGGTAGACTATATACTGGCACAATTACAATTTATGAGCCAAACAAACCGGCAGACGAAACCAAAACCCCGGAAACAGAAAAAGCTTGTACAGAAGCAGGTGGAACATGGGATGCAACGAAAACACCAGCCTGTACATTAAACACATAATAAAAGAGCTAAAATGATAGCTCTTTTTTATTTTAACTTAACCCTACAATTTCACCATTAACAAAGTCTATTTTTTCATAATTGGGATTTTTAGGTAATCCAGGCATCCGTAAAATGCTGCCAAACAAAACAGTAATAAAACCAGCACCATGATACAACTCAATATCACGAACAAAAATCGTATAATCTTTAGGATTACCTAATTTTTTCGCATCATCTGATAAAGAATACTGTGTTTTTGCTCCACAAATTGGAAGATAAGACAACTTGTTTTTTTCAAGCATACGAATCTTCTCCATAGCCTTTTCACTATACTCAACAGCACTAGCATGATAAATCTCTTTAGCAACCTTAAATATTTTTTCTTCAATACTATCAGAATCCGCATATAAATAACGAAAATCCTTCTCTTTAATTAAGGAATCTTCAACAACCTTAGCCAAATCAATAGCACCTTTTCCACCATCACGATAGGCTGTACTAATAGAAACAGGAATATTATTTTCACGGCACCAATTCAAAACAACAGATTGTTCTTCTTCAGTATCTGTATCATAAGCATTCAAACATACAACAATAGGAATACCAAAATTTTGCAAGTTTCTAACATGAGCCTCTAAATTACAAAGACCATTGCGAACAGCCATAGCATCTTTAGATAATATATTATCTTTTGAAACACCAGCATTATATTTTAAAGCCTTAATAGTAGCAACCAGCACAATTGTGTCAGGAGAAATATTTGCCTTTCTACATTTAATATTCAAAAACTTCTCTGCTCCCAAATCAGAGCCAAAACCAGCTTCTGTAATAACATAATCACCTAAAGAAAGTGCGAGTTTAGTAGCAACGATGCTATTACATCCATGAGCGATATTAGCAAAAGGTCCTCCATGAATAATAGCTGGTGTATTTTCCAATGTTTGTACTAAATTAGGGTAAAAGGCATCTTTCAAAAGAGTCACCATAGCCCCTTCAATATGTAAATCTCTAGCATAGACAAGACTATTATCCTCTGTATAGCCAATAACAATATTGCCCAACATCTTTTTTAAATCATCCAGAGAATCAGCCAAACAAAATAAAGCCATAATTTCGCTGGCCGCAGTAATGTTAAATTTTTCTTCTCTACCATCCAACTGTATATTACGTAACGCTCTATCATTAACATCTAAACAACGATTAAATGTAACCTTTGAAATTCCCAATTCATTACCATGATAAATATGATTATCAATTGCAGCACACAACAAATCATTTGCTGCTGTAATAGCATGAAAGTCCCCAGTAAAATGCAAATTAATATCTTCCATAGGAATAACTTGACTATATCCTCCTCCAGCAGCACCACCCTTCATTCCGAAAACTGGGCCCATAGAAGGTTGTCTTAATGCCAAAACAACATTTTTTTTCATCTGATGAAAAGCATCTGCTAAACCTATACTAACAGTAGTCTTACCTTCTCCATAAGGAGTAGGACTAATAGCGGTAACTAAAATTAACTTTCCCTTCTGAGCTGAGTAGTTCCTTATGATCTTTGCCTTATCATTACCGTATAAAATATAATCTTTTTCAGATAAACCCAAACTAGAAGCCACTTCACGAATATCTTTTTTATTAGCATTACGAGCGATTTCAATATCAGTCATAGTATCACCTCACTATCTAGATTATACCATATTTCAAAATATTATGAAATTTGTTTATAAAAGAGAAAAATAAAACCAAAAATATTAATTCACAATATAATTTATGATTTTGACTTACCAAACAAAACAAAATATCAAAATTCATCATTTGTAGTAATAAATAAAATCTGCTAATATCGAATTCACTAAGAAAAGGAGGAATTTATGAAAAAAACAATTATTTTCTTAATTGTAGTAACAATGTCTCTAATATGCAGTACAAATGTTCATGCAAGTAGTAGTTTTTATGAAGGAGAATATATAGATGGAATCTATATGAACAAACAAAAAGCTAACTCTTCAACAATATATTATCAAAAAGCCAGATTTTTTAGGCAAAGTGGAACAAATAGATTCGCTTATTGTATAGATCCATTTGTATTTTTCCAAGACGGAAGTAATTACGAAGAAGTGATTACCCCAAGTAATTTAACAGAAAGCCAAAAAGAGCAAATCTCACTAATTGCTTATTTTGGATATGGATATAAAAATCATACAGATAGCAAATGGTATGCCATCACTCAACTAATGATATGGCAAGCTGCAGATCCAAGTGGAAATTTCTATTTTACTGATGGTCTAAACGGCCCTAGAATAGAACCATATAATCAAGAAATAAATGAAATAAATACTTTAATTACAAATTACAAAAAAGAAACTTCATTAAATAATAAAACATATACACTAATCGAAGGAGAAAAACTGTCTATAGAAGATGCTAATCAAGTTTTATCAAACTATAAAAGTAATAATTCTAACTTTGTAATACAAGGAAATAAATTAGTTTCTGATAATTTAATAGAAGGAGAATACACAATTGATTTAATAAAAGAAGAAAAAGCACACAACAAACCACTAGTATTTTATCAATCAAAAAACAGTCAAGCTCTTATGCAAACAGGAGATTTAAAAGATAAAAAAGAAAGTTTAAAAGTAAACGTCATAAAAACAAAAATAGAAATTACTAAAATAGATAAAGATAATCAGTCAACATCACCTAATGGTGAAGGATCATTAATTGGAACAGTATACAGTCTATTAGACAAAAACAATACAGAGATTGCAACCATAACTATTAATGAAAATAGTATTGGAAAACTAGAAAATATTCCTTTTGGAATTTATTATTTACAAGAAAAACATCCCGGAGAAGGCTACCATCTCGATACGAAGAAATATAAACTTGAGATTACAGATAAAAATCCAAAAATTTACATAACATTAGAAAACGAAATTATAAAAAAGAAAATTATCATTTACAAGACTTATGGGGAGAATAATAAAATTCCAGAAGCCAACATCACTTTTGCTATCTATAACAATGAAAATAAAAAAGTTGCAACCATAACAACAGATAAAAATGGAAAAGCAGAAATTATTCTGCCATATGGAAATTATAAAATTGTACAAGAAAATACAACAGATGGATATCATAAAGTAAACGATATAGAAATAACAATAACCGATACAAAAGATGAAATATTTAATCTAGTTGATTATAAAATTAAAGTTCCTAACACAAAAACAAATTTTTTTGCTTATCTCATTATCTTAATAATAAGACTATTCAATTTATGATAAAAAAGTTAATTTGTTTAGGAACAATATTAACTATATATTGCATCATATGTCATGAAATATATACTAAAAACATAATAATAAACAAAGAAGATATAATAACATCTAAAAAACCAACATACATAGTAGAAAATGACCAGATCGGATATTTAAAAATTGACAAGATTAATTTATTTCAACCATTATTAAAAAAAGAAAGTGTACATAATAATATAGAAGAAAACGTAACTATCCTAAAAGATTCAATAATGCCAACAGAAAAAAATAGTATTGTCTTTTTAGCAGCTCACTCAGGAAGTGGTAGCATAGCTTTTTTTAAAGACTTAAATAAACTAGAAGTTGGCGATATAATAGAATTAAAATATAAAAATCAAATATATCATTACCAAATAAACAATATTTGGGAAGAACGAAAAAATGGCTATATCCACATAAATAAAACAAAGTTAAAACAATTAATACTAACAACATGCAGTCCAGAAAAAGAAAACAAACAATTAATAATTAATAGTAATATAATATAAAAAATACTAGTGATTACTAGTATTTCTTTCTTTTTCTAAAAAATCTAAAGCGGTTTGTAACTGTAAATCATTTTCTGGTATAGGATTAGTTAAATATTCCTCAGTAAGCTGAACAACACGATTAGGAGTAACTCCTTTGCCATCAATCCATTTACCCTTTGGTGTTAACCATTTCTCTGTAGTATATTTAACACTAGTTCCATCAGATAACGTATATGCAGTTTGAACAGTCCCTTTCCCGTAAGTAGTTTCCCCTATCAGTGTAGCATCAGAATAACCGTCTCTAAAAGAGGCCGCTAAGATTTCGGCAGCAGAAGCACTAGAGGAGTTAATCAAAATGACTACTGGATAAGACCTACTCTTTTTAGTATTATCTTTTATTTTATTAATATCATCTTTAAACTGTACCTGATATAAAATAGTATTTTTTTTCATAAATAATTCTAAAATATTCTTTGTTTGACTTAAATGTCCTCCAGGATTTGAACGAACATCTATAATTAAAGAATTAATATTTTTCTTTTCTAGTTTTTTTAATTCTACCTTAAACTGCTGAAACGTATTAGCTGCAAACGTATCAATAGAAATGTAGCCAGCATTTCCATTGTTTAAAGCATAAACATCTGATGTTACAGAGATGAAATCAATTGTTGCAGGTTTAACTTCTTTAACAGCTTCTTTTCCATCACGCTCTAGTGTCAATTCTAAAGTGGTTTTTTCATCTTTTTTAATAATAGAAGTAACATCACTCAAATTCAACCCTTCTAATAATTGATCATCTATTTTTAATAAATAATCTCCTACTTGAATATTAGCTTTTTCAGCAGGTGAATCCTCTACAACACTAACAACATAAAATTTTTTATCAGCATTCATTGCAATAGTAATTCCAATACCAACATAACTTCCATCTACAGTTTCATTAAAAGTAGCGGAATTTTCTTCATCCATATATGTAGAGTATGGATCATCTAAAGAAGATAACATGCCTTCAACAGCAGCATCTACCAAATCTCTTTCATCAACATTTTTATAATAATCCTCTAAAATATTATTATAAACAGCAATCAGCTCCTGCAAAGATGAAGAAACTTTCTCTCCACGATATTCTTGTCTAAAAAAAGTAACACTACAGCCAACAACCACACCAAACGCAATGGAAATAATGATAATAATCAATACTTCTATTGTATTAAAACCACTTTTATGTTCAACAACAATTTCCCTAATATCATCTTCAACAAGCTCGTCATCTTCCACCTGAGGAATTTTCTTAAAATTAGGTTTAATGAAAGGAAATTTTCTGTTTCCAGACATAAACATCACCTCGATAAACTCTATGATAATAATATCACAAAATACTAAAAAAAATAAGAGGAGAATTCCTCTTATGACAACTCCTGAGTAATAGCATCCTCACCTTCGATATAATCAACAACTCTACCATTTTCAAACTCTATCAAAGTAGGTCCTGCTACTCTTAAGTAATCAACATCTTGAACATCACTATTTGCAGTTCCTGACACATACTGCTTATTAAACACACTACTCATATCTGCAGTATAAATAGCATAATGATCATCTTTATCTTCATACGTACTAACAATATTAGTATAAGTAGATTTAAGATCATCAGAAGACATATCATAGTAAAGAACATAATAATGATCATCTCTCATAGAAAAGCTATTTCCAGCAAGAATTTCTTGATACTGAATATCCGCTTCCGCAGGTGTAGTATCAACTATAGCAGAAGAGCTATCTCCTTTTTCAAGAATATATACAGTAAGAAAATAAAAAACAACAAACACTAAAATGATAACAATAAATAACTTGACAACTTTACCAACTTCTAACGAAAAAGAAGAAGGCATAGAATCCACTGCTTGATGATTTTTTCTTCTATATTGTTTATTATTTGCCATATTAACCACCCAAGAAAATTATAACACAAGAAAAAAAAGAGGTAAAGCTCTTATTTCATAGTCTGAACTACTCCAATAGATTGAGCTACCTCTACTAATTCTTCCTGATTTAAAACATCACTAACTAAATAATACTCAATACCATTAGTTGTCCAATTCAAAGAATTATTAGTCATAACACCTAATGTATCCATTAACTGATATGGCTCTCCATAGGTTGGAACAACAGTAAATTCATTTTCTATATTAGCAGTTTCTTCTACCAACAAAAACGGCTTTTCCCCATCAAATGTCATAATAATTCTTTCGCCATTACCCTTATCTATTTTTTCTTCATTAGTAAGTCTAGTACCACTAGGAATCATCAATGGATAAATACTTTCTTCTAATACTCCAGTCTGTTCTACAGTATCTTCTACAGAATAAGTCTTCATAACTGTGTTTAAAGAAAAATAATTTTTCTTAAAAGTAGGAGAATAATCTATTTTCTTATATTCCATAGTCATACAAATAACTGAATCACTATTATATACTTGTACTTTTTTTAACTTTAATTTTTTAGAAAGATTAATTTTCTGCTTTACTAAATTACGATTATTAGGATAATTTACCGCTGTCATAAAACTATATCCATCCTTAGTTTCTTTAAATATCCTATCATCATCATCCTTAATATCTTGAATAAGTGATTCTAATAAATATATTTGAGAATTACTATAAGGCCAATCACTTTGGAATTTAAAACTTTTATTCAATGCTGGAGTGACCACGTATACGCCATCATCATTCTTTAAAATAACCTGTGTATGATTATTAGAAGTATTAGTAAGACTAACTCTATAATAATTCTTTTCCTTATAAGCAACTTCTACATCATAATTATAAACATTATCATTATTTACAATCTCTAAAGTACCATCAATATAATAGGATTTTGCATCATCCACTTTTTTACTAAAATCTTTTATAACATCCTTTTCTCCATATTTACCACACCCTGCAAACAAAAAAATACTAAAAAAGAAAAGCAATAATATTTTTTTCATAATTCACCTCTCATTACATTCTATTAAACTCTATGAAAGATTTCTATTTTTATGCACAAAAAAGGATAGCTTTCACTATCCTTATAAATTCTATGAAATTCTTACTTTAATCTTCTTAGTTTTTGGTGTATAAGTAAGTTTCAAATCAGATTTTTCTACATGTACTTCAACTTCATGTTCACCTACTCCATAATCTTCTAAATCAACATAAGCAACAATAGATGAAGCATCAAGTTTATCAATAATATCTGAACTACCACTAACAGAAACTATAACACTGGTATCCTCGGCAGATAATGCCTGTACCGATAATCCGTCAGCTAAGTTTCTAAATTCAATAGTATTAACAGTAAATTCTTTAGTAGTAGAATTAGCAACTTTAACATCTACTGTAATTGTCTTTTCACTTATTTCAGTAATTCCTTTTGGCTTCTTAAGAGTAACTGTAAATTTCTTATCTTTTTCTAATCCCTTAACATCTACTTCTACTTCCAATTCCTCAATATCATCTATAGCAGACTGTTGTCCATAAACAGTTACTGTAGAAACATTAGTAGTAATAGATTCAATTGACTTACCAAAAGCAAGCTTTCCTGTAGGAACTACTTTTACCGGAATCTCTTTACTTGGAGAAGTAATAGTTAGTTTAGCATCTACAGTGGATGGAACAATCTCTACATCTACTCGTTTACCTTCTTCATCATAAGCAACAAGAGGAACATCTTTTAGTGTAAGTTCTCCAGCCTTTGGATTACTTATTTCTTCTACATCTACCAAAGCTCTAACTGTTGCAACTTTATCCAATTTATATTGAGCACCTTTAATGATAACGTCTGTACGATCAAGTTCAACATTATCAATATATAATTTACTATCTAATTCATCCTGATGTAAAATATCAACAGTTAAACTCTTCGTTGCACTAACTTTCTCATAAATAGTAACAGTTACTTCTGATGGATCCAAACGATAATCTAAAGATTTAAGTCTTTGTGAATAATTAAGAGTTACTTTATGATTACCCGGTTTCAATCCAGTTAAATCAACAGTCACACCCTTCGAAGGTGCCTGTTTTGCTAAAAATATATGTCTCCTTTGACCAATTAAAGTAATATCAACAGTCTTAGGTAACCCTTCAACAACATAAAGTTCTTCATTATAAACCGCAGTAACTGGTTCATCATATAATACTTCCGCATATTGATCTATCATAACGTTTGATTCTTGGTCAACAATAACAAACACACCAAATGCCAAAATTAAGCTAATAATAATTAAAGTTGATTTCTTCGAAGCAATACGATCTAAACTCTTTGTATTATCCTTAAAGAAAGTAACAATTTTTAACATTAATTTAGTTATGGGAGTAATTAACCATTTATCAAAAAATGATACAATATGACGGAAGAAAATTTTAATACTTTTACTTATTTTCTTCATATATCTCTTCCTCATCTATTTCATCTTCATCTAAATCTATATCTTGTTTAGGACGAAGTTCATCAATTAACATCATACGAACATCATCCAAAGTTAAGTTATATAGCATTTCTCCTTTTAATGCTATAGAAACTCGACCAGTCTCCTCAGAAACCACAATACAAATTGCATCAGTTTCTTCACTTAATCCTAAAGCTGCTCTATGCCTTGTTCCTAATCTACGATTTAGCTTTGGACTACTACTTGTTGGGAATACTGCCCCAGCACAAGTAATTCTATCTCCCTGAATAATAACACCACCATCATGAAGTGGATTTCCTTCATAAAAAATAGCTATTAACAAATCACTAGACAAATCAGCATAAATCTTTTTTGCCTTCTCAATATAATTACCTAAACTAATATCACGTTCTAAAACAATCAAGGCACCAATACGTTCTTTTCTCATGTAATCAACAGCATTAACAATCTCGTAAACCAAATGTTCACGCTCATCGACAGTTAATGTTTTGTGACGACCAAGTAATTGTGTACGCCCCAACTGTTCCAGTATAGTACGTATCTCTGGCTGAAAAATAATAATCAAAGCAATTGGTCCCCATTGGATTACATAATCCAGTAATACTGCAATAGTCGTAAAGCCTAACCAATCACTCACCAAACTTAAAATAATTACAAAGACAACTCCCTTAAAAATCAAAGAAAGTTTAATATTATTTTTAATATTCTTTAAAATAAAATAAAAAATAATCCAAACAAGACAAATATCACCAAGTTTTCTTAAAATAGATATAATGTCAGTAAGTGTTATTGTCATCAAATCCCTCCATGCTCTATAATAGTATACAAAAAATAACAGAAATAGTAAAGTTATTGTTGCTGTTCAGAAGTAGTATTACTCTCTTTTGGTGGAGATGAAGTAGGAGCAGAAGTTACAGAAGTACCCGTAACTGCCGATACCATATCACTAGTAACTAAAGCTTCAGATTGAGCAATATTAGTTGTATCAACATGACCAACTTGCTGTAACTGAGCAGAAGAAAGTGCTGTTTCCACATTAGTGGCAATAGCAGAAGCACTAGATTCATCAGTAGGCAAAAAATGTACTTCAGCATACATTTCTTTTTGCTTTTTTTCTAATTCTTTTTGCTTTAACGTAGCCTCGGCTAAATAACCAATACAGGCAATAATACCGATAGCAGAAATTATAGCAACAACAATATACAAAGGGCCGGATAAAAAATCACGGAAAAATGAAATAATCACATCCAATATACCACCCCTATTCTTAATTCTAATGATAACATTTTTCAAAACAAAAGACAACAAAAATCAATCGATTTAAGATTGATTTTCCTATATATAAAGTTTGATATCAAACCCAAATTCCCATATGGTGCCGATTAAAGGACTTGAACCTTCGACCTCCGCATTACGAATGCGCTGCTCTACCAACTGAGCTAAATCGGCAAATAAAAAAGATACAAAAATATTGTATCACTTTTCTAAAAAATTGAAAACTATTTTTAACAGAAACTATTTAGCCTCAATATGATTAAATAAAATACCGATATTAATTAGTCCACAAATACCAACTAAGCTATAAATAATTCTACTAAATAAAGAACCTGCTCCAAAAATAGTATCCACTAAATTGAAGTCTAATATTCCGATTAATCCCCAATTAATAGCTCCGATAATAGTAATAACTAATAATATCTTTTGTACTGTTTCCATATAATCCCTCCTATCTATAGAATTACCAAGATAAAAAAAATTATACTCTTTTTTTTAAAAATTTAGTTTTAGCACGAAAAATAGGGTCATTACTACCAACTCTAGAAGAAGGAGAAAGTTTTTCAAAACAAAAATCATTTAATGTATAATTAGTAATGGAAAAATCTTTAGAAGTTTCATCTAAAAAATCAAAACTGCCATCTCCATAACTAGATAAATTACCCTTAGCTGTTAAGTAAATCAAGTCCAAAACATAATCTCCAAAAATACGAATATCATCTTTCCGCCTTTCAAGACTATATCCCTGCTTAGAAAAACCAGAATATAATATGTCCTCTTCCCTACGATTTCCAGTTTTAGAATAAGAAATATGTGAACCATTTGTATAATATGCGTCTAATACATCATTAGAAATAGGCTTATGATATTGATCATCAGAAAAGCCAATAGAACTCCCTTTATCTTTATTTTCCTCCAAATATAGTGCTTTCTTTGTTGGAGGATACTTAGCTAATCTCATAGGTAATAAAAAAGAATTATAATAATCATTAAATCTTTCAAAAGACTCAACCAGCAAATCAGAATAAATCAAACCATTAGTCATCAAAGAAACATGGAAGACGGGCAACTCTTCAGAAATAATTTTGTCAATAGTATAAGCAATTGCTAAAACATTTAAAGTAGGCTCCCCACCAGAAAAAGTGATAGTTTCAATAGCCTTATAATGATTCCTATCTAAATCCAAAAGTAAATCAATAAATTCTAATGGAATATCCAAGTTTTGCTTAGGACCACGCATACAATAATCACGACATTGCTGATTACATCTCCTAGTAACTTCTATTCCAATATCTCTATATACCAAATCCATAAAACACCTCTAAAAAAAGAAACTAGCTATACTAGATTCTTCTAACTGCAATAACATGAGTACCACTACCACGAGTCCAAGCAGCCACATCGCTCGCAATAACTCCCTGAACAGGATTAGTAGCATGAATCATTTGCCCATTTCCAACATAAATAGCAGAATGAGTAGGAACACCTGAACTATATCCCCAAATAAGAATATCTCCAGGTTGTGCATTTTCATAACTCACAGCAACACCATCATACATTTGGGTAGAACTACTTCTACTAACTGAAATTCCTATCTGACTATATAAATATTGAACAAATCCACTACAATCAAACCCTGCAGGACTATTTCCGCCAGAAACATAAGGACTACCAATAAGAGAATAAGCAAGTTGTACTAAAGAAGTCATATTTCCAGACGCAACATAATCATTTTGATAATTACTACTTGAGTTAGCATTAGAAACAGATGCAACTTCCTCTACTTTTTCTGAAACTTCAACAGAATAAGTAACAGAAGATTGGTTACCATACTTATCAACAGCTTTAACAACAACCTCATAAGTTCCTGGTTTCGTAGTATCCACATTACTTTCGACTGTATAATAATTAGTATCAACATTATCATTAACAATTTCCTTCTGCTGATATTCTATTTCTCCATCTACTTTATCATAAACAGAAGACAAATTACTAAGCATATCAAAATCTTCACCTGTAGTTAAAGATATCATTTTCTCTTTCAATCGAATCTCTGGAGCAACAGTATCTTTAACTTCTACTATAATAGGTACTTCTTTAATAATCTGATTCTTCTCTACCTCAACAATAATTTCTTGCGGACCAATTTTAGTCGTATCTACATCTTTCTTTATCGATACAATTTCACCATCGATAGAATCCACAACTTTACGGATATCATAATTGGGACTTCCATATTCAATAATAGCCGTTTTTGAAACAGATACATCAATACTGGAATAAATCTGATGATATTCGTAAAAATAACATAACATTAAACTAATAAAAAGAAACATTGTAGTTACCAACAGCTTACGCTTCGACGGTAAATTTTCTGTTTTCATGCATAATCTCCCCCTGAGATAGAGTATATAATAACATATTTGGTAATCTTTGTCAAAATTCATCACCTGTTTATAAAATAACCAATTTTTAATGTAATATACCTTTAACGAAAAAAAGAAAAGTTATTAACACTTTTCCTAATTTAAACATGCAAATCTTGATATTCTTTAGATAACATTTGTAATTTTTGATTAATTTTTTGAGTATCAGATTTTTCTAAAGAATACCATCCTTTGCGAAACATTAATTCATAAACTTCTCGTTGTAGTGATATTAATGTTAAAAATACTTGCTTATGCTTTTCAAACAAACTTTCATTACTAGCCTCTGTCATAGCCATAACATAATTCTTAGACATTTCTTTTAGGCACGAAAGTAAAGAATTAAGATAATCCTTATCATTGCAAGCAATGCCCGTAAGCACCTCTACTTTAGGATTACTAATTTGATTATTCATTAGATACACCTCCTAAAATAGACAAAACAGAATTTAAGTTTTGATCAAAAACACTAGCTACTCTATCCATAACAGCAACAATTTCTTGATCTTTAACTTGTCCTACTGAATTTTTCATTTTCTTATACGCACCATAGTTCCATTGGAACATATCAGATAAATAATCCAAATCTTTCCCAGTAAGGATATTACTAGGAACTTCCATAAATTGTATATTATTCATAAAAATCCTCCCAAATATAGTATGTAACAAAATGAACGATTTTATTAAAAAAAGAAAGAACGCGTCTCTCTTTTACAAAAAATTTTTCAAATCTTTTTGAGCTTTTTTTTGAAATTTCAGAAAATCTTTAGCCAGCTTAAGATCATCCTTACTAATTTCATCGCTTGCATTTTCCACTCTTTTTTCCATTTCTATTTCTCCCATAGATAATCCTTGAATTAACAAATCTGCAATAGCCGCATCACTATTATCTGCAAGAACTTCCTTATAAATTCCCATAGAAGACATAATTTTTGCTATATTTCCTTCTTCTTCTAACTTCATATCTTTAGAAAGTAAAGATTCTTTAGCCTTTTCTTCATAAGACGAATATTCTTTAAAAATTTCTTCTACTTTTCCGGTAATCTTATTATCTTTACCTTTTAAATTATCTAATAACTTTTGAGTAGAAAATCTTCCCATAGAAGCATCTTTATAAATCTTTTCAATTAGCTCACATTGCTTATTCATTTACATCACCTCAATACTAGTATGAAAAAAATTATTTATTTTATACTAGTTTTTGTTAAAGATTTAGTGGCTGGTCCTTTAATTAATTTTCCATCTAAAGAAAATCTTGATCCATGGCAAGGACAATCCCAAGTTTTATCATAAGAATTAAAAACCAAATGACACTTCATATGAGGACATAATAAACAAATTTTATGAATTTTATGTTCTTCATCTTCATAAATTGCATATAAAATACCATTAATCCTAACATAAGAAGGATTGCTTTTTTTCAAAAAAGCTTGTGTTGTTGCTTTCATATAATGAAAAGTTCCTAAAAAAGAATGAATAGCTAATCCCAAATTCATCCTTGTTGGAGAAAATAAATCTTGGTATAAAGCCGTATGATATAAAATAAAATTAGAAATAATCTTAGCGGCCAAAACACCATTAGTCATTCCCCAACCTCGATAAGCTGCCCCCACATAAAGATGACTATCAAGTCTTCCAATAAACGGTAACAAATCATGACTGACAATATCTTGATTATCCCATGTCACTTCAGGAATTTTATCAAATAACCTCTTAAAGTCAGAACGACTTTTATCATAATGCTTTCCAAAATCAATTTTTTCAGTCAACTGATGACGGTTAGACCCATATAATAAATAATCTTTATAATAACGAATCGAATGTAAATCAGAATCAATATTGATAGCTGTAAAAGATGAAGAATGAGATACTTTCGCAGCATTTACATATTCTCTTTGTACATAAGTTTTAAGAGGAAATAAATTAGGAAGTAAAAAGAAAGGATAATGATTTACAATTACAACATTCTTCGCAAAAAAATCTCCATTTGTAGTATGAATAAGATAACGACAATTCTCTTTTTTCATATCAAACACCAAAGTATTTTCATAAATAAGAACTTTGGAAATTAAAGTGTTAGAAAGCCCAGATAAAAATTTTAAAGGATGAAAAACATAAGAATCAGAAATCCCAATACCAGAAGAAATATTTGGATGTTCCACTTCATAAGGATGAGCACCAAAACTTTCTAATAACTGTTTCTCTGCTCGAATCTTTGAATCATTTTCCTTATTCAAACAAAAAAGAATAGATGGAACTTCTTCCAACTCACAAGAGATATTCCCGTCTTCAATGATTTTTAACAATTCCCAAATAGCCTCTTTCTGCGACAAATAATAAGATTTTGCCTTATCTCCTAACCTTTGATATATATCACCCTGTAAATATGTAATTTTAGCTGTCGACCTACTAGTTACTCCCATTCCAATCTTTCCCTGTTCAAAAACAGCAACCTTCAAGTTAGAATCTCGCAAATAGTAAGCTGTACTAAGACCAGTAATACCTCCACCAATAATCGCAACATCTAATTCTCTAACAAATTTATCCGTAGTTAAAGAAGGAAAGTTTGTATTCCAAAACATAACATCACCAATAATAGCATATCCTGTTTTTTTTAATACATACAAAAAAGCCAAATCTGGCTTTAAGAATTCATAATCCATTTAATAATTTCTTTTTTTATAGCAAAATACTCTTCTTTTTCAAATTGCATATTACAAATACAATACTTTTTATTAGAAATATGAGCACAAAACATACATTCGTGTAACGAACCACAGTCCTCTATAAAAAAAGAATTACTAATTTTTGAAGAACAAGAAACATTATAACTATTAGAACAACCAGAAGAATCATCACAACGAATGCAAAAGCTACAATGACCAGATCTTTGAGATGCAAGTAAATATTCACTTCCCTGACAACCATCAGAAAAAATCAAATTTTTGCAATCACTAGAATCACAAGAACGATATATGTTTTCAGAACGATAAATAGTATCACTTTCAGATACATTAGTAGAATCATATACTCTTTCAGTAGTACGATAATTAAGTTGATTCCATAAAGTAACCAACTGTTCCAAGTTTTCTATTTCTTGTTTTGGCTGTTCCCAAGTTTTCCATTTCCAAGTGTTTTTTTCTGTAATATACTTTGTTGGATTGACAGAAGTAGCCCAAGTAACTTCTCCCGTAATAGAATCATTTACCTGCTGTGGTAACTTAACATCAAACGCAAATTTAGTTAAAAGTTCATCAATAGTAAATGGATTCTTACAGTCAAAAACATTAGAAAAAATCTTATCTACTGTTTCCAACACTTGTGTTTTATTCATTTACATCACCTCTCATATTTCTTCTACTAGAAGATTGTTCTAACAATAATTCTGTCAATTTAATATTTGGTGTAATTTCAAATTTCTTCTTAGGGGGAGATACTGTAACTTTACTCTTAGGAACTGGTTTAGATATCTTTGTTTTCTTAACTCCTTTAATAGGAACAAAATCAACAGTTCTTCCTTTAAACGCTGGAAGCAACACACCTCGACTTCCAAGACGTACAACGCATTCTCTATCTCCTAAATTAATTAACATCAATATACGATTTTCTTCATTATCATCACGAGATAATTTCATAGACATATTACTAGATAATATAGTAGCATCTCTTCTAGAAATTCTAAACACATAATAATTAACTACATTAGCAAAAATGGCATCTTGTAATTCTTTACTAATCTGCTCAAAATATTGTTGTGCTAAAATTAAAGATAACCCAAATTTTCGTGCCTCTGATAAAAATTTAAGCAAAATAGGATTTTCTATCGTAGAAACCTCATCTACAATAAATATAATATGTTCATCTATTTTTCTTTCTTGAATCAATGCCATTAATTGCTGCATAATAAGACCAGAAATCGTCTTAACACAAGAGTCTCCCAATACATTACGATTTAAAGAAAACAAAGTTAGAAAACTTTTCTGAATAACGTCTTGTAAAGATGAGGCATTAGTATTTTCCTCTTGAAAGACAGGAATTAATTCCATCTCATCTAGAAAAGCAATAATAGGAGCAATCGCCTCATTATAATACTTATTTTTCATTTCATTAAAATCAGTCAAAAAGAAACTATAAATACTATCTGGCAATTTCTCTGATAACAAAGATTCTCGGTACTCAACCTCTAATAATAATTTACGTAAATGTTTAAAACTAAAACTATTATGATATAAAAGCAATAATAAACTATGACGTAAGACTCTTTCTAACTTAGAATTATATAAATCGCTCATATAAGAAGAAAGTAAAGACATCAATAATTCTGAAGCAACCACGACATTATCCGTAGAATTAACAAATAAATTAATACTTTGTTCAATAGATTGAAAATCAACAATAGAACTATTAGGTAAACCACCAATATCTTCTTCTAAAGAAGAATGTGGATCAATAACAACAATCTTATATTTCAATTTATAATCAAGCGTTGTTGCTAATCGACTGATAAGCAAACTAATAAACTTAGACTTACCACTACCACTAGACCCTACAATAAGAGAATGTTTATCAAAAGAATAGGTAGATAAGTTTAAATAATAATCCTTAGAAAAATAAGGAAAGGTGGAAACAGAAAGTAAAGCTTGAACAGACTCACTTTGCAACAATGGTAGAGCTTTTTGGAAATCTAAATATTTAGGTTGAGACTGATAGATATATTTTTTGTTTTTCGAAAAATCAACACTAAGTAATACCTCTGGTAAGGTTTTAAATAACTTACGACGAATAACACTGTCCCGTTCACTTATATATAAATAACCACGACTAAGAAGTTTATCACCAGTAACATTACGAAAATATAATTCTAACATTTTAATATTACGAGATTTCTTTAATGATTCTCTATCCATAAGATCAACAATTGTATCTGTCAACTGATTTATATAAGGTAAACCACGCTCATAAGCAAACGACCAATGAACATCTGAAACCTTGAACAGAAAATCGGACAATTCTCCTAATACAGTTGGCAAAACTTCTTCTGTACGAACATAATAATGAATTTTATTCATATCGCAAACAACAAATATTTGAAAACGAGAAAAAGAGCCTAAATAACTAGAGAGTTTTAAAAGCATAGAATGCCAAGACTCTCTAGATACAAATTTGGAAGTTAAATAAATTTCTGAAACGATACTCTTCCGCATAATAAGACTCCTTTTATTAAAAACAGTATAACAAAAAAAGATATTATTTAAAATATCTTTCTTTAAAATAATCATATAATTGATTACACTTTTCTTTATCCATATCCTGTTTATCTTCATATGGATATGAAAGCCCTAATTTAATATATTTTTCACGTCCTAAACGATGGAATGGAAGAAAATCTACTCTTTCAACATTATGGATATGTTGTAAATAATTTACTAAACTATCCATATATTCATAATTATCCATAATACCTGGAACAATAACTTGACGAATCCAAATCTTTTTATTCATCTCGTTGCAAACATCAATAAAATGTTCCACTTCCTTCATTTCTAGACCAGTAATATTGTGGTATTCTTCTGGGTCAGTATGTTTAATATCTAAAAGAACTAAATCGACGTAAGATAAAAGTTCACGATAATCACCCAATCCAACGCCAGAAGTATCTATCGCAATATGAATATTATCTTTTTTTAATAGTTTACAAACTTCAATAATAAACTCACTGTGTAATAAAGGTTCTCCTCCAGAAAAAGTAACTCCACCATTTTTCTTAAAGTAAGGTTCACACCTCTTAATTTTCTTTACTAATTCCTCTGGCGTATAATTTTCTTCTCTCTTCTTCCACATTTCAGGATTATGACAATATTTGCATCGTAACATACATCCATTAAAGAAGACTACACATCGTATACCAGGACCATCAACTAATCCAAAGGTTTCTATCGAATCAATACTAGCTTTCATAATTACATTTTCTCATGGAATGTTCTAGCAATAACTTCCTCTTGTTGCTTTCTAGTTAATTTATTGAAACGTACTGCATATCCAGAAACACGAATAGTAAGTAATGGATATTTATCAGGATTGTTCATAGCATCTACTAACATTTCACGGTTTAATACATTAACATTTAAGTGATGTGCTCCTTGAACAAAGTATCCATCCATTAAGTTAACTAAGTTTTCTACTCTTTCATCTTCTGTTTGTCCTAAAGCACTAGGTACAACAGAGAAGGTATTAGAAATACCATCACGGCAACAATTTGCCCAGTCTAATTTAGCAACAGAGTTTAATGAAGCAATAGCACCACTTTGATCTCTTCCATGCATTGGATTAGCCCCTGGAGCAAAAGCAACACCAGCTTTTCTACCATCAGGAGTAGCACCAGTATTAGAACCATATACTACATTAGATGTAATAGTAAGTACTGATAATGTTGGATGAGCATTTCTATAGCAAGGATGAGAACTTAATTCTTTATAGAATACATCTAATATTTCTTTTCCAATTTCATCTACTCTATCATCATCATTACCATATTTAGGGAAATCTCCTTCGATTTCAAAATCAACAGTGATTCCATCCTCATCACGAATTGGTTTAACTTTTGCATATTTAATTGCAGAAAGTGAATCTACTGCTACAGAGAAACCAGCAACACCATAAGCCATTAAACGATTTACATAAGTATCATGTAATGCCATTTGTCCAGCTTCATAAGCATATTTATCATGCATGTAATGGATAATATTCATTGCATCAGAATAGATTCTAGCAACTTCATGCATCATTTTGAAGTAAGCATCTTTAACTTTATCATAGTCAAGTACTTCATCAGTCATCTTTTCAAATCCAGGAATAACTAATTCACGTTTAACTTCATCAACACCACCATTAATAGCATAAAGTAATGTCTTAGCTAAGTTACAACGAGCTCCAAAGAATTGCATATCTTTTCCAACACGCATTGCAGATACACAACAAGCAATTGCGTAATCATCTCCCATGCTTGGACGCATAACATCATCATTTTCATATTGAATAGAATCTGTTGCAATACTAACTTTAGCACAATATTTCTTCCAAGCCTCTGGTAAATTTTGAGCCCATAAAATAGTCATATTTGGTTCTGGAGCACTCTCTAAGTTTTCTAATGTATGAACGATACGGAAAGAAGTCTTATTAACCATAGACTTACCTTCAGTAGTAACACCACCTAAAGAACAGGTTACCCAAGTTGGATCTCCAGAAAATAATTCATCATAATCAGGTGTTCTTAAATGACGAGCAGCTCTTAATTTAATAACAAAATGATCAATAATTTCTTGAGCTTCTTCTTCAGTTAAAGTACCATTCTTAAAATCTCTTTCAAAATAAATATCAAAGAAGGCATCTACTCTACCTAAAGACATAGCAGCACCATTATCTTCTTTAATAGCTGCTAAATAACCAAAGTAAGTCCATTGAACTGCTTCTTTAGCATTTTTAGCTGGTAAAGAAATATCAAAACCATATCTTGCAGCCATATTTTTAATTTCTTTTAAAGCTTTATATTGCATAGAAATTTCTTCACGTAAACGGATAGTTTCATCATCCATTACTGTGATTTTCATATTATCCCAGTCACTCTTCTTTTGTTCCATTAAATAATCAATACCATAAAGAGCAATTCTACGATAATCACCAATGATTCTTCCGCGACCATAAGCATCAGGAAGACCAGTTAATAATTTATTATGACGAGCTTTTCTAATTTCACTAGTATAAGCATCAAAAACTCCGTCATTATGAGTTTTTACTAAATTAGTTCCTTTAATAAAATTTTCAAGAGCTTCATTCATTTTATATCCATAAGCTTCAAGCTCTTGATAAACCATCTTTATTCCACCTTTAGGAACGATACTTCTCTTACCTAATTTATCTGTTTGAAGACCTACAATTACATCATCATCTTCACTAATATATCCAGGTTCAAAAGCATTAATTCCTGCTGGATGATCTACATCAATATCAATAACATGTTTTTTTACTTCTTCTTTACACATATCCTCATATACTTTTAAAACACGTTTTGTTTTTTCCGTAGGACCACTTAAAAATGATTCATCACCATCGTAAGCTACATAGTTTTTCTTAATGAAATCGCTAACATTAATTTCATTACACCATGCACCTTCTTTAAAATCTTTCCATTGTTCCATCAATCTATCACCTTCCCAACACATATTATACCATAAACCATATAATTTCTATGCACATATTATTAAGTTTTGCACAATTTTACATATAGATTTTTATAAGAAAATATGATATACTCTATCTATCTGGGGCTGACACGGTTTCGACGGGAATAGTAGAGCATAGATGGCAAGTCGAATGCTCACGTCACGGGCACAAAAAAATAAACGCAAACAAAATTAAAAATGCAGTTGCTAACATGTTTGGTGGACGCCAAGCTGTAGCATTTGCCTAATAATATAAAGGCCTGCGCTTTCTTTTATTTCTTACCTAGGAAATAATCGAAGGTTCATATTTTATAGGTTATAGCTATTTTCTTCCCAGAAAATAGAAAGAATTAAAGGGATAATATATTATCTTGGTCGTTAACTACTTGGATAGTATATGAATGAAATTAGTTAACTAAACTTGTAGAAGTTTATGTAGCTCTATTTTCGGACAGGAGTTCGATTCTCCTCAGCTCCACCATAAAGAAAGTCGTTCACAAAGATGAACTTGATATATAAGACCAATCAAAGTCGATTGGTCTTTATTTTTATTTACAAAACACCACAGTTTCTTCCATTTACAGCTATAAAAAAAGAATATCAAAAATTAATGATTCTAATATTCACTATCCTAGTAATTGTCTATTATTATTTTGCAAAAGATAGTCTAGAAGATTATTAAAAGTTAACACCTTTCGACAGTAAAAAGAAAAGAAATCTCACTACTGCATCTCTAATAGCCTCTTTATTTATTTTGGTAAGTGGGCTAATTCTCTTAGGAATAGCCATAGAAGATGATGATATTGATATAGAAATAGCCTTCAATTAATACCATTAATCAATCTAATTGCTTTCTTTACAAAAAAGCTATATAATATACCACAACCTAAAGGAGAAATAATATGAAAAAAATAAGCAATCTAAATATTCCCAAAGTAATTATTAAAAAGAAAGAAGCAAAAAAAGTATTCGGAAACTGGCTAGGAAAAACGATACCGCAAAATGAAATAGCAACAAAATTAGGATTTCTATTATATCAAACAGGTATTCCAAATACAGAAACATGTATTTTAGAACAAAACAAAGAAAATGAATTACAATTTAATTGTCGTCTAAAAAAGCAAAAAAGAAATATCGGCATATCACTAATATTTGAAGATGTAGAAAACTTTGGAGACTTAATTATCTCAACAAAAGAAGAAATAAGAACTTATGAATATCATAAGCAAGAAAGCAAACTATTATTAAGAAACAGAAAGAAAATAAATGAATTAATAAAACCAAGTGAACAAGCACAACTACAAAAGCCATTGATAAAGCAGTATTCTAACCATACTGGACAAAATTAAATATTAGTGATATAATACAAGTACTTTTTGAAAGGGAGATAATTATGAAAAACAATCAAACGACAACTACAACATTAAAAATTAAATCAACGAAAATTTGATTGTTTTAGTTATGAAAATATATAAATTATGACTATTACAATCAAGTAATAGTCTTTTTTATTTAAATAAGTGATATAATAAATATAAATACAAAAATATAGGATACGACAATTAAACATTTATTTCAAAGAGAGTTATCATATGGTGAAAGATAATAAATAAAATTAATTGCCACTACCTATTAGTTGGACCAGAAATGGATTCCCCGAATAACGGTTATAAAAATAAAGAAAATGAAAGGATGGTACCGTGCTATATGCACTCCTAAGGTATCATCTTTTTTGTTTTAAAGGAGATGATAATATGACGGAAAGTGAAACGATTTACTCCCATTCAAAAAGAAAATAAAAGAAAGAAGGAATTTTTATGATAAATAAAGAAAGCGCTGAATTACTAAAACAAGTAATTCACAACAATTACAAAAATATAAAATATGAAAATATAAATGCTAATGAAAAAGAATTCTATTATGAATTTAAAATAGAAGAAAAAATAAGTGAAAATGATTTTGGAAAATTAGAAAAAGAAATAAAAAAATTAAAAAAAGATACTTTTGTCAAATTAATAAGAATCAGTGGTGTCTATCTAGACAGTAACAGCAACAATGAAATGATTACAAGAATAACAGGAAAAGGCTTTAATAGCAAAGAAGAACTATCTGAATATAACAAATTTGTAGAAGAAGCGAAAGAAAGAGATCATAGAAAAATTGGTCAAGACTTAGATCTATTTTGTTTTTCAGACTATGTAGGGCCAGGATTACCACTATATACTCCAAGAGGTACAATCGTAAAAGATGAACTACAAAAAGAAATAGAACGAGTTTGTAGAAAATATGGATTCGAAAAAGTAAGCTGCCCTTCGCTAGCCGACATATCGCTATTCGAAACTTCAGGACATGCAACAAAATTTAATGATGAATTATTTAGAGTGTCCTCTCCAAAAGGCCATAAGTTTGTCTTAAAACCCGTACAATGTCCACATCATACTCAAATATATGCCTCTAAAATTAGAAGTTACAAAGAATTACCAATTAGATACATGGAGTCAGATAAACAGTATCGTGCCGAATTACAAGGTGCTGTTGGTGGATTATCTAGAGTATACGCAATTACTGTAGAAGATGGACATTCATTCTGTAGAATAAGCCAAGTAAAAGAAGAAGTAAAAAATATGTGCAATCTAATTAAAGAATTTTATACAAGAATGGGTCTATGGAACAACAACTGGGTATCACTATCTGTGAGAGACAAAAATCACCCAGAAAAATATATTGGCAGTAAAGAAGATTGGAACTTATGTGAACAAATGCTTCAAGAAGTATCAGACGAACTTGGATTAAATGCCAAAAGATGTGAAGGAGAAGCTGCCCTATATGGTCCAAAACTAGACTTCATGTTTGAAGATGCTCTAGGTAGAGAAATTCAAATACCAACTGTACAATTAGACTTCTCTACTCCAAAAAGATTTGAACTATTTTATATTAATGAGTATGGAGAAAAAGAAACTCCCGTTATGGTTCATAGAGCAGTATTAGGTTCTTATGAAAGATTTTTAGTACTCCTTTTAGAACAAACAAAAGGAGTACTTCCTCTATGGCTATCACCAGTACAAGTAAATATCGTGCCGGTAAATATGAAATACCATGACAAATATTGTAAAGAATTAAAACAAAAATTTATAGAAGAAGAAATTCGCGTCAACTACGATACTGAAGAAATCAGTATGAATAAAAAAATAAGAAATAGCAATATAATGAAAAATCCATATACAATAATTATTGGAGATAAAGAGCGAGATAACAATTTAATTAGTTATCGTAAATACGGGAGCGAAAAAACTATTTCCATGAATATAGAAGAATTCATAGATCAACTAAAAAAAGAAAGTAGAGAAAGGAAATGATAAAATAAGCATGGAAAAATATACAATAGAAAAACTAAATCAAAATAATATAGAACATTATGCAAAAGTGAATGCCCTTGCATGGCTCCAATCATATAAAGGAATTGTCAATGATAAATTTTTAAAATCAATAAATACAGAGGAGGAAATACAAAAAGCAATTACAAACCTAAAAAACAATATGCATGATACTAGTAAAAGATTTCTATTAAAGGTAGATAACCAATATATTGGAATTTTAAGAATTCGCAAAACAAAATATAACAACTATTCTGATTATGGCGAATTAGGGGCCTTATATTTACTAGATAGTGCAAAGAAAAAAGGGTTTGGTAAAATTCTTTTCGAAAAAGCAATGGAAGAATTAAAACAAATGGGATATCAAAAAATGATTGTTGGGTGTTTAACAAAGAATTCTGCAAATGAATTTTACAAACACCTCGGTGGCAAATTTTTAGATACATCCCCTCTCACATTACCAAATGGAGAAAAAGTTATCGAAAATTTATACTCTTATGATATAAAGTAAAGCTTGTATTCATAAAAACATTTCAATATAATAAGATTATAAACTAACAAAGGAGAAGAAATATGTATAAAGTAAAAAATTTTACAGATAATAATGACATTCAAATATTAAAACAAATGGGACCGTTTACAGTAATTGAATATGTAAGAGATTTAAGCGTAACACCTATGACAGCACAAACAAGTTATTTTAGTAATTTAATGAACGTTAGAAAAAGACAAGTAATATGTAATCTAGCAAAATCCCCTGTAACAATACAAGCAGGAGCCATGCAATGGATGATAGGAAATGCAAATGCAACCACAGGAATCAAAGGAGCTGGTGATTTATTCTCTAAAATGGTAAGAGGGAAAGTAACTGGAGAATCAGCTATTAAACCAGAGTATACCGGTACTGGTGAAATTGTTTTAGAACCTACCTATAAACACATTCTATTAATTAATTTAGAAGAATGGAATAATTCTATTGTATTAGATGATGGCTTATTTTTAGCATGTGAATCTAATTTAAAGCAAAAAGCTGTAATGAGAAGCAATATATCTTCTGCAGTTGCTGGTAACGAAGGATTATTCAATCTAGGAATAGAAGGAAAAGGTGTTATTTGCTTAGAGTCACCATGTCCACAAGAAGAACTAATTGAAGTAGAGTTACAAAATGATGTGGTAAAAATTGATGGGAATATGGCCATTGCTTGGAGTGGCAGCTTAGAATTTACAGTAGAACGCTCTGGAAAAACATTAATTGGATCTGCAGCCTCTGGAGAAGGACTTGTAAATGTATTCCGAGGAACAGGAAAAGTATTAATTGCTCCAGTTGACAGAATATAACAGATGTTAGTTTAAAATTCATTTGAAATGTGATAGAATAAGAATAATAAAGAGGTGAATTTTATGGAAAAAGAAAATCATGGGGCATTAACTTTTTTAGGAGTAGTAATGATTCTTTATGGATTAACATATGCCATATTAGGAACATTAAGCTTAGCTGGAACAATTACAGGTGTTTTGCCAGGACACGAAAAGCAAGAAATCATAGTAATAGTGTTATCCTATATAATTACACTAATTTCTCTAATTGGTGGGGTTGCTAGTATGAAAGGAAAATATAAAAGTGCAAAGACAATTGGAATTATTTTTGCAATCGTTGGATTAGCATCATTAATATCTAACCAATTAACTCAAGACATGTTTAACAGTTTTGACTGCATTGCGATGGTATTAGGTGCTGGAATTTTCTATCTAGCATCAGTGGCAGAAATTAGACACAAAGAATTAGAAAAAGCTAGAGCAAAACAAAAACAAAAGAAAGCAAAAGAAGCTACTAAAAAAGAAGAAAGGAAAAAGCCTTCAACAAAAAAAACTACTACAAAGAAAAGCACAACAAAAACAACAAACCAAAATAAAAAAGAAAAGTAAAAAATTACTTTTCTTTTTTTAGCCATAATTTTTAATATTACGTAAGGCTTCTCTTTTCATATCACGTTCTTTAATAGATTCTCGTTTATCATAATCTTTCTTTCCTCGGCAAACACCTAAAGAAACTTTTAAAATATTATCTTTAAAATATAATTTAATAGGAATCAAAGTTAACCCTTTCATTTGTACAGCATCTTCTAGTTTTTTTATTTCTTTTTTATGAAGCAATAATTTACGATTTCTAGTTTCTTCATGATTAAATAAATTACCTTCTTTGTACGGAGAAACAAACATATTTAAAAGATAGACCTCATGGTTACGTATAATTCCATAACAATCCTTGATATTGCAATTACCTTGACGTATAGATTTAATTTCTGTACCAGTTAAAACAATGCCAGCTTCATACACTTCGTCAATAAAATAATCATGATATACTTTTCTATTTAAAATTTCCACTTAATCAACTCCTACTAAGTCCCCAGACAAGTTCTGGATAACGAGAACTAACCACACTTTTATACTCATCATAATAATTTTGATAATCCGAAAGAATAGAACCATCCAACTTAGAATAAGGATAAACTTTAAAATTTCGCTTACCACCATAATTAGAATCCGTATAAATAAGTTCTGCCTTAGGACTATCTACAGAAACAGTAATTCCTTCTTCCGTTTCTACTTTATTTATTGTAACTTCCATCATCAAACCTGTCAATCTTTCAACACCAACTTGATCAGAAATAAAATTTCCTAAAGAATAAATAACTAAAGTTTTTCCATCATTAATATATTCTACAGGCTCAACAACATGTGGATGTGTACCAATAATAAGCTGTACCCCTAAAGATGACAAATAATTAGCAATTTCAACTTGCTCATCAGAGACTCCCATAGAATACTCGGTACCCCAATGCATCGCAACAATAATAATATCCACTTGTCCTTTAACCTTATCGATATCATTTTTAGCCTTCTCTGGAGTATAAACATTACTTAAATATTCTTTTCCAACCGGAGTTTCTAAACCATTTGTCCAAGTTGTATATGAAAAGAAAGCATACTTAATACCATTACACTCATAAATACGAGTTTTATCCCTTTCCTCCCAAGAAGTACGTTGTCCATCCCAAATAACATCTTTTTTAGTAGACCAATAATTAACGGAATGAATAACTCCTGCCTCTCCTTTATCCATAGTATGATTTGTTGCTAGAGAAACAAGATTAAAACCCGCATCAATAAATGCATCTCCTACTTCATCTGGAGAATTAAACTGCGGATAATTAGAATAACCCAGATTAGCACCGCCTAAAATAGTTTCTTGATTATAATAAGCAATATCATAGGTAGAAGAAATAGGTTTAATGTACTCTAGCATCGGCTTAAAATCATAAGAATTAGCAGTTACTTTTGCATCTTCATAAATAGAGCTATGTATAAGCGCATCACCCACCATAAACAAATCAAAACTATATCGCTTAGGATACTCTTCGTTTTTTATAACATTTTTATCCTGTTGCTTTGAAACATCTTTAGAACGAAATAAAAAAAAGTTAAAAAGACAAAAACTTGCACTAATAAGAACTAATAAAATCCCGCAAAGAATAAATATTTTTCCACCAAGTTTTAATCTTCTAACTTTTCTCACTACCATACTACAACTTCCTTATTATCTCAAAATCAATCGTCTTCTCCTCTTTAGAAGCACGAACTACTTTGACTAATACTCTCTCACCAATTGTATATTTTACATGACTTCTTTCACCAGTTAAAGTCATATGCTCTTCATCATAATGAAAAAAGTCTTTCATATCACGAAGAGGAACTAACCCCTCAATTAAATTATCAAGTTCAACAAACATCCCGAAACTAGTAACAGAAGATATCATACCCTCATATTCCTCTCCAATATGATCCTCCATATATTCTGCCATCTTCATATCTTCTACTTCTCTTTCACAATCAACACTTGCTCTCTCTCGATCAGAAGAATGTTCAGAAATATAAACCAATTTTTGCTCCCACTTACGAATAGTACCCATATCTAATTCTTTATTAAATAAATATGTCCTAAGCAAGCGATGTACCGTTGTATCAGGATATCTTCTTATCGGTGAAGTAAAGTGGGTATAACATTGACTAGCCAAACCATAGTGTCCTAAATTTTCTGGTCGATAAACAGCTTTTTGCATGCTTCTAAGTAAAAGACTAGATAATATCTTAAACTCAGGTTTATCTTCCAAATATTTAATAATTCTTTGGACAGTTTTAGGGCTAGTATCTTTTAAATCACCAGGAACCTGATATCCAAGACTACCAACAAAACTCAAATAACTACGTAACTTTTCCTCTTTTGGCACTTCATGTACACGATAAATAAAAGGTAACGACATAAAATAAATATGTGTCGCAACGCACTCATTAGCAGCAATCATAAAGTCTTCGATTAACTTCTCTCCAGTTCCTCTATCTCGAAGAATAATCTCAGTAGGTTTACAATTCTCATCCACTAATATTTTAGGTTCATCTACTTCAAAATCAATATAACCACGTTTTACTTTCATCTTTCTAAGTATTTGAGCAAGCTCTGCCATGAAACGTAAAGATTGTTCATATGGTTCATATCCCTCAGGAATATTATTATCTTCCAAAATACTATTTACCTTCTTATAAGTCATTTGGATTCGTGAACGGATTACACTAGGAAAAATTTCATAATCCAATTGTCTTCCATCATGATCAAATTCCATCACACAAGAAATCGCTAAACGATCTACATTAGGATTCAAAGAACAAATTCCATTAGAAAGTTCATGAGGAAGCATTGGAATAACACGATCTACTAAATAAACACTAGTACCACGTTCCATTGCTTCATTATCTAATGGGCTCCCTTCTTTTACATAATAACTAACATCAGCAATATGAACACCTAATTTATAATGACCATTACTCATCTTCTCAATAGAAATAGCATCATCAATATCTTTCGTATCATCCCCATCAATAGTAAAAATCTCCATATTACGCAAATCTCTACGACCAATCATATCAATATCACGAACTTCCATAGGAAGAGTCTTAACCTCTTCTTTTACATCAACAGGGAACTCAGTATTAATTTTATACTTATAAACAATAGATAAAATATCAACACCAGGATCATTTTTATGGCCTATAATTTCTACAACTTTACCAGAATATCTTAAATTATTATTAAGTTTCTTTAAAAGTTCAACTACTACTTTATGACCATCAACTGCGTTTAGAGAATCCTCTTTTGCTACTTCGATATTTAATTTAATCTTAGAATCATCTAAAGTAATATGACCTTTACCCTTAGAATCAAAATTAATCTCACCAATATATCTTTCAACTTGTCTCTTTATTACTTTTAAAATACGACCCTCTAATCGATCTAAATTCATTTTACTAGTAATTTCAACCAAAACAATATCATCGTGAATTGCACCATTCATATTTTCAGGAGCAATATAGACATCATCTTCCATATTTTCAATTTCAACAAAACCAAAACCTTTTTTATTAGCTCTCAAAGTTCCTTTTCTTAAGTGACTATCTTCAAGCATCATATATCTTCCTTTATTAGAACAATAAATAACTACTTCTTCCTCTAATACTCGAAGCTCATCACTTAACTTTTTTATTTCATCAACATCATGCAAATCTAACTTTTCTTGCAACTCATAAATAGTAAGAGCCTTATCACTATTTTTTAATATATTTATAATATCATCTTTCATTAGTATCACCTTCTATCTTTATTATACCTTATTTTTATCTATATAACTAGAAATATTTACATATGAAAAAAAGACTCTGTAAAGAGCCTTAATAACCTATATAAACATAGATACTAAACAAATAATAAAAAACGCTAATCCTAATACCCAAGTAAGACGAGTAATAACTAACTCAGATCCTCTTTCCTTACGATGCGTAAACAATTCAGAAGTACTTCCAGAAATAATTTGAGCCGCACCTTCCGCTTTACTACTTTGCAAAAGAACAATTACAATTAGTAAAATTGATATAATTAAGAGCGCTGTTTCCATAGCACACCTCCGTTAACAATACCAATATAATACCATAGTTTTTTATTTATTGCAACTAACAGAATAAAGTTCCCTATACAACCAATAAAAATCTATAATCATCCAATATAATTTTTATATTCATAAGATTAAATAAGAAAAATTTTAAATTTTTTCTAAAAGCATACTTACTTCAACTTCTAAAACATCAGAAGAATTTCTTTCTTTATACTCAACAATACCCTCACTTGCTTTTCTACCAACAGTAATTCTCTTAGGAATACCAATCAAATCCATATCTTTAAACTTAACACCTGCTCGTAAGTCTCGATTGTCTAAAAGAACTTCTAAACCACGAGACTGTAATTCACGATAAATTTCTTCAGCTAATGCAACCTGAACATCATCTTTCGCATTAGCAATCACAATTGCCACTTCATATGGAGCTAGTTCATTAGAGAACATAATACCATTATCATCATGATGTTGCTCGACATAAGCAGCTAAAATTCTAGCAATTCCAATTCCATAACATCCCATAACAACAGGTTTTAATTGATTATCTTGATCAGTATAATATAATCCTAAAGATTCGGAATATTTAGTACCAAGTTTAAATGTATTACCAACTTCAATTCCCTTCTTAAAAGTTAACTTTCCTCCACAATGAGGACAACAATCACTTTCAGTAACCATTCTAAGGTCTGCTACCCGATCGTACTGAAAATCTTTTAAATTAACATTAATATAGTGGTAATCAGACTTATTGGCACCAACTAAAAAGTTTTTCATAGGCAAAAGTTCATAATCTATAATAACAGGAATATCCAAATCAATAGGACCTGCAAATCCTACTTTTGCATGAGTTATTTCTTCGTCTTCCTCTGGCGTTGCCATAACTACTTCTTTTGCTTTTAATAGTTTAACAATTTTAGCTTCATTTAATTCTCTATCCCCACGAATTAAAAAAGCATAAAACTTTCCATCAACTTTGTAGATAAGTGTCTTTACTGTATCAACAGGATCAATCTTATATTGATCATATAAATCTTGTATAGTACCAACATTAGGAGTGTGAAGTAACTCTTTTTCTTTTTCAATTACATCATTAGAAACATGAGATTCCATACATTCACAAACTTCTATATTAGTAGCATAGCCACAATCATCACAAATTACTAAAACATCTTCGCCAATATCGCAAATGGCTTGAAATTCTTCAGATAAACTTCCTCCCATCGCGCCTGTATCAGCTTGAACTACTTCATAAGTAAGACCAAGTCTTTGAAATATCTTATGATAAGCATGAAACATTGCTTGATAAGCCTTAGAAAGATCTTCTTCATCTTTATCAAAAGTATACGCATCTTTCATAACAAATTCACGTGTACGAATTAATCCATAACGACTTCTAGGTTCATCTCTATACTTATTAGCAATCTGATATAAACTAAGTGGCATATCTTTATGAGATTGAATCACGTCTTTAGCAACTTCAACAAACAATTCCTCATGAGTAGGGCCTAATACATAACGTCTATCATAACGGTCAGACAAATGAAACATATCATCACCAAAAGCTTCTACTCGACCACTTTTCGCATAAAGTTCTTCCGGAAGGATACTGGGCATTACTAATTCATTAGAAGAAATCGCATTCATTTCTTCTCTAACAACATTTTCAATTTTCTTAAGAACACGAAGTCCCATAGGTAAAAAAGTATAAATACCACTACCTACTTTCTTAATCATTCCAGCACGAACTAATAAATTCGCACTAACACTTTCCTCATCTTTTACATCTTCTTTTTGTGTAAAAAAATAATTTCCTTGTAATTTCATAATATCCCTCCTAATAAAAAAAGAATGATACCCAAGGAGTGCATATAGCACGGTACCATCCTTTATTACTTAATTATTTAACGGTTAACACCGGAAGCAAAACTTCACCTAGAAAGGTAGGAATATAACTAGATTATAATTGAGTTCACACCATCCTCAAATCACTGATATAAGAGCTAATTATATTATGGTCTTTCCATTGGTTTTAAACGATTACAAATAGAATAATATAAGAAAAACAAATTGTCAATAAAAAAAGAGTTATTAATTTAACTCTTCTTCAATTCTCATTAATTGATTATATTTGCAAATACGATCTGTTCTAGACATAGAACCAGTCTTAATTTGACCTAAATCAAGTCCTACTGCCAAATCTGCAATTGTAGTATCTTCCGTCTCACCACTTCTGTGAGAAATAATTGTTTTATATCCATGGCTTTTAGCAAGTTCTATAGTTTCAAGTGTTTCAGTAATAGTACCAATTTGGTTAACTTTTAAAAGAATTGCATTACCTGCTTTATGATCAATTCCCATTTGTAAGCATTTCTTATTTGTAACAAATAAATCATCACCTACTAATTGAATCTTATTACCTAAACGTTCAGTAACCTTAGTAAATCCATCCCAATCATTTTCATCTACTGGGTCTTCAATAGAAATAATTGGATAAGTATTAACTAATTCTTCATAAAAATCAATTAATTCATCTGTAGTTAATTCTTTGCCATCAACATGATATACTCCGTCACTATAGAACTCTGAAGCTGCTACATCAATTGCGATACAAACATCTTCCCTTGGCTCATATCCAGCTTTTTTAATAGCTTCAATAATTAAATCGAATCCTTCTTTATTAGAACCTAAATTTGGAGCAAATCCACCTTCATCTCCAACTCCAGTAAAGTATCCTTTATCATTTAATACTTTCTTTAAAGCGTGAAACACTTCAGCACCAACACGTACTCTTTCATGAATGGTATCTCTTTGTGGAATAATCATAAATTCTTGGAAATCCAAGTTATTATCAGCATGAGCACCACCATTAATAATATTCATCATAGGAACTGGTAAAGTTTTACCATTACCAACATATTCATATAATTCTTTACCTTCATTGATAGCACTAGCTTTTAAAGCTGCCATACTAACACCTAAAATAGCATTAGCTCCTAATTTAGATTTAGTTTCAGTACCATCTAATTCTATCATAGCATAATCAAGTGCCTTTTGATCTGCTGCATCCATACCAATAACTTTATCACGAATAATAGTATTAACATTATTAACAGCATTTAAAACACCTTTACCATTATAACGACTACCACCGTCACGCATTTCTAAAGCTTCACGTTCACCAGTAGATGCTCCACTTGGTACAGCAGCACGTCCTTTAATTCCATTTTCCAAAATAACGTCCACTTCAACAGTAGGATTACCACGGGAATCTAATATTTCTCTAGCTTTTACGTCTTTAATTTTCATTAACATCATCCTTTCACAAATAATATTATAACACTAATCCCATTAGATTTTAACTATTTTTTAATGCTTTAACGCAATCTTTAAACTCAGCACCTCGAATTTCACACTCTTTATATTGATCCCAAGAAGCTGAGGCAGGACTTAATAAAATTACATCTCCAGAATCAGAAACTTCATAACATTTTTGAAATCCATCTCTTAAAAACTCATAACTATAAACAGGAATTTTCATGGTATCAGCAAACTGAACGACTCTATCACGACACTCCCCTATCGCAACAATACATTTTACATGTGCTAAATAATCAGAAAGTTCAAAAAAGTCTTGACCGCGTTCTAAACCACCTAAAATCAAAATCGTAGGTTCATCAAAAGATGCTAAAGCAATTTGTGTACACTTAATATTTGTAGCTTCTGTATCATTATAAAACTTTCGTCCATTAACAGTATCAACATACTCTAAACGATGCTCAACACCTTTAAAATTACGTACTACTTGACGAATAATATCATCAGAAATTTTTAACTCCTTAGCTACCATAACTGCAGCCATTACATTTTCTACATTATGAATTCCAGCAATACGAATATCATCGCGACTCAATATTTTTTTATCATAATAATAAATATCTCTACCATCTAAGTAACAACCATTAATAGAGTTTTCACTAGAAAAGAATTTTTTAGTAGATAAGATTCGTTTAGTCTCATCTAAAACATCTGCATTTTCAACATTCAATATCGCAACATCGTCTTTAGTCTGATTCTGAAATAGCTTAGCCTTAGCTTTCTTATAAACTTCATAACTACCGAAAAAATCAATATGAGCAGGACTTAAATTAGTCATCACTGCAATATTGGGATGAAATGTAGATAAGTTGGCTAGTTGTTGACAAGAAACCTCCATCACTACTACATCTCCCTCTTTCAACTCACTTAAAATACCAGAAAGGGGAAAACCTATATTACCAGCTAAAAAAGCCCTATCTCCAAATGCCTCTTTTACAATAGCATAAGTAAGAGAAGTAGTTGTAGTCTTACCATTAGTACCTGTAATACCAATAAGCGTAACATTCTTAGGAAATAAACGATAAGCCATTTCCACTTCATTAATTACTTCTATTCCTAATTCTCTAGCCTTAAGCACATACTTATGGTAGATAGGAACACCAGGATTCTTAATGAGATAATCAAAAGTAGAATCAAGTAAATCATCAGGATGAGAGCCAAAAACAAATTCCACTCCTAGCTCCCTTAACTCTTTAACTTTTTCTGCATCTTGTAGCTCCTCTTGCTTACTATCATTTAAAACAACTTGATTTCCTCTTTGAATCAAAAATTTCGCAGCTTCATATCCACTTCTAGCAAATCCTAAAATTAAAATCTTTTGATTTTCAAACATAATATCACCAATATAAGTATACTATAAAGGAGAAATTTTGACTACCGAAATCTAGAGAATATATTGAAAGAACTGGCAAAGCTATGATATAATGAACAGAGAATAGGAGAAGCGTCTATGAAGATTGTAACCATTACCCCTGAACAATTTGATAGATATGCCAGTAAGCACAGATATCGTAATTATTATCAAACATCTGTCTATGGTAATACTATGAGAAAATTTGGTTTTAATATCCATTTTTTAGGTATTGCAGACGACTCCAACACTTTAATAGGAGCATCACTAATTATCTACCGCGAAGTATTTATGGGACATAAAATTGCATATGCACCTAGAGGAATTTTATTTAACTATGATAATCCAACACAACTACAAGAACTTGCAGAAAAACTAAAAAAGGTCTTAGGAAAGCAAGGATTCATGCTATTAAAAATAGATCCCTATATCCCATCAACCATTAGAGACCATGAAGGAAATATAATGAACTTTAATAATCAGGTAAATCTAATCATGGCAAATTTACAAAATGCTGGTTTTGTTCATCAAGGAAGAACTTTATTCTTTGAAGGAGAAAAACCAAGATGGGAAGCCTTAGTACTACTAAATAAAGACATTAGAAGCCTATTTAATAGTTTTGACAAAAGAACTAGACATAAAATAAGAAAAGCTGCAAACTGCGGAATTGAATGTTATAAAGATCCAAGTAAAAACTTAAATACACTATATAATTTTGTAAAAAGAAAAACACCAAAACCCATTGAATTTTATAGAGAATTAGTAAGCAACTTTGGAGATAATGCTGAAGTATATTATGGTAGAATTAACACTGAAGTATATGTAATCAATAGTAGAAAAGCATACGAAAGAGAAATGGAAAAAAACGACAGAATAGCCGAAAAAATACAGCAAATAGATATTTCTCCAGAAATGAAAAATGCTCTTTTAAATAAAAAAATGGAATCAGATAAATTATTAAATACCTACAAAAATAGTATGGTTCAAGCTACAGAATTATTAAAACAACATCCAAATGGAATTGTTGTAGCTGGAGCAATTGTAATAAAATACGATAACTCAGCATTCTTGTATATTGATGGATTTGATACAAACTATTCAAACTTAAATCCTAATTATCTACTAAAATGGCGTATGATAGACGATTACAATAAACAACATTTAAAATATTTAAATCTGAATGCCATAGTAGGAGAATTTGAAAGAAAAAATAAGTTTAGCGGATTAAATGAAATGAAATTAGGATATAATTCAACAATTACAGAGTATATTGGTGAATTTGATATTGTCCTAAACAATTTTTCATACAACTTATATAAGAGTTTCGGAAAAAAATAAACAACAAAACTAGGGGGATAAAATGAAAAAGACAGTAGTAGTACTCTGTGGAAGTATGAAAGTAAAAGACGAAATAATAAAAATAAAAGATGAATTAGAAAAAAAAAACTATAAAGTATTATTACCTATCGAATGCATGCAAGGATTGCCAAAAGAAATAGCCTCACGTGCCCATTTTGATAGAATTCAAGATAAAAAAACAGATATCGTTTTAATAGTAAACGCAACAAAAAATGGAATAAAAAACTACATTGGACCTAATTCATTTGCCGAAATAGCATTTGCTTTCTATTTTAAAAAAGAAATATATGTTTTAAATGACTATTATGAGCCATATCTAGATGAATTAGAAGGCTGGAAAGTAAAAGAATTACATGGTAATTTAGATAATATTAAAAAGATTGATTAATATCAATCTTTTATTTTTTGCAATAAAAAACTAAGGGGTCTCCTTAGTTTTTATAATCATTATTCAACGATTTCAGTAACGTTACCAGCACCTACAGTACGTCCACCCTCACGAATAGAGAATTTAGTTCCTTGTTCAAGTGCGATTGAGTGAATTAATTCAACTTCCATGTTAACGTTATCACCTGGCATTACCATTTCAACACCTTCTGGTAAAGAGATAACACCAGTTACGTCTGTAGTTCTGAAATAGAACTGAGGACGATAGTTTGTGAAGAATGGAGTATGACGTCCACCTTCTTCTTTGCTTAAGATATAAACAGCAGCTTTGAATTTATGATGAGGTGTAACACTTCCTGGTTTAGCAAGAACTTGTCCACGTTCAACTTCTTCACGAGAAATACCACGTAATAATACTCCGGCATTATCTCCTGCTTCAGCAAAGTCTAATTGTTTACGGAACATTTCAATTCCTGTAACAACTGTTTTCTTAGTAGGTTTGATACCAACGATTTCAACTTCATCATTAAGTTTTAACATACCACGTTCAACACGTCCTGTAACAACAGTTCCACGTCCAGTGATAGTAAATACATCTTCGATACTCATTAAGAAAGGTTTGTCATTATCTCTCTCAGGAGTTGGAATCCAAGTATCAACAGCATCCATTAATTCATCAATCTTAGATACCCAAGCAGGATCTCCTTCAAGAGCTTTAAGAGCAGAACCACGGATGATTGGAGTTTCATCTCCATCGTAACCATATTCACTTAATAAGTCACGAACTTCCATTTCTACTAAGTCTAATAATTCTTCATCGTCAACCATATCACATTTATTTAAGAATACAACCATTTTAGGTACTCCAACTTGACGAGCAAGTAAGATATGTTCACGAGTTTGAGCCATAGGACCATCTGTAGCAGCAATAACTAAGATAGCTCCATCCATTTGAGCTGCACCAGTAATCATGTTCTTAACATAGTCAGCATGTCCTGGACAGTCAACATGTGCATAATGTCTCTTTTCTGTACTATATTCGATGTGTGCAGTATTAATAGTAATACCACGTTCTCTTTCTTCTGGTGCTTTATCGATATTAGCGAAATCAACAGCTTCATTACCGTTTTTACCAGCTAAAACTTTACTAATAGCAGCAGTTAAAGTAGTTTTACCATGATCTACGTGTCCAATTGTACCAATGTTAACATGTGGTTTTGAACGATCAAATTTTTCTTTTGCCATATTATAATTTCCTCCTTTTTCATTTACAACATATATTTTATCTAATAATTGAAAGATTTTCAACTATTTTGATACACTTTTAATTAATTTCCACTCTTTTTGATAATTTCATCAGCAATGTTTTTAGGAACCTCTTCATAGTGGTCAAAGAACATAACAAATGTTGCACGACCTTGAGTATTAGAACGAAGATTAGTTGCATAACCAAACATTTCTGCAAGTGGTACCATAGCACTTAATTTAACAGCATTACCTTGAGATTCTTGACCTAATGGACGACCACGACGGCTAGTCAAATCACCCATTACATTACCAAAATATTCATCTGGTGTAGTAACATCAACTTTCATAATTGGTTCAAGTAAAACAGGCTTACATTTGTTCTTAGCTTCTTTTAAAGCCATACTAGCAGCAATCTTGAATGCCATTTCATTAGAATCAACGTCATGATAACTACCGTCAAATAATGTACATTTAACATCAATCATAGGATATCCAGCTAAAACACCAGATTGCATAGCTTCTTGTAATCCCTTGTCAACAACTGGAATGTATTCACGAGGAACAACACCACCAACGATTTGATCAACGAATTCATATCCTTTATCTGTGTTAGGCTCAAATTTAACCCATACGTGTCCATATTGTCCACGTCCACCAGATTGCTTAATATACTTACCTTCGCAGTCACCAGCTTGTTTAATAGTTTCACGATAAGCAACTTGTGGAGCACCAACATTAGCTTCAACATTAAATTCACGTTTCATACGATCCACTAATACGTCTAAGTGTAACTCACCCATACCAGCAATAACTGTTTGACCAGTTTCATGATCAGTATGAACTTTAAATGTTGGATCTTCCTCAGCTAACTTTTGTAATGCTAATGCCATCTTATCTTGATCAGCTTTAGATTTAGGTTCAACAGCTAATTGAATAACTGGTTCTGGAACTACTAAACTTTCCAAAATAATAGGTTTCTTTTCATCACATAAAGTATCTCCAGTAGTTGTATTCTTAAGTCCAACAGCAGCAGCAATATCTCCTGTATACACATCACTAATTTCTTTACGATTATTAGCATGCATTTGAAGAATACGACCAATTCTCTCTTTAGAATCTTTAGTTGAGTTTAAAACATAACTACCACTTGATAAGTGACCAGAATAAACTCTAAAGAAAGTTAAACGTCCAACAAATGGATCAGTCATAACTTTAAATGCCAATGCTGCAAATGGTTCATTATCACTTGGATGACGAACTGCATCATTTCCATCTAAATCAGTACCTGTAATAGATGGAATATCTAATGGACTTGGTAAATAATCAATAACAGCATCAAGTAATAACTTAATACCCATATTACCTAAAGCAGTACCACACATTACTGGGAAAAATTCTGCTTTTAACGTACCTGTTCTGATGGCTTTCTTTATCATATCGATAGAAACTTCTCCACCATCAAGATAAGTCATCATCATTTCATCATCAAATTCAGCAACTGCTTCAATTAATTCTGCACGTTTTTCCTCAGCAATATCTTTTAAATCTGCAGGAATTTCAATTTCTTTAGCATTTTCAGCTTGTTGTCCATCATATTCATAAGCCTTCATTGTAACTAAATCAATAACTCCACGGAATTGATCTTCAGCTCCAATAGGCCATTCAATTGGTTTAGAATTAACACCTAAACGATCACTAATAGTTTTTAAACTATATTCGAAATTAGCTCCCATTTTATCCATTTTATTTGCAAAAATAATTCTTGGAACTTTAAATTCAGAAGCTTGTCTCCAAACAGTCTCAGTCTGTGGCTCAACACCAGCTTGGGCATCAATCAATGCAACTGAACCATCTAATACACGTAAAGAACGAGAAACTTCAATTGTAAAATCTACGTGTCCTGGAGTATCAATAATATTTAAACGATAACCCTTCCAATGAGCTGTCGTTGCTGCAGAAGTGATAGTAATACCACGTTCTTGTTCTTGTGCCATCCAGTCCATTTGAGACTCTCCATCATGAGTTTCTCCAATTTTATGAGTAACTCCTGTATGGAATAAAATTCTTTCGGTACAAGTAGTTTTACCTGCATCGATATGAGCCATAATTCCTATATTTCTTGTCTTTTCTAAAGACGTATCTCTTGCCATATAATGACTCCTTTCCTACCATCTATAATGTGCGAAAGCTTTATTAGCTTCTGCCATTCTATGAGTATCTTCACGTTTTTTAACAGCTGCACCAGTACCATTAGATGCATCTATAATTTCATTAGCTAAATTATCAGCCATTCCCTTACCACCACGATCACGAGAATACTTAATTAACCATCTTAATGCCAATGCTTGGCTTCTTGCTGGAGAAACTTCAATTGGTACTTGATAGTTAGATCCACCAACACGACGGCTTTTAACTTCTAATTGTGGTTTAATATTTTCCATAGCTGTCTCGAATACTTCAAGCGCATCTTTACCAGTTTTATCTTTTACTTTATTAAATGCTTCATACACGATTGTTTGAGCAATACCTTTTTTACCATCCAACATAACAGTATTAACTAACTTAGTAACAAGTTTAGATTTATATATTGGATCTGGTAAAACGTCTCTTTTTACTGCACGTCTTTTACGCATTTTTACTTCCTCCCTTCAAAAATTCTAATTACTTACTATCTTTTGGCTTTTTAGCACCGTATTTACTACGACCTTGTTTACGATCTTTAACACCAGCAGTATCTAATGTACCACGAATAATGTGATAACGAACTCCGATTAAGTCCTTAACACGGCCTCCACGAATTAAAACAACACTGTGTTCTTGTAAGTTGTGTCCAATACCAGGTATATAAGTATCTACTTCCTTACCATTAGATAAACGAACACGAGCATACTTACGTAATGCTGAGTTAGGCTTCTTAGGGGTCTTAGTACCAACACGAGTACAAACACCACGTTTTTGAGGAGAGCTAGTATTAGTAGTTTTTTTAGTTAAAGTATTTAATCCAACATTTAATACTGGAGCGCTACTCTTTCTAACCTTTTTCTTACGTTTGTTATGAACCAATTGGTTTAATGTAGGCATAAAATATATCTCCTTTCTTTACACATATCCAGGTGTATCATCATAGCTTCTAAATAAAACTTTGCCCATGCAAAGTCATTTAATTAGCAGATATAATATATCATTACAAAAATAGAAAGTCAAGTAATATTAGAAAAAAAGATAGACTTTTTAATTAATAAATGAAGATAATAGAATAACCTCTTCTTGGACCAAATGAATATCCGAATCTTTCTCATGATCAACATCATAAATCAAAAACGCAATAATTAAAATAAATACAATAAAAATAATTAAGAATGTTATCATGTTCGAAACTCCCCAACCACTATTGTTTAATTTTGCCATATCATCACCTTCTAATACATTGTACTAAATTTAAAAATAAAAGTAAAGAAAAGGAGTAGTCACTCCTCTTTTATATCTAAGAACTGAAATGAGTTGTCCACGACAAGTCTCTAGAAGTACTAATATCATTAGTATATTTAGGAATAAACTGATATGATGCCGTAGAATTATTCAGTTTTGAAAAATCAACATCATAATCATTACCAATAAAATCATTCGGCATAATACCATTATTTAATCTTAATACAGTAATATTTTTATATGTGTGACTAAAATTTTGAGCATCATCAAAGTTATCTTTAGTTAAATAGGCATAATCTATATGATATCTTTTACCATCAACTTTGATATTATGATTTCTTACTGAAGTAGAATTCAACACTAAATCTTTTTTATTTTTTTTAACTTTACCAATATAAATAACCATGTGAGCATCAGTATTACTATTTTTACCAATAATCAAATCTCCTGTCCTTAGTTTAAAGTTTTTCTTTGCAGAATAAAGTGTATACTTTTTCTTCGAACTTTTCAACTCACCAACATATTTAAATGTATGAATAAGATAATCAGTACCAAACTTTCGACTTTGAGGTTGACTTAAATACTGACTAGTACTCCATGGGTTACCAGTAATAATTTTACCATTTATATTTCTTGTATAATCAAAAGGCAAACCAAAAACATAATGGTAAATAAAAGATACAAAGCCACTACAATCAAAACCTAAATAATTTCCTTTTTTAAAATCTTTCTTATAATCTTTTCCCATATACATAACCGTAAGACCATTATATTTGTATGATGGATAATAAACTGTTTGTAATTGATATGCTTTATACTTACTTAAAATTCCATATTGCAATAATCCACTGCTATTTCCTTCTCTAACAAATTTCCTAGATTTAGAATAAAAGAAATCGGACTGTTCTTTTGTCAAAGAAGCAGAAGAGTCATACCCTGTATAATAAAAATCATAGTCACCATTAGAATATTCTACATCTTTAATCATAGGTGATTTGCCAGTGTTTACATAATAAGAAATATTCTTACCAGCTTCTGAGCCAATAATATTTAAAGCAAGCTGAGAAAAATGGACCTGATCAATCATCATATCCGAAATTTTATTAAATGAAGAATCAGCCGCAACACTTGGATTCTTTTCTAATGAAAGCAATGCTGCTTTTGTAGAAACCAAAATAGCCAAGTCATTCTTTCTAGTAAATTCTGTCTGCAATTTAATCATATTAGTATAACGATTAAATTTCTGCTTCTGTAAACTATCATCAGAAGTTCCTACTGCTCTATACAAATGACCAATACGAATCACAAAATTTTGATCAACGCCTTCTTTTTTCGTATTTTTAAATAAATTAGCAAGATTTTCTTCATATTCCAAATTAGGTCTATCTGATTCTCCTTGATACCATACAAAAAACACATTACGTAATTTAAAATTATTAGGATGATTTTCAACATAAGAAATAGCCGATTTCATCTTAGTCATAGCATTTTTATAATTCTTAGCACCTCTTTGCCAAGAGCTAATTTTCGAACCAGAAACAGCAGTCTGAACAGCAATAATAGGAACGCCAGTATTATTATAATAAGAGTTGGCAAAAGCAGGAATCAAAGAAGATTGGAGTGTTATAGAATCTTTCAAATGTTTTACACCCACAGCTTTCTTATTGGAATTAAATCTCATTTCAAAGCCAGAATTAGGAATAGATTCAATTTTATGAGAATTTGATTGATCTTTGCCAACCATATTAGATTGTCCTGCGAAGACAACTATATCTACTAGCTTATTACCCTTTGGACTCACATTTTGTGTAATTTGCTCCTGTTGCATTTCTGAAATAGCATTTTGAATTTCGGGACTATCTATAGCATAAGACTTAGCCGAGTCATAATAAGACAATCCCTCTACAGAAAATGGAAAAACAAAAAATAATAACAAACAAAAAAACAACCCTTTTTTCATACTCTCACCTTATATATAGAATAAAGCAAAAAAAAAGAGTAGTCAACACTACTCCATAAATTCATCTTCTAATTTGTCTAATGGTTCTTCATCAATAAATTGAGAAGCTAAATCATAGTCTACATTACGATAAACTTTACTACCAGTACCAGCTGGAATTAATTTACCAATAATAACATTTTCCTTCAATCCCTCTAAATGATCTACCTTACCTTTAATAGCAGCATCAGTTAAGATACGAGTTGTCTCTTGGAATGATGCAGCTGATAAGAAGGAATCAGTTTCAAGGGCAGCTTTTGTAATACCAAGAAGAATTGGTTTACCAAGTGCTGGTTTTTTACCTTGAATAACAGCTTCTTTATTACTATCAGTAAACTCACGGAAATTAACAAGTGCTCCAGGAAGAAGTCTAGTGTCTCCACCTTCGATGATACGAATTTTACTAATCATACGACGAGCAATAATTTCAACATGTTTATCAGCAATATCAACACCTTGTGAACGATAAGTATGTTGAACCTCTTTCAAGATATATTCTTGAGTAGTAAGTGGATCTGTAACAGCTAACAATTCTTTTGGACTAATAGCTCCTTCTGTAAGTTTATCTCCACAAACAACTTCATCACCTTTTTCAACACAAAGCTTAGCACCGTAATTAGTAACATGTTCTTTAGTTTCAAGCTTATTTGTAACACTAATTTTATATTTACCATGGTCTTCTTTAATCTTAGTAACTTTACCATCAATTTCAGCGATAGTAGCTTTACCTTTTGGATTACGTGCTTCGAATAATTCTTGTACACGAGGAAGACCTTGAGTAATATCTTCTCCACCAGCAACACCACCGGTATGGAAAGTACGCATTGTAAGCTGAGTACCAGGTTCACCAATAGATTGAGCAGCCATAACACCAACAGCTTCACCGATTTCTACTAAATTACCAGTTGCTAAGTTACGACCATAACATTTTTGACATACACCATTAACAGTATTACATGTAAGTACTGTACGAATTTCTACTTCAGTAATTCCAGCAGCAATAATTTTATCAGCTAAAGATTCCGTAATCATTTGTAATTTATCAACGATTACTTCTTTCGTTTCTGGATGAATTACTTTTTTATTAGCAAAACGTCCAACGATACGATCACGTAAGCTTTCAATAACAGCACCAGTTTTTTCGTTGATAAAGTCGCGAACAACAACACCTTGATCAGTACCACAATCTTCTTCACGGACAATAATGTCTTGTGAAACATCAACTAAACGACGTGTTAAATATCCAGAGTCTGCTGTCTTTAATGCTGTATCAGCACTACCTTTACGAGCACCATGTGTAGATAAGAAGAATTCAGCAACAGAAAGTCCTTCTTTAAAGTTTGAAAGTACTGGAATTTCAACAGATGATCCATCTGGTTTTGCCATGATACCACGCATACCAGCAATCTGTGTAAAGTTTGAAATATTACCACGTGCTTTAGAATGCATCATCATAAAGATTGGGTTATCTACTTCTTTATTAGCAATCTCTTCAAGTTCAGCTTGAACTTTATCTTTTGCTTCATTCCATGTTTCAATAACCTTATTAAATCTTTCATCTTCAGTAATAAGACCACGTTTATATTGTTTATTAATCTTATCAACTAATTTCTGACTTTCACCAACAATTTTATCTTTATCATTACTAGTAACAACATCTGCCATACTAATAGTAATACCAGCGATAGTAGAATATTTAAATCCTAAATCTTTTAAACTATCAAGCATAGTAGAAGTTTCAGTCGTTTTATAACGTTTAAATACTTGATCAATAATCTTTTCTAAAGTTCCCTTAGCAAAAGGTTTTACTAAAGGCATATCTTTAATAGCAGATTTTATATCAGTACCTTTTTCTAAGAAATATTTATTAGGTGTAATATTTTGAATATTATCATCACTAGGCTCATTAATATAAGCAAATGAATCAGGTAAAATTTCATTAAATTTAATCTTACCAGCTGTAGTAACTAAATATTTACCTTTTTGACTTTCAGTAAATAATTTATGTTTAAATGAATCAACTGGAACAGCAATACGAGTATGTAATGTAATTTCTCTTCTCTCATATGCCATTAATGCTTCGTTAGTATTTTTAAATACTCGACCTTCACCATCTTCTCCTGCCTTTTCCATAGTAATGTAATAGTTACCTAATACCATATCTTGTGCAGGAGTAACGATTGGTTTTCCATCAGAAGGTTTCAAGATGTTTCCAGAACCTAACATTAAAAGTCTAGCTTCTGCTTGAGCTTCCTCAGAAAGTGGAACGTGTACTGCCATCTGATCTCCATCGAAGTCAGCATTAAATGCAGGACAAACTAATGGATGCAATCGAATTGCTTTACCGCCGACTAAGATAGGTTCAAATGCTTGAATACCTAAGCGGTGTAATGTAGGAGCACGGTTTAATAATACTGGATGCTCTTTAATTACTTCTTCTACAATATCCCAAACAACAGGATCCTGATTATCAATTAATCTCTTAGCAGCTTTGATATTGTGAGCAATATCTTTACTTACTAAACCATGAATAACATGAGGCTTAAATAGTTCAAGTGCCATTTCTTTAGGAATACCACATTGATACATCTTAAGACTTGGTCCAACAACGATAACTGAACGACCAGAGTAATCAACACGTTTTCCTAATAAGTTTTGACGGAAACGACCTTGTTTACCTTTTAACATACTAGAAATAGATTTTAATGGTCTATTTCCTGCTCCAGTAACACTTCTACCACGACGTCCATTGTCAAATAAAGCATCAACAGCTTCTTGTAACATACGTTTTTCATTTTGAATAATGATACCAGGAGCACCTAAATCAATAAGCTTCTTTAAACGATTATTACGGTTAATAACACGACGATATAAATCATTTAAATCACTAGTAGCAAAACGTCCACCATCAAGTTGAATCATAGGACGTAATTCTGGTGGAATAACTGGAATGCAATCCATAATCATCCACTCAGGCTTATTTCCAGAATGATAGAATGCATCAAGTACATCAAGTCTCTTAAGCAAGCGAGTTCTCTTTTGTCCTTGGGCTGTTTCTAATTCTTTTTCTATTTCATCAATATCTTTCTTTAAATCAACTTTCTTTAATAATTCTTTAATAGCTTCAGCACCCATACCAACTTTAAAACCAGTACCATATTTTTCATAATATGCACGGTATTCTTTTTCTGATAATGTTTGCTTATTTTCAAGTGGAGTATTTCCTTTATCAATAACTACATAACTAACAAAGTATAATACTTCTTCCAAATCTCTAGGACTCATATCAAGAACTAATCCCATACGAGAAGGAACACCCTTAAAGAACCAAATGTGAGAGACAGGAGTTGCTAACTCAATATGTCCCATACGTTCACGACGAACTTTAGAACGAGTTACTTCAACTCCACAACGGTCACACACGATATTTTTATAACGAACTCTCTTATATTTACCACAAGCACATTCAAAATCCTTTGTAGGTCCAAAAATCTTTTCACAGAATAATCCATCACGTTCAGGACGAAGAGTACGATAGTTAATAGTTTCAGGTTTCTTTACTTCTCCATAAGACCATTCACGAATTTTTTCAGGTGAAGCGATTCCAATTTTTAATGCGTCAAACTTATTTACTTCTATCATTAAAGATCAGCTCCTTCCTCAAAATCTTCTTCCATTTCTAAGTCTTCTTCTAATTCTTCTTCAAAGTCAGCGTCTTCCTCTTCTTCATCCATCTCTGCAAACTCATCATCGTCATCAGACGAAGATATTGGAACAGCCGGAGACTTATCGATTTCATCAATATTCAATTTTGTGTCTTCTTTATCTTCCGCTTCTTCGATTTCTTTTAATTCTAATGTTTTACCATCATCATCAATAATAGAAACGTCTAAACCTAAAGCTTGGAATTCCTTCATAAGGACTCTGAATGATTCAGGAACTCCAGCATGATCAATTTCTTGACCTTTAATAATTGATTCATACACTTTAACACGACCAACAACATCATCAGATTTAGTAGTCATCATTTCTTGCAATGTATGAGCAGCACCATAAGCATATAATGCCCAAACTTCCATCTCTCCAAATCTTTGTCCACCAAATTGAGCTTTACCTCCAAGTGGTTGTTGTGTAACTAAAGAATATGGACCAGTAGAACGAGCATGAAGCTTATCATCAACCATGTGATGCAATTTAATCATATACATAACACCAACAGCAATACGATTATCAAAAGCTTCACCAGTACGTCCATCATAAAGAACGGTTTTACCATCCTCATCCATACCAGCTTCCTTCATCATAGCTTGAATATCATCAATATGAGCACCATCAAATACTGGAGTGGCAATATGAACACCTAACTTCTTAGCAGCCATACCCATATGAATTTCAAGAATTTGTCCTAAATTCATACGAGAAGGAACACCTTGTGGATTTAACATAATATCAACTGGTGTACCATCTGGCATATATGGCATATCTTCTTGAGGTAAGATAAGTGAAATAACACCCTTATTACCGTGACGTCCAGACATCTTATCTCCAACTTGAATCTTACGTTTTTGAATGATGTAAACACGAATTACTTTGCTAACACCAGCTGGTAATTCATCATTATCTTTACGAGAATAAATTTTAATATCATGAACAACACCATCTCCACCATGTGGAACACGAAGTGAAGTATCACGAACTTCTCGAGTTTTCTCTCCGAAAATTGCATGTAATAATTTTTCTTCTGAAGTAAGTTCTGCCATACCTTTAGGAGTAACTTTACCAACTAAGATATCTCCTTCTTTTACTTCAGTACCTATGGTAATAATACCATTTTCATCTAAGTTACGACGAGCTTCTTCGCTAACATTAGGAATATCACGAGTAATTTCCTCAGGTCCCAATTTAGTTTCACGACATTGCATCTCATAATCTTCAAGATGAAGTGAAGTGAATTTATCATCTTTTACTAAATTTTCATTTAAAATTACTGCATCCTCATAGTTATATCCATTGAATGTCATGAAAGCAACTGTCATATTTTTACCTAAAGCAAGCTCACCTTTATCTGTAGAATTACCATCAGCTAAGATGGTAACGCCAGCCTTAACTTTATCACCAACATGTACAATTGGTCTTTGATGTGAACAAATACTAGAGTTAGCAAGTTCAAAGTTAGCTAAACGATAAGTATCTTTACCATTTTTAGTTTTAACAACAATTTTTCTAGCATCAACATATTCTACAACACCATCAGCTTTACAAATAATTTCAACTCCAGAATCTTTAGCCGCAATAAACTCAACACCTGTACCAACAAATGGAGCTTCAGTTTTAATTAAAGGCATAGCCTGACGTTGCATGTTAGCTCCCATCAATGCACGAGTAGCATCATCATGCTCTAAGAATGGAATACAACTAGTAGTAACAGATACAACTTGTTGTGGACTAACATCAATATAATCTACTTGTTCAGGTTTAGCTAAAATGTTGTCCCCACGGAAACGTGCATTAACCATATCATCAGTAATAACATTATCTTCGTTAGTACCAACAGTAGATTGTGAAATAATATAATCAAGTTCTTCATCTGCAGTTAAATATACAACTTCATCTGTAATCTTTTTATCTACCACTTTACGATATGGAGTCATAATAAATCCATATTCATCGATTTTTGCATAACTTGCAAGTGAAGTAATAAGTCCGATATTAGGTCCTTCAGGAGATTCAATAGGACAAATACGTCCATAGTGAGAAGCATTAACATCACGTACTTCTACACCAGCACGATCTCTAGACAATCCACCAGGTCCTAAAGCTGATAAACGACGTTTATTAGTAAGTTCTGCAATAGGGTTAGTTTGATCCATAAATTGAGATAATTGTGATGAACCAAAGAATTCTTTCATAGCTGCAGTAACAGGACGAATATTGATTAAAGTCTTAGGAGTAACTTCTTCCATCTCTTGAGTAGTCATACGCTCACGGATTACTCTTTCCATACGAGAAACACCAATTCTAAATTGATTTTGTAAAAGTTCCCCAACTTGACGAATACGTCTATTTCCTAAATGATCGATTTCATCATAATTACCAACGCCATGTAATAAATTTAAGTAATAAGAAACAGAAGCATAAACATCAGAAATAGTTAATCTCTTAACATCAATACTTTGATCATTACCAATAACAATAAGTTTTTTCTTTTTATCAGTAGGATCAACAATCTTAATTACTTGTACTTTATTATAAGTATCTAATTCATCATTGACTGTAACCTCTTGTAGTCCAAATCCTGCATTCAATGCAGCTTTTAATACATCTAAGTTAGCCTTAGTAATTTGAGTTCCTTTCTCAAGAACAATAACGCCATCAGCATCGCAAACATCCTCAGCCAATGTTTGATTTAATAAACGATCAGCTACATTAAGTTTACGATTAAATTTGTAACGTCCAACTCTTGCCAAATCATATCTAAATTCATCAAAAAATCTAGTAATAATCTGGTTTTTAGATGAGTCCAATGTAGCAGGCTCACCAGGTCTTAATTTTTCATAAATTTCAATTAAAGCTTCATCCGTATTCTTAGTAGAATCTTTAGCAATAGTATTTTTTAAATAATCATCTTCACCGAACATAGTTAAAATTTGATCATCACTAGAAAGACCAAAAGCACGAAGTAAAGTAGTTAAAGTAACTTTTCTAGTACGGTCAATTCTAACATATAATACATCTCTTGCATCTACTTCAAATTCAAGCCAAGTACCACGAGTTGGAATAATTTGAGAAGTGATTAATTCACGTCCATTTTTATCAACTTCGCGATTAAAGTAAACACTAGGAGAACGAACTAATTGAGAAACAATAACACGTTCAGCACCATTGATAACAAAAGTTCCACTTTCTGTCATCATAGGCATATCACCCATAAAGATTTCTTGCTCTTTTACTTCTCCTGTTTCACGATTTAAAAGACGTACTTCTACTCGTAATGGTGCAGAATAAGTAGTTTCTCTGTCTTTACTTTCTTTAATAGAATAACGAGGTTCATCAAAATGATAATCTCCAAATTCAAGCGATAAAGTTCCAGAGAAATTTTCTACTGGAAATAAGTCTTCAAACACTTCTTTAATACCAACATTGATGAATCTTTCATAAGATTTTTTTTGGATTTCTAACAAATCTTTTAACTCATAAGTATTTCTAATACGTGAGAAATTTCTTCTTTCTCGATAGTCGCCATATTTTACGTTTTTATAAGCCACTGAATTCACCCCTAACACTAAATTTTTAAAAGAAAATACCAATAACAAAATATATTGCCAATTTATATTAATAGCATAACGTTGACAATAAGTCAATTATAAATGGCACTGAATGATGAAAAAGCCCTTCTTTTTTTCTAATACCTTAACAGTATAAACTTTTTCTAAGTCGACAATTAGCGATTTAGCACCCTGCTCCTTTCTTATAACTAAATAAAGATTACCACCATCTTCTAAATAGTTATGAGCATTCATCACTATGTCATAAACAATTTTTTTACCAGCTCTTATCGGAGGATTAGTAACAATAGTAGAATACTTTCCTGAAACATTGCTATAACAATCACTTTCAAAAATAGATACTAAATCAGAAACGCCATTTAGTTTAGCATTTCTTTTAGAAAGATGTAATGCTCTATGATTAACATCCACCATATCTACTTTTCTAGAAGTCATTCTAGCTAAAACTATACCTAAAACTCCATAACCGCATCCCATATCTAGAATTTTGCCTCCAACCTCTTCTCGCGGGATTACTTCAAGAAGAAGTCTACTGCCAAAATCCAAACCGTCTTTTGAAAATACACCATTATCTGTTAGAAATTTAAAATGGTTTCCTAAAACTACACAAGTAGTCTCTTTAATATCACTAGGTAATTGCTCGTTTGTAAAATAATGCCCCATCTTATCCCCTCTAAACAAAAAAGAAGGAGAAAACTTTTAAATTTCGATAAGTTTTCTCCCTTTCGTAAACATATAATACATGAAATGTTTTAATTTGTCAAACATTTTTTGATTTTTTGACAAAATTTTACTTTCAAATCACATATTTAATAAATTTATAATTGAATATTACTATTTTTTTTGTAAAACTGCTGGTGAAGCTTCTTTTTTATCCAAAATAGCACTAACTCTTTCTTGAGCATCTAAAATTTCCTCTACTAAAGCAGAAGGTGTTGGTATAGAACTTCCTACATATCTGTTCATAAGAATATTTAAATTCATCTGAGCAGCACTTAATTCTTGATCAAAATTTTTATTATCCATATATATTCTCCTTTACAAAAAAGAAGGAAAATCCTTTGAATCTCTAGAAGTTTTCTCCTTTTTGCAAAGATATAATACAAGAAACGTCTTGATTTGTCAAATATTTTCTATTTTGCTACAAAATTTTACTAATATTTTTAAATTCTTTATTTACTTATAGTACTTATTTAAAATTCTTTCTAAAAAATTCCACGGACCAATCTTTTCTGTAATGTTTTTATAATCATCGCTAACCATTTCCATAATTTCCTCTATAGTAAAAAAGCGAACTTCAGAAACTTCTTCTTTTTGAAGTGTAATTTTTGATAAATCTATATTTTTAGTAATAATATAGCATTCATTAAAATGTTTATTAACAATATCTTTATGAGTATCTATAGAAGTAGAACCAACCAGATATTTAATATCACAATCATCAATATCAATACCAAGTTCTTCTTTAGTTTCTCTAATTAAAGCTTCTCTGCCAAATTCTTCCGCCAAAACATGTCCACCAATAGTAACATCCCATTTATTAGGCCATTGTTTTTTATTAGAGCTTCGTCTTTGCAACAATATTTCCTTTTTATCATTAATAATGAAAGCATACACAGCCCTATGCCATAAGCCATTCTTATGACATTCTTCTCTAGTAGAAGTTTTACCAGTAAACTCTCCCCATTCATTTAACACATCAAATTCTTCTTTCATAACTACTCCTTTATAATAGATTATCAAAATTATTTTATCATAAAAAAAAGAAGTTAATTACTTAACTTCTACAGTAGCTCCAGCTTCTTCAAGCTTAGCTTTAATTTCATCAGCTTCAGTAGTAGAAATGTTTTCTTTAACTGCTCCGTTGTTATCAACGATATCTTTAGATTCTTTTAATCCTAAACCAGTAATTTCTTTAACAACTTTGATAACAGCAACTTTAGCAGCTCCAGCATCAGCGATAGATACTGTAACAGTGCTAGGTGCAGCATCAGCTTGAGCTCCAGCAGCAGGTGCAGCTACAGCTACAGCAGATGGATCAACACCAAATTCTTCTTTCATTGCATCTACTAATTCTTTAATTTCTAATAAATTCATTTCTTTTAAACTACTGATAAAATCTTCTTTTGTTAATTTAGCCATTTTATTTCCTCCTTATTTAATATTTATTTAATTATTAATTTTCTTCTTTTTGTTGACTATATAAATCTAATGCGATTGCTAAATCTCTTGGAATAGCCATCATACCACCAGCAAGCATAGTAAGTAATCCTTCTCTTGATGGTATAGTAGCATATTCAGCTAATTTAGCTTGATCTGCTTTTTCTCCATCTACAATCCCTACTTTTAATACTAATGCTGGATGATCTTTAGCAAAATCTGACAATACTTTAATTGGTGCGATTTGATCTTCACCAAAAGCAAAAGCGCTAGGTCCATTTAATGATTCATTTAAATCTATATTTAAATCATTAAAAGCACGAGCCATTAAAGTGTTTTTATAAACTTTATAATCAGAGTTAGTTTCTCTTAATTTGATACGTAATTCTTTTGCTTCACTATCAGTAATACCACGATAATCAAATAATACGATAGTATTAGCATTTTGAACACGCTCTTTGATTTCATCGATAATAGCTTGTTTTTGCTTTAAGATTGCTTCACTTGCCATCAAAACACCTCCTTTATTATTTAGGGATGCCATAAAAAAGATTCTCTACACAGACGCAAGAGAACCTTTTCCTATTCACTTAAGATTAAGTCCTCGGTAGGATTTATGTTTACACCTACTGTCTATGGCACCTACAAATTGTCTTTATTATATCCTATAACTAACTATTTGTCAAAATTATTTTCAACTTTAATTCCAGGACCCATAGTTGAAGCTATAGAAATACTCTTAACATAATCACCTTTTACTGTTGCTGGTTTAACTCTTAAGATAGCTGATACAAAAGCATTTAAATTTTCCATCAAATCTTCTTCAGAGAATGAAACTTTACCAATAACTCCGTGAATAATTCCGAAACTATCAGCACGATATTCAACACGTCCAGCTTTTACTTCGCTAACAGCTTTAGCAACATCTAATGTAACTGTACCAGTTTTAGGGTTAGGCATTAAACCTTTAGGTCCTAAAACTCTACCTAATTTACCAAGAAGAGGCATCATATCAGGAGTAGCAATCATAGTATCAAAATCGAACCAATTTTCTTTTTCGATTTTTTCTAACATATCAACGTCTCCAACATAATCAGCTCCAGCTTCTTTTGCTTGATTAGCTTTTTCTCCTTTAGCAATAACTAAAACTTTTGTAGTCTTACCAGTTCCTTTAGGAAGTACAATAGCACCTCTTAATTGTTGGTCAGCTTTCTTAGTATCGATATTTAATCTCATAGCGATTTCAACTGTACCATCAAAAGAACTAGTAGAAGTTTCTTTAACTAACTTAACAGCTTCTTCTTTAGTATATACTTTGTTACGTTCTACTTTAGACATAGCTTCTGTATATTTCTTACTTCTCTTTTTCATTTTTATTCCTCCTTACGTGGTAATAGCGGTTAGAACCTTCCACATAGGTATAACCTACATAGAATAATTACTTATCAGTATAACCAGGGATTGAAATACCCATATTTCTAGCAGTACCAGCAACAATCTTCATTGCAGCTTCTACATCATAAGCATTTAAATCTGGTAATTTGATTTCAGCAATTTCTCTTAATTGATCTTCAGTTAATGTAGCAACAACTTCGTTAGCTCCCTTAACTGCACCTTTATTGATTTTTGCATATTTCTTAAGTAAAAATGCAACTGGTGGAGTTTTAATTACAAAATCAAAACTTCTATCATCATAAATTGAGATTTCTACTGGTAAAATATCACCCATTTTATCTCTAGTAGCATCATTATACTTAGTACAAAAATCTTGTAAATTAATTCCTGCAGGTCCTAAAACAGTTCCAACTGGTGGAGCTGGTGTAGCTTTTCCTGCTGGGATTTGTAATTTAATCTTCTTTATTGCTTCCTTTGCCACGAAAAACACCTCCTATAATTTTAGTTTTCGCGAGTGGTCCAAATAGCTTGATTCCCGCTTTCATAAATGCAAACCATGCTTCCCACTAAATCTATATTAATTTCAATATAGCCCCTAAATAATAACATAGAAATTATATTTTTGCAACTATTTTATGCTTTTTGAATTTGATTTAATTCAACCTCAACAGAAGTCTCTTGTCCAAATAAATCAACAAGTAACATAACTTTTTGATTAGGAAGGTCAACACTATCAATCTTACCAAACATTCCATTAAATGGTCCATCAACGATTTTAACAGTAGCTCCTTCTACTAAATCAGTATCAACATCCATGCGACTGATTCCCATATTACCAAGAATCTTATCTACTTCGTATGGTTGTAATGGTGTAGGTTTAGCACCTTTTCCACTAGAACCAATAAATCCAGTAACACCTGGTGTATTACGAACAACATACCAAGCTTCGTCTGTCATTACCATTTCTACTAAAATATAACCAGGAAACATTTTCTTAACTTTTTCTTTGCGAACGCCATCTTTTTCCTCGATAACTTTCTCCTCTGGAATGACAACTCTAAAAATATAATCTTGCATGTCCATTGATTCAGCACGCATCTCTAATTTTTCTTTAACCTTATTCTCATGACCAGAATAAGTATTAACAACATACCATTGTTTATCCATAACTAAAACTCCTTCTACCTAAATATTGATTGAATTAATGCAAAAATAATGTCGATGATATAAAAGAACAAAGAACAAAAAATAATAAATAAAACTGTCGCAATAGAGTACTTAACCATATCTTTTCTTGTTGGCCAATGAACTTTCTTTGCTTCTGACTTTACACCATGGCAAAAGATACGGAATCTTACCCATAAGCTCTTCTTCTCTGAAGAGACTTTTACAGAATTATCTTTTTTTTCTTTTTTCTGTTTATCCTTATTCTGCTTACTTTTTTCATTCTTATGAAACTGAGTCTCATCAACTTTATAGTTTTCTATTTCATCTCTTTTTCTAACTTCAGCCATATTTCACCATTCCTATTTTTTTATCAAAATAAAAACACTTTCCGTGTTCACCATTAAAATAGCATAAACACTAGAAAATGTCAACAACTAAAGATAAAAATATATCAACGCAACAAATAAGCAAGGAATAAAACAACAAAACCTAATACAAATACTAAAACTGGATAAATTAAAGCCCTAGCAAAAGCAGCCTCTTTTCTTGCCAAACTAGCATAAATAATCTCATTTGCCTCTTCATTATGTGGAAGAAAATCTTCAGCAGTATAATTGGTACCATTTGTTTTTACTAAACTTTTTCCTTGACTTTCTCCACTATTAGACGAAACTTCTTTTTCTAAATTCTGTAAATCACGTTTCTTCCTTTCACCAACATATTCACTATAATAAACAGAAGCACCTTTTTCTATAATACCAGAGTAATAAGGAACATCCTCAGGAGGTAAAAAGATACTAAAATCCTGGAAATTTTCTTTTAATGACGGAATAGTGTTCATTGTAAAATGTTGCAAGCACTTTGCATAAAGTCCTACTTGTAATACCGCTGACATAAAGATATTATCTCTAACAATTCTTTTCTTCTGCGAAATATCATAAGGCAAAGGTGCCAAATCTTGAAACTTAATTTGTCGAATAGACTGATTTAATAAAGTTACTCTATCAAGAGCAAAAGAAGAAATATAATATCCCTGATTATGAATATATTTCATAGCAATATCCATATTCACAAATAAATTTTGCAATTGATCGTTGGTATGATAACCTTGCAACCATTCATTTAAGGTAATAAACTCTATTTCTTTGCGACGAAAAGGAACAATATTAGAACGCTTTAATTCCTTTAATTCCTGCTTATTTTGTCCGCCATCTATAACAGAAAAAGGAACAGTTGAATTCTGTTCTAAAGAAGAAAAATCTTCATTTTTAACCCATTGTTCCTGTCCTGCCATATTCTATTCACCTATTATTATTGTAAAACAAACAAAGTCTTTTTTCAATTCAAATTATATTTTTCAACAACTTTTTTAAAAAATCTTCTTGCCTTAGAAATTTTAGATTCAACAGAAGAAAGCTTTAAATCTAAAAGTTGAGCAATTTCCTTATATGAAAAACCATTATAACGTAATTCAAAAACACACCGAGTATCTAAATCCAAAGTATAAGAAGATAAAAAAAGCTCATAAGTTAAATCTTTTGAAAAAGACTGAAAAAAAGTCCCAAAATAAGAAGAATCAGGAATAATATTAGAAGAATATTCTTCATCCAAAAAAGAAGAATTTAAAATCTGATGCTTTTGCGCCGATAAAGACCTACAATAAGTTCTCATATGCCGCTCTATACAAATACTAGCATACGTATAAAACATAGTATTAATATCATCACGATAATTAACAATAGCACTGTTAAGCCCTATATATCCTTCCTGAATTAAATCCTGATATTCTCCCCCGTGTAAAGAAGCAAAACGAAAATACTTTTTGGCGAGAGATTTAATAATAGGCAAATATTTTTGATATAAAATATCATAACTAGAATCCATATCTTCGCTAATTAAATACAAAACTTCATAATCATTCACAATCTTATAATTCAAAATATCATCTACTTTCTATTTCGAATCACCTCATAAATCATTATTCCACTAGCAACAGAAGCATTAAGACTATTAGTAGTACCATACATTGGAATTTTTGCTATAAAATCACATTTTTTCCTAACCAATTCAGAAATTCCCGCTCCTTCATTTCCGATAACTAAAGCTATTTTTCCTGAATAATCAATACTTCGATAATCGACACTATCTTCTAAAGCAGTGCCAACAACCCAAAAATCATTTTTCTTAAGATAGTCAATAGTTGAAGACAAATTAGCAACCCGAGAAACTTTCATAGTGTCAAGTGTTCCAACACTAGTTTTCATAACAGTTGCATTTACTTGTACTTGTCTATCTTTAGGAATAATAATACCATCAACTCCAGCCGCTTCACAGGTACGAATAATTGCCCCAAAATTATGTGGATCTTCTAAATGATCTAAAATAACTAAGAAAGAAGCATCTTCATTAACAACATCTGCTAATGGATAATATTGGTAATCTCGAACATATAGAATTATACCTTGATGAACACCTTCTGCCAAATGATCAATTTCCTTTTTTGGCTTAATAAAAACCGAAATTTTACTCTTCTCTAACAAAGTAAGAATCTTTTTATCATCAAAGCCATCCTGTAATAATACTTTTTGAACATTCTTTGGTTTTTTTAATACTTCTAAAGCAACATTTCTACCATATACTAACATACACTATCCTCCAAAATAAATTTCATAATCATATCAATTCTATCTCTCTTATTATCTAAATCTAAATAACCAATTAACGCCTCCAACCCAGTCGCATATTTATATGTTACAATATCACAATTTTTAGGATGTGACGTCGTCTTATAATTTCTAGCTCTCTTTACAATATCCATCTCTTCATCTGACAAAAAATTGACATTTATCATTTTCTTCAAATATGCAGCCTGACTTTTTGCACTAACATACTTTACAGCTTCCTTCTGTAATTCATCTACATGAGCAATTCCTCGACGAATTAAAAATTTACGTACATAATTCTCATAGATAGTATCACCTAAATAAGCGAGAACTAAAGAATTAATTTCTATTACTTTCAAAAAAATCACCACCATTACAAAAATAAATGATTATCATAATAATTCATATGTTCAAACCATCTATATATCAAAAGACTATTACTAATAAACAAAATAATAGAAAAAGAACAACACTTCAACTCATACTAATAATAAGAGAAGCTCGTTCTTTATACACTAATAATATTTATTATTTATACATATCCCTACTAAAGAAGCTCATAAGTAGTTCCTTCTCTACTATCAATTAAGCGAATTCCTTCTTTTAATAATTCATCACGAATAGAATCAGCCAATGCAAAATCCTTATTACGTTTAGCCTCTGCTCTTTTTTCTATTTGCTCCAATATATGAGCCTCGTTAGCAACTACTTTCTTTTCTTGAATTAAATCTAAAGATAACACTTGATCAAATTCACGAATTAAAGAAAGTTTACTCTTTCCAGAAAGCTGATCATCTTTTAAAACTTCATATAAAACAGAAAGTGCATTAGCAGTATTCAAATCATCTGATAAGTCTAACATAAATTTATTACGATATTGCTCTATTAATTCTTTGTCCTCTTCTCCATTCTCAGAAATAGAAGAAATACGATTGCGCAATTTTCTCAAAGTAGCAGAAGCTTGATCTAATGCTTCATAAGAAAATACTAATTGCTTTCTATAATGAGAATTCAAACACATAAAACGAAAAGCTAACGGATCATACCCTTTTTCTTTTAAAGCAGTAACTGTTAAAATAGCCCCATTAGACTTACTCATTTTACCTGTTTCATCTAATAAATGTTCATTATGAAACCAATACTTACACCATGGATGTCCTAAATAAGCTTCACTTTGAGCAATTTCATTAGTATGATGAGGAAAAATATTATCAACCCCACCACCATGAATATCTAGATACTCACCTAAATATTTGATAGAAATACCACTACACTCAATATGCCACCCAGGATAGCCACGTCCCCATGGAGAATCCCATAATAGTTCATGATTTTCAAATTTACTAGTAGTAAACCATAAAACAAAGTCAGCTTGATTTTTTTTATTACTGTCTTCTTCAACACCTTCTCTAGCACCTACTACCATATTGTCCTCTTGGTGATTAGTTAAAACATAATAATCTGATAACTTAGTAGTATCAAAATAAACATTACCACCAGATAAATAAGCATATCCCTTATCGATTAAAGTAGAAATAATCTTTATATATTCATCAATATTATCAGTAGCAGGAGATACAATTTCAGGCATTTTACAATTAACTAAACAAAAATCTTCAAAAAAGGCATCTGTATAAAACTTAGCAATCTCCATTGCTGACTTATGTTCTCTTTTACGAGCAACTTCCATCTTATCTTCCCCAGAATCAGAATCACTTGTTAAATGACCAACATCTGTAATATTCATAGCACGAGTCACTTCATAACCAAGAAAGCGTAATGTCTTATCTAAAACATCATGTCCTATATAATTACGAATATTACCAATATGTGCATAATGATATACAGTAGGCCCACAGGTATACAACTTTACTTTTCCTTCTTCATGAGGAACAAATTCTTCAATTTTTCTTGTTAAAGTATTATATAATTGCATAAAATCACCTACTACTAGTATATCATACACAAAATAGAAAAAATACAGATTTTTATTTATAAACAGCATTTAAATCCATTTCTTCCAACAGTTTATCAATTTTACGAGCACCAAACTCTAAATATTGACAATTATATTTTATTTCATGAGATATTTCAATGGCTCGTTCAAGACTAATATTGGAAAATCTATCACGAACCTTTTGAAGAATAATTTTATCAATACAGCTAGAAGAAAAGGGATGAAAATATAAAATATGATCAAGTCGATTAACAAGTTCAGTCCCCAAAAAATCCTTAATATCTTTTTTGACAAAATTCTTATCACTTTCCAAAAAACCAACCGAGTCTTTTGAACTGCCTAGATTAGAAGTCATAAAAATAATAACATTAGAAAAATCCACCGTATCACCATAAGAAGTAGACATAACACCATCATCCAAAACTTGTAAAAACAGTTTTAAAACACTAGGATGAGCCTTTTCCACCTCATCCAACAACAAAACAGAATAAGAATGTAATTTTATCTTTTCCAACACCGTGTTTTTATCTTGATAACCAACATAACCAGGAGGCGAGCCTATGATTTTAGAAATAGAATTAGAATCTTTATATTCACTCATATCCAGTTTAATAAAAGAATCCTTAGGATATAACAAATCAGCAAATTTACGTACCAATAAAGTTTTTCCCAAACCACTTTTTCCAACAAGAAGGAAACTTTTAGGTACCTTTCTATCCTTAGAAAAAGAAAAAATAGCCTTTGATAAAACAGTAACAGCTTCCTCCTGTCCAATAACACTTTTGGTTAATTCTTTTTTCAAAGTTGATGAATTTAATTTAAGAATTTTCTTTATTGGAATTTTAGTTTTTGAATAAATAACATCATAAACTATATCAACAGATAATTTAGGCTTTAGCATAGTCTTAGTTTGAGTAATTAAATGATTAATTTTAGACTGTAAATAATACTCTTGCTCACGTAACTCGGCTGCTTTTTTAAAGTTATGCTCTACAATATACTCATTTTTATCTTCTATAACACCACTAAGTTCCTGTTGCAATTGTTGCAATTTCTTATTTGTTAAAGTATTCATACTAACTAACTTAGAACATGCTTCATCCAATAAATCTATTGCTTTATCCGGCTGTTTACCATTAGAAATATATCGGTCAGACAATTCAGCAATAGAAAACAAAATATCATCAGTTAATATAATTCCATGATAATTTTCGTAAATCTCCTTTAAATGTAAAAGAATAGCCTTAACATTTTCCAAATTTGGCTCTTCAACAATAACTTTCTGAAACCTCCGGTCAAAAGCTTTATCACTTTCCAAAAACCTCATATACTCTTGTTTAGTGGTTGCACCAATAATTTTAATTTTTCCTCTAGCTAAATAAGGTTTTAAAATATTAGAAGCATCAATAGCACCTTCTGCACCTCCGGCACCAATGAGAGTGTGAATTTCATCAATAAATAAAATAATATTAGGAGCCTGTTCTAATTCTTCAATCATTTTATTAATTCTCTCCTCAAATTCTCCCCTATATTTAGTACCAGCGACTAAAGACGAAATCGCAACACTTAAAATTCTTTTATTTTTTAGTTCATTAGGAACAAGTCCCAAAACAATTCTTCTAGCTAATTCTTCTACCAAAGCAGTCTTTCCAACACCAGCATCACCAATAAGCAAAGGATTACATTTCTTTCTCCGTAACAATATCTCTATCATATGACAAATTTCTTCATCTCTACCAATAACAGGATCAAAATTACCGTTTCTAGCTTCTTCTGTAAAATCAACAGCAAAATCCTCTATTGCTAATTTAGTAGATATAGATTTTCCTTCACGAATCAATTGATTAGAAAACTGTTCATATAAGCTATCTAAATCTATATCCATACTCATCATTATTCTATTAGCAACGCCTTCTCCTTCTTCTAACAAAGATAAAAACAATTGTTCCACACTAACATCCGTATTTTCATCTTTACTATCCAAAATTGCATTCTCAATAATTTTTTTTAAAAGAGGTGTATATAAAAACCATTTTGTTTGTTTACTCCCCATTCCTATAACATCTATCAATTTATTTTTAAAAGAAGAATATGTAAGGTTATATTGTTCTAAAAAAGATAAAAAATTTTTATTAGCATAATGTAAAATAGATAGCAATAAATGTTCACTGCTAACATATGGATGTTTTAATTCTTGCATCTCTCTTTTTGACATAATCAATATTTTTTGAGCATCTTCTGTAAATTTTGAAAACATATAATCATCTCCTATATCTATTTTAGAAATAAGAAAGATTAGATTCAAGAAATAGAGTACCCAAAAAAAAGACAAAAAAAGAGCCTTACGGCTCTTTCTGTTAGATTAAAATTAAAATTGTAAATACGATTAATAATACAACTAATAATTCTAATACTAATTTCCAAATTGCTTTAAACCATTTAGAATATGGAACTTTCAAGTAAGATAACATACCCATTAAAACTAAACTAGTTGGAGCAACTAACATAGTCAATCCATAAGCAGCTTGATATACTACTGCTATTATTGGATAGTTATCAGCATTTGTCACAATACTAGCTAAATATGGTAAAGAGCTTTGGAATGCATAAGCTGCATCTCCATTAAATAATGCAGATAAAATAGCTACAATAAATGTAGTAAATACATTAAATCCATCAGTGATTCCTAAAATTGCTTTATAAATAACTAATTGGAATGGATGATAAGTAGTAATTACTAAAATAGTATAAATCATAATAGCGATTACTGCAGGTCCTAACGCACGTTTAGCACCATTAACAAAACCATCTACTAATTCATCAAATTTAACTTTATAAATTAAAGCTAAGATAAACATGAATACCATTAATACAACTACTAAATCAATTAAAGTCCAAGATCCAAAAGTATTGATAGTACCTAACAATTTACCAAATAAAGCAAATCCAAACACTTCAAATCCAGTAACTGCTGTAGTAGCTTCATCCATAGCAGTAAGACCAAAGGCTCCAGACCATGAAATAAATGCTAGTACTAAGATAATAAAGACTACAGATAAAATAACAGCTAATGGCCAAACAATATGTTTTTTACCAGCAACTGTAGCAGGGATATAAGAATCTTCCTCTGCTTGATCTTCTGTAACTACAACTACTTCTTCTTCTTTTACAGCTGCTTTTGTATTTTTAGAAGATTTAGTTTTCGAAGTTTTCTTTTCTTCTTTAGCAGTAACTTTTTTTACATTAGCTTTTTTATCACTCTTCTTTGACTTTTTGATATATAAAATAGTATTTACAATTAATAATACCAAACCTAAAAATAATAGAATACATTTAGGTAACATACCATCAGTAAATTCATTACCTAAAATACTAGGAATAATACCAGTATTATTATATCCGAAAGTAGTACCTAACATACCAATCATAGTAGAACCAACAATAGTAAGTGCAGCTACGATTTTATCAAATCCCATAAGTAATATCAAAGATACTAACATTGGATAGAAAATAATTAAGCCAAGTTGTAACCCACAAATAGATGTAAGAAGAGCAATAAGTACCATCATAATAGATAGAACAACTACTTCTTTACCCTTAAATGCAACTTTTAATTTATCTAACATTGTACGGTATGCACCAATCTTGTTTAGCACACCATAGAAACCACCAACAACTAATATAAAGGCTGCAATATAACCAAAATATGAAATTGCTGTAACAGGATAATTAAATAAATCAAATAGTCCCATTTGAATGCGTCCTTGATCAACGTAACTACCTGAATAATAAGCAGCTGGTAATATCCAAGTAAGTAACATGAACACTAATAGTGTAATAAGAACGACTTTAAATGTATTATGTTTCTTCATAATTAACCTCCCATTATCATTATACTGACATAGGAAATTTTTTACAAGCATTTGACTATTTTTTTTATGAAAATTTAGTGAAAAACAAAGAAAAAAGACTCTAATCTAAGTCTTCTTCTTGTTCATTAATTGGTCTCATTAATGGGAACAAAATAACATCTTTAATATTTTGAGAATTAGTTAAAAGTTGAACTACACGATCAATTCCCATTCCCCATCCACTAATCGGTGGCATACCACATTCCATAGCAGAAATATAATCATGATCCATCGGCATAGCCTCTTCATCACCTTGAGCTTTTAATTTTGCTTGTTCTTCTAAACGACGAGCCTGCTCCTGTGGATCAACAAGTTCTGAATAAGCATTAATAATCTCTGCACCATTAATAACTAATTGAAAACGATCAGTAATAGTAGGATCCTCATCATTAGCACGAGCAAGAGGACTCAAACTAATTGGGTGTTCAGTTAAGAAAATAGGATTTACAATATGTACTCTTGCAACTTTCTTATATAATTGATCCACTAAATTACCGTAACCTAAATTTTCAAGTGGTGTTTCACTATCAATTTCGATTTTCTCTTCTTTAATTTTTTCTAATAATTTTTCCTTAGTATCATAAAGTTTAATATCTATATCACTATAACGTAAAATTAAATCTCTAAAACTAACTGCTTCCCATTCTCCACTTAAATCTACTTCTTTGTCACCAACTGTAATAGTTAAAGTACCAAATAATTTCATAATAATAGATTGAAGCATCTCACGTAAAAACTTCATATTGTCTTTATAATTATAGAAAGCAGCATATCCTTCAATCATAGTAAAATCTTGCAAATGAGTAGCATCTATTCCTTCATTTCTAAAACATCTAGCGATTTCAAATACTTTAGTAAATCCACCTACAACAGCACGTTTTAAATATGTCTCAGGTGCAATTCTTAAATATAAATCAATATCTAAAGCATTGTGATGTGTAATAAAAGGTTTAGCGGCAGCTCCACTAGCTTTGTTATTTAAGATTGGAGTTTCAATTTCAATATATCCTGCTTCATCTAAATACTTTCTAATTTCACGAATAAAGCGACTTCTAAATAAAAACTTCTTCTTTGATTCATCATTCATAATTAAATCTAAATATCTCTCACGATAAATAGTTTCAACATCTTCAACACCATGGAATTTTTCTGGTAATGGTTTTAATGCTTTTCCTAAAAATGTAATACTACTAGCACGAACTGTTTTTTCTCCAGTATGAGTAGTAAAAGTCTCACCTTCTACACCTATAAAATCTCCAATATCATAATTTGCTTTAAACTCTTGGTATGCCTGTTCTCCAATCATGTCTAATTTAACAGAAATTTGAATTTTCCCTTTAATATCTCCAATAGTTAAAAAGCTCATCTTACCCATTTTTCTCATTAAAATAATACGACCAGCCACTCTAACACCAGTAACGCCATCTTCCAAATTACTGGCATCAGAAAGTTCATAATTAACTTCAAATCTTTCTGGATAAGGATGTTCAATATTTTTAATCTTTTCTCTTCTTACTACCTCTTGTTCACTTAATTCTCGCATGTTTCCATCTCCTTTACTAAGTCACATTTAACTACATCAGTATGAGCAATTAAATCATGAATACCTTGTCTTTTCTCACTAAACATAACCATAAATCCACTAGCTGCAATAATTGTAAATTGAATCATACTCAAAATACCAACACCATAAAAATAAGCCATTTGATTAGTAAATAATAAAGCACAGAAATTTACCATATCAATTAAAATGGAATTGATAATTAAAGATCTAAAAATCATCTGATTCATAGTAAGTTGATTTCCATCATTACTGCTAACTTTTATTTTTAGTAACTTTTTACCAATAGTTTGACCATCATTTTTAATTTGAAAAACCACAAAATATAAAATATTCAAAAATATAGTGATTAAAGAAAGGACACCTTGTTTTCTTGCCATTTCATAACTAACACTAATACTTTCATTAGTGTATTCTTCAATACTGATTTCTTGTTTCATATAATCTTCTACTATCTGTGCACTAGATTCACTCAATTTATCAATAGAATTCATATCTAAAAAAGGATATGCAATCATAGACGCAACCATAGATACAATAAAAACGTCTAATATAAATGCAGCAAATCTTTGAATAAACAAAGCTTTTTCAGGTTGCTTTTCTTTTACCACTTTCTCAATAGTTGTTCTTTTCTTTGACTTGGTATTTTTATTTTCTTCTTCAACGATTGATGCTTCTTCTACTTTTTTACTTTTTGCCATCTAATTCCTCCTTAAATACATTTAATATAGAAATTATATCACGAATTTTAGTTGTTTGATAGATTTTATTTTTAACTATCGTACCACCAGGAACTCCTTTTAAATACCATCCAATATGGTTTCTAATTTCCAAAGTAGCAATATGCTCACTTTTAAGATGAGTCAAATAATCTAAATGATGCAAAATCATAGCTATTTTATCATCTATAGAAATATCAGAATCATAAAAATTAGTTTCTAAATAAGAAATAGTATTTTTAATAAGCCAAGGATTTCCTAAAACCCCCCGACCAATCATCACAGCATCACATCTAGTTTCATCTAACATCCTTTTAGCATCTTCTGGTGTTTTTATATCTCCATTTCCAATAACTGGAATAGAAACTACTGCTTTAACAGCTTTTATAATAGACCAATCGGCTTTACCACTATACCCTTGACTCCGAGTACGAGGATGAACACAAATTGCAGAAGCCCCTGCAGATTCTATAACTTTAGCAACTTGAATAGCATTAATATGATTTTGATCCCATCCACTACGAATTTTAACGGTAACCGGAATAGGTACTGATTTAACAACAGCCGCAACAATCTCATAAATCTTATCTGGGTCTTTCAAAAGAGCACTACCAGCCTGAGCCCTAACTGCCACCTTAGGAACGGGACACCCCATATTAATATCAATAATATCAGGTCGCATTGTCTCATAAATATATTTAGCAGCTTCTACAAAGGATTCCTTATCACTACCAAAAATCTGTTGTACTAAAGGACGTTCCTCGTCTGTCATATATAACATATCTAAAGTTTTTTGATTTTGAAAAGTAATGGCCTTATCACTAACCATTTCCGCATAAATAAGACCACAGCCCATCTCTTTACAAATACGACGAAAAGCAGAATTACAAATTCCTGCCATAGGAGCAAGAACAACTTGATTTTTAATAGTAATATTACCAATTTTCCACTCCATATTTCCAACTCCTTTTTGCAAGGCTTAATATACCATAAGAAAGAAAAAAAAGAAAGCTATTTACTCTCTTTTACTTTATTTTTTAATAAATCTCTAATTTCTTCTAATAATACTACTTCATCAGCCTTCTTTATTTCTTCTTTCTTTTCTTCCTTCTTCTTAAACTTATTCAATATTTTAATCATCACAAAAATAGAAAGTGAAATAATCAAAAAATCAACAATAGACTGAAGAAAAGCACCATATCGAACACTAGCACTACCTACTTGAATAGACAAATCACTAAAGTTAAGACCTCCTAAAACAACACCTATCACAGGCATTAAAATATCTTGAACCAAGCTGGTAACAATTTTACCAAAAGCTCCTCCAATAATAACACCAACAGCCATATCTACTACATTTCCTCTAGAAATAAATTTTTTGAATTCACCAGCCTCTTTTTTTATTTTCTTAATTTCTTTAGTTTCATTTATTTCAATTTTCTTCATTTTACTACACTCCTTATAAAAATTATAACATAAAAAAAGAAGCAAATTATTTATTTGCTTCATCTAATTCTTTTAATAATTCTGCTTTACTCATTTTTGAATAGCCCTTAACACCTTTTTCTTTAGCTATTTCTTTCAACTTAGTAACAGACATCTTTTCATAGCTAGTTTCTTCTTCCTCATCAGGCATACGACCATTCTTTACTAAATAATCAATTTGTTCTTTTGTTAAAGTTTCATATTCTAATAAAGTATTAGCAATTAATTCCAACAAATCTTTATGTTTGTTAATAATTTCTTTTGCTTTTTTATGGCAATCGTTAATGATTTTTCTCATTTCCATATCAATCTCATTTGCTACTTCATTAGAAAAATGTTGTGCTTTATTATAATCTCTTCCTAAGAATACACTACCTTCTTGTTGTTCAAATTGAAGTGGTCCCAAATCACTCATACCATATTCTGTAACCATAGCACGAGCAATCTTTGTTGCTTTCTCAAAGTCATTATGAGCTCCAGTAGTAATTTCTCCGAAAATAATTTCTTCAGCGGAACGACCACCTAAAAGTCCAGTAATTTCCTCAAGCAAATCCGTTTTCGTAGAACATAACTTTTCCTCGCTTGGAACCATCATATTATATCCACCAGCAGAGCCTCTTGGAATAATAGTAACTTTTTGAACATCATTTGCATGAGCAAGCTTTAATCCTATAACAGCATGTCCTGCTTCATGGTAAGCGACAAGCTTACGATCATTTTCACTATACTTATGTGATGTTTTAGCAGGCCCCATAAGGACACGATCAGTAGCTTCATCAATTTCACTCATAGTAATTTTATCTTTATTACGACGAACTGCTAAAAGTGCAGCTTCATTAAGTAAATTTTCAAGATCAGCGCCACTAAAACCAGGAGTACGTTTAGCTAAATTACTTAATGTAATACCATCAGCTAAAATCTTATTTTTAGCATGAACAGCTAAAATTTCTTCACGACCTTTTACATCAGGCAAATTAACTGTAACTTGTCTATCAAAACGTCCAGGACGAAGTAATGCTGGATCCAATACATCAGGACGGTTAGTAGCTGCTATAATAATAATTCCCTCATTTGCACCAAATCCATCCATTTCAGTAAGTAATTGGTTAAGTGTTTGTTCACGTTCATCGTGTCCTCCACCTAAACCAGTACCACGTTGACGACCTACAGCATCAATCTCATCAATAAATATTAAACATGGAGCATTTCTTTTTGCTTGCTGGAACATATCACGAACACGACTAGCTCCTACACCAACAAACAATTCTACAAAGTCAGAACCACTAATAAAGTAAAATGGAACATTAGCTTCTCCTGCAACAGCCTTTGCAAGCAATGTTTTACCAGTTCCTGGAGGACCAAATAATAATACTCCTTTAGGAATTCTTGCTCCAAGTTTTTGGAACTTCTTAGGATTTTTTAAGAAATCAATTAACTCTTTTACCTCTTCTTTTTCTTCTTTTAACCCAGCAACATCTTTAAATGTCACTTTATTAGCATCACTGTTTAATCTAGCCTTACTCTTTCCAAAATCCATAGAACTTTTATTACCAGCCATCTGGCGACTAAAGAAGAAGAAAGCAAAACCAATTAGTAACACAAAAGGCAAAACATTGATTACTAATAGCCAGAAAGAAGAAGAATCAGGATCAGCTTCTGCCTCTAATTTGAAATTTCTCTCTTCACTAGCATTTACAATTTTTTTCATAACTTCGTCACTAAGTGGTAAACGAGCAAAGAAAGTTTCATTACTGTCATAGTCTTTTAAACTACCTCGTACTTCATAAGTATAAGCACTACCACGAGCAGTAATTTGTACTTCTTCAATGTTCCCTTTATTTAATTCCGACATGAACTCATTATACGTTAATACATTCACATCATTGTTCATTACATTAACAACGTAAAAAACACCAAGCATAATTAATGCTAAAAACAAATAAGGTAACAATCCTTTTTTAATTGTTTTTTTATCTATTGTTTTATTCACGACATTTCCTCCTTAACTATATCTCAGTATTATATCATATTTTTCTGTTTTTTTCTTATCATATTTAGACTTTTTTAAACCTGGAAGCCAAACAACAACACCTTTAGCATCAACAACAACTGGCCAAGTATCTCGGTCACTTAATTTAACCTTCTTATCAATAAAAATATCTTTAATTTTCTTGGTACCATTTCCTTTTATAGACATACGATCACCAAATCTACGTGTTCTAACTGTAAGTGGCAAACTAATTTCTGAACTAAGTAAACGGCAAGTATCATTTCCATTACCAAGAACATCATCAACCTGTTCAATCACATGATGGTTAGGAAGAAGAACGTATTTAGATAGTTCAACTTCATAAGTTGTAATTTCGGTTGTAATCTTCTTTAGCTCTAATTCTTGATAGGTTTTTATCGCAATGACTTCGTTAGGCAAATTAACAAAGGCATTCGCTCTATTACTATATATTAAATTTAATAAAAGTTCAATATGTTTATCATTAATTAATATTAAATCATCCTGATAAAAATCATTCATCATATAATATAAAACTTCCTTTTGAATAAAAGCATCCAATTCTTTAAATAGGTCTATCTTTAAAAAATTATGATGAATAACTTTTTTTAACGCTTTATCTCTTTCATGTTCAATAAACTGATTAGCTTCATTTAAAACAGTACTAAATTTTAAATATTTCAAATGAATATTAGGATCTTCTTCTTTTAAAAAAGGCAAAACATATTTACGATAACGATTTCTAGTATATTTATCTTTGGCATTAGAATCATCAACATAATACATAACATGATTACACTTATCGTAGTCCTCTAGTTCTTGTTTCGTATATCCAAGCAATGGACGAACAATTTTATAATCACCTTTCTCTACTACTTTCTTAAATCCACTATACCCGTTTAAATTAGAGCCACGAGTAATACGCATCAAAACAGTTTCTACTAAATCATCACCATGATGAGCAGTCATTAAATAATTAGCATGATATTTATATACCACTTTTTCAAAAAAGTCATAACGAATATTTCTAGCTTCATTATGAAAATTATCATCACCATATTCTGTAATCATCATACATTCAAACATAATCTGATTCTGTTCACAATAATTTCTTAAATATTCTTCCTCCTGCACACTTTGTGCACGCAAATTATGATTAACATGAGCTACGATTAAACTTAATGAGTATTTCTCTCGAATTTTTAATAACATATCTACTAAAGCCATAGAATCAGGTCCTGCAGAGCAACCTATAACAATAATATCTTGTTTATGAAAAGTAAAATTATCTTCTATTGACAACATAACATACCTCCTATAGTAACCTCAGAAAAAAAGAAAACCCCTTTACTCTTCAGGAATTTTCAAAATAAACTCTCCATCTTTAGAATAAAGATATTTTTCTCTAGCATATCTAGCTATATAATCCGGATCTTGCAACTTATTTGCATCTACCTTCAATTTTTTTTCCTTATTTTTTAAAGAAATTAATTCTTCTTCCAAATCTTTTTTTTCTTGGTATTTATCATAAATTTCTAACCAGTACTTACCAATAGTAAAAGTAGTAAATCCTATGACAATAACAGAAGACAGACCTAAAAAGAGCATTCTTCTACGCCTTTTAGTCTTTGCTTTCGACTTTGCCATAATGATCACCTACTCTTTCACCATAAATTATAGACCAGTTTAAAGTATAGAGCAAGAATACCAAAAAAAAAAGAGAAATTTGACACTATTTTTTACGGATTTTTTTAAAGAATGGAAAGCTAATATAAAATCCTAAAAATAATAGACAATAAAAGTAGACATGAATAATTCCATGATTAATTTTCTGAAGGATTAAAAAATACAATAATGCCATATCTAATAAAAATAACAAAGTAATTAAAATTTGAACTACTATTTTTTTATAAAAAAGAAACTGATAATGAAGATTAAATAAAAAAGAAAAAAAGATACCGTAAAAAAAAGAAAAAAGTAAAGAATAAATTTGTATTTTTAAATTCATTATTTAAATAAACGATTAAATATACTATTCTCTTTATCCTTTTTCACATCTTCAATATAAGTCATACTATGAATAAGTCCTTTAATTGATACATTACCTTGCATAGTATCTAATTTAATTAACTCTAGTCCCTCTCCTTTAATCATTAAAAAGCCCATAATAGTATCTAATAAAAATTGTTCACTATCAAAATTCTCTATTTTTTTCACACCTGTAATAACTAGATTTTTTCTTTCTAACAAACTAATCCCATGATTATAATTATTAATAGTATCTTGTTTATCCATAAAGTCCTCCTGATAAATAATATGCAAAACAGAGAATTTTATGCAAAAAAAAAGAAGACTAACTAGTCTTCATTTTCAGTAGGTTCTTCAGCTTTTTCATAAGCATCTAAAATTGCTTCTTCAAACATCGCTCTAACTTCTGGGTTAATTGGATGAGCAACATCACGGTAACCACCAGTAGCTGTCTTTCGGCTAGGCATAGCTATGAATAGTCCGTTGTCTCCATCAATAATTCGAATATCATGTACTGCAAAACTATCATCTAACAATACTGAAGCAATACCCTTCATGCGAGATCCTTCCTTATTGATTTTGCGTACATTTACAGATGTAATTTTCATGTAATATTCCTCCCTCTTAAAGTATTACACTTTACATTTTAATTCTATAATAATTATAAGAAAAATGCAATATTTTTTATACTTTAGAAAGAGTTTATGGTAAAATTTCTAAATTTTGAGTCAAAATATCACTATAACTAAATGTTTTTATTTTATTATTTTCAGTCTCTATAGTAAAAATTGCTGGATATAAATCAACAATTACACCATAAAACTCGTCCACCTGATTTCTTGCTCCATGAAATCGAAATGAGCACTTAACACCTTGATTCTGCTTTACCACTTTCTTTATATTATCTATCATCATCTAGGATACCCCACATACATAGTTCCATTTGTAATAATTCCCCCTATACCATCTTTGCCATATTTTGTTTTTTCTAAAATATTAAGTAAATCAATACTTTTATTCTTATCAGATAAGGCCAAAGAAGAAGCCAAAATTGCTGGATCCAAAGCATGAATATTAATTCTTTTTGGACTAGAAGCAAAATTTGCACCAGCTTTAATCAGTTCTTCATAATTAGATTGACAAGCACCCGCAATAATAATTAATTTATCTTGACTCTTTTCATATTTTCTAGCCTCTCTCACAGCTTCTATAAAATTAAGCGAATTTTGATAGTCTCCCCGATTTTTCTTTAAATACGCATCATGCCCAGTAATAACAACAATATCTGGCTGAAATTCTTCTAACAAGCCATAAATCTTATGTGGAATTTCCATTTCAGAAACAGTAAGTCCATTAGCTTTAACATTCATTTCTTTATAAAAATTCATACATCTTTTAAGATAGTCACTATCACCATCTATATGTAAAATTTTACCAGGCAAATAAAAATATTGACTTCGATCCATTTGCAAAGAACGTAAATTTTTTTCAAGAATCTGCTGGTCAGAATCAAAAGACACCGTAGTTTTAACCAAATCAGATAAAGAACTATCAGCATAAAGTCTCAAGTCAACACCCTTTAAAAAGGCTATATTCCCGTCAATAGAGACTATCTTAAAAACGATATCATGATTATGAGAAATACGTGTAACATAATCACCTTCATTAAATTTCATACAATCATCTCCAATAAATTGTATGCAAAAAAAAAAGAAATATTCTAAACAGATAAGCCATTAGCAATATCTACAAATATTTCAACAGATAATTGCTCAGCACGAGCAGTCAAATCGTAACCGTATTTTTCCAAAATTAAAGAAATAGAATCTAAATCATATTTTTTTAAATTATTACGCAAGTTTTTTCTTTTAAATTGAAAACTATCTTTTACCAATCTAAAAAATAAATCTTGATCCTTCAAAGGTAACAAATTATCCTTTCTCGTGAAAGATACTACTACACTATCAACATTAGGTTCTGGAATAAACTCTTTTCTAGAAACTAAAAATTCTTTTTTTATGATATAAAAATAAGATAAAAAAACAGTAATAGAACCATAATCTCTAGTTCCCGGAAGAGCAGAGAATCGATTACCAACTTCTTTTTGAACCATCATACAAATCTTTTGAAAATTCAAATGACTATCAATAATCTTCATAATGATTGGCGTTGTTATATAATAAGGAACATTACTAATGAAATACAAATTTTGATAAGAAAAACGTGAAATATCCTGTTCTAAGGAACTAGTTAAAAAATCCTGAAATAACACTTCTACATTAGAAAAATTTTCTAACTTCCTATGTAGTTCTCCCTGTAAGTCCGTATCAATCTCATAAGCCAACACATGTCCTGCCCTTTTTGCCAATTCTTGCGTTAAAATTGCTCCACCTGGACCAACTTCTATTACTAAATCTTTATCTGTCAGAGAACAAACATCTGCAATTCGTTCTACTACAGCTTTCCGTTTCAAAAAATTCTGACCGTACCTTTTTTTAAAATCTACATTGTAATGTTCCATACTTATCACCACCAAAAATATAACATAATAAAAAAAGAAAGACAATAAATTAAATCACTTCAATGTCTTTCTCCAAAACAGACTGTTTTTTTGCCTCATTCAACTTCTTTTGTTTCATAAGTGTACGTACTTTAATTACTTCCACCATAATTAAATATAAAAGTGGAAGTGCTATACAAAGAATCCAGCCAAAATACGTAGACAAAAACTGCCTAATATAGCCAAGCATCGGAATTCTAAACAAGACTTTTCCATAAACGTTATCTTCATTAACTAAAACTCCATCAGCGACATTATTATTATCTCCTTTAGTTCGATAAAACAAAGAGCCATCTGTGCCTTTTTCAATACTAATAATTCTATGAGTAATAATTTTACCAGCATAATAAGAATCCGTTGCTAAATAACTAATAATATCTCCCTGCTTTAAATCTTCAGGAGAAGTTCTGGCTACAATAATCGCATCTTGTACATTAATCGTTGGAACCATACTAGGACTCACAATAACATAAGCATCAAAAAGTGGCGGTTTATCTTCCCCAGAACGAAGATTATATAATAAATCAATAAAATAAAAAATAAAAAATAAAAAAACAAGAGCTAATAAAAGAAAGATAACATACAAAATAACCTTAGTTATAAAATGAAAGAAGAACTGTATGATTTCTTTGATAGAAACAACATCATCATGATTTGTATCAAAGTATTGTTTCATAATAGCCCTCCTATCTATCATCATAAACATAATAACACGCAAAAATCAAAAAAACCAGTTATAAGGTAAAAAAAAAGAGGAGTTTACATCCTCTAAATCGCTTTTGCTGTAACATTTAGTTTAATATCAAAATTCCGACTAACGGAATCAATAATAGTATCTTTAGATACCCACATACGTAAACGAAAATTCTCTCTAAGCTCTTTACTAGTTCCTGATGTATTCGCCAAAGTACCTGAATATAATACCATGCTACCTTTTTTACTTCCAAGGAAACTCACCTCTTCTAATGGTATAAATGGTTGGGGAATTTGAGTAATAGTAGTATCCTCATATCCGTTATCACCTAGACGTTGTAAATAAAATCTTACAGAAGAATTATCCAACATTGCTTGATTAGAAGAAATTTTTTCCACAGAAATTTCGTAATTAAGAGTAGTATGTACAGATAGATTACTTTGCACGGTAAAATCATAAACATTGCCATTACCCTCCAATAACTTACCAGCATCATCAGAAATAGGCATAACATTTTCCATAGACAAAAATCCACGATTATTTTCTAAACCTAAAGAGATAGTTCCTGTAGAAATACCATTGGTATATGAATCTTTAAAAACAGTAGTGAACGCTGCATAAGAAACACCCACAAAAGCAATAATTAAAACAGCAATGCCAATAATAGATAATAAAATTTGTTTAGACTCTGACTGAATCATATGAAAACCTCCGTCTACTATAATAATTTAATCATATCATATAAAAATTAAAAATCAAAATAAAAGACTTCAAAGAAGTCTATTTTGCTTGTCCAAACACTTTGATTTTAACAGAATAAGTAGCACTAGGATCTACAACAGCACCCTCTCTTACCCATAATCTTAATCTATAGTTAACTTCTTTTTCTGAAGAAAGATTTACCTTATCCAACACCATAGATTTAGCGGGACTACCTAAAGTTGTTTTTTTCTTAATGGGAGTAAAAACAGTAGGATCCTCTACTTTGGCATAAGTACCACTACTCTGTTTTTCTAAATAAACAACGATATCATTATCGGGAATAGTAGAACTATCATCTTTTATCAAAGCAATTTCATATTGAACAGAAGCATCTTCATCCATCTTAGAAGAAACCGAAAAATCAAAATAACTCCCCTCATCTCTTAAATCCTTGCCACTTTCATTAGACATAGGAGTCAAATTGGTAAGAGAAAATTCATTAGTAGAAGTTTTATAATTCATAGTAACAACACTATTTTTTACTACCTCATTCACGTTCTGTTTTTGTTCTCTAAAAAACATCATAAAAGCAAACACAACAACTAAAATTAAAATTAGACTAATCCCCAAAACAATAAATACTACATTTCTTGTCCTATAATTATTTTCCATATATCCTCCTAATCTATTACCTTAGCATAAAGTAAAATTTTAAAACTACGTTTTTCCATTGTAATTGGATAAGTATCCCTCAACCAAATACGTAATCTAAATTTTTTTGTTTCTTCTTTCTCCAATACACCTGAATAAAGTTTCTTTCCAGCAGGATCAGCCTTGGCTACTTTTAAATCACTATAAGTAGGAATAGACGAACGATAATCCTCCATAGGAGAATCATCTTTACCATCCGTCAAGTAAACTTTAACATAATCTGTAGGAAGCTCTAAAGCCACACCAACAGGTATAGCATAAATTTCATAATTAACAGATTCTATACCTTCCATAGTAGAAGAAATACTAAATTCACTATACCCATATTTTGTTTGATCAGGAGAAAATGTAAGTTGTTTCCCTATAGCATCAGTGATAGGCATAGAATTATCAACTTCTAAACCGTTAGAATTTTCTGAATAAGAAAAAATCAAAGTAGCATTTTTTGTATTCTCAGTATTACCATAAGAATAAAGAAATAGGCAAAGTATAAATGAAAAAATAGCTATCAAAATCAAAATAATCAAAATAAATAATGTCTGATGCTGCTGTAATTTATTAAATACTTTCATATAGCAACCCCTATCTTATAGTATTAAGAATACACTATTTTATCTTTTTTTTCAACCTAATCTAAATGAAAAATATACTTAGCATTAGATGTAGTAATTTCCGCCACTTGTTTAAGAGAAACATTCTTACAATTAGCTATTTTTTCCGCAATGAATGGTATATACTTAGAACTATTTTTCTCTCCACGATATGGAACCGGTGTTAAATAAGGACTATCCGTTTCTAAAACAATACTATCTAAAGGAATTTTAGTAACAGTATCTGCTAAATTGCTATTCTTAAAAGTAATAACTCCTCCAATTCCTAAAAAAAATCCCATTTTTATATATTCTTTTGCAGTTTCTAGACTTCCGCTAAAACAATGAATAACTCCGATTACAGAATATTTTCTCAAACAATCTATAGTATCAAAAGTAGCATCACGACTATGAATAACAACAGGCAAATGATGTTTCTCAGCAATAGCTAATTGTTTTTCAAACAAAGATATTTGTTTCTCCCTATTTTCTTTACCATAATGATAATCTAAACCGATTTCTCCCAATCCAACTACTTTATCTAAACATAACTGTTCCTCCAAGAAAGATAAATCTGAATCAATAATAATATCTGCTTCGGATGGATGATAACCAATAGTTACAAAAACATCAGAATATTTTTTTGCATATTCTAATGATTCACTAATACTTTCTTTCGTACATCCAGATATAATAATTGAACTTACTCCAGCCTGTCTATTTTTTTTTAAAACTTCTTCTATATTCTTATAATCTTCATTAGACAAATGACAATGTGTATCTACAAACATAAAATACCTCCAAAATAAAAATATCATATTAATGATATTTTTTCCACTCACAATATTTAGCTACAAAACGATAGGTTATTAAAAAAAATAAGTAACAAACATCCAAAATATTTTTCGTAACACTTATATAAATAAGTAAGAAAAATATTCCTAAAAAGAAAACTAAATCTACTGTAAAAAACTGCACAATATTTTTTGACATAATCTTATCCTTTCTTACAGCAACTACCCTTTAACTATAACATACGAAAAAAAAGAAAGACATAATTTTACATCTTTCTTTTTATAATTGACAAACTATTTTACATTTTCAGCAAAAAACTTATCTCTATCAATTCTTTGGAATAATACAGAAGGAGTTTCTAAATGATACTCATTAGAACTGTTATAAACAATATTTGTATCAGAAGTATTTAATTGCTTTCTAATTTCTTTACTAGTGCTTGGCATAAATGGTTCTAAGTAAAGTGAACAAATGCGAATAGATTCTAATAAATGATAGATAACATTTTGTAAACGATCCTTTTTACTATCATCTTTAGCAAGAACCCATGGTGTTGTTTCATCTATATATTTATTAGTAAATCGTAATACATTAAATATCTCCGTAATAGCATCACTTATTTGTAAAGCATCCATCTTCTCTTCCACTATGTTTTCTAAATTTTTCAATTTACTTTCTAATTCTAAATCAATATCTTCTACAGCATCAGTACCACGAACAACACCATCAAAATACTTATTGCCCATGGAAATAGATCTTTGTACTAAATTACCCAATACATTAGCTAATTCTCCATTAATATGATCAATTAATAAATCATAAGTAATATTACCATCACTAGCAAAAGGAATTTCATGTAGTAAATAATAACGTACTGCATCTACTCCAAAAGCTTCTACTAATTCATCTGCATAAATAACATTACCTTTAGACTTACTCATCTTATCATTATTCATAAGTAACCAAGGATGACCAAATATCTTCTTTGGAAGTGGAAGACCTAAAGACCATAGAAAACAAGGCCAATAAATAGAATGAAAACGTACGATATCTTTTCCTATAACTTGCAAATCTGCAGGCCATAACTTTTTAAACTCACCAGTTACTTCATCTACATCATAACCTATATTAGTAATATAATTAGTCAAAGCATCAAGCCATACATAAACAACATGGTTAGAATCAAAATCTACAGGAATTCCCCACTTAAATGAAGTACGAGAAACACATAAATCTTGTAACCCTGGTTTAATAAAGTTATTTAACATCTCATTCTTTCTTGCTTCTGGCTGGATAAAATCAGGATGATTTTCAATGTATTCTTCCAACTGTTTTTGATATTTACTTAATTTAAAGAAATATGCTTCTTCTTTTGCCTCTTTAACTTCTCTACCACAATCAGGGCATTTTCCATCAACAAGTTGAGACTCAGTCCAAAAAGACTCGCAAGGAGTACAGTAAAGTCCAGTATATTCACCTTTATAAATATCACCTTGATCATACATCTTTTTAAAAATATGCTGAACTATTTTCTTATGATGAGGATCAGTCGTTCTAACAAATTTATCGTAACTAGCATCCATCAAATCCCAAATACGTTTTACTTCTGTTGCTTGTTCATCAACAAATTCCTGTGGACTTACACCAGCAATCTTTGCTTTCTCTTCAATTTTTTGTCCGTGTTCATCGGTACCAGTTTGAAAATAAACATCATATCCCTTAAATCTCTTATATCTCGCTATTGCATCTGCCAATACAATTTCATAAGTATTACCTATGTGTGGCTTACCAGATGTATAAGCAATAGCAGTAGTTAAATAAAATTTTTCTTTCATAATTCTCCCTCCTAATAAAAAAACTATTATAAACATAAGGACGAAGTTTCGCGGTACCACCTTATTTTATAATAGTAAATATTATACACTCAAATAGTTAACGCCTATCTACGATTACACCTACATATCGATGTAATAGTTCAGAAGCCATATCTTATAAAAAGTTTATTTCCTTTTTCACCAACCGGAATCTCTAAGCTAAACCTTTTTTTATAAGACTCTTCCTCATCACAATCAATATGGCTAGAGTATAACATAAAAAAAACTATTCTTCAATATGTTTTCCTAAAAATTTAGAGACAACATCAGCCATCTTCTCTTCGACCTGACCAACACTTTGTTCAGAAATAATTAAAACTAAACCAATCGCATCACCATTCATAATAACTGGAGAAATAACATAAGCATACTGTTCTATATCAGAATCAAGAAGTTCAATATTATGTAATTCTCTCTCCACTACTATACTACGTTCTTTCATAATAAATTCTAAAGCTTTAGAAATAGGTTTATTCAAATACTTCTTTTTTAAATTTCCACTAGCCGCAATAAAATTATCACGATCTGTAATAAATACACTCTGTCCTGTAACTGAATTTACAATATCAACCAATTGTTTAGAAATCTCATCCATATCCGTCATCTTAGAAAACTTTTTTAAAGCAATCATTTCTCTATCTACAAAGATTTCTAAAGACTCACCATCCCTGATTCTAAGAGTACGGCGAATTTCTTTTGGAATAACAATTCTTCCTAAATCATCCACTCTTCTAACTACACCTGTTGATTTCATATAATTATTCCTCACTTTCCCATACTACTATTGTTTCAATTTTTTCTAAATTTATACCGCTTTTCATAATTTATTATAATCAATATTCCCAAAATTTCCCTTGGTAAATATTTCCATATCAAAAAACATACAAAAAAAAAGAAGAACATTTTTTGTCTTCTTTAATATATTTACTCATTTCCATTTAATAAATAAGAATTCAACTTAGTAAATAAAAATCTTTCTCCTTGTTCTCTCACACCATTAATTAAGGTCGTATCCTTAACAATTACTTTAAAATCTATACTTTCTAAAAGCTGCTTGATATAAGCAGAACGAACAAATTTTATCATCTCATTTGAAAGTGTATCAGCAGTTTTTTCATCAATGCTTTTTGTAAATAATTGATTTACATTTTTGACAATTTTTTTCTCAATTATAGTACTAATATCTGCTTTTATTGTTTTTTTCAATTTACGATTTAAAGGAATAAAATCTTTTTTATTAAATTTAATAACATCAGTTTTCTTTTTTGGAGAAAAAGAAATAATAATTTTTTGAAGTTCAGTTATCCTTATTTTTTTCCAATCAGAAATATAAGTAATAACTTTTTTTCGATAATCCTCTAAAATTTTATCTAACACATCCGCTTGAATAATTGTCTTATGTCGTTTAGCTAACTCTAAAAATTTACATTTAATAACATCCATAGAATCAAGTGGAGGTTTTTTTAATAAAGATAAAATATCATCATCAAACAAAGAGATAGTATTATTTTTCAAGGTTTCTAATACTGCATTTTTATAATTTTCAAAGTGTTTTTGTCTAAAATCCTCAATTGTCTCCTGATTCATACTACCACATCCTAGTATTGTAAGTGTAACAAATGCAACTTCATCTAGTCAAGATTATGACAAAAATTTGCCATAAATTAAATCAAGTAAAGAAACTAAATAATAAATCGGATGTTTTTCTAATTTTATAATATCTAAAATAATCACCAAATTAGAACCCCTACTTAAAAATCTAAAAGAGGGACTAATCTCATAAGAATCCATAAACAACTCATCAACTCTAAATTTAGAGACAACTTCCTCTGGAAATACAAGTTCAATAGAATTCTTAGTTTGAGATACACGTTTAACACCCACTCGTTTAGCCAACTTTTCAAACCACTCTTCATACATATAAATAAGCATATCATCATTTACTCTTCCAAATCTATCTTCTAACTCAGCTTTAACATCTTCCAATTTTTCTGCAGAATCAATTTCATTGATTTTGCGATGAATTTCAATCTTTAAGTCATCTTCAGAAACATAATGATCATCAATATGCGTACTAACATTTAGTAGCGGTTTACTATCAATTTCTTCTTCCTCTAGTGGTAATTCTATATTCTTCTTACGAGCTACTTCTTCATTTAAAAGTCTTAAATACAAATCAATTCCAACAGAATCAATAAATCCAGCTTGTTCACTACCTAAAATATCACCAGCACCACGGATAGACAAATCCCGAGTAGCAATACTAAAACCACTACCAAGAGCAGTAAATTCTTTAATTACATTAAGTCTTTTAACAGCAGATTCAGTTAATACTTTAGCAGGATGATACATTAAATAAGCATACGCAAACTTATCACTACGACCAACACGACCACGTATTTGATAAAGTTGACTAAGTCCAAATCTATCAGCATCCATAATAATTAAAGTATTAACATTAGGAATATCAATACCAGTCTCAATAATCGTTGTACAAACTAAAATATCATATTCATGATTAATAAAATCTAAAATTCTATTTTCCAAAGCATTTTTATTCATTTGTCCATGAGCAGTTATAATTCTAGCATCTGGAACTAAATTTTGAATACGATACATTTCTTCTTCGATAGACTCAACTTTATTATACAAAATAAATACTTGACCATCGCGAGATAACTCTTTATAAATAGCATCCTTCAAAATTTGATTATTCTCTTCAATTACATAAGTCTGAACAGGATAACGATTCACAGGAGGAGTCTCAATTAATGATAAACTACGAATACCTACTAATGACATTTGCAACGTCCTAGGAATTGGTGTAGCAGTTAATGTTAAAACATCAACATTGGTTTTATATCGTTTGATTTTCTCTTTATGAGTAACTCCGAAACGCTGCTCTTCATCAATAACCAAAAGACCTAAATTTTTAGGTTTGATATCATCACTCAATAAACGATGGGTACCAAAAACCAAATCAATAGTACCATTAGAAATTCCTTCAACAATCCTTTTAACCTCTTTAGGAGAAGTAAATCTATTTAAAAGACCAATCGATACAGGAAAGTCTTTAAATCGTTCCAAAGCATTTTCATAGTGCTGATTAGAAAGAATAGTAGTAGGACACAAGAAAAGTACTTGCTTAGAATCTAAAATAGCTTTAAAAGCTGCTACAAAAGCAACTTCAGTTTTTCCAAAACCAACATCACCACATAATAAACGATCCATTGGTGTAGGTTTCTCCATATCTTCTTTAATCTGTGCAATAGCTCTTTTTTGATCTGGAGTAAGTTCATAAGGAAATTCTGCTTCAAAATCTAACAACATATCACAATCAGGAGAAAAAGCAAATCCTTGTCGTGCTTCACGTTCAGCATATAGTTGTAATAAATCATCCGCCATATCCTGAACTTTCTTTTTAACTCTATTTTTCGTCTTCTCCCATTCACTACCACCAAGTTTATTTACTTTAGGAGCATATCCCTCTTTACCAGTATATTTGTTAAGTAAATCTATCTTCTCAACTGGTATATATAATTTATCTTCTCCCTGATACAAAACTTCTACATAGTCTTTTTGAACACCTGATAAACTAAGAGTTTTAATCCCATTATAAACACCAATACCATGAATATTATGAACAACATAATCACCAACAGATAATTTATTAATATCCGAGATACTAGAAGAATATTTAAATTTAGTACGGTATTTCTTTTGCTTCTCTTTTACCAAGAACAATTCGTTGGAAGTCAAAAATACATAGTTTTGATAAACAAAACCTGCTTTCAAAGGAGTAGAAACTAAATTCACTTCATTCGGGATAATATGATCAAAATCAGTCTCTACTACTTTCATATTAAGAAATTTCATAACACTAAAAATTTGATATTTTTTTAAACATAATACAACAGTCTTTCCATCATTAATAGACTGACGAATAAACTGATTAATAGAATCGGCATTTTCATTAAAGTTATTAATTGTATGAACACCTAAATCTAATATATTATTAGAAAGATAATGATCAATGTTCATATAATAAATAGGAAAAGTTGGATGAATATCTAAAAAATCAAACATATATTTTCCATTAAACTCTGCATCTTTAGTACTGCGATAAGTTAAAACCTCTTCCATAATTTGCGAAAAACTAACTTTTAACTGTTCATAATCCTTGAAAAAAGTAATAGAATCTCCCAAATAATCCAAGATTGAAGAAACTTCCTCATAAAAAGGTAAAAACTTTTGCTTAGAAGAATCTTCTTCTACTATTTTTGTTGTTAAAAATTCAGAACAAGGACGTATCAAAATTGAAGAAATACTAGATAAAGATTTCTGCGTATCACAATCAAAATAACGAATAGATTCTATTTCATCATCAAAAAATTCAATACGAACTGCAGTATCACTTTCCACAGGAAAAACATCAATAATAAAACCACGTACTGCAAATTCACCTGTTTTATTAACAATTGTATCTCGAGTATAACCAGATTGAACTAATTTTTCCACCAATTCTTGTGGATTAATAGTATTACCAACCTCTAGATTTAAAAAAGCCTGTTGATAATTTTTTTTTGTTGGTAAAAAACGCAAATATCCCATCAAGTTAGTAATAACAATATTAGGTTGTTCTAAAACTTTATTAATAGTTTCCAAACGATTATAACGAAGTTCAGGGCTGATAGCTAAAGCTTCACTAGTTAAAAAATCATCCATAGGAAACAAACTAACATTATCTGTATAATTAGATAAAGAAGAATACAATTGATTTGCTTCATATAAAGAATTAACAACAACTAAAATATTTTTCTTTTCTCTTTGCAAAGTAGAATATAATAAGACACAAAAAAACTCATCGGTAACACCAGTAATACCCATGTTCTTTTTTAATTCTATAGTTCCGATTTGTTCAAAAACATTCATAAAATCACCTGTTTTTACGATTATAGCGATTCATTAAAGATAAGAAATCTAATTTAAAATAGTCATCAATCACATCAACTAAAGACGTAAATAACTCTAGCAATTGTTTCTCTTCATCTTTAGAAAATCTACCCAAAACATAATCTTTAGTTTCACGTGACTTATCATTAGAAATTCCTATTTTTAAACGCTTATATTGTTGAGTATGAATACATGCCTCAATATTACGTAATCCATTATGTCCACCACAAGAACCTTTATCTCTTAATTTAAAATTACCTACATTCAAATCTAAATCATCAGAAATAACTAATAAATCAGAAGTATCAATCTTAAAAAAATTAATAAACTGTGAAACAACAGTACCAGATAAATTCATATAAGATTGAGGTTTCAAAAATATAACTTTTTCTCCATTTAGATTAATTTCACAATAAAGACCTTGAAACTTATTTTTCCAAGTTATAGAAACATTTTTATAATTTAAATAATAATCCAAAAAAGAAAAACCAACATTATGTCTAGTACCCTCGTATTCTCTACCAGGATTTCCTAAACCAACTATAATTTTCATAACATCACCTCTAATTAAAATTATTTCCCGGGAAATAATTTATTTTTTATTCTCATGATATTCCTTATAAATAATAGATTTCGCAACGCCTCTTTCCTTTGCAACAGTTTTGATAGCATCTTTTTCACTCATACCATCATCTAAATAAAGATTAATATGTTCTAAAATAGACATACTAGAATAATCTATATCTTCATGATTACCATCAACAACCACAACAAATTCTCCCTTTAATTCAGGAACAATTGGAATAAGCTCCTGTATTGTACCACGACAAATCTCTTCATGCAACTTTGAAATTTCCCGGTGAATACTAATATTACGATTACCAAAAACCTCTAACATATACATTAATGTCTTCTCTATACGATGTGGTGCTTCATAAAAAATCAATGTATAAGGCAACTTACTTAAACTGATAAGTTCTTTTTTTATTTTAGATTCTTTAGTCTGTAAAAAACCATAAAACAAGAATGGAGAAGGAGAAAGTCCAGAAGATGTTAACGCAGGAACAAAAGCAGTTGCTCCAGGAAGAGCGATAACATTGAAATGATTATCTATAACCGCTTTAGAAACTACATATCCTGGATCACTAACAATTGGAGATCCCTGATCAGTAATTAACCCTATATTTTTACCATTTTTTAATTCTGAAACAATATATTCTTTTATTTTATCTTCATTATATTCATGACAACTAACAAGTCGCTTCTTAATGTTAAAGTGATTTAATAACTTACTACTTTCTCTAGTATCTTCGCATAAAATAAAATCTACCATTTCCAAAACTTTAAGTGCTCTAACTGTAATATCATCCAAATTTCCAATAGGAGTAGGAATCAAATATAAACTAGCACTTCCATCATAACTACTCTGTCTCATGCTTAACCTCCAACAAAAACTTTTCATATTCACTAGTTGTAGTACCATTCTTCATATACATAATAAATGGATGTTCTACTTTTAAACCAGATTTCCCATGCTTAGTTCCTTCTAACAAAACTAAAGTAGAAGGTTTATCGGCCTTCTCATGAACAAACTGAATTCTTTTTGGTTCAATATGATATTTACGAAATAAATCAAAAATCTCTAATAAGCGCTCAGTTCGATGAACAATAGCAAAATTACCGTTATTTTTCAACAATCGAGAAGCAGTATGAATAACATCTTCTAATGATATACACACTTCATGTCTAGCAATCATTTTTTCTTCTTGTTCATTAAAAAAATTCTTATCATTTACTTTAAAATATGGAGGATTACAAGTAATAACATCATATTCTTCAATTGTATCAGACGTGACATAATCTTTCATATCAGAAGTTATAATAGAAATTTGAGTTTCAAGACTATTGTATCTAATAGACTTTTCAGCTAAATTAGCTAAAGATTTCTGAATTTCAACTCCAACAATAGGTTTATCCGTACGAAGAGATAAAATTAGCGGTATCACCCCGTTACCAGTACCTAGATCAAGAATCTTTTTATCGCGTAAACGAATAGTAACAAAGTTAGAAAGCATTACGCTGTCTAAAGAAAAAGAAAAAAAGTCTGTATTTTGATAAATCTTACGATTAGGATAACCTAAAATATCATTCAACACTTCCATGATATTCTTCCTTCTTCATCTCAACAATCCCTTTTTCCTTTAAATCAACTTGAAAAGACCCTTTAAAAACATCAATAGAAGAGACTTTTCCTATACCAAATTCAGTTTCCACTATACTTCCCATTTTAGGATATCCTTTTTTTAATTCTGTATATAAATCATTTTCATATCCAAGACAACACAAAAGTCTACCACAAATTCCATTAATTTTAGAAGGATTTAAAGCTAAAAATTGATTCTTAGCCATATTAATAGACACACTATTAAAATCAGTCAAAAACGTATGACAACATAAAAACAATCCACAAGGTCCTAATCCTCCTACTTTCTTAGCTTTATCACGTACACCAATTTGTCGAAGTTCAATACGAGTTTTATATTTCTGAGCTAACTTTTTAGCTAACTCTCTAAAATCAACTCTGTTATCCGCAACAAAAGAAAAAACCAACTGACTCTTATCAAAAGTATAATAACAATCTACAAATCCCATATTCAAATCTAAATCATTACTATATTTTCTAGCTACTTCTAGGGCTTTTTTTGCTTTTTCATCATTTTCAGATAAGATTTTTCTATCATCATCGGAAACTTTTCTAACAACTTTTTTTACAGAATCAGGTAAATTTTCTTCTTTTTCCATATAAGAAGCTTTCTTTATAATACCTGAATCAAGACCAGACTCAGTTTCAACAATTACTAGATCATTAACAATTAAATCCAATTCACTAGAATCAAAATATGCAAAAACCTTTGTAACAGGAAACATAACTTGAACAACTTTCTGCATCTATTTCACCTCCACAAATCTAGAATAAATACAATCTAACCACAATTTATAATTTATATTATACACCAATTTAGGAATTTCTTCTTCAATTATAGTAATATAAGATAAAAGTATATTAGTATCAACACTATCTAAAAAAGACAAGTTAGAATTCTCATTTCCTTGAGATTTAGTAGATAAATAGTTAATAAGGATTTTTTCAATAGCAAAAAACATTTCTTTAGCAATCTCTTTATCAGGTAATATTGAATCGTAAATTTCTTTATAGTGAATAAATAAATCTTCAGGATGAGCAAGATACTTCATAAAAGTCATAACATTATCATCAATATCCCCAAAATCAGAATCATCTAATAAAGATAGGACCTGACATCTAGATAAAATTGTATCCAACACTTGATAACGATTACTAGTAAGTAATATAGCAATAATACCCTCTTCTGGCTCCTCCAAAAACTTCAATATAGTATTAGCAGAAGATGGGTTCAATTTTTCAGCATTCTTAATGATATAAACTCTTCTCTGCCCTATCAAAGATTTATTTTGATACTCATCTTTCAAAGATAAAAGTTGACTCTTTTTTATCTGATTACCCTCAGCCTCAATAATTTGTAAATCAGGAAAACTATTTTCATCAATCAATCTACAACTATTACAACGATTACAATTTAAATCTGTCACTTTATTAACAGACTCTGGACATAAAATCATTTTAACAAACAATAAAACAAGGGGAAACTCTAAAGAGAAATCCCCTAATTCTATTAAATAAGAATGAGATAACTTATTAGATTGCATAATTTTTTCAATATAATTAACAAATCGTTCTTGTACATAAGTTAAATCATTCATAAACATCACCTATTATAAAATCAAAATTTTAAATAACACTAATGCGATTAGTGCTGGAGCTCCCAAGAAAGCTACAGAAAACAAAGTTATAAAATTAATTGGTAAAATCATATTAAAATTAACTGCAATCAAATTATAACCATATAAAAGGAACCCACTAATAACAATCTTTTTAACAATTCCAACTATTTTTTTCATATCATTATCTCCTCGATAAAAAATATGAAAAAATACAGCTTTTATTCTATTTCTTTTCTATCATTCAAAGCTCGTTCTAAAGTAAGACTATCAACATATTCCATATCAGCTCCCATAGGAACACCACTAGCAAGCCGAGTAACTTTTACTCCCATTCCCTCTAGAACTCTCTTAATATATAAAGCTGTAGTTTCTCCTTCAATACTAGGACGAAAAGCAAAAATAACCTCTTTAAATTGTTCTTCCTTAATTCGATCAATCAACCTATCCAATCCAATATCCTCAGGATTTATACCATCAAGAGGAGAAATCAACCCATCTAAAACATGAAACATTCCATGGAACATACCTAATTTTTCAAACAAAAATACATTTTTAGTATCTTCTACTACACATAAAGTGGTTTTATCTCTTCCTACATCAGAACAAACAAAACAAACATCTGTATCAGTAAATGTATTGCAAATAGGACAAGGATGAATCTTTTCTTTTACTTTATTCAAACTATCTGAAAAAAGTTCAACTTGCTCATCCTCTAAATCCAAAACAGAAAAAGCTAAACGCTCAGCAGTTTTTTCACCAATACCTGGTAAATATTTAAAAGATTCTATTAAATTTTTAATACTCTCAGGATACATAAATCAACTTAAAATAATCCAGGTATATTACCAAATTTTCCCATTTTCTTTTCTGTTTCTTCATCAATTTTCTTCATAGCTTCATTCACTGCTACCATAATCATGTCTTCTAACATTTCTAAATCTTCAGCATCTAAAGCATTAGATTTATCGATTTCTACTTTTACGATTTCTTTTGTACCTTTTAAAGTTACTTTTACTAAAGAACTTTCCCCTACAAATTCTTTAGAATCAATTTCTTCCTTTACATTCATCATATCTTTTTGTAATTTTTGTGCTTGTTTCATCATTGCTTGTATATTCATAAATCTTCTCCTTTTAATCAAATTCTACGATATCGCCAAATATAGAAGCGGCATCATTAGATATTATATCATTAGTTTCTTCTTTTTTAAACAGTTTCTCCGGCTCCTCTTTTATTTCATAATGTTCACCATTCTTCAAATGACTAATATATTCAGATTTTAATTCATTCCATTGATTATCTGTAATAATAGCAAATTTCTTAACAGAACCAGTTAATTTATTATAAACATCTTCCATTTGCTCTAAATGTTCTAAATTTTGTTGCACAATAGAATCATATTCATAGCTAAGAACAATAATATCATCGCTAGCAACTCTAAACTTAGAATTTAAAATTTCACATACTAAGTATCCAATTTGTTGATCAAAAGTATAATCATTCAAAAGACTAAGCTTATTCATCTCTTGTGTTAATACTTGCTTATTCGCTAAAGCAAAAGCATTGTTAATTCGAACATTGATAATCTCATCTAAATTCAAAATATCCCCAACTGTTTTTGAAACAGAATTATCATTATCTTCTAAATAAACAGCATCGTCCAAAGAATCATTTTTTTCATTCTTAGTATCATCAACAACTATTTCGTCAGATACCACAATTGGCTCTTCTTTAACAATAGAAGTTTCAATAGTTTTTTCAGAAATAGATTCATTCTTTTTATCATTAAAAATAACACTATTTTTTTCTTGAGAAACCTTAATATCAGTTGATTTTCCAACAAAATCACCGTTAATAGAAGACATAAAATTCAACAATAATATTTCAATATAAATTTTAGGATTACCACTCTTTTTAATATCGAACATTTTTTCGTTTATAACTGTTATTAATTTTTCCACAAGACTAATATCATAGTCACAATTTTTAGTTTTTGTATAATAATCAACTAATAAATCTCTCAAATAATACATAAATTGTGAGGTAATTTGAACTAGATTTTTTCCACAATCATTAAACTTAGTAATCTGGGATAATACTTCTTTAAAATTACAACTAAATATGGAATCAGAAAATATCTTTAAATCTCTTTTAGTAATCAACCCATTAAGTTCAGTATAAATATCCATTGTGATCAAATCATCTGTATAAGAGCTCAATTTATCAAGCATTCCCAAGGAATCTCTCATTCCTCCATCTGCTGCTAAAGCAATTTCCTTTAGTACGTCATTCTCTATCTTTATATTTTCACAATTACAAACATATTCCAATCGACGAATTAACATATCAGTAGATATTCTTTGAAAAGAAAAACACTGGCAGCGAGAAATAATAGTTTCAGGAACTTTCTGAGGATCAGTGGTTGCTAAAATAAAAATTGCATGTTCTGGTGGCTCTTCCAAGGTTTTTAATAAAGCATTAAATGCTCCTATTGATAACATATGAACCTCATCTATGATATAAACCTTATACTTTAATTCAGCTGGAACTAAATTAATCTTATTACGCAACTCACGAATTTCATCAACACCATTATTAGAAGCAGCATCAATTTCTAAAATATCAACACATTCTTTTTCGCTAGCAGCTAAACAGTTTTTACATTTTCCACAAGGATTACCATCAATAGGATCTAAGCAGTTAACAGCTCTTGCAAAAATTTTAGATAAAGAAGTTTTTCCAGTACCTCTAGAACCAAAAAACATATAAGCATGGCAAAATTTATGCTGTTCAATTGAATTTTTTAAGACTTTAACAATAGAAGTTTGACCCACCACATCATCAAAAGTCTGTGGTCTATATTTTCTATATAAAGCTTGATACATAGGTACACCTCCAATAAACATCTATATTATACCATAAAAAAAGAAGAAATCTTCTAACTATTTCTTCTATTTCTAAAAAAGTCCTTCATAATTTTATCAACTTTTTCCACAGCTAAATCATTAATAATAGGAACACTAGCATTATTTTTATCAGACTCTAAAATTTTCAAAACTATTTCATAATTTCTAAAATCAGAATTAGACAATCCACAGAAGATGTGACTAACTCTCGCTTGCTTTAACGCACTAGCACACATAGGACAAGGTTCTAAAGTAATATAAACATCACACCCATCTAATCTCCAATTATTAAGTTTTGAAGAAGCTTCTTCTATAGCCAAGATTTCCGCATGTTTTGTAGCAGAATTCATCTGTTCCTTTCTATTATGAGTAAGAGCCAATATTTGATTATTTTTAACAATTACACACCCAACAGGGACTTCATCTTCTTCAAAAGCCTTTTTTGCCTCTTCTATAGCCATATCCATATATTTTAAATCCATAATCCACCTCAAAATAAAAGCGCACATAAAAGTTGACTATTAAGGCTGCTACTTCCCAGTCCTGACCTGTTTCTAGTACTTTTATTGCGCTATAAATATTTTAATACAAACAATTAACTTTGTAAACTATAAACCAAGATCATCTATAAAAAAAACGTTTTATATGTTCCACGTGAAACTATCATTAAAATTTTACTCCCATAAAATGTATTTCACTTCATATTTTATCACATCATTAAATAAATATAAAATACACTTTCATATTTTCTAACATTACATTTATTAAAATAAAGAAACCTCAGTAAAAAAAGCGTTGTTAAACTCTAATAATCACATCAATTATAGATAAAAACCAACATTAATTAACCAAAAAGCAAATTATTTCCCAAAAATTATTTCCCGGGAAATAATTTATATCAACATAATATAAGAATATAAAATAAAAAATGTTCCACGTGAAACTTCTTAAAATGATATCTCCGATGCAACTTTCCAAACATAAATTTCTTTTTCATATTAATAATTACATTAACTAATTATAAAAAATAACATTATAAATATTTAAATAAAATCATTTCTCCGATATGGTTCTTTATCTCATCTTTTTCTTTTTAAATATGAAATACTACCTTCTCATATAATAAAAATATTTTTAAATGTTCCACGTGAAACATAAAATATTAAATTATTTCCCAGGAAATAATTTTGCTAAATTGCGTTTTGAATTTTTACTTTTTCAAAACATTTTATCCACAGATAAAATGTAAAAAATACGCAGAAAAGAAAAATATAAATCATATATATGTTGATATATAAACAAATTAAAACGCAAAAGAAAAAAACAAAAATTGAAATTCAATTTTTGCTTTTAATTTTTTTATAACTTATTACTTTAATAATTACTCATCATTTTCAGTATTCTGCGTTTTTTCTTCACTTGAAATATCTTTTTCCACAGGTGTTGATTCCGCTTCTTCACCAGTGCTTTCTTCTGTTTCTTCTTTTTCCACAACTGCTACAGTAGAAACTTTTTGATCTTCTTTCAAATTAATCAATCTAACTCCTTGAGTAGCACGTTTTAATGTAGACACTTGCTCTAATGGTAATTTAATAATAATTCCACTATCAGTCATAATCATCAAATCATAATCATCATCTGGATTTACACATTTTAAAGCAACCATCATACCATTTTTATCAGTAATATTAAGAGCTTTAACCCCTTTACTTCCACGATGAGTTAAACGATATTCTTCAATTTCAGATTTTTTACCATATCCATTCTCTGTAACGATAAGAATCAACTGATTTGGCTTAATAACTTCAGCACCTATAACTTTACTATCTTCAAGTTCAATTCCTTTAACACCAGAAGCACTACGTCCCATAACACGAACTTCATCCTCATTAAAACGAACCATTCGACCATTATTAGCACCGATAGCAATCTCATCATTTCCTGTAGTAACTCCTACATAAATCAATTCATCATCTTCTTTTAATGTTATCGCAATCTTACCACTCTTACGAATATTATCAAATTCAGACAACTCTGTACGCTTAATTACTCCGTTTTTAGTAACAAAAACCAAATATTTATGCTCTTCATTATCAGCAGATAAAGAAATTATCGAACTAATGTTTTCTTCTTTTTCTAACTGTAATAAGTTAATAATTGGTAAACCTTTAGATTGTCTACTAAATTCAGGAACTTCATAACCTTTCATTCTATAAATTCTACCTCTATTAGAGAAGAATAAAATATAATCATGCGTTTTCATAGAAACTAATTGTTCTACAAAGTCTTCTTCATTTGTAGACATACCTTTAATACCTACACCACCACGATTTTGTGTCTTATAAGTATCAGCTTTTAGTCTCTTAATATAACCCTTATTTGTTAATGTAACAATAATATCCTCAACAGGAATTAACGACTCATCTTCAATATATTCTATAGCTGTCATATCAATATTTGTACGACGTTCATCACCATATTTATTCTTAATCTCAGTCATTTCATCCTTAATAATTTGTAACACTTTAGCTTCACTTGCCAAAATAGACTTCAACTCCTCAATTTCAGCAAGTAATTCTTGCAATTCATTCTCAATTTTATCTCTTTCTAAACCTGTCAAACGTCTTAATTTCATCTCTAAGATAGCTTGTGCTTGAGCTTCTGACAATTTATAGTTATTTCTAAGACCAATCATAGCCTCTTCATCATTCTTAGCTGACTTAATTAATTGAATTATCTCATCAATATGATCTAAGGCAATCTTTAATCCCTCTAAAATATGAGCTCTAGCTTCATCCTTAGCTAAATCAAACTTTGTACGACGAATAATAATTTCTTTTTGATAATCAATATACTTAGAAATAATATCCTTTAATCCCAAAGTTTTTGGAACTCCTTGATCTAACATCAAGAAAATAATTCCATAATTTGTCTGAAAAGCAGTATGCTTATATAAATTATTAAGCACAACTTGTGGATTAGCATCTTTCTTAAGAGTAATAGTAATCTTAATACCATCTTTTAAGTCTGTGTGATAATCGGTAATTCCATCAATCACTTTATTATGAACAAGTTCAGCTACTTTATTCTTTAATTCTAACGTATTAATTCCATAAGGAACTTCGTCTACAATAATATAATGTCTACCATTTTTTTCTTCGATTCTAGCTTTACTACGAATAGTAATACTTCCTCTACCCGTTTCATAAGCCTTCTTAATACCACTATTACCTAAAATGGTTGCACCCGTTGGAAAATCAGGTCCCTTAATATATTGCATTAATCCATCAACATCAATATCAGGATTATCAATATAAGCAATACATCCGTCAATAACCTCTTTTAAGTTATGTGGTGGAATATTTGTAGCCATACCAACAGCAATTCCCATAGTACCATTCACTAAAATATTAGGAAATCTAGATGGTAATATTTCAGGTTCTTTCTCAGATTCATCAAAGTTAGGAATAAAATTAACAGTATCCTTATTAATATTTCTAAGCAACTCCAATGAAATCTTAGATAAACGAGATTCAGTATAACGCATTGCTGCTGCACCATAACCTTCAATATTACCAAAGTTTCCATGACCATCAACTAACATATAACGATATGAAAAGTCTTGTGCCATACGAACCATAGCCTCATAAATACTAGAGTCACCATGTGGATGATATTTACCCATAACATCTCCGACGATTCTAGCACTCTTTTTATGAGGTTTATCAGGTGTATAACCAGATTCATACATAGAGTATAAAATACGTCTATGAACAGGTTTTAAACCATCTCTTAAGTCAGGTAAAGCACGTGATACAATAACGCTCATAGAATATTCAAGGAAAGAATCCCTTACTTCATTAACTATATTATTTTGTTCTAATTTATCCATCTCTTCCTACCTCCCTAAATATCCAAATTCTGTACATAAACAGCATTTTCTTCAATAAATTCACGTCTAGGGCCAACCTCTTCTCCCATTAATTTAGAGAAGGTTTCATCAGCAGCCATAGTATCTTCAACAGTTATCTGACGTAACACACGTTTTTCAATATCCATAGTAGTCTCATTTAACTCTTCAGCATCCATTTCTCCTAAACCTTTCATACGCATAATATCATACTTTGTATTTGGAGAAAGTGTTGCTAAATACTCATCTCTTTCTTGTTCATTAAGCACATACTTAATATTTTTACCATGTTTAATAACAAACAATGGTGGTTGAGCAGCATATACATGCCCTGCCTCAACAATTGGTCTAAAGAAACGATAGAATAAAGTAAGCAACAATACACGAATATGAGATCCATCAACATCAGCATCTGTCATAATAATAATTTTGTCATATCTTAACTTACTTAAATCAAAATCATCGCCAATACCAGTTCCAAAAGCTGTAATAATAGTACGTATTTCTTCATTAGCAAGAGCTCTATCAAGTCTAGCTTTCTCAACATTCAAAATCTTACCACGTAAAGGTAAAATTGCCTGCCTCATACTATCTCTACCTTTAATAGCAGAACCACCTGCAGAATCTCCCTCGACTAAGAATATTTCACATTCAGAAGGATCCTTACTCTTACAATCAGAAAGTTTACCATAGAAATTAGTAATATCTAAATCTCCTTTTCTACGAGTTAACTCTCTAGCCCTTTTTGCTGCTACTCTAGCACGAGAAGCTGTCATACTTTTTTCAATAATAATCCTAGCTTGATCTGGATTTTCCATCAAAAATCTTTCAAAAGCAGCTGAGAAAATACGATCTGAAATACCTCTACACTCACTATTTCCAAGCTTTGTCTTTGTTTGACCTTCAAATTGAGGATTTGGATGTTTAATAGAAACTATCATAGTAAGACCTTCTTTAACATCATCCCCTGTTAAAGAATCATCATTATTTTTTAATAAACCATTACTAGTAGCATATTTATTCAAAATACGTGTTAAAGCACGTCTTACCCCATCTTCATGAGTACCTCCTTCTGGAGTATTGATGTTATTAACAAATGAATAAATACTAGAATTATAACTTTCGTTATATTGCAAAGCAACTTCCAATGAAATATCATTTTCAATCCCCATACAATCAATAATAGTCTCATGAATAGGCTTCTTATCTTTATTTAACATCGCTACATATTCACTAATTCCTCCTTCATAACAGAAAGAATCAGATTTATCATCTTCTCTTAAATCATATAAACTAATTCTCAAGCCTCGATTTAAAAAAGCAAGTTCACGAAGTCTAGTTTTTAAAATCTCATAATCAAAAATAGTAGTTTCCTCAAAAATATCTGGATCAGGTTTAAAAGTAACGGTAGTACCTGTTCTATCATCATCACAACTATCAATTATCTTTAAATCTTCTTCTGGATGTCCTCCATTAACATAACGTTGATAATAAACATTGCCATTCTTATAAACTCTAACTTCCATCCATTCAGATAAAGCATTTACAACACTAGCTCCTACTCCATGAAGACCACCGGATACCTTATATCCTCCTCCACCGAATTTTCCACCAGCATGTAATACTGTATATACTGTTTCTACAGTACTTTTTCCAGTTTTTGGATGGATTTCCACAGGTACTCCACGACCATTATCCTTAACTGTAATTGTATTTTCTTTACCAACTTCAACCTCAATATGAGTACAATATCCTGCTAATGCTTCATCAATTGCATTATCAACAATTTCCCATACTAAATGATGCAATCCTCTAGCACTAGTAGTACCAATATACATACCTGGTCTTTTTCGAACCGCCTCTAATCCTTCCAAAACTTGAATGGCTGAGGAATCATATTCTTTTTCTACTTTTTCTTCATTCATATATAATACCTACTTTCTCTCAACTTTTCCATTTTTCACGTTGTATATATAAGCATCCGCTAAATACTTCTTATTTATATTTTTTAAATCAGTAGTTGTAATAACACTCTGAATACCAGTATGAATTAACTTTAAAAGTCGATTTCTCTTTTTTAAATCCAATTCGCTAAATATATCATCCAAAAGAAGCACAGGTTTAGTTTTCAAAATATCTTCAAAAATTGGAATTTCAGCCAACTTATAAGCAAGTATAGCTGTTTTTTGCTGCCCTTGAGAGCCAAAATACTTCAAATCTTTACCACAAAAGACAAAAGAAAAATCATCACGATGTGGTCCTACAAGAGTCATGCCGTAATTCAATTCCTTCTTATAATTCTTTTTATAATAATGTTTCAAACATTTACGAATGCTTTCATTATCATAAGAAGAAAACTCTATATTGGGTTGATACTCTACTACTAATCCAACTTCTCCATTAATATCTTTATAATAAGTATTTATTGTTTGATTAACGAAATCTAAATATTCTTTTCTTTTTTGATAAATAAATACTGCTTTTTCTATTAATTTATCAGTAATAATATCTAAATAACTAGAATCTGCTATAGAATTTTGAAATAATACTTTTAAATACTCATTTCTTGTTCTAAGTAACTTATTATACTCATTATAAACATTTAAATAAACTTTAGAAATTTGCGAAAGCTGTATGTTTAATAGGTTTCGACGTACACTTGGAGATCCTTTAATAATCTCCAAATCATCAGGTGAAAACACAATAATATTTAAATTAGAAATATAATCAGCAACTTTTCTAATTTCAGTTTGATTCACAAACAGTTTCTTTTCATTTTCAGCCATATCTATTTCCAACTTAGATATTATTTTATCTTTCTGAATAACTCCTTTAATTTTTGCTTTCTTTTTATCAAACATAATAACATTAGGATGAACACCTAATCGATGAGACTTTGTAAGAGCCAAAAAAGTAATTGCCTCCAAAATATTTGTCTTTCCCTGTGCATTATCTCCGACAAAAATATTCATACTTCCACCTAATTTTATAGATAAAGTTGAATAATTTCTAAAATTTAATAGATTTAATTTAGTGATTTTCAATCAGACTTAAAAAAAAGACCCATATAATCACCTATCCCCTACTTCGGTATTCCTATACATACATATATATTATAGCATAAAACAGCCAAATAAGATAGGAAAAAGTGATTTTATGGATACTTTTTATAAGTTAGATTTTCTCTTTCTCATCATAAAGTCCAATCTAGATGCTCTAGATATCTGATTTTCTAAAGTACGATAAGAAACTGGTACTATAATTTCCCTATTATTATCAAATATAACCTTAGTATTAATACTATCAATTTTTTCAAAAGATTTTACTCTCTTTAGAGAAATCCAAATACACTCTTCAGATTTTGGAGATGTCGTTGGAAAAACAATTAAATTATCTGTATCTTCAACGATAACAGGAACTTTATATTCCGCACCTAATATAGCTTTAGCGCTATCTTTTCTCCCTTCATAAGTACTACCAAAGTATTTGCAACTTTCTTCCATTATCTGAAATGGACTTTGATGAATCAGAAAACGCTCCTCATCTTCATAAACCAAGCTTTCATCGATTTCATTAGGTACAATAGCTAATGTTCCTTTATTAATTTCATATTCCATAATATTCCCCCTCCTAAACATGAAATTGCTACTAGAATACCAAACTAAAATGTCTATTTTTGTCATATTTTAGAAAGTATATTCAATTATATTATTAGCAATTTCTCTACGAATCCACAAAATAAAAAATCCACAAAATTTGTGGATTTTTTCCTAAATTCAAATTTCAACCGCACCACCTGGTGCGGCTTT